>Ga0209578_10000777_pt1 | contig 34936 bp, 30 predicted proteins | sample tdAd472_FD_187127 | JGI IMG/M metagenome (GOLD analysis project Ga0209578, IMG submission 187127) | Marine sediment microbial communities from the Atlantic coast under amendment with organic carbon and nitrate - tdAd47.2 (SPAdes)... | ecosystem: Environmental > Aquatic > Marine > Coastal >...
CAATTATGAACATTTCTCCACGCCCACCGCACTTGCATGATTCAGGTGCTCAGGTTTGCTATGGATTGCCATCCGGACCCTGTCAGGATGTACGTAAATCTGACACCCCCAATGCAGTGCGGCGCGGCGGACATGAAGTCCGCCGCGCCGCAGGGTCTGTAGTGGAATCCCCACACTTGTGGGGCCCCGTCAGGGCCATCTCGCTCGTCTACCTGTTCCTGATCCTTCCAAGCATGTTGCCACGCTGCTGCTTGCGCCGTGGGTTGTTGACGAATCGGGACGTCTCCCAAACGAAGACGTCATCCTCCACATACACCCGGCCGTCCTTCATCACAAAGTCGATTCCACGCAGGTTTTCGATGTCCATGAGCGGGTTCGCTGGCATGGCCACGATGTTCGCGTCCAATCCAGTGGCAATCTCACCCGTCTCCGCGCCCAGTAGATCGGCCGCGTACATCGTGGCCATCCGCAGGATATGATCATTCGGAAGCCCAGCGTCGACATACGAGCGCAGGAAGTCGAGCGTCTGCTCGCCTCGTGTACGTCCCGCTTCGTAATACACGGTGTCCGAGCCGAAAGCCATCGGAACGCCCATCTCGTATGCTTTCTGGCTACGAACGATGTTGCTGGCGTAGCGCGCATCGCCCAGGCGCCAGGCCGGGAAGTCTGTCCCGACGAGGTACGTCCCCCGGTCGGCCATAAGCTGCAAGGTCTCATCGGATGGATTGAATCCGTGCTCAATCGAGTCAACACCGCCTAAAATCGCGTTGCGCATGCCTTCATCGCTGGTAGCATGCGCCATCACCTTCACGCCCATGGCGTGGGCTTCTTCGACCGCTACTCGAACGTCTTCTTCCGAATACAGGTAGGGCTGGTTGTCGATGATCAATTTGACGGTCGTCGCACCGTAGTGCACGTTTTCCCGTACGGCCAGGATAATCTCTTCATGCGAGTCGGCATAGTAGTACTCCGGTTCGCCCAGATCCGGCTTTTCGGGATTCATCTGGAACTGGCCGCCGAAGGGCGCAATCATCCGGCCCGCTGTAACCATGTTCGGACCGGGTACCCAGTAGCCCTGGATGGCTCGGCGAATGGTCACATCGCCATAATTGCCATTGTTGCCGGTGTCACGCACCCAGACGAATCCGTTTTCCAACATCGACCGGGCCATCTGCGTGCCCTGGGCCACGCGCATGGCCGTGTCTTCGATCAAGCCGGCATAGTAGTAGGATCCAGCATCATCAATATCGGAGCCGTCCATCTCCTGCAGGGCCAGGTGCGTGTGGGCGTCAATCAGACCGGGCATCACCCATGAATCAGACAGATCAATAATGACGGTACCTTCGGGATGCGCCACCGACGGCCCTACTTCCTGGATGACACCTTCCACGATGAGGATCTGCTGGTCCTCCAGCACATCCCCTGAGGCCACATCAACGAGATGACCGGCATGAATGACCTGCGGCGGAGGTGACGGGGGTGCAAATTGCGCAAAAGCCGATTGAAGGGATAGGAATACAAAAACGGCAAGGAGTGAGCTCGCCAGGCGGGTCGTCTTCATGATGGGGAGGTGTTTGTGGATGGTGTAACCGCTCAATAAACGGTTTTTCACGCTATTGTCAAGGGGACGTGAAGGCCTCTGCTGCTCCAAGATTGTTGGAAGCTCCGTAGCGCCTATCTTTTCGCATCCAGAATCCAGGGAAAGAATGACAGGCACCTGCCTACTGATGAACCAAGACCAACGCACCATCATTGCCGAAGAGCTTCGCCGTTTCCTGGACGACGAACTGGACACCTCCATCGGCACGTTCGAGGCAGCCGACCTGACGGATTTCGTCGTTGAGAAGATCGGTCCATGGTTCTACAACCAGGGTGTGCTCGATGCCCGTGCAAAGCTCAGCAACGTGGTCGACAGCATAGTCGAGGAGCTGACCTTGTTGGAAAAACCATCGCCCCTGGATCGGTAGGTCAGTTCGCCCCCATTCCAGAAGCCCAAAACCAGGAGGTCAAGCTGGGACGCCGGGGTTCTCCGAGTCCATGCACCTTCTCCAACTCCTGGAATTCCTGCATCAGGGTACGGCCGAACCGCACGGCCTCGAACCCAAGATCAATGACCGGGATACCCAGTTCCTGCTCCAGCCTGTTGGCAAGGCCTTTGGCGTATCCGACAAAGTCGATCACGATGCCATCGGTCCTGACTGTTGAGAAATGGGATCTTACCCATGATTCGACAGCCATCTGTTCGGGCTTCTCTTCGACACACAAGATGCGGGCTGAAAAGCCGGCATCGCCCCATTTCTGCCGGGCATGAAATACCTGGGCCCTGTACGGCACGATGACACAGATCTCGTGGATATGCCGGGAAGCCAGCACGCGACAACCGTGCTCGAATGGACGCAGCAATGTCCCTTCGGCATGAAGCGACCGGAAGGGTGCCACGCTGAGAACGATGTGCATCAGCACGTTCGAATCCTGCGCATCGATGAGCTGCTGCAACCGCGGCTGCAGGAACCCGCAGTCGGATTCGATCTCGACACCGTTCGACAGCCTGGTTTTCAAGGGGTAATTGCCTGGACGGGCCGCGGGCACCTGCGATGGATCGATGCCGTCAAGTACGCCGAATATCTGGATGTCCGGGCTGTTCAGCTCCGCCGCCATGGCCGGAATCAGATCCGGTCGCGGGGTCTGTCCAAGAGTATAGAGGGCAATGGGGGCCGACATGGCTTGGAGGGTGGTGGGTAGAATGTCGGTCGGTGGGATACCACGATACCCGCAACACGATACCGGATCAAAGGGAAAAACGAGGCCGGCTCTGTGCGCGATTTCCCCGCAACCCCTACATCATCCGACCAGCACCGATTCGATCTGACGCATCTCATCTTCGGAAAATCCGGGGGCATTGAGGATACCGAGGGCATCGTCGATGTGCGCCACCCTGCTGGCCCCGATGAGGACGGATGTCACGACCGGTATGCGGGCCACCCACTGCAGGGCCATCTGGGCCAGCGTCTGTCCACGAGCCGCGGCCAGTTCATTCAGTCTCCGGATCTGGTCCACGCGTTCCATCGTCAGCGCTTCGGGCCGCAGGAAGCCATGCTCCTTGGCTGCGCGGGAGTCCTCCGGTATGCCATTGAGGTACTTGTCGGTCAACATGCCCTGCGCCAGGGGCGAGAACGGAATGCATCCCATCCCCTCTTCGGCCAGCGTGTCTGTCAGGCCGTCTTCAATCCACCGGTTGAACATGGAATAGCTCGGCTGATGGATCAGGCACGGCGTTCCGAGATCGCGCAGGATCCGCGCCGCCTGCCTCGTTTCTTCGGGGCCGTAGTTCGATATGCCGGCATACAGCGCGCGTCCCGACCGGACGATGTAGTCGAGCGCACCCATGGTTTCCTCCAGGGGCGTTTCGGGATCGAACCGATGTGAGTAGAAAATGTCGACATACTCCAGACCCAAGCGCTTCAGACTCTGATCGCAACTGGCCACGAGGTACTTGCGGGATCCCCATTCCCCGTACGGCCCCTCCCACATCATGTATCCTGCTTTGGACGAAATGATGAGTTCATCGCGGTGCCCTTTCAGGTCTTCGAGCAGTATGCGCCCGAAGTTGGATTCTGCAGATCCCGGTGGCGGACCGTAGTTGTTGGCCAGGTCAAAGTGTGTGATGCCTGCATCAAAGGCGTGCAGGATCATCTCTCGAGCCGTCTCCTGACGGTCCACATCACCGAAGTTGTGCCACAACCCCAGGGATACGAGAGGAAGGCGAACACCGCTCTTTCCGCAGCGGCGGTAGATCATGTCGTCATATCTGGGCATGCTGGCACCGTATGAATCACTGTTGCCGACAAAGTAATGCCCGCTCCATTTGGAATCCCGCGGCGAATCCCCCACATTTGGTGCCCCACCCACCAGACTGAAGCGACAATGAACAAGAATATCTCCTGGAACCTGAAGCTCTCCGTCAATGACGGTCACCTCGAGCACTTCCGTGACCTCATGAACGAAATGGTGGAACACACCCGAGCCGAAGGCGGGTGCATGACGTATGACTGGCACGTCATGAGCGACGGTTCGGAGGTCCACATTCACGAGCGCTACGCCGACAATGACGCGGCGCTCGTTCACCTGGGCAATTTCGGCCAGAAGTTCGCCGAGCGTTTCATGGGACTCGTGACCCCACGATCATTTGTTGTGTACGGTCCCGCCGATGATCGCGTCCGCGAAGCGCTGACCCCGATGGGAGCTGTGTTCATGGAGTCGTTCGGGGGCTTCCGTCGCTGAACGATGCTGCGACTCGCTGCGAGTCCCTGGAAACCAGAGGCACTTCCTTTTCGGTAAGAGGCTGGCGTCCCGCTTTGGAGATATCGTTTGAACGCCCCGGTTTCTCCCCTGGATGAGAAACCGGGGCGTCCCCCGCTCCACTATGACAGTTTTGAGTAGGTCAGCCCGGTCACGACACCAAAGATGACGTGCCCCATGAGGCTCATCAACTGCATGCTGCCGACCTGGAACATCATTTCTGTCATCCCCATCATCAAGGGCATCATGAAGAGCGGGCCGAGTACCCACCACAGAGCGCCGTAGCCAGCTCCAGCCAATACCGCCGGACCGGTTCCATTGGAAAGGCGAAGACCCACAAAGCCGTAACCGGCACCGATGATTGCGCTGATCATCATATGGATCAGGAATCCTACGATGGCACTGGAACTGCCTACCATGGAGGCAATCATGGTAAGCGAACCCATCATGGCCATCATGATGCCGAAAACAACGCCTCCGGCCAGCCCGGCCAGAATGCCGTTTCGCAGGGACGTACTCAGTGAAATGGTTGGTTCTTGGGTGGACATGGAATCGATCTCCTGTATTTCTTGAGTTGTAAAGGCTTTCGTTCTTCAGACTACGCGTCCTTCCGAATCCTTACTTTCCCACTACAGTCCAGCGTTTCCCGCGGTATTGCACCCACCTACCACCCCACAGAAGTAGTCTCCAACCAGGAATGAGACTGTCCAACCTGTTCCGGCGAAAAAGCTCCAAGGTGATGCCAGCGGACTCTTCCCGCTGGGAGAATGAGGACTGGGTGGCAGCCTTGAACGACCCCGATCCGTCCACCGGTTTGGAGGCACTCAGGGATGAGTTGGTCAAGGGTCTCCGAATCGTGCTGAAAAAGCGTACTTCCCGCGTAAGCGACGAGGATGTAGATGACTTTGTCCAGGATGCCCTCGTGCGCATCACTTCCAACCTCGACTCATTCCGGGGAGACAGCCGGTTCCTGACTTGGGCCCAGAAAATTGCGGTGCGGGTGGCATTCTCAAGCATGCGACGCAAGCGATGGCAGGACGTCTCCCTCGAAGCCGTCGCTGAACAATCCAACTCAGAAGAGCCATTCGCTGGGGCCCTCGCTGATCCTGCGCTCGCACCAGACGAAGTTACCGGACGCAAGATGGTCATCGACATGCTGCATGCCATGATGCACAAGGAGTTGACTGAGCGCCAGCAACTTGTCCTGCGGGCTGTCGCCCTCGAAGGCATGCCCATGGAGGAGGTAGCCCGTCAGATGGGAACGAATCGCAATGCCCTGTACAAAATGATGCACGACGCCAGGAAGCGCCTCAAGAGTGCCATGGAGGCCCATGAAATGAATCTGTCGGACATGATGGGAGGAGACGAATAAGATGGAAGATGTAAGATTCTCGTCCCGTATGAACTCTGAATGCCGGAGGTATGTGTAAGATGACGTGGGATTCTGTCAAATCTGTATTGCGAATGGTCCTCGCGACCAAGGAAAAGGAACTCACCTGTGACGAGTGCATGGCCGAGGTGGATCGCTTCGTGGAAATGGAGTTGGCCGGCAAGAACCCGGGAGAGGCCATGCCCTTGGTCAAAGCACACCTGGATTCCTGTTGGGAGTGCCGCGAGGAATTTGAGGCGTTGTTGGAGATTATCCGAGACCGTTCGTAGCGTGTCGGGACGCGAAACCTCCAACCCACTGCCCATGCAACGACTCCCGGTTCTTTGTGCCTTGCTCCTCATGCTTGGTTGCCAGATGTCGACCCCCGATCAGGAGTCAACGGACAGCGATGCTCCCATGAATGTGGACATCGTGGATCCGGCCGACATTCCGGAAGCGCCGGTCCGCGCGGCCACGGAGGCATTGTCTGATTTCCAGGTCGAAGACGGCTTTTCGGTCGAGATCGTGGCCACCGAACCGGACGTTGTCGATCCCGTGGCCCTGAGTTTCGACGAAGACGGGGCGATGTGGGTCGTCGAGATGCGAGACTACATGTGGACCACGGAGGGCGACAAATCAGGCACGCCCGCCGGGCGCGTCGTAGTGCTGAGGGATCAGGATGGTGATGGTGACTACGAAACGTCCACTGTGTTCATGGACGAATTGTACTTGCCACGCGCCGTGGCCGTGTATGATGGCGGCATCCTGCTGGCCGTGCCGCCCATGCTCTACCATGTGGAGCGCACAGGCGATGGCTACGAAGCCGGAGACATGACGGTCGTCGACTCCACGTATGCTGTCGGAGGAAATCCGGAACACCAGCCCAACGGGCTCTTGGTGGGGATCGACAACTGGATCTACAACGCCAAGTCGGACATGCGATACCGTTTGCGCGATGGTGTGTGGGAGAAAGAGCAGACCGAATACCGTGGACAGTGGGGCATTGCGCAGGACGACTGGGGACGGTTGTTCTACAACCACAACAGCACGGTCCTGCAGGTCGATGACATGGCCCCGAGCGCGATCGAGCGGAATCCGCACCGGGATACGGGCAATCGGCGCATCTATGGCGAGGCGCGGGCCGGTACCCGCGTATGGCCGCGTCGCGTGACCCCGGGCGTGAACCGCGGGTACCGGCCCGGCACGCTGGACAGCACCGGTCGTCTGGTGGATGTCACTTCGGCCGCCGGTCCGGTCGTCTACCGTGGGGATCAGTTTCCCGAGGCCTACCGTGGCAACGCCTTCGTCCAGGAAACCGCAGCCAATCTGGTCAAACGGGTGGTATTGAGCGAAGAGGACGGCCGGATCCGGGCCGAGCACGCGCCTGCACCGGGCCGCGAATTCCTGACGGCCACCGACGAGCGCTTCCGCCCCGTCAACGGATACACAGCGCCCGATGGATCGCTTTTCATCCTGGACATGTACCGTGGCGTCATCCAGCACAGCACGTACCTGACCGAGTACCTGCAGCGCCAGATCGACATGCGGGATCTGGATGAACCGCTGGGGCTCGGACGAATCTATCGGGTGCGCTGGAGTGATGCGCCGCTCGGCGACATGCCGCGATTGTCCCAGGCCACGAACGAAGAACTCGTCATGCGACTGATGCATGAAAACGGATGGTGGCGGGACACGGCGCAGCGACTGCTGATTGAACGAAACGCCACCGAAATGCAGACCACCCTGGAGGTCTGGGCCACGAGTGCGGATGATCCTCGAGTGCGCGTTCACGCTCTCTGGACGCTCGAAGGCCTGGGACTCGTGTCGCCGTACACGCTTCGGGAGGCATCCGAAGCACGCTACCCGCATGTTCGGGCAGCAGCGGCACGCGTAGCGGCCTCCGTCGGCGGACAGGTCGGTCTGGAAGTGCTCCGCGGAATGACGGGCGAGCCGGATCCGGTTGTAGCCCGATACGTGGCCGGTGCGCTCGGAAAGTTGGCTGAAGATCCCTGGTTGCGCGATGCCGCCTGGATCACACAGGCGGAATTGGCCGATCGGCACCCGCAGGATGACTGGATCGCCGATGCCATCATCGGAAGTCTGGAAGACGAGGAGCAGGCCTTCGTTGACCTTACAGGCGGCGGCGTGCTCCAGGCTTCGCTGGAGCACGCCGCCGGCATGGCCCTCGTCCAGGAACTGGATGACGTTCGCCTCCTGCCAGCCGCTTTTGAGTCTTCCTTCGAACGGGGACGCGGGATCTACGACGCGTATTGCTCCACCTGCCACGGCCAGGACGGTGCAGGCTTGTCATCGACAGCCCCTCCGCTCCTCAGGTCCCAGTGGGTCCTGCAGGACGAAGAACGCCTGACTCGTCTGGTGCTGGACGGCCTCCAGGGTCCCATCGAGGTGAACGGCACCACCTACGCATCTCCCGACATCGTCGAGAACATGCCCGGCATCCGGCAGCTGGATTACAGTGACCAGGATGTGGCTGATGTCCTGACCTTTGTGCGAAACGCCTGGACGAACCAGAGCGGTGGCGTCACGGCCGAACAAGTCGCAGCGGTACGCGCCGAGGGGCAGCATGCACCGTGGACAGCGGCATCACTGAGTGCCTCGGAGTCCGACTGGACGCCACTTTTCAACGGCGAAGACCTGGACGGATGGACGCAGCTCGGCGGCAACGCCCGGTACGAGGTGCGCGATGGAATCATCGTAGGCACGACTGTCCCGAACACCCCCAATTCCTTCCTGACCACCGACGAGTATTACGCAGACTTCATTCTGGAGCTGGAATTCCGGGTGGACTCGCTGCTCAATTCCGGCATTCAGATCCGATCGAACAGCCTTCCGGAGTACAATAATGGCCGGGTGCACGGCTACCAGGTCGAGATCGATCCTTCTGATCGCGCCTGGAGCGGGGGCGTCTATGATGAGAGCCGACGCGGCTGGCTCTTCCCGCTGACTGGCCGCCCTGCAGCGCAGCAGGCTTTCCGCCAGAACGAGTGGAATCACTATCGCATCGAAGCGCGCGGGGACCACATCCGGACCTGGGTGAATGGTGTCCTGGCAGCCGATCTGATCGATTCGATGACGGCCGAAGGCTTTATTGGCCTGCAAGTGCACTCGATTGGCTCGCCGGATCTGTCCGGCAAGACCGTCGAGTGGCGCAACATCCGGATACGGGAATTGGACTAATGCTTCTCAGCATGATTGCTCGTAGTTACCGGCTTCAAAACCCTCGTCGAGCAGAAAGACCCGGAGCAGGAGTAACCAGCCACTCCAACCGGCCCGTCTATTCCATTTCGCGGGACGTGACGTAGAACCCGGGATCGACGGTCAATTCAGCACCTGCCGGCACTTCCACGGTTTGCCAACCGGCATCAGGCCGCAGCCACGTCGATTCGCCGTTGATCTGCACAAGCACCGGCATGGCAAAGCCGTGCACCACGTTCCGCCAGCGATAGCTGAGAACACGGTCGCGGACCTGGTATTCCAACTCGGGAATCATCGTCGTGCGCAAATACTGATCCCAGACGCGGTCCAGATCCAGCCCGGTTTCCCGGGTGATGTAGGCTTCCACGGCATTTCCCGGCACGATCTGATGCCGGAATTCGGCGTTCAGCCCGCGCAGGATGCCGCGCCACTTCTCGTCATCATCCAGGAGACGCCGGATCGTGTGCAGCAAGTTGCCCCCCTTCGGGTACATGTCGCCCGTCGGGGACTGATTGACCCCGTGGTTGGCTACGATGGGCACGCGGTTGGCAATGCCTGAGCGCGTGCCGATCACGTACTCCTCTCCTTTCTGCTTGGACCCGGTCAGGCACTCGGTGTAGAGGTTCTCCGCGTAGTTGGCAAAGCTCTCGTGGACCCAGTTGTCGGCGATGTCGCTGGCCGTAATGTTGTTGCCCCACCATTCGTGCGCGCTTTCGTGCACGATGATGAAGTCCCACAGCAAGCCATGCCCGGTGCCGGACAGATCCCGGCCGCGGTAACCGTTGCCGTAATCGTTACCATAGGTCACGCCGCTCTGGTGCTCCATGCCCAGGTACGGTACTTCGATGAGCTTGTAGCCGTCCTCGTAGAAGGGATACGGCCCGAACCAGTACTCGAAACAGGCCATCGTTGTGCGGGCCTGCTCCCACTGCGCGCGGGCTTTCTCAAGGTTTTCTGACAGCGGCCAGAAATCCATCGTGAGCGGCCCGTTCTCTCCGAAATGCGTCTCGGTCCAATGCGCGTAATCACCCGCGTTGACCTCGATCGAATAGTTGTTGATGGGGTTGGACACGAACCAAGAGAACGTCGTCGTGCCGTCCCCATTGTTCGAGGTTGATTCGAGGCGCCCGTTGGACACGGCTGTCAGGGTCGATGGCACGGTGATGGCGGTGCGTTGACTGTCTGGCTCGTCGGCCTGGAAGTCCTTGTTGGGCCACCAGATGCTGGCACCAAGCCCCTGGTTTGAGGTGGCCACCCACGGATGGCCGGCACTGTCCGAGATCCACTGATACCCTCCATCCCATGGCGGGCGAACGGCCAGGCGCGGCTTGCCCTCGAAGCGGGCTGTAATCGTGTGGACTTCATCCGGCCCCTGTGCGGGCATGTCCACGAACCAGGCGTTTCCGTCCTGGTGCACCGTGCGTGCTTCGCCTCCTGCAATAACGGAAACAAGTTGCATGGGTGGCTGCAGGTCGAGCTGCAGCTCTTGCGAAGGAGCGAGCGTTCGATAGGTGATGGCCACTTCCCCAGACAGTGAACTGTCCGATGGGTTTACGGCAACCTGCAGGTCGTAAAAAGTCACATCCCACCACGCCCTTCCTGGCCCGTTCGACCCACGCAGGGAGTCGGCGCGGGTGAAGGGCTGTGCCAGGCTGGCTGTGGCCAGGAGCAACAACGCAGCCAGAGCAGATATCGTCTTCGATGCGTGATATGCGGCGTGTCTGTGCTTCATCAGTTTTCCCACGTATTGTCGGAAGGATCGCCGTCCGGGAAGCGACCATCGGGGTCCAGCGTGAGCTTGGTGAGTGTCAGCGATGCGTCAAAAGTGATCTCAGCGCCTACCGTCTTATCGCCCGAAAACCAGACATCGACCGGCCATTCATAGCGCTTCGTGCTGCCATCCGAGAATTCGGCTTCCAGGACAACCGGGGACGGCATCTGACCATCCTGCCGAACGGTGACCGTGGCACTTCCGCCGTCGACCGTGACATCCGCAATCGATCCGTCTACCGACTCGGTCGTGAAGAGCCAGTAGTACCAGAACCAGCCGAGGTCCATCTCCAGCTCGTTCGACATGAAGAACATGAAGTCCCAGGGCGAGGGGTGCTTGAAGGCCCACGCGTGAGTGTAGGCGCTCATGGCATCCTGCACTACTTCATCACCCACGATGCCACCGAGCATGGCCAGCATCAAGGGCGCTTTCCGGTAGGTCTGGAAGCCGTACATCGACCCGCCGTAGTTGGTTACGTACATCGAGGGCGCTTCTTCCTCGTTGCCGCTGACACTGCCGTAGGACTGTCCCAGACCGCTGAGGTCAGCGGGTTCACCCTGCGTGTCGGCCCGCGACAGGATGTTCATGTAGGTGTTGAAGCCCTCGTCCATCCAGCCGTACCACGTCTCGTTGGTCCCGACCATCATCGGCCACCACATGTGCGCCACCTCGTGGTCAGCGGCTCCCTGGTTTGAGTTGATGACCATGGGATATTCCATGCCTGCGCTCGGTCCGTCCTGCATGGTCAGCTGCGGGAAGGGATACGGCGCCCACAGATCCGAATAGAATTCCAATGCATGACGCGAGCGTTCGGCAGCAAATTCGAACAGATGAGCTCGCTCGGGCAGGTAAACCATGTGGATCGGAATCGGGCCCTTTTCGGGAATCATGGCCCGGGTCGTCTGCCAGATGAAATTGTTGGACGTGGCCCAGGCAAAGTCATTGACCTTGTCCGCAAAGAAGTGCCATGTCAGGGACTCCCCTTCCCGGGTCTTGACCTCGTCTGCCCCCACGATCGTCACGACTTCGTCCGTTTCCAGAACGGTGGCCATTCGCTCGCGGGCCGCATCAGTCATGACTTCTTCGGGGTTCTGCAGTTCGCCCGTACCCGAAACGATCCAGCCGCCGGGCATGGTGATGCGGACATCGAAGCGCCCGAAGTTGTTGAAGAACTCAGCCGGGCCGAGATAGACCTGCGTGTCCCACCCACGCAGATCGTCGTACTTGGCCAGCCGCGGAAACCATTGCGTGGGCTGGAAGAGGTGATCTTCCCACCGCTGCGTCATGCGATGGCCGCGACCGTTGGGACCTCCCGGCAGCTTGGTCGTCCAGTCGATTTCAAGCGTGGCCGTGGAGCGCGGCGCGATGGGGTCTTTCAGGTAGACCGTGGCGCGCGTCTGATCCAGATCCGTAGCAAACAGTCTCGGCTCTGGCGGCGGGCCGCCGCGGCGGAACGGCGGTCGCTGGGCGGCCAGGTCCACCTCCTGTCCGTCGACCACAATCCGGGTGACCTCCATGCCTTCGGTATTCTCGGCTGGCACCGAACCGCCACGGGGTACCAGCCCGCGGAAGATATTGTGATCCAGGCGCAGTACGATCCGGTCCAGCTCGTCGGGGCTGTTGTTGTGGATGGTGATGGTTTCGCTACCGTGCAGGACCTGTGTTGACGGTACGATGGTCACGTCGATGTCGAAGTCCGTCTCCAACTGCCAGTAGTTCTCCCCCGGTTGGCCGGTGAAGTCCCTCGTTCCCGCCTCCAGAGCGCGCTGGTAGGCATTCGTGAACGGGATGTCCCGTCGAATGGCCCGGGAATCTGCATCCACGGACTGTTTGAGGTACGAGGGAACGGTGCCCTCTTGAGCCTGGGCGGGGCTGACTGTTGTGGCCGCGATAACAAGAAACGTGGCCAGAACGAGAATGCGCGATGTCATGGGATACCGGTGGTTGGCGAATCGATTCCGTGCAACCAAGATGGTACACGGATTCAGGGGCCGCGTTTGTGCGGGATTTCCTGATATGTCGGCCAACCTGTGTGCTTCGATCTACGGCCATCGCAGCCTTAGAGCGTTATTCTACCGCCCCCACGGAGTAGTCCACGAAGTCCCAGTGACGCCTGACAAGTTGGTCGCGGACTTCGATCACGAATACGGATGGCTGTCGGTACCACCTTCCCCCGGCCGCGTACTCCACATGCCCGATGTATACAGCGTGATGATTGGCGTAGAAGCGGGACGACGCATCGAATGAGAAGTCCGTGACATTCTGATAGATCTGTGTGCGACGTGTCAGAAGGGCCTCTTTCCCTTCAAACAGCCTACCGGAGGGCGGCCCGAAAACCTGCGCTGTCGGATCCTGGAAGACGACATCATCAGCCATCAGGACGTTCTGCGTGGCAATATCCCCGCCGGTGTACGCTGCCAGATATTGATCCGCGATTACTTCCGTCCAGGAGGTGTTATCGTCGAATCCATCTCCCAGGCCGAATGACTGGATGTACTCGCCGAAGTCCAATCGCTCGATCATCTTGCCTTCGCTGACCCGGTGAATGGTGACGAACGGAATTTCGGTCCAGGAATCAGCGCCATCGAAGCGCGCACGATAGGTGCCTCGATGCAAGGCATATTCTCCCACAGCAAACGACACATCCGGATCGAAGTCGACTTCGGCCAAGCCCCAGCTTTTCTGCAATTCCAGAAACGCCTCGGCTCCGGCAACGGACATGGCAGATCCGTCTGCTCGAAAGACCTCTCCAGTAGGATCTCCGAAAGAGAAGTCGTCGGCCAGCAGGGGCCGAAGCCCTTCGTAATTCAGCGCGGCGTCCATCTCGAGGTACTTCTTGGAGACCTGTTCCGTGGATTGCGCCCGAGCGACGAGAGGCAGCAGGAAGACAACAAGTAGCAGGCGAATACGCATGGCGTAGCGGGTTGGTGAAGCAACAAGATCCGTGGGATTGCATGCCGCTACGACATCACGCTTGCCAAGTTGTACCAAATGCAGGGTCAACAGGCGTGCCCTGCTGTCATGCCGGGCCCGCCATGACACTTTGATGACAACTTGATGACGCAGGCCTTCTAAATTATCGTGTGCTTCAAGCCAGCGGGCGGACCTGCCGCCCTACCCCATCATGGCCTCCCCCAGACCGATCATACGGCAGCTCGTGTTCTTCCTGCTGGCAGTCATGCTGCCCAGCGCGGTGCTGCTGAGCTTCGGCGTCGTGCTTCTCCGGCAGGAGACAGAGCTGAATGAGCGGCGACTGGAAGAGCCGCGCGCCACATTCTTTTCTATCCCTTCCGTTTGTTCTCTTCCTGCTCCAACCGATCTCCGATCCAGGTCTTGATGAGTGATTGACGCGTAACGCCAAGGCGCTGGGATTCTGCATCCAGTCGCTTCACCATCCACTTTGGAAAATCGACGTTGACGCGTTTGGGCTCCAGGTTTGGACGACGTGTTTTGGAGTGATCCAGGTAGTCCCAGATATCTCCCCCTTCGTCAAAGATGCGGTCAAACTCCTCCGCTGAAATACGCTTGGGCTTCATTTGCTCGTGCCCTCCGCACGGAAATTATTCGAATGGTCTGCCCTCTCTTGGTAACGATGGCTGTCCACAATTTGCCATCGACGACACCCGTCAGAGCGCGGCGGGGCTCATGATCGGATCGAGCAGGTGATTCCATCAAATACGGATCATCCCAAATGAGCTGAGCGTCCACGAAATCGATGCCGTGCTTGACGATGTTGGTGCGACTTTTCTTGAGATCAAAGACAAACACCATGTATAATTTCTATACCATTTAATGTTTCCACGATCGCTCACCCCCGAGACCCATCCTTCCGGTGTGAGTAACTCAGCGCAGCTGGCATCACAGGGTATGAGGACTGTGCCGCGTCGCGGGTGAAATCAGTCCCTGATGGCGTTGCCATGTTTCTCTTCCCCCCTGCTTCGCGTATTCTGGGGCATGGAATCTTCCGTCCTCGATATCCGGGAGCTGCATCTCGCCTTCGACACGTCCGAAGGACCACTCAAGGTGGTCCGGGGGGTGAACCTGCAGGTGCGCAAAGGAGAAACCCTGGCCGTGGTCGGGGAATCGGGATCGGGCAAGACGGTGACGTGCCTGAGTGTCATGGGTCTGCTACCGCCCTCGGGCCGTATCACCCGGGGCAGCATCCACTTCCAGGGACAGGATGTGGCCTCCCTGTCTACTGATGAAAGGCGGAAGCTGAGCGGCTCGAAGATGGCCATGATCTTCCAGGAGCCGATGACGAGTCTGAATCCTCTTTTCCGGGTCGGGCAGCAGATTGCCGAGGCCATCCGAACGCATGAGGCTGTCTCGAAGAAGGAAGCCCGTCAGCGGGCGGAAGAACTGCTCAGCCTCGTACGCATCCCTGAATCCACCAAGCGACTCGAAAACTATCCTCACGAGCTTTCCGGCGGCATGCGGCAGCGAGTCATGATCGCGATGGCGCTGGCGGGAAAGCCTGAACTGCTAATCGCGGACGAGCCTACCACGGCTCTCGACGTGACAGTGCAGGCGCAAATACTCGACCTGCTGGCAGAGCTGCAAAATGAACTCGGTATGGCACTCCTCTTCATCACCCACGATCTGGGCGTGGTGGCAGGTATTGCGGACCGCGTGGCCGTCATGTATGCCGGACAGGTGGTGGAAACGGGCCCGACGCGCGCCATCTACCAACGCCCTCGCATGCCCTATACGGCTGGTCTGCTGGCCAGCGTTCCAGTATTGGCAGGAGAGCATGCCACTGAGCGACTCACCGCGATTCCAGGGCAGTCTCCCAGACCGGGACAATTGCCCCCAGGTTGCGCCTTCGCACCCCGATGTGTCCATGTCGAGGATAGCTGCACCCAGGGCGCAATCACACTTGATCAGCTCGGTGCACAACGGGTGCGTTGCCGCCGCGCCGGGGAGCTGGACCTGTCATGAGCACCCCCCTCCTGTCCATCTCGAATCTGCACGTACGTTTCCCCGTTGCGGGTGGCGAAACGGTCAAGGCCGTCACCGACGTCACGCTGGACATCCGCCGCGGCGAGGTCTTCGGACTGGTGGGTGAGTCTGGCTCGGGGAAGACGACTCTCGGCCGCGCGGTACTGCAGCTGGTGCCCCCAACAGAAGGCCGCATCCACTTCGACGGAACGGATCTGGCCTCGCTGGATCGTACCGGCCTCAAACGCTACCGGACGCGCGTGCAGGTCATCTTCCAGGATCCCTTTGGCAGTCTCAATCCCCGGATGTCGGTGGGTGACACGCTGGCCGAGGCTGCTGCCCTGGTGGAAGGCAAGGAAGCCATTCCGGCACGAATCCGGGAGTTGCTGGATCTGGTGGGCCTTCCACAAGATGCCGCCGTCCGATACCCCCACGAGTTTTCCGGAGGGCAGCGCCAACGCATTGGCATTGCGCGCGCGCTGGCAGTCCGCCCGGAGCTGATCGTCGCCGACGAGCCGGTTTCCGCGCTGGACGTGTCCATCCAGGCGCAAATCGTCAATCTGCTGCAGGATCTGCAGGCCGAGCTGGGCCTGACCATGCTTTTCATCGCGCACGACCTGGCAGTCGTGCGCCACATCTCGGATCGCATCGGGGTGATGTACCTCGGTAGACTCATGGAAGTCGGACCTGCCAACGCCATCGTGGCGTCTCCGAGCCATCCCTATACCCGAGCGCTCCTCTCTGCCGTACCCATTCCCGATCCGGCGCGTCAGGAGCAGCGTCAGATACTGGAAGGCGATTTACCCAGTCCGATCCATCCCCCATCGGGATGTGTCTTCCGGACGCGGTGCCCGGTGGCCGAATCGCAGTGCGCCGAGTCCGTGCCCGCCCTGGAGTCGCTCCAGGATGGCCGCCGCGTCGCCTGTATTCGGGTCAGCGAACCAGCGGAGTGACGTCCTGCACGGCACGCTCCAGTTTCAGTCCCACTCGGGCAATGATGCCGCTGAGCTCCCGCTTGGTATAGTCATCAATCAGGCGGCCTGGCGGGCGGATGTACTGCGTATCGATGATGCCGCGCTGCTGATAGACGAATTTCCGATACGCCAGGCCGATCTTGGGCTGGAATTCGTAGCGGATGAGAGGCACGTACCGATCGAAAATGCCGGCAGCACGGGCTTCATCCCCATCCCTGAAGGCATTATAGATGCCTACCAGCACCTCGGGATAGGCGAAACCGGTCATGATGCCGTTCGCACCACGCTGCAGTTCTTCCAGGAAGTACTCGCCACCGAGCCCGCCGAAGATGCCGAAGCCATCGTTGGCCTTCGCACGGATCTTGGACAGCTTGTCCAGGACCGGTAATTCCTCCAGCTTGATGTAGTCCACCCCGTCGATCTCATTGGCCATGCGCGCGATCAGATCGGGCGAGAGGATGGTCCCGAAGGATTCCGGGAAGTCATGGATGATGACCGGGATGTCTACTGCCTCAGACACGCCCCCGTAGTGCGCAAACAGGGCATCATCACTCTGGATGCCGATGGGCGCGACAAACACGGCATCTGCGCCCAGCTCCTGCGCTTCCCTAGCCTGTTCAATGGCACCCGCCGTCCCGTACGCCCGGACTCCGACCCAGGTCGGGATGGCGCCAGCGGCCTGGTCCACGACGGCACGGACCACCAGTTTTCGCTCGGATTCGGCCATCTTGTGGGCCTCACCCATGAAGCCCAGGATCGAGACCCCGTGCACGCCGACCTCCATTTCGAAGTCGATCAGCCGCCGCATGCTGGCCTCGTCGACCGAACCGTCTGAGTGGAAGGGTGTCGGGAGGATGGGGAGTACGCCTTGAAAACTCATGTCACGATTCAGGATTGGGGATGGATGAATTGTCCGGTACCGGGCTGGCCGGTAACCGCGCCGCCATGGTACACACGGTGACCTCGAACCCAGGTCTCACAGACCTGACCGGTGACCTTCATGCCGGAATACGGTGACGCGCCAACCTGATAGTGCAGGTCTTCGTCACGCAGGGTCCACTCGGCGGTCGGGTGAAATATCACGAAGTCCGCATCTGCGCCAACACTCAGGCGGCCTTTGTGGGTAAACCCGAAGACATCGGCCGGCCCGGAGCACACCAGTTCCAGGAACCGATCCAGTTCGATCCGTCCTTTGGATACGCCTTCGCTGAAAAGGAGCACGCCCAGGGTCTCGGCGCCGGGAATCCCGGCATAGGCATCGAAGATGTTGTCCGTTTCTTTGCGGTACAGCGGATAGGGTGAATGATCGCTCGTCACGATGTCGATCCTCCCGTCCCTGATGCGATCCCATAGCCCATCGACATCTTCTTGCGTGCGAAGCGGAGGATTGCACTTGGCGCGGCCGCCCTGTTCCGTGAGGGCCTCCTGCGTCAGGAGCAGGTATTGCAGGCAGGTCTCCCCCGTGGCAGTCACCCCTTGCCGGTACCGGTTCCAGTGGATCAGGTCGAATGTCCGTGGAATCGTTCCGTGAACCATGTGCAGGTGGGCTCCGGTCCAGAACGCAAACTCCAGCAGTCGCCCGGCGGCTTCTGCCTCGGCAACCGGGGGGCGACTGAGGGCATGGTCGAGCGGCGCGGTTCGGCCTGCGGCCTTGAACCGCGCCGCTTCTCCGAAGATGACCTCCTGATTCTCCTGATGCGCAGCCACGGGGCGCCCCGTTTTCGCAATTTCGCGGAATGCTTCCACGAACCGGTCATCCGGGATGCGCGGGAAACGCACCGGGTCCACTTCGATCGTGGACACCTTGAAACCGGCTGCCCCGGCATCAGCCATGCGGGCTACCTCCTCCAGGGGCCCCGAGGGCGTGAACGTGACATACAAGCCGACATCCACTACGGCCTCGTTGGCAATGTCGGCCTTCTTCGTTTCCAGCCGCTCGAGCGTGTTGACCGGCCGGTCGGGCTTGTCGAACGGCATGTCGATGATGGTCGTGGTCCCTCCCGCCGCCGCCGCACGCGTCGTTGCCGTGATGCCCTCGTCGACACACGAACGACAGTGCACGTGCGCGTCGACAAAGCCGGGAAGCACCCACGCCTCACCAGCATCGATGATCTCGCGGCCATCGAGGGCTTCGCCCGAGATGGCCGCGATGCGTCCATCCTGCACACCCAGAAATCCGTCTCTGGGCTCTTCCAGTCCGGGCAATGCCAGCTTTCCTTTCACCACCAAATCAAAACCAGCCATCATTCCTCCGGCTCAAGACCGTTCATTTCATCGATGAGTTCGCGTACAAAATCCGTGGCCAGATGGCCGAGGTCAAGGACCGGTACCTCCAATCCCTCCTGGACCGAATCCAGAATGCGCTTCGGGTATCCGACGTAGTCCAGCACGAGCGCATCTGCACCTGTGGAAACCGCCTCTCGCCCCATGGAAAGCAGCCAGGCGTCCGCCTGAGCGGTGGGTGGCCGCTGGTCCATGGACTGCATGAGCGGGCTGAATCCCGCAGTCTTCCATTTTTGCAGGGCTGGGCCTACCTGCGCTTCAAACGGCACCACTACGAGCGGTCGGTGCACGCCACGTCCTTCCAGAACTTCACATGCATGCTCCAACGGTCGAATCAAGGCGCCCTCGGCTACCAAATCGGGAAAAGGACCTGCACACAGCACGATGTGCATTTCCACCTGCTCCTCTGTTTCCCGGATGCGCTGCTGGATAAGCGGCTCCAGAAAGGAGGCCCCAACTTCCACGCGCGTGCCATCTGACAGGCGCGTTTCCAGGGGAAAATCCCAGTCCTCCGGCAATGGAACTCCGGCCGCCTCCAGCCCGTCCAGCGCGCCGGTCACCACAATACCCGGTACGCCGATGGCCGCCACGATGAACGGAGTCAGATCGGGTCGAGGCGTTTGGCCGATGGTATGGAGGGCGACGGATACGGACATGTCGTTCAAAACAACAACAGCCCTCCTGCAGCCGGACGCCAGCCAGAGGGAATGACACTGGAGTCTTCGTCGATAGCCGTCAATCGGACAGGATTGTACAGGAACAGCCACGGTGCCTCGTCGCGCAGAATCCTGTATGCCAACCGATAGAGATGCCTGCGATCTTCGAGATCCGCCGTTCGTCGCGCCCGATCAACGAGATGGTCGAAGTCCCTGTTTGCGAATCCCAGCCACCACGGGCCGGCAAAGCCCGAGTGGAATTTCTCCCGGAACACGCGGAAGGTGCTGGCAGGACTGGAATCAAAACACGCCATATCGCCGATCTTACGGTACCGGACCTGGTTGGCGTAACCGGGCCGATCGGTTTCCGTGCGCACCTCGGCCACCAGGCCGACATCGGACAGATAGGCGGCCACACGCAATGCCAACTCGGGCGCCTCGTCGGGCAGCACGGCCGGAATATCGACCAGCACTTTTTCCCCTCGCAGCCCTCCGGCATCGATCTCCCGTCGTGCCGCGTCCGGATCGTACGGCCAGGACTCCACGTCCGGATCAAAGCCCAGATGACGACGCGTCAAGGGCCCGGTAAGGGCATCGGCCGCACCATGCATCACCTCCCGGACCAGCGTATCGACGTCTACGGCGAGGTTCATCGCCCTGCGGAAATGTTCATTCCGGACCAATCGCCGATCGAAGTTGAACATGAACGTGGCGCAGACGCTGGTCGTGCTGCGTTCCACGCGAACATCTGGGTGAGCCGCGTGCCGGGGAAGCAACTTTGCTGCGATATCCGCTTCACCAGACAGGACCGCCTGTAACCGCTTCGAGGCATCCGCTTCGGCCTGCCAGATCAACCGGAGTTCGTCCGACTCCAACACAAGCTGATCACCGGTCTCCTCGACCCGGAAACGACCCGTTCCCACAAACCGATCCGGCAGCGCCGCCACCGCGGATTCCGACAGGATGGGAATCTCGCACAAGAGATCCAGCAGGTCGGCCATGGGTTCGGGTGTCTTGACAACCACTTCGTGGGCACCTGCGCGGGCAATATCTGCACCGGCCAGGTAGCCCCGAATGACGCCACTCGTCCCCAGTTCACCCGGAATGTCCTCATCCCGCATCCGGCACAAGGAAAAGACCACATCCTCCGGCATCAACGGATGACCATCGTGGAATTGGATGTCATCGCGGATGTCGAACGTCCAAGTGCGGGCGTCTGGGGATAGGGACCAGGACCGAGCCAGGGCAGGCTCAAATGTACCATCCTCCTGGACCCGTATCAGCGGATCGAACACATTGCCCAGGATGGACAGGCGCTCTGCGTTGTCGCTCGTGACGTGCGGATCCGAGATCCGGACGTGCTCCTGCACTATGCGGATGGTTCGTTTGCTCACGCCTCTTCCGAAGCGGGTTCAGGCAGCGGATCCAGACCGAGCAGGCGTTCCGGATTGGTCTTGATCATCGTGCGGATATCATCCGCCGAAATACCCAGATCCAGCATGCAGGCCACAAAAGCGCGCATGCCTTCAACAGGTGTAGGCAGCGTATAGACCCCGAAGTCTGAACACAGGATGCAGTGCTTTGCGCCCAAGGCCCGGATCTGTTCGGACACCTTCTTCACGCCTCCGTCGGGCGCCGCGTCCATGCCTTCATCGATCGACATGTATTCGCGTTCGACATAGTAGTGCGTCTTCGGAATGGGCGTGGTATGGGTGTAGGCCGCCAGCGTGTACTCAATGAATGCGCCCTGATCAGCCATCCATCTCAATTGGTCCATGGTGGCAATCTTGGTAACCGACGATGCCACAAGGACTTTATTGATTCCGTACTCCATGCTGAGTTCGATCAGGCGGATGGCCTCCTCGACTGAAACGTGCCCCGTGTTCAAATACACGTGCGGATGATCGGCAATCAATCGCAAGATTTCGTCCAGTTCGGGCCCCGGATTCCCCTCCAACGGAATCCGGATGCATCGATCAAGCTCCTCTGTCTTGAACGAGGGGTACAGTTCGGAGAGCGGAACGAACTCGCCGTCCACGATGTGTCCCTCACGCGCCGCCTGGAAGTAGGTAGAGTGCGCCCCGAAGCTTATGTACTTGGCCCCGGTGCCATAGTGAAGCGCAGTCTTGACCGCCCGGGGGTTCATGCCCCCGTACGTGGTGTTCATGATCAGCCCGCCGAACGTTTCAAACCGATCGGCCGAGTCCCGCATCACACGATTCACGATCCAGCTCGTGCCGTTGGACATCTCGAAGACATCCATGTAGACGATGGCGCGCATGCCCGCGTCCAGCGCTTCCTGTGCCGCTTCCACGGGATCGACCCGACGCGGACTCGAAAAGATGTGCGGGCCGGCGTGGACATGGATGTCGATGGCGCCTTTCAGCAAGTCCCGGGAGAGTTCGTAGGAGCGCCCCGGAGGTAGCAGATGATCTGCACTCATAATTGTCCGATCCAGATGAGGAAGCCGTCCTTCTTGACGGGCATTCCGATGTTCATGTTCATGACCTTGGCGTCGCCCGGCGCCTCAACTCGTTGCAGCACAGTTCCGAAGAAGTCCCGGACCTCGCCCAGGAATTGCCCCTGTTCGACATCTTCCCCCGTCGTGACCACAGGAAACCAGATGCCTTCCTGATCCGCGGTCAACCACCAGCGATCGCCGATGACTTTCGGTTCGGGGTGCTGGATGGCCGGTCCCTCCAGGAAGCCGAGTTCTTTCAGGACGTTGATGATGCCATCATACATGAGCTTGTCGTCCCGGTCTCCCACCTCACCGATCTCCGGAGTTATCTCGGGAATGCCCAGCTTGTCGCAGAGCCCTTTCTTGGGCCATAGCCACCATGCCGGTCGAGCGCCCGACGGGTCCGGGGGCGGCTCGCCGCGGTATTTGGATAGCGAGACGATCCCCACTCCGAGTGCCCGGGCCATGCGCATGACTACCGCCTCTGCTTCCTCATCGCCAATCAATCGGCAAATGACATAGGGATGCATCAGCTCGGTGAATTCGCCGCCGTGACAGTTGATGATGTACTGGCTGCCCGTGGCGGCCTCCAGCATCATGTCGGCAATCTCCGGATACGTGGGCGCGAACTGCTCCCAGTTCATGAGGCTCTCGACGTGCGTGGCCATCGAAACCACGATCGTCCCCGTCACGTCGGCCGGATCCGTCTCCCGGAACAGCCGCATGGCGGCTTCGATGCCGGCATACTCCGTACCGTGTTGCCCACCAAACACTGTGATGCATTCGCCCGGCTGCGCGCCGTGGATGACGCCGATCGGCATCCTGCGTTCGCCCCCATCGTCGGTTGACCGGGATAAGAAATAAGTCTCTTTTCGGCCTGCTGCCATGATGCTTACACCAGATTCTTGATGAGATCGACAAAGATCCGCTGCCCGTCTTTGCAACGGTAGAGCCCGATGTCGGGGTCTTTGAGGTCCCCCGTCTCGGTAAATGAAATCTCTCCAAGGGCGCCCGAATACGTGCCGAATTGCTGCATCTCGGACAGAACAGCTTCGCGGGTCAGCTCAGGTGCTCGTCTCATGCATTCCAGGATGATGTTGGCGCAGTCGTAGGCTTCCGGCGCGTACTGTGGCGCATCCAGCATTTTGGGGTATTTGGCTGCAAAATCAACAAGGAACTGCCGGGCAGAAGGCTTGACCATCATGTCGATGCCGGCCAACGAATGGTACGGCGGCTCCTTGTCCCGATTGGGCACCTCCAGGAATGCGTAGGGCTTGAGCGCATCGCTGCCCAGGAAAATGGCATCCACGCCCCGCTCGCGCAGGATGTGGGTGATGATGTGGGTCTGATTCCAGTAAACGGCAAAGTAAACCAGATCCGGTTTGGCCTCCACCACCGCTTCGATCAGATCCTCGAAGTCCAGCCTTCGCTCCTTTTCCGTGTAGCCGAAATGCAAAACCGGATCCACACCCAGACGACGGCATTCCTCGGCGAAGATGGCCGAAATGGGCTCGCCCCAGGCAGAGTCCTCATTCAGAATGGCAATGCGCTTTCCGCCGATGACCTTGACGGCGGCCTGGCCGAGGGCGCGACCCTGAACCTCGTCGTTGGCCACGTTGCGGAAGAAATGCGTATACCCCTTGTTGGTCAGGAGAGGGCTCGAGGCTTCGGAACTCATCTGCAGGATGCCGGCATCGGCATAGATGTCCTGTGAGATGACGGCCATGGCAGAGTTGGTTGGTCCGAGCACCGCAATGGCGTCTTCCCGGGCCACAAAATCGGAGGCAGCCTTTCGCGCGATATCGCGGTTCTTGCCGTTGACGATGACTTCGAGGCGAACCTCCGTCGGCAGATCGCCAGCCGAGTTGGCCTGATCAATGGCCAGTTCGGCCGCACAATACCCGGCCACGGCATAGACGTCATCGTTGGAAAGTTCAAAACCGATCGTAACGGGAGCAGGCATATCAGGCAGTGTTTGGTGCGGTCAGCATGGTAGGAGTTCTCAGGGGTGATCTCAACAGGGGGAATCAGGTATCTGTCAGGCGCGGGTCGTAGTGGTCGCGCAGCCAGTCCCCCAGCATGTTGACCGAGTAGACGCTCAGCATGAGGAAGATGCCGGGCAGCGTGGCCACCCACCAGGCGATGCGCAGGTAATTGCGCCCCTCACCGAGCATCCCTCCCCACGTTGGTGTTGACGGCGGAACACCCACCCCCAGAAAGCTCAGCGAGGCTTCGTTTATGATGTTCGTTGCCAGCGCGAAAGAAGCCACGACGATGAGCGGGTTGATGATGTTGGGCAGGACGTGCTTCCAGATGATGCGGCCATCACTCAGGCCCAGGGCTTCGGCAGCCGTGATGTATTCCTGATTGCAGACGGACAACGTCTGTCCGCGGGCCACGCGGCAAAATGGAGCCCAGGTGGCTATGCTCAGCACGACAATGACGTTGAACATGCTCGGCCCCACCAATGCCATGATGGCTACCGCTAGCAGGATGGACGGAAACGCCAATTGGATATCCACCATGCGCATGATGACCGTTTCCACCCACCCCCGGAAATACCCCGCCATGACACCGAGAAGGGAGCCGAACAGTCCCCCGATGCATACCGTTGCCACGCCCACGAGCAGTGACACCCGCGCGCCGTAGATGATGCGGGACAGCACATCCCTGCCCACGTTGTCCGTGCCCAACAGATGTCCCTCTGCTCCCGGCGGGCTGAGACGGAGGCGGATGTCGATTGCACCCGGATCCATGGGGGCCAGCAACGGTGCGAGCAGAGCCATCCCGACCAACCCCAAGAGGGCGATGAGCGCTGTCAGTGCCAGCGGCGAGCGGCGAATGGATATCCAGAGTGCGCGCATGCCTGTTACCCTTTCTCCTGCCGGATACGCGGATCAATGAACGAATAGCTCAGGTCGACGAGCAGGTTGACCAGCACGAAAACCAGCGCTCCGAACGTGATGACTCCCTGCACCAGGGGTAGATCACGCGCCTGGATGGCCTGCAACGTGAGCCGGCCGATGCCTGGCCAGGCAAACACGGTTTCGGTAATCAGGGCGCCACCCAGCAGGCTCCCCACCTCTATGCCCAGCATCGTGATGACGGGAATGAGCGCGTTGCGCAGCGCATGGACGTAATAGATCCGCCAATTGGGCAGGCCCTTGGCCCGCGCGGTTCGGATGTAGTCCTGCCCCAGCACGTCCAGCATCGAGGAGCGGACCAGACGGGCAATGCGCGCTGTCGAAAAGGTGGCCAGCGTGATGGCTGGAAGCAGCAGGTGCAAAAAGGACCCACGTCCGGAAACGGGCAACCACCGCAGCCAGACACCGAATACCAGAATCAGCATGATGCCCAGCCAAAAAGTCGGTACCGACTGCGCAAACAGGGCACCACTCATGGCAATGCGATCAGCGGGCGTATTGCGCTTGACAGCGGACAACACACCGATCGGAATGGAGATGAAAACAATCAGGAAGAGAGCCGCAGCCGTCAGCTCGAGCGTAGCCGGAAAGCGCTGCAGAATCAGGTCCATGACCGGAATCTGCTGCCTCACGGACACGCCAAAATCTCCTCGAGGTAGACCCGCCAGGTAGTCCACGTATTGAACCACGAGCGGCCGATCATAACCCATCGCCTCCCGAAAAGCCGAAATCTGCTCAGCCGTCCAGTGGTCTCCGATCATAAGTGTGGCCGGATCCCCGCTCAGGAAGGTCAACGCAAACGCAATCGTGGCCACCGCCCACAGGATGAAGACGGCCATCAGGAGGCGTTTGGCAATGTATCGGAGCATGGGCGGCGGGTAAGGGCTCCTGGGCAGTGTTGATGCGATTGTGGGTGATCAGTGATCCATTACTGAGACGCCAGGGAAACGTCCCACAAATGGATCAATTCGTCCGGCCGGGGCTGCCAGTCAATCAGTTCGCTGACACCATAAACGTCCGGCTGGATATGCAGGAAAATCCAGGGGGCATCCTCATGAACAATCTCCTGCATGCGGTAACCGATTTCCACACGCCGATCCTCGTCAAGCACTGTTTGCAATTCGGTCCACATTGCTTCGTAGTCATCGTTCTCCCAGCGATAGAAGTTCGACGGACTGGTGATGGTCAGATCGGCGGCTTCGGTCAGCAGTTCGAACTCTCCCCCGGAGCCCTGCATGAAGAGGCCCGGCAGATCGTACGAAAGGAGTTTCGAGCGGTAGTTGCCCCACTCATACGTGCGAACGCCGTTCTCGAACGTTACGCCGATCTCGGCCAGTTGGGACTCTACGGTCTGCGCCAACTCGAAGTCCTGGATCCATTTCCCCAGCGGTGTATCCAGCGATAAGAGCTGGAATCCTTCGGGATACCCGGCCTCGGCCAGCAGCTCGCGGGCCTTGTCTGGATCGTAGTCGTAGGCCTCGAGCGACGGGTGGTTGTAGGGTGGATTGAACATGTATGACATACGCTCCACCTGCCCCTCGAACAGTCCATCGCTGATGGCCTCGAAATCGATGGCATGGTTCAGGGCTTGCCGGACCCGCTTGTCCCGTAGTGGCTCGGGACCTCCCGCTGTCGTTATACCGATCATGATGCGGCGCCCACCAGGAATGGCGGCCACCCGTACACCCGGACTGGCCTCAAGGAGGGCCGCCTGGTCGAAGGGCAGATCGGTGATGATGTGAACGCCACCGGTTTCAAGTTCTGCCAGCCGGGTAGACACCTCGGGGATGACCCGGAAGACGATACGCTGCTCGATTGGCGCATCGCCCCAGTATCCCGGGAACGCCTCGAGCGCAATGTGCGAATCCCGGATGCGCTTTCCTACGGTGTAGGGACCGGTACCCACGGCGTTTTCGGACCGCTCCGGGTCCGACATGCCCTCGTAATGCCCCGGCTCCAGCATCCAGAGCTGGGAAAGGTAGAATGGGAGAAGCGCCTTGGGACCATTCGTGGTTATCTGGACCGTCAGCGAATCCACGATGCCGATCCGGGTGATGTCGGCACTCGGTACGGCAACGGCAGCCCCACCGATCATCTGCCCATTTGCGTTGCGCTCGTAGTACTGTTCGATGGACCACTTGACGGACGAGGCATTGAAAGGCGCTCCGTTGTGGAATTGTACCCCCGGTCGGAGATGGAGGGTCCAGGTCGTATCCCCCTCCAAGCGCTCCCAGGACTCGGCCAGCAGCGGCTCGATTTCCATATCCCGGTTGAAAAACGTCAATGTCTGGTAAATGTGATCTCCGAAAGCCACCTCTACCCGGCTGAACATGCCGAACGGGTCCAACGTCGAGATATCGGTCGAATTGGCAACCGTCAGGTCCCGCTCCACGGAGCAACCAGAAGAAAACATCGCACAGGCGACGAGAATGACAAGTGCGTGTTTCATCCTACCACACCGTCTTGCTGCGCCCGCCATCGACCATGAGCGTCGCTCCGGTAATGTAGCGGGCCGCTTCGGACAGCAGGAAAGCACCCGCATCCCCGAATTCCTGGATGGTGCCGTAACGTCCCATGGGAATCATGCCTTGACGTTTGGCCTGCCAGTCTTCCAGTGGAACTCCCAGCTGCTCGGACTTGAACACGTCGTTTGAGCGGACCCGATCCGTATCGATCTGGCCCGGCACGATGTTGTTGATCCGGATACCTTCACCAGCCAGATTGTTCGAAAGGCTCTTCACCAGACTGACGACGCCTGCCCGGAATACGTTCGAGAGGAGCAAAATGTCGATGGGCTCCTTGATGGAGGACGAGGTTACCGTCAGAATGGACCCACTGCCTTGCTCGCGCATGGTGGGGAGCACGGCCCGAATCATCCGCACGGCGCTCATCAGGGTCAGGTTGAAGCCTGCCTCCCAATCCTCGTCCGAGAACGTGTCGAATTTGCCCGCGGGCGGTCCACCGGCATTGACCACCAAGCCGTCTACCTGGCCAAAGTCAGAGCTGGCCGCTCGAATCCAATTGGTGATGCTCAGTGGATCGGTAGCATCCATCACGTAGCCGCGAGCCCGGGATCCGTGCTCCTCGGAAAGCTTCTGCGCCGCCGATTCAACGTCTTCTTTTGTCCGGGAAGCCAGCGCCACGCGCCCGCCCTGCCGCGCCACCGACTCCGCAATGCCGAATCCAAGACCTTTGGACGAGGCGGCCACCAGAACCACCTTTCCCTCGAATGCTCCCATGGCAACGCGCCTCTTCTCGATGACTTGAATGAATGCACCCCACTGAGATAGCGATTTCAGCCGGAGGTGTCAAGCACCAGGAGGACGTAAGATGACGGCTTTGCACCCTTCTTCGGAGCCGTCATGCATCAACCCAACTCCTCCGCCCGTTTGCTCGATGTCAGAATCCCACGAATCATGGCGGAAGAAAAGCCGCGATGCTCGAGTTCGTTCAGCCCGGCAATGGTGCATCCGCGGGGTGTCGTCACGCGGTCAATGGCATCTTCAGGATGCGCGCCGCTTTCGAGAATCAGATCGGCCGCGCCGCGGGCCGTTTGGGCGGCCAATAGCAGTGCTTCTTCGGCATGGAATCCGATCTCCGTGCCGCCCTGGGCCGCGGCGCGGATGGTCCGCAGAAAGAACGCAATCCCGCATGCACAAAGCGCCGTGGCCGGCGTCATCATGTCATCGTCAATCACCAGGGAACGACCAACGGCATTGAAAAGCGTCTCGGCCTCCTCCCTGCCAGACTCATCATCGTCCATGGACAGACACGTCATCGATGTCATGGTCTGAACGGCGGTATTGGGCATGGCACGAATGATAGGCACGCCTGCCGGCATCATTTCCTGAAGGTCCGCCAAAGCCACGCCGGTAATCACCGAAATCACCAGATGCTTCTCTGCAGTAAGAACAGGCCGAATCTCTTCCACCACGCCCTTCAGGTGCCCCGGCTGAACAGCCAGAATGACAACTGTAGCCTCTGCCACCGCAGCGGCATTGTCTGAGCCAACCATGAATCCCTCATCGTCCAGCGCCTTCAGTTTGGACACGTGACGACGGGTAACGTGGATGTGCTTACGCTTGGCCATATCAGCAGCGGCCCAACCACGAGCCAGCGCGCTGCCGAGACTTCCTCCTCCGAGGATGGCGATGCGACGTTTTGAGGACCTGGACATGATGATGCGGATTGCCTGAATGAAAAGTGCTACTACCCGTTGGCAGACAATTCGCTCCTGCGGCAGGATGCTTGCGAATCGGCAGCCGGAGGGCGATCATTGGGCATCCCACGTCAACGTGCCATAATCCCAGCGGCGCAAGCACCCATGATCGGCACCACCCTATCCCACTATCGAATTGTAGAGGAGCTCGGCCGTGGTGGTATGGGCATCGTCTACAAGGCCGAGGACACGAAGCTGGACCGGACCGTGGCGCTGAAGATCCTCCCCGCTTCAGCGCTTTCCAGCGATGATGATCGGGCTCGGTTCTACCGCGAAGCGAAGGCAGCTGCCCAACTCAATCATCCCCACATAGCCTCGGTGCACGAAATCGATGAGGCCGTACCCGAAGGAGCCCCTTCCGATGACCTCAGGCCATTCATCGCCATGGAGTTCATCGACGGCAAGTCGCTGGAAGACACGGCCAAGGAAGGGCCCATGGCCCTGGAGGAAGTAGTCCGGCTGGCCACACAAATTGCCCAGGCGCTCGAAGCCGCACACGAGAAGAACATCGTACACCGGGACATCAAGAGCGCCAATGTCATGTTGACGGCCAAGGGCCAGGCTAAGGTGTTGGACTTCGGACTCGCTAAAACAGCGCATTCGACGATGCTCACGCGCATGGGCTCCACACTCGGCACCGTGGCCTACATGAGCCCAGAGCAGGCCCGCGGCGAAGATGTCGATCTCCGCACTGATCTCTGGGCGCTCGGCATCCTGATGTACGAGTTGATTGCGGGACGCTTGCCGTTCGGCGGGGATTATGAACAGGCTGTTACCTACTCGATCCTGAATGAAGATCCACACCCCTTGACGGCCATCCGGACGGGCGTACCGATGGGGCTCGAGTGGATTGTGTCCAAACTGCTCGCCAAGAAAGCGGACGATCGTTACCAGAGCGCCACGGATCTGATGGTGGACCTGAGGACCGTGGACTTGACGCAGGCGGGCATGTCCCGAGCCGCGTCAGTCAAGTCCATGCCAGCCGTTGAGCCTGCCAGGAAGAAGTCCAATCCGCTGGATCTCACGGACCGCTTGCATCCCGCGCTCATCCTCCTGTTCGTCTCGTTGGCCATCGCCATCGGGTGGTGGGTCGGCCGATCCTCCGCCCCGGCACAAGAACCCGGCACGACGAAGCGGATCAACCAACTCGTACCGCTGGGAGGCGTCATCGCCACCATGGATATCTCTCCCGATGGCAGTCTGGTAGCTTTCGGGACCGACACCGTAGAAATCATGGATCTGACAACCGGAGCGTTGCGAGCCTATGATGCGCCCGAAGTCTTCGTCCACATGGCCTTTTCGGAGGACGGCGAATACCTGTTGATGACTACATCCACCGGCATCAAGATCCTGTCGGTTGGCTCTGGCTCCGTCATTGATGTCACGCGCACGGTTGAAGGCGGTCCCAGGGCGGAATGGATAGACAACGAGACGATTCTGTATGAGGAGCGATCCTCCGTCTGGACCCGCTCCCTGACCAGCGGAGCGTCCCGGCAGGTCGTCACGCTGGATTCCCTGGCTGGCGAGTACGATGCCGATTTCCCGAGCATGCTCCCGGACGGAAAAACCGTGATGGCGACCGGCCAGACCCGAGGCGCTCCCGATTGGATCGGTTTCTGGGATTTTGACAGCGGGGAACGGATTGGACGCATCGATCTGGGAGCGGCCCGGCTCCAGTGGGTTGAGTCCGGCCATCTGGTCGCCATTCTGGATGGCAACCTCGTCGCCATTCCTTTTGATCTGGAAACGCTCAAACAAGCAGGACCCATCATTCCCCTCGAAGACAATGTGCGTCCGGAAGGTATGGCTGTTTCCCGGGAAGGGACGTTGATCCATGTCGGAGCGCAGGTTGGCATTGTTGCCAACGCACGGCCCATTCGACCCATGGTAATGCAGATGCTGGGGGCATCGGTCGAGTTGGCCGTCGAAGCCGACCTGTTTCCTTCTGGGATCTATCGCTCGGCCGCCATCAGTCCGGACGGATCCCGAGCCGCCGTCGTGATCGAACAGGAAGGCATCCACGAATCCACGCGACGCCCGCCAGCCGACATATGGATCCTCGATTTCCAGAATGGAACCCGCAGAGCCGTCACCACCGGGGGGATCAATGATTATCCGACATGGAATCCCACGGGAGACTCCCTGTATTACGTCCAGGACAACAGGGGAAACAGCAGCATCATGATCAAAGCTGCTTCGGGTCGTGGTGCGGCAGAAACCGTTCTCGAGACCAGCATTCCGGCCCTCATCGACCTGGACCTCTCCCCTGACGGTCGCATGATGGCCTTTGCCGGAGCCATACCCACATCCATCGACATGACCAGCACATTCGTGCTGTACGATCTCGGAGAAAGAGGCGAGCGTCCCGCGGTGCTCGGTGGAGCAAGCGACCTCATCCGGAACAGCCCCAACGGCAACCCGAGGCATTTTGCCTTCTCGCCTGACGGTAATTACGTGGCCTACGAGGACCAGGGAGGCATTTTTGTTCAGTCGGTCGATGATCCGGACAGTCCTCCATTCCAGGTCTGGGAAAACGGCATGACTTTGCCCAAATGGGCCCCTGACGGCAGTATCCTGTACACCCGAAGCTCCCTGTCAGGCGGGTTCGGCGTGCCCGTCCAGCAGGCTCCCTTTTTCTCTACGCTCGGAGATCCGATTGACTACACGGCGTACTGGTATGTCATTTCGGGCGAGCTGTTTGACACCTTCCCGACCAAGGACCGGATTCTGGCAGGGATGCCGGCAACGGATGCGGCTGTCGAAGCGGATGAGACGGCAGAAGAGCAGTCGATTGATATGCGGATGATCATCAACCTGACCAGCGAACTGCGCAAAGACCGATGATCGGCACCATTTTATGATTGGAACTAGCCTTTCCCACTATCGAATTGTAGAGGAGCTCGGCCGAGGCGGCATGGGCATCGTCTACAAGGCCGAGGATACCAAACTCGACCGCACGGTGGCTATCAAGGTGCTTCCGGCCAGTGCGCTTTCGAGCCAGGACGACAGGGCCCGGTTTTACCGGGAGGCCAAGTCGGCTGCGGCGCTGAATCATCCGCACATCGCCCAGATCTATCAGATCGAAGAAGCGGTCCCGGAAGGTGGTTCGGCCGAAGAACCGCGGCCCTTCATCGCCATGGAGTTCATCGACGGAAGTCCGCTCGACGCGTTGGTAAAAGAGAAGCCGCTGAAGCTCAAGCAGGCCGTCGGGCTGGCTACTCAGATTGCCGAAGCGCTCCAAGCGGCACACGAAGCCGGCATAGTCCACCGAGACATCAAGTGTGCCAACGTCATGTTGACGGCCAAGGGCAAGGCCAAGGTGCTGGATTTCGGGCTGGCCAAAACGACGCACTCCACCATGCTGACCCGCATGGGATCGACACTCGGCACCGTGGCCTACATGAGTCCGGAGCAGGCCCGCGGCGAAGACGTCGACCACCGCACCGACCTGTGGGCCCTTGGCGTCGTGCTGTATGAAATGCTCACCGGACGCAACCCCTTCGGAGGCGACTACGAGCAGGCCGTGGTTTACTCCATCCTGAATGAAACGCCCGATCCTTTGACGGCCATGAGAACGGGCGTCCCGATGCAGCTGGAGTGGATCGTGAACAAGTGCCTGGCCAAGGATGCCGGCGACCGGTATCAGAACGCGGGAGATCTGATCGTGGACCTGAGAAATGTGGACCTGTCGGATTCGGGCATCACCACGTCGCAGGTCAGCATGGCCAGCACCCGATCGACCTCAGCCGTACCCGCGGCGCAGAGATCGTGGGCGCATGCCGGCATACCCCTGATCGGCCTGTTGGTAGGTGTGCTGGTCACCTGGTTCGGCATACGATCCATGGCGCCGGAACCCGATCCTGCACCGCTGACACACGTCGAGATCAGCCTGCCCACGCTGGACTCTTTCCGCTTTCCTACCCTGTCTCCGGATGGCCGATACATGGCACTTCTTGCCACGAGCACGAGCGGAGTCTATGGTGTTTTTTTGCGCGAAATGGCCACTGGTTCTGTCACCCACATTACTGGAAGCAACGAGGCTGGGGATCGGGAATTGGCCTTTTCGACCGATGGTTCAAAATTGGCTTTCACGCGCGGAACAAACGAAGGCGTCTTCGTCGTCGACGTTCCAACAGGCATCCCTGAGCTTGTGGTGGACTTCGGACGCCTGTCTTTCTGGACGGATGAAACGACGTTTGTCTTCTCTGACGACAAGATTGGCGGCGGCGCAACCTATTCCTACACATTGGATGAAGAATCCCTCCTGGAGATTCCCATCGATACCACCAGCCTGGAGGAGAGCTACGGCAACATCCTCAAGTCCCATATTCCCGGCACCAATCGTGCCTTCGGTCACCAACTCGTCCGTCTTCAGGGCGGCAACATGAACGAGGGCAAGCCGGTCGACCTCTTCACGGTCGACATGACAACCGGCGAACTGGACGTGATCATCCGCAATGCCATCAACCCGGAGTATCTGGGAGATGGGCTGCTGATGTACCAAGTGGGAAATGATGACGGAGAGCTGGTAGTCCGACCCATTGATCCGGAAACCGGCAGGGAAACAGGACCTCCTACCCGGGTCTTTCCCGAGCGCACTGCTACCAGCTGGGGTGAATACCGCCCCACCCCATCGGGGGACCTGATCTTTCCCAGCCTGAATTCCACCATAAGCCTGCGCCCGATCGTGTGGGTAGCCCACCTTGAGGACGAGTCCATCCGGAATGTGGCTGTCAATTACCCGGATGACGTCGTTCCCGCTTTTGCCACGCTCAGCCCTGACGGACGCCATGTCGCCATGGCTTATTCCGCAACGTCGCAGTCGGGAGGTGACGTGATGATGGTCGACCGCACGACGAATGAACGCATCCAGCTGACGTTCAACACATCGGCATTCATGCCGGTTTTCCATCCGACCGAGCCATTCATCTACTACTCATCCGGAGATCCCTCCGAAGGCGAGGTACCGCAGACCTTCCGCATTCCCTTGGGTGAAATCGGCCCCGGAGAGATGGTCATCGATGGCGGAGCTGTGGTCACATTCTCCGACGATGGATCAAAGATGGCCTATTCCAGATTCTCGGCAGAAACCGGTATTGCCACGTTGGTTCTGCGAAACGGCTCTACCGGCGAAGAGCGGATTCTGGATGACGAATCTGCATTCCCGTTCCGTGCCATGTTTTCGCCGAACGGTCGATATGTCACCTACATGAAGGACCCGCAGTCGGGGACCATTGGCGTAACGGCCACCGACGGCTCCCTCCCGCCCATGGATATCCCCGGTGTTGCGGGTGGATTCCCCATGTTCACACCTGACGGTGAAGCAATCCTTTTCATGCAGCAAGGAGGTATCTGGCGTATTCCGGTTCGTACCAGCCCGTCTTTTGCGGTGGTCGGAGCGCCGGAATCGGTCATCCAGGCCATCCAACCCGTCGCATTCCACCTTGGAAGCGACGGTAACGAGCTGCTTGTCGTTGCCAACCTGGTGGATTTCGTCGACACAGGCTCCACGGAATGGGCGCACCTGATTTGGCTCCAGAATTTCACCTCCCAATACCTGCCTGAGGGGCAACGGTGAACATGATCGGCACCATTTTATGATTGGAACTAGCCTATCCCACTATCGAATTGTAGAGGAGCTCGGCCGAGGCGGCATGGGTATCGTGTACAAAGCCGCAGACACCAAGCTCGACCGCATGGTGGCCATCAAGGTGTTGCCCGCAAGCGCGCTTTCCAGCGAGGACGACAAGGCCCGGTTCTACCGGGAGGCCAAGTCGGCTGCAGCGCTCAATCATCCGCACATCGCCCAGATCTATCAGATCGACG
>Ga0209578_10000778_pt1 | contig 34934 bp, 31 predicted proteins | sample tdAd472_FD_187127 | JGI IMG/M metagenome (GOLD analysis project Ga0209578, IMG submission 187127) | Marine sediment microbial communities from the Atlantic coast under amendment with organic carbon and nitrate - tdAd47.2 (SPAdes)... | ecosystem: Environmental > Aquatic > Marine > Coastal >...
ACCAGGACCAGCCCCGCTACCGCAGCAAAACGCATTTTTTGGCCCATAGCTGTCACTGCCTCGCTCTCATCCCGTTTTGTTACCGTTAAGCTGTGCTGCGTCGCGATAGCGTTCACTGCGGCGGGTGCGGTCCACTACCTGACCAACCAACTGGCCACAGGCCGCATCGATGTCATCACCTCGAGTAGTGCGCACGGTCACAATATAGCCCGCATCAACCAGCACTTGCCAGAATCGCGAGACCGCATTGCCGCTGGGGCGCTGGTAATCGGACTGGGCGAAGGTGTTGAACGGGATAAGGTTTATCTTGCAGGGGAAATCGCGCAAAAGCTGCGCCAATTCCTGCGCGTGCTCGCGCTGGTCATTGACGCCGGCGATAAGCGTATATTCTATCGTTACTACCCGCTTTTTATCTGCCTGGGCGTCGATGTAGTTGCGCGCACTCTGCAGCAGGCGGGCAATCGGGTATTTGCGGTTGATGGGCACCAGCTCATTGCGCAGCGCATCATTCGGTGCATGCAGGGAAATAGCCAGCGAAGCCTCGCTCACTTTCGCCAGCTCGTCCAGCGCGGGCACCACACCTGATGTACTCAGGGTCACCCGGCGCTTGGAAATACCGTAGGCGTTGTCTTCCATCATCAGGTCCATGGCCGCCACTACATTGTCATAGTTGAGCAGAGGCTCGCCCATGCCCATCATGACTACATTCGTGACCACCCTGCCTTTGCCGGTTTGGAAAGCGTCGTAGGACTTGATCGCCAGCCATACCTGACCGATGATTTCCGCAGCGGTTAAATCGCGCTGAAAACCTTGTTTCCCGGTAGAACAGAAACTGCAATCAAGGCTGCAGCCTACCTGCGAAGAGACACAAAGCGTGGCACGTTTGCCATCGGGAATCAGCACGGTTTCCACCAGGCCGCCTCCCTCCACGCGAATAGCCCACTTGCGGGTGCCATCGCTGGAATCATGCTGACTGACGATCTCTGGAGGACGAATCTCGGCTTCGATCGCGAGCTTCTCCCGCAGGGACTTGCCCAGGTTACTCATCTGTTCAAAGTCCGTGACGCCATGATGGTGTATCCACTTCAGCACCTGGCGGGCACGGAACTTCTTCTCCCCTATATCGAGGAAATACTGTTCCATGGCCGCCAGAGGCAGCCCCAGCAGATTGACCCTCGCGGGTTCCGGCTGCAGGGCCTGGGCGGAAGAGGCAATAACGGACGTCACGTCGGTTTAGCGCTCGCAGATTTCGCTGGCAGCGAAGAAGTAGGCGATCTCGCGCTCAGCAGACTCGGGGGAGTCTGAACCGTGTACCGCATTGGCATCGATACTGGAGGCAAAATCGGCGCGGATGGTGCCTGCGGCGGCTTCCTGCGGGTTGGTCGCTCCCATCAGCTCACGGTTTTTGGCGATAGCGCCCTCTCCTTCCAGCACCTGCACCACCACCGGGCCTGAGGTCATGAAGGCAACCAGGTCTTTGAAAAAGGGGCGCTCACGGTGCTCGGCATAAAAGCCACCGGCAACCACGTCGGACAAACGCAGCATCCTGGACGCGACAATCTGCAGGCCATTGTCTTCAAAACGTGAGTATATTTTGCCAACGATATTCTTGCTCACAGCATCGGGTTTGATGATAGACAAGGTGCGTTCTACTGCCATGGGGGGATCTCCGTTCATCATGGTACAAAGGTAAACGCCCGCCCCGCGACCAGCCTTTGAGGCGCCGCGCAGGCAGGTATGGATAAAACCGCGCAATTATACGGATTTTAGGTAGGGGTTTCACCCCGAACAGGGCCAGGGGGCTGGAATAAACCGGCGTTTTATCAGCAGCTTGCGAGCGTTGCTAATAATACCGTAGAAATCACTCCAATTCCTCGATCCAGGCGGCCTGGATGGCCTCCAGAATCTTCTCGCCACAGTGATCGGGGTGGTCGTCAAAACCGGGCAGGGCCAGGACCCAGGCCCGCAAATCAACAAAGTTGACGCTTAGCGGATCAACGTCCGGCCTGGCTTCCGTGAGCTCGATTGCGATGTCATTGATATCCGTCCAGCGCATGGTTGTTACCCTCCTGATCTTCTTTCGCGACCTGTCACCTGACTGTTGACGCCAGGGGCCGGCAGCGGCACATCAATGCTGCTCAGACACCATATTGATGGTGTATCGCGGTATTTCCACCACCAGATCCTGATCGGCTATCACCGCCTGGCAGGAAAGTCGTGACTCCGGCTCAAGACCCCAGGCCTTGTCCAGGTAGTCGTCCTCAAGCTCATCCGGCTCTTCCAACGAGTCATAGCCCTCGCGGACGATCACGTGGCAAGTGGTGCAGGCGCAGGACATCTCGCAGGCATGCTCGATCTCGATGTCATTGCGCAGCAAGGCGCGGCAGACAGTCTCTCCGGGATCAGCCTCAATCACGGCACCCTCAGGGCAGAGCGTTTCATTGGGCAGAACCACGATTCGGGTCATTCGCTAATCTCCTTGTCCAACTCTTCCAGGCTGACGCCGGCCAGAGCCTGTTTGATACTCTTGTCCATACGCCTGGCCGCGAAGGCCTCACTGGCTCTACCCAATGATTCAGTAAGACGGCGAATCTGCTCTACATCGTCTCCGGCGGCGGCTTCGCGCAATTCGCGCATTTTCTGGTGCAAGGCTTCGCATTCCGCCTGGCTGAGCAGCTCGGCGGCATCGTCTGCCAGGGCCGCATCCAGGCCCTCCAGTAACTGTTGCGCATCGAGCCTCTGTTCCGCCAACTGCCTGGCCTGCTTGTCTTCCTGGGCGTGACTGAATGAAGACTGCAGCATGTCCGTGATTTGCTCGTCACTCAGGCCGAACGAAGGCTTGACCGTGACACTGCTCTGCGCACCGGTAGTTTCCTCGCGCGCGGACACGTGCAACAGGCCGTCGGCGTCCACTTCAAACACCACCTTGATGCGTGCGGCTCCCGCCACCATCGGCGGGATACCCCGCAGTTCAAAACGCGCCAGCGACCGGGAATCAGCCGCCAACTCACGTTCACCCTGCACAATATGCAGCGCCAGCGCAGTCTGGCCATCCTTGAAAGTGGTGAACTCCTGTGCCCTGGCAACCGGTATGGTGGTGTTGCGCGGCACGATCTTCTCTACCAGGCCGCCCATAGTTTCCAGGCCCAGGGACAACGGAATCACATCCAGCAGCAGCAGATCCCCTTCCGGACGATTGCCAGCCAGAATATCCGCCTGAATCGCTGCGCCAATGGCAACCACCTTATCCGGGTCTATATCCGTGAGCGGCTCGCGCTGGAAGAAATCAGCCACCACTTCTCTCACCAGGGGCACGCGCGTGGAGCCACCGACCATGACAACGTCGTCCACCTCCTCCACCTGAGCGTCCCGGAGGCAGCGACGACAGGCCCGCAGGGTGCGCTTCACCAGCGGTTGAATCAGTGCCTCGAAGCCCTCGCGGGTCAGCGTCAGGTCACCGGCGCCGGGGACAATTTTATCGACTGGCAAAACAGCGCTTTCCGCGCCTGACAGGCGCTCCTTGGCGTGTCGGGCCGCCGCCTGCAAGCCTCTGTGCTGCCCGGGGCGCAGCGACGCCAGGTTGAGCTCATCCACCACCCAGGCAACAATGGCTGCGTCGAAATCATCGCCACCCAGTGCAGTGTCACCGCCGGTGGCCAGCACTTCAAATACACCGCGGTGCAAGCGCAGTATGGAAATATCAAAGGTCCCGCCGCCCAGGTCGTAAACGGCTATCACGCCTTCTTCACCAGCATCGAGACCATAGGCCACAGCTGCTGCCGTGGGCTCATTGAGCAACCTGAGTACGCGCAAACCGGCAAGCGTTGCGGCGTCTTTTGTGGCCTGCCGCTGGGCCTCGTCGAAATAGGCCGGCACGGTGATCACGGCACCGTCGATATCACCGCCCAGCGTTTCCCGCGCTCGCTCCCTCAGGACAGCCAGAATCTCGGCAGACGCCTGCACCGGGCTGACATCACCGGAGCTGGTGACAAAACTGACCATACCGGACTCGCTGTCTCCCAGCCGGTAGTGGGAGCGCTGCGCATCGCGCTGGGCGTCAGCTCTGCCCCGCCCCATAAAGCGCTTTACCGACACCAGCGTATCCTCGGGATGCTCGCTTGCCATGGCCAGCGCCCGGGCGCCTACCAGCGCGCCTGACGTATCTGAATAGTTGACGACGGAGGGCAGCATGACACTGCCATCGGCATCCGGCAGAACATCAGCGCGGCCACCGCGTACTGTGGCAACCAGCGAGTTGGTGGTACCCAGGTCTATTCCCACCGCACGCTTTTCCTGGTGAGGTACGGGTGACTGGCCGGGCTCGGCTATTTGCATCAGCGCCATTTAGCGTTCCATTAATTCCGATTCAATCTGCTCGGCTTCGAGCAGTAACTTTTCGAGATACTGCATTTTTACACATGCGCTGGCTGCTGCCTGCAATTCCGACTGCTCGAAAGCGGCCGCAAACTCTGCCTGATGAGTGCCGATGTCACCGGATATTTCGGTTACAAGGTGGTCAAGAACGGTATCCGGGTCGACCAGGTCGTGCAGGGTCTCCAGCTTCTCGCGCAACTCCATCTGCTCAATCAGGAAACCACCGTCCAGCTGCTGACGGGACACCTCCTGTTGTGTCATACCGCTCAGCTCAAGCAGATACAGCGCCCGCTTGAGCGGTGTCCGCAGTGTGGCATAAGCCTCATTCACAAAAGCAGAGTACTGCACTGCCATGCGCTGTTCGTGCGCGGCAGCAGCGGCATAACGATCAGGATGCAGCTCCTGCTGCAATTGCCGATAACGCCTGCCCAGAACAGCGGTATCGACCGCGAACTGGACAGGCAGATCGAACAACTCGAAGTAGTTCTGGGAGAAATTACGGGAAGGCATGGCGCGGGCCTGGCGTCAGGGGAGGAGAATTATACTGTGAAACTCTCGCCGCAACCGCACTCCGCTGCCACGTTCGGATTGCGAAAAGCAAGCCCCTGGTTGAGTCCTTCGCGAACAAAGTCAAGCTCCGTCCCTTCCAGATAAACCAGGCTCTTGGGGTCCACGAACACTTTCACGCCGTGGTCTTCGACCACAATATCTTCCGGCGCCGGCTCATCAACGAACTCGAGTACGTAAGCCATACCGGAGCATCCTGACGTGGTTACGCCCAGGCGTATGCCCAGCCCCTTGCCGCGACTCTCCAATTGTGAGGCCACATGCCTGGCAGCAGCCTCGGTGATGGTAACGCCCATCAGGCCCCCCGTTTCTCACGCAGGTCTTTTACAGCTGCCTTGATTGCGTCTTCGGCCAGCACGCTGCAGTGAATTTTCACCGGTGGCAAGGCCAGCTCTTCAGCGATCTGGGTGTTCTTGATCTGTTCGGCTTCGTCAAGGTTTTTACCCTTCACCCATTCCGTCAGCAATGAGCTGGATGCAATCGCAGAGCCACAGCCATAGGTCTTGAACTTGGCGTCTTCAATAACACCTTCGGCATTGACCTTGATCTGTAACCGCATGACGTCTCCACAAGCCGGGGCGCCGACCATGCCGGTACCCACACTGTCGTCATTGGCGTCCATCTTGCCGACGTTTCTCGGGTTTTCGTAGTGATCCAGTACTTTTTCGCTGTAAGCCATAATTGCTCTCCTAGTGGGCGGCCCACTCTATAGTGTTCAGATCGACACCGTCCTGATACATATCCCAGAGGGGTGACAGTTCCCTCAACTTACCCACCGCGTTGCGCAGATCCGCAACTGCTGTGTCCACATCTTCTTCCGTAGTGAAGCGACCGAAGCTGAACCGCAGCGAACTGTGTGCCAGTTCGTCGTTCAAACCCAGTGCGCGTAACACGTAAGAGGGCTCCAGGCTGGCCGAGGTGCAGGCCGAACCGCTGGAAATCGCCAGGTCCTTCAAAGACATAATCAATGACTCGCCTTCAACGAACGCGATACTGACGTTCATGGCACCTGGCAGGCGCTGGTCCATGTCGCCGTTGACATGCACCTCCTCGATATCCTTGATCCCGTCCCAGAAACGCTGGCGCAATGCCTTGAGCCGCTTCGCTTCGTCTGCCATTTCTTCCATGGCAATGCGCGCGGCCTCGCCCATGCCGACGATCTGGTGGGTCGCAAGCGTGCCAGAACGCATACCGCGCTCGTGGCCACCGCCGTGCATCTGCGCCTCCAGGCGCACCCGCGGCTTACGCCGAACATACAACACGCCGATTCCCTTGGGACCATACATCTTGTGTCCGGACAGAGACATCAGGTCCACCTTCATCTCTTCCATATTGATGTCGATCTTGCCGGCACTCTGGGCCGCATCCACGTGGAACAGCACGCCAGCGTTGCGCGTGACTTCACCGATGGCGGCAATGTCATTCACGGTTCCGATTTCATTGTTGGCATGCATGATGCTCACCAGCACCGTGTCGTCTCGCAACGCTGCGGCGACCGCTTCGGGTGTAATCAGCCCTTGTTCGTTGGGATCGAGGTAGGTCACCTCGTAGCCTTCTCGCTCAAGCTGGCGGCAGGTGTCCAGCACCGCCTTGTGCTCGATCTTGGAGGTAACGATGTGCTTGCCTTTCTTTTGATAGAAATGAGCGACACCCTTGATGGCCAGATTGTCTGACTCTGTCGCCCCGGAGGTCCAGACTATTTCGCGCGGATCAGCGTGCAGCAGGTCCGCCACCTGCCGACGGGCGTTCTCTACCGCCTCCTCGGCTTTCCAACCATAAAAATGGGAGCGTGACGCCGGATTACCGAAATTACCCTCCATGGAAAGGCAGTGAACCATGACCTCTACCACCCGAGGGTCTACCGGGGTGGTGGCAAGGTAATCAAAATAAATCGGTTTTTGCATTACTGGCTAACTCCGTTACTGCAATCAGGCCTGGCTGAGAACAAGCGTGTCGTCCTGCACCGCACGCGCGTCCTGCCGTGCGGATATATGTTGTACCTCGCGACGCTCGACAAGCGTGGCGAGACTGATCTGGCTGAGGAAATTGTGGATCTGCTTGCTCAGGTCGCACCAGAGGTGGTGAGTCAGACACACTTCACCCTGCTGACAGTCACTGGTGCCACCGCAGCCGGTCGCATCCACCGCCTCATTCACCGCATCGACGATCTGCGCGACAAAAATCTCGCCCAGATCGCGGCTCAGGCAATAACCGCCGCCGGGGCCACGTACACTGGTCACCAGGTCATTGCGCCGCAGTTTGGCAAACAACTGCTCCAGGTAGGAAAGTGAGATATCCTGGCGCCCTGAGATATCCGCCAGGCTTACCGGGCCATCGTGACCGTGCAGCGCTAGATCCAGCATTGCGGTAACGGCGTAGCGTCCTTTGGTTGTCAGTCGCATGGTTACATGCCTGTGCTATTACGATGGCCAAAGTATGCAATAACCAACCATTTTGGTCAACTATAAACTTGACCATTTTAGTTGGTTTTTACTCGGGGCGACCGGCCTTCCTGACCCATTTCTGGGTTTCGGTAAGAATGCCGCGCAGGATGTTCAACTCCATCTCGTCAAGACGCACGCGGCTGTAGAGCCGACGCAGGCGCGACATCAATTGCCTTGGCGCCGCCGGATCCAGAAACTCAACGTCAATCAGCGTTTCCTCCAGGTGCTCGTAGAACCGCTCCATATTCTCGCGGGTAGCGAAGGGAGTATCCCACTCATCATCCTCCGCCACTGGCAGCCGATCGGCATCCAGCAACATCCGCAACTCATAACACACCACCTGCACGGCCATGGCCAGGTTGAGGGAGCTGTAATCTGCTGAGGTAGGGATATTCAGGTGCAGGTTACAAATCTTGAGTTCATCATTGGTCAGGCCGCGGTCCTCGCGGCCGAACAACACCGCGACCTGCTGATTGGCAGAAGCCTCTGCCATACGTTCCGCGCAGCGGCGAGGGTCCTGCAACGGCCAGGGGATACGCCGGCCGCGAGCACTGGTACCCACCACGAACTGGCAGTCTGCCACGGCCTCATCCAGCGTGGCGGTTACTACCGCGCCCTCCAGCACATCAGCCGCGGATGCGGCGCGCCAGGTGGCCTGCTCATCGGGATACTGCCGCGGCTCCACCAGGTACAAGCGGCTCAGGCCCATGTTTTTCATCGCACGGGCCACCCCCCCAATATTGCCGGGGTGGCTGGTGTTGACCAGAACGATGCGTATGTTGTCGAGATTCATGAGGAGCCGGGCTGATTTCGGGCGCGAAGTTTAGCAGATTTTTTGCAGCGGTTGCTCTATAATCGCGCGCCCGCCAGACCCTGAGGACGACACCATGGAACCGATGATCAACATAGCGCTGCGCGCCGCCCGCAAGGCCGGTGAAAACATTGTGCGCGCTTCCGATGATCTCGATCGTATCGACGTGGTGGCCAAGGGTGTCAATGACTTCGTCAGCGAAGTAGACGTTAACGCGGAGCGCGAAATCATCTACCACCTGCAAAAAGCTTACCCGGACCACGCCATTCTCGGCGAGGAAACCGGCCTGACCGGCAGTGCAGAGGCGCCTTACCAGTGGATTATCGACCCTCTGGATGGGACTACCAATTACGCCCGCGGCATTCCCCATTACGCCGTTTCCATCGCCTGCCTGTTCAAGGGCAAGCTGGAGCACGCCGTTATCGTTGACCCGGTACGCAGGGAGGAGTTTACCGCCTCCAGAGGCCGCGGTGCGCAGCTCAACGGCAGGCGCCTGCGGGTCAGCAAGCGCAACAGCCTGGATGGAGCGCTGCTGGGGACTGGCATCCCGTTCAAGGGTCACTGCGATGACAAACTGGAAGCCTATGCCAAGACTGTTGAGGTGCTTGCAGGCCAATGTGCCGGCATTCGTCGCGCGGGCGCGGCGTCGCTGGACCTGGCCTATGTTGCAGCCGGCCGCCTGGATGCATTCTGGGAAATTGGCCTGGCGAAATGGGATATCGCCGCAGGCGCCCTGCTGATTAAAGAGGCGGGTGGCCTGGTGGCGGATATCAACGCCTCAGACAACTTCCTGGAATCCGGCAACATTGTTTGTGGCAGCCCCAAGTGTTTTAAAGCGGTATTGCAGGTAACCAAGCCGCTTCTGGGCTGACCTCTAACCCGGGCTTCCGGGCTGGTCTCTACCCCTGGTTAACGTCCGGTCATCCCGGCTATATATACACCGTGGTTCAGGGAATAATTTCTTCCTGATCTGCCCCTTCCTTTACCGGGATCATCAGGTCTTCCTTGCTCACGCCCAACAGCAGCAACGTATTAGCTGCTACGTAGATGGATGAGTAGGTTCCAATGAAGACGCCAACCAGCAACGCTACGGCAAAGGCATTGATCATCTCGCCGCCGAACAAGGCCAGTGCCACCAGCACCAGCATGGTCGTCAAGGACGTTACCAGGGTACGACCCAGGGTTTCCGACAGGGAAATATTGATCACTTCCACCGGCTCAATCTTGCGCAGCTTGCGGAAGTTCTCCCGTATGCGGTCGGATACCACAATGGTATCGTTCAGCGAGTAGCCAATCACCGCCAGCAACGCAGCCAACACAGTAAGGTCAAACTCCATACCGGTGACGGAGAAGAACCCCAGCACCACCAGCACATCGTGTATCAGGGCAACCACAGCGCCCACAGCAAACTTGAACTGAAACCGGAAGGCGATGTAGATCATCACCAGCCCAAGGGCCAGGAGCATGGCCAGACCACCCTGCTCACGCAGTTCGTCTCCCACCTGCGGCCCAACGAATTCTATGCGGCGCAATTCTACCGTGCCGTCATAGGCCTGCTGCAGTATGGACAGCAATTCTGCTCCCTGCTGGTCAGAATAGCCTTTCGGTAGCCGAATCAGTACGTCCCTGTCGGTGCCAAAGCTGACCACGATGGCACCGGCGAAGCCTTTCTCATCCAGGGTCGCGCGCACCGCGTTGAGGTCCGCCGTCTCACTGTAATTAACCTCTACCAGTGTGCCACCGGTAAAATCCAGGCCCCAGTTCAGTTGCCTGGTTGCCAGCGAGCCGATGGCGACGGCGAGTAATATCACCGAGAAGGCAATGGCGATTTTACGCTGACCCATGAAATCCAGAGTTTTCATCAGTGGCCTCCTCCAATTGACAGTGACTGCACACGGCGGCCGCCATAGATCAGGTTGATCAGGGCCCGTGTGCCCACAATGGCGGTAAACATGGAGGTCACGATACCCACAGAGAGCGTCACCGCGAAGCCCTTGATCGGTCCGGTGCCCACTGCGTAGAGGATCACCGCAACGATCAGTGTGGTGATATTGGCATCGAGAATAGTCGCGACAGCGCGCTCGAAACCGGAATGTATCGCCATCTGTGGCGATAGCCCATTACTGAGCTCCTCGCGTATTCGCGAGAAGATCAGCACGTTGGCGTCCACCGCCATGCCCACCGTCAACACAATACCGGCGATGCCCGGCAGGGTAAGCGTAGCGCCAATCAACGACATGAAGGCGAGCATCAGCACGAGGTTACAGGTCAGCGCCACAACGGCGGCAACGCCAAATACGCGGTAGTAGAGAACCATAAAGACCACCACCAGCGCGAGCCCGATCTGCACCGATTTCACGCCCAGGCGAATATTCTCAGCGCCAAGAGACGGCCCCACGGTGCGCTCTTCAACAAATGAAACCGGCGCTGCCAGGGCACCGGCGCGCAGCATAAGCGCCAGCTCGGAAGATTCCATGGGGCTGTCCAGCCCGGTAATCTGGAAAGAGGCGCCCAGCGCGGATTGAATCACCGGCGCGGTCAGTAGTTTCTTCTCGTCGTAAGGCACCTTGATGGCGACTTCGCTGCCGTCTTCCTGCACTTCGTAGCGGGTGCGGAACTTTCGCTCTATGAACAGCACGCCCATGCGCCTGCCAACGTTGTCGCGGGTTGCACGACTCATCAGCAGCCCGCCTTCGCTATCCAGGCTGATCTGTACGTTGGGGCGGCCGTTCTGATCGAAGCTGGCCTGGGCATTCGCCACGCGCTCGCCGGTCAGGATCACGTCGCGCTCCAGCGATTCGCTCATTCCCGCCCGGTCCGGGCTGCGATACTCAAAACGCTGCTTCTCCGAGGGCGGCGCTTCCAGCTTGGCCACCATGCGAAACTCGAGGTTGGCAACCTTGCCGAGGATACGCTTGGCCTCCGCAGTATCCTGAATACCGGCCAGTTCCACTACGATACGGTTTTGCCCCTGGCGCTGCACCAGCGGCTCAGACACACCCAGCTCATTCACCCGATTGCGCAAGGTGGTGAGGTTCTGGCTCACCGAATATTCGGCAATCTCACTGCGGGTTGCGTCTGACATCACGGCATAAAGATTCCAGCTGCCGTCTTCATCCACCCGGTCCAGCACCAGCTCGGGGTGATTCTCGGCAATGATGTCGCGCGCCTGTTCGCGCAGGCTCTCGCTTCTGAACTTGGTTTCCACCCTACCCCTGTCATCGAGACTGACGTAGCCGCGGATGCGCGCTTCACGCAGGGCGCGCTTGGTGGCATTGAGGTAATACTCCATCCGCCGTTCTATCGCGGCGTCAACGTCCACCTCCAGTTTGAAGTGCACGCCACCGCGCAGGTCAAGGCCCAGCTTCACCGGCTGGGCGCCAAAATCACTCAACCACTGCGGCGTTGTTGGCGCCAGGTTGAGGGCGATAATGAAGCCGTCACCCAGCGCTCGCGACACCCGCGCCTGCGCCTGCAGCTGGACATCAGCATCACGCAGGCGGATCAGCGCATTGCGACCGTCGGCGTCAACTTCCTCGCCAAAGTACTCGATACCGGCTTCATCCAGGGCCCGCTCCGCCCTGCCCAGTATTTCCGCATCGATGAGCTGCGCACTACTCTCACCAGTGATTTGCAGCGCCGGGTCTGGCTTGTACAGGTTGGGTGCGGCGTAGAAAAACCCCAGTGCCAACACGAAGAGCACCAGCAGGTATTTCCACAAAGGGTATTTGTTCAGCATGTAAAAAGCTCGATGCAGGAAACGGGCGGCGGGCCCATCTCGGAAAAGGCGTCATTATAAGCATTCGACCTCACGCCACAAGGTCGCTACAGACGGTGATGGGGGCAAGTAGAGCCGCTTTCAAGGCCGGACCACCGACCGGGGGCACGGCCGGGGCCCGCAGTTCGCCATGCCAGCCTATCCCAGCCAGCTGCGGGCGTTGCGGAACAGGCGCATCCAGCCAGCATCTTCACCCTGGGTAGCGGGTGCCCAGGAGTGCTGCACGGTGCGAAACACCCGCTCAGGGTGAGGCATCATGATGGTGGCGCGCCCGTCCAGGCTGGTCAATCCGGTGATCCCGTTGGGCGAGCCGTTCGGGTTTGCCGGGTAAAGGTTCGCTACGGACAGGTCATTCTCCAGGTAACGCAGTGCAACCGTGCCTGAATCCTCACAGCCGGTGAGCGCAGCCTGATCGCTGAATTCAGCCCTGCCCTCTCCATGGGCGACGGCGATGGGCAGATGTGAACCGGCCATACCGGCTAGCAGAATCGATGGGCTGTCCTGAACCTGCACCAGCGCCAGTCGCGCCTCAAACTGTTCTGAACGATTGCGCACAAAGCGCGGCCAGTGCGATGCACCCGGAATCAGGTCCTTGAGTGTCGACACCATCTGGCAGCCGTTGCACACGCCCAGGGTAAAACTGTCGTCGCGCTGGAAGAACTCGCTGAACTGCTCGCGCACGGCGGCATTGAAGCGGATACTCTTGGCCCAACCCTCTCCCGCCCCCAGTACGTCGCCATAGGAAAAACCACCGCAGGCCACCAGCCCCTTGAAGTCCTGGAGTTGCTGGCGCCCGCTGAGAATGTCGCTCATATGCACATCAAAAGGCGCAAAACCGGCGCGGTGGAAAGCAGCAGCCATTTCCACGTGACCGTTCACACCCTGCTCCCGCAGTACCGCAAGGCGCGGACGCACGCCCGTGTTGATAAAGGGAGCGGCGACATCGTCCTGCGGGTCGAACGCAAGCGCTACCGACAAACCCGGGTCATGGCCATCGATACGCGCATACTCTTCAGCCGCACACTCGGGGTTATCACGCAGGGCCTGCATTTCGTAGCTGGTACGGGACCATAGTTTCTCCAACCCGGGGCGTGCAGCGGTGAATACGCTGCGCTCGCCATCCCTCACCAACAGGGACTCGCCCACCGTCGCACGCCCGAGTCGATAAGTGCAATCACCAAGGCCCAATGTCCGGGCGCGGTCCTGGAATGCGGGGACATCCTCGTCGGCAAGCTGCAGCACCGCACCAATCTCTTCACTGAAAAGCCTGCCAAGGTCATCGCCCGGCAGGTCGACAAGATCAACCTCCAGGCCACAGTGGCCAGCAAAGGCCATCTCGGCAAGCGTGGTCAGCAGGCCTCCGTCGGAACGGTCGTGGTAGGCCAGCAGTTTACCCGCTTGCAGATACTCCTGAACAAGATTGAACAGCTGCCTGACATCGCTGCTGCTAACGTCTGGTACCTGGTCGCCCAATTGACCACAACTCTGCGCCAACGCTGAACCGCCCAGCCGATTGGCTCCCCGGCCCAAGTCAACCAGCAGCAGGCTGGCCTCCGCTTCAGGGCGCAGTTGCGGGGTAACGGTGAGCCGCACGTCGGTAACCGGTGCAAACGCAGAGACAATCAGCGACATCGGTGCCGTTACCGACTTGTCCTCGTCCTGGTCCTGCCAGGTGGTACGCATGGACATAGAGTCCTTGCCAACCGGGATGGTAATCCCCAACTCGGGGCAAAACTCCATGCCCACCGCACGTACCGTGTCGTACAGCGCCTCATCTTCTGCGCCGTGGCCGGCAGCGCACATCCAATTGGCTGACAGTTTGATGTCACACAGTTCTGCTATAGCGGCCGCAGCTATATTGGTAATCGCCTCTGCCACGGCGATACGCCCTGACGCCGGGCCATCCAGCAGTGCCAGTGGCGTGCGTTCTCCCATCGCCATGGCCTCGCCGGCGAAGCTATCGTAAGACACGGTGGTCACGGCGCAGTCTGCCACCGGCACCTGCCAGGGTCCCACCATCTGGTCGCGGGCAACCATACCGGTTACGGTTCGGTCACCGATGGTAATCAGGAAACGCTTGCTGGCAACGGTGGGCAGTTGCAGCACTCTTGCGACCGCATCATCCACTGACAGATCAACAGCCAACGCGCTGCGGGGCAACACGCGGCGGGTAACCTCCCTGTGCATACGCGGTGGCTTCCCGAACAGTACTGACATGGGCAAGTCCACCGGCGCGTTACCAAACTCGCGGTCGGTCAACTGCAGGTGCATTTCCTCTGTGGCCTCACCAACCACAGCATAGGGGCAGCGCTCACGCTGGCAAATTGCCTCGAATCGCGCCAGATTCTCAGGCTCCACCGCCATCACGTAGCGCTCCTGGGACTCGTTGCACCAGATTTCCAGGGGTGACATACCCGGCTCGTCATTGGGCACATTACGCAATTCAAAACGCCCCCCGCGATTGCCATCCTTGACCAACTCGGGAAAAGCGTTGGACAAGCCCCCCGCGCCTACATCGTGGATGAACGCGATCGGGTTGGCGTCACCCAGTTGCCAGCACCGGTCGATGACCTCCTGGCAGCGTCGCTCAATTTCCGGGTTCTGACGCTGCACGGAGGCGAAGTCCAGGTCCTCGGCGCTCTGGCCACTGGCCATCGACGAGGCTGCTCCGCCGCCCAGGCCAATCAACATGGCAGGACCACCCAGCACGATCAGCTGTGCACCGGGGCGATAGTCACCCTTCTCAACGTGCTCCTCGCGGATATTGCCGTAACCTCCGGCGATCATGACAGGCTTGTGGTAGCCGCGAACTTCCGGGCCATCGATACCCGCTGTCTGCATCTCGAAGCTGCGAAAGTACCCACAGAGGTTGGGCCGGCCGTATTCGTTGTTGAATGCGGCGCCACCGATAGGCCCTTCCAGCATGATATCGAGGGCAGAAACAATACGTCCGGGTTTCCCGTACTCACTCTCCCAGGGCTGCGCATACCCTGGAATATTCAGGTTGGACACGGAAAAGCCGGTAAGCCCGACCTTGGGCTTGGAACCGCGACCCACAGCACCCTCATCGCGGATCTCACCACCAGATCCGGTACCCGCTCCGGGAAACGGGGCGATGGCGGTGGGGTGGTTATGCGTCTCTACCTTCATCAGCAGGTGAATATTTTCCTGGCTGAAACTGTACTCGCCGCTCTGCGGATCCGGGTAGAAGCGCCCGGCCCGAGACCCTCGCACTACCGCAGCATTGTCAGAATAGGCTGAGAGCACGTTTTCACCGCCCTGTTCATTGGTGTTACGAATCATCTTGAACAGGGAGAGTGGCTGTTCTTCCCCGTCTATACTCCAGCTGGCATTGAAGATCTTGTGTCGGCAGTGCTCCGAGTTTGCCTGGGCGAACATCATCAGTTCTACGTCGCTGGGGTTGCGACCCAGCGACTTGAAGCTGTCAACGAGGTAGTCGATCTCATCATCTGCCAGAGCCAGGCCCAATGCGCGATCTGCTTCCGCCAGCGCCGCACGGCCTCCCGAGATCACATCCACGGAGGACAGCGGCGCGGGAGAGGCTTTGGCAAACAATTGCGCGGCTTGCCCGGTGTCCGTCAGCACAGTCTCTGTCATGCGGTCATGCACCAACGCCAGCACCTGTTGCCGGTCCCGTTCATCCAGCCCCGCCGGGAGGGACAGCTGGTACGCTATGCCGCGCTCAACCCTGTTTACAGATGCCAGGCCACAATTGTGCGCGATATCCGTAGCTTTACTGGACCAGGGAGAGATGGTGCCCGGACGCGGCACCACCAGCAGCAGCTCACCGCTTTCGACCTGCCCCACATGCCCCTGCTCATCAATGGTGGGGCCGTATTCCAGGAGCTTCTCGAGCACAGCCGCCTGCTCCGCATCCAGCGGCTTGGACAGGTCTGCAAAATGCACATACTCCGTGTGCAACAATTCGATTTCGGGGTGTACAGCGGAGAGTTTCTGGGCCAGTTTATCCAAACGGAAAGCTGACAGGGCCGGTGCGCCGCGCAGGGTAAGCATGCTGTGGATTGCTCCAGGGGGGAGGTAATTTATCGAGGCGGTATTGTACTGTATACGGTCGCGCCGCGTTAACCGAAAATCCGTCCTGCGGCCATGGTAATTCTTCCTGTTCGCTTACCACGGACCTTGGCTAGAATGAACGCATGCCAAACCTACTGAGCCTTCTGCTACTGACCACACTGCCGCTGCTGGCCGGCTGCGAGCAGAAAGACAGTCTGGCACAGATTATGGACAGTGGTCGCCTCACCGTGGTCAGCCGCAACAGCCCAACCACCTGGTACGTGGACAAGAACGGCCCCACCGGTTTCGAGTATGCGCTGGCCAGCCGCTTTGCCGCGCAACTGGGCGTCGAGCTGGTGCTTGAGCCGGCATTCAGCCTGGAGGACATCTTCATACAGCTTGATCGCGGTGACGCGCATGTGGCTGCGGCCGGGCTTGCCCTCACTGAAGAAGGCGGAAGCCGGTATCCGCATAGCGAGCCCTATTATCACCTGCTACCACAGGTGATATACGTGGCCGGAACATACCGGCCACGAAGGCTGGAAGACCTTGCAGACATGTCCATTGTGGTGCTGGCCGGCTCCAGCCACAGCCGCTACCTGCAGCATCTGCAGGATAACGGCTATCCGCAGTTATCGTGGACCGAAGTGCCCGAAGTGGATTCCATGGACCTGCTGGAGCGCCTCAACCAGGGAACAGCGGAGCTGGCCATCGTCAGCTCCAATGAATTCGAGGTACAACAGCGGCTTTACCCCAGGCTTAAAGTCGCGTTCGACCTGGGCGCCAGACAGGATATGGTCTGGTATCTGTCACCTGAACGCGACAACACCCGGTTACTGGAAGCGATCAATGCATTCCTAGAAGAGCAGCGCGAGAAGGGCGAACTGGATGCCCTGCGCGAAGAACATTTTGGTCACAGCCGCATCATTTCGCGCATTGGTTCACACACGTTCACCCGCAATATGCGTCGCACCCTGCCGCAATGGGAAAAACTTATCCGCAAAGTCGCCAGCGAATACCAGATGGACTGGCACCTGCTCGCGGCCATCGCCTACCAGGAATCACATTGGAACCCTCGCGCAGAGTCGCCCACGGGCGTCCGAGGCATGATGATGCTCACCTTGCCAACGGCAAAAGAGATGAATGTGCGCGACCGCACCGACCCGGGCCAGAGCCTGCGCGGCGGTGCTCGCTACTTCAAGCAGATCAAGCGTCGTTTGCCCGATGACATATACGAACCGGATCGCACCTATCTGGCACTCGCCGCCTATAACATCGGCCGCGGCCACCTCGAAGATGCTCGCGTACTGACGCGGCGACGCGGCGGTGACCCGCACCTGTGGAGTGACGTAATGGAAGCCCTGCCGCTGTTGCAGAACAGCAAATACTACCGCACCGTGAAGCGAGGCTATGCCCGCGGCAAGGAAGCGGTGTCTTACGTTCAGAATATCCGCCACTACAGAGGTATTCTGGAGTGGCAGGACATTGCCAAAAATCAACCGCTGCCGCCAGTGAAGCCAGAACAATACCTGCCCGCGGCTCTCGGCGGTGCAAACCTCAGGGCACTCTAGGCGACCCGCTCGCTTGACCGCACCGGCTACTTCCCGGCACTGCGACGCTGGCGGAAAAATGCCTGCAGGCGGTCTTTGCTCTCCTGCTCCAGGACGCCGCCACGCCAGCTGACGCGATGATTGAAACGCGGCTCATCCAGCAGGTTACAGGTACTGCACACCACCCCCGCTTTAGGCTCCCTGGCAGCGAACACCAATCTTTCGATGCGCGCATGAATCATCGCGCCGGCGCACATCGTGCAGGGCTCCAGAGTCACGTAGACGGTAGTACCAGGCAGTCGATAGTTTCCCACCAGCTGCGCCGCATCGCGCATGGCAATAATCTCCGCGTGCGCAGTGGGGTCCGAGAACGCAATAACCGAATTCCAGCCCTCGCCCAGCAGCCGGCCCTCACGCACGACAACGGCACCTATAGGCACCTCACCTTCGTTCTCGGCGCGGTCCGCCAGCGCCAGAGCACGACGCATCCACTGTTCATCTTCTGCGTTCGAGTTCATGAGTCCCTTGCTTGCCCGCCCCGCCGTGAAGATTCAGGCCTGACGGAAAAAAGAAAGGCTCATGTTGCCCTATCGCGACGTTATTCTCTAGCGCTTGGGCCACGAACTACAGCTATCGCTGTAGTTGGGTTGACCCTTCTCGGGAAACGCCTGCATGCCACCAACACAGGGACGGGCGGCATGCGCCGGTACCAGCGCCCTGCCCCCGTGGTTAAAAGTTGAACTGCGCGGTGGCACCGAAAGTACGCGGAGGCAGGACTGACCCCACGCGCAATGAATCATACAGCGGCGCAGTAATGATATTGTTGGACAACACTTCCTCGTCCGCCAGGTTTCGGCCCCACACACTGAGCATCCAGCGACCGTCGGCAAACTCATAGTCGACGTGGGCATTCACCAGTTCATAACTGTCCTGATAGGCATCATCACGGTTCCACTCGGTAAAGAACACTTCGTCCTGGAAGTACACTTCGCCATACAGGCGCAACAGGCCAGAGCCCAGATCCGTCTCATAGGTGAGACCCAGCTTGGCAGTGTACTCGGGCGCGTTGGGCAGCGTATTCCCGCTCAGGTCGGTGATTGCAAAACCATTGGCATAGTCTCCATTGACGAAGTCTTCGTACTCTGCGCTCAGGTAGGTAGCGAACACATCAAGGGTAAGACCCTCAGTGAGCACAGCACTGAGCTCCGCTTCCAGGCCATAGTTCTCGGCCTCGGCGGCATTGATGGTGGACACGGTGCTGGTCTCGTCAACAAACGAAATCTGCAAATCCTTGTAGTCGTAATAGAACGCGGCAACGGAGTAACTCATTGAGCCGTCGCTGTTGCTGCCTTTCAAGCCCAACTCAAAGGCATCCACCGTTTCCGGGTCCAGAGGCGGGCTCACGCTGCCAGTATTGATCACACCGGATTTGAACGCCTCGGTGTAGGTCGCGTAGAGCATCATGTTTTCAGAAGGGGTGTACTGGACGGTCACCCTGGGCGTGACATCGTTCCAGTCTTCTTTCTGGTCCGTCGCCACATTGAGGCCGATCGCATCAAAAATGAAAGAGCCGGTGCCGTCACGTTCCTCGTAGTTGTAACGCAGGCCCGCTATCACCGTCCAGGCATCCGAGAAATCATAGGTGACTTCTGCGAACGCACCGTAAGCGGTTATATCCACGTCCCCGTCCTGCAGATAGCGACCGCTGTTGAGGAAATCGCCAAAGTCAGTACCGCAGGTTTCCGGCGCGAGCAGGAAACAGATGTTGGTCAGGGGTACGAACACCTTGCCGTAGAGATCCTCTTCGAGGTACATCACGCCCGCCAGTACATTGAGGTTGTCTACGTCATAGTCGAACACGAACTCCTGGCCGAAGGACTCGCTTTCCTCGGTATAGTCGTTGCGACCAAACAGGTTGGCGTCGGTAGAGTCCAGGTCATCGCGCAGGAACCGGTCCATATTCTGCATGGAGGTGATCGAACGCAAGCTCAGTGCATCACTGAGTTGGAAATCCAGCAACAGGTTGACGAGGTAACCGTCGCGCTCATTGATCGCTTCCTGGTCTGAATTGATATCGTAGATATCGCCCCCGACCATATCGACGGTTCGACCATTGAGAATGGGAACCGCCAGCGGGACGTCCAGGGAACTACCGGCAGAGGTGCCGAAGTAGTGGAAGGCGTAGTTGTTATCATCTTCCTCGTAATACTGCCCTGACAAGGTCGCATTCCAGCTATCACCTTTGTAGGCAAAAGTAGCTCGATAGGCTTGCGCGTCGCGATCATCCACGTCCTCGCCGGAAAACTTGTTCTCGCCATAGCCATCACGCTGCTCCTGCTTGGTAGCCAGGCGCACGGCAAAACGTTCGCCCATGGGAATATCCACGGCGCCCTCAAAGCTGAACAGGCTGTAATCCCCTGCAGTCAGACTGGCATAGCCGCCGAACTCATCCCCGGGCTTCTGCGTCACCATGTTGATCACGCCAGCTGTAGCGCCGCGCCCATAGAGCGTGCCCTGCGGCCCGCGCAGAACCTCCACCTGCGCCAGGTCAAACATACCCATTAGCTGCGCTGCGGGGCGCGGCACAATTGCGCCGTCCTGCAGGAAAGAAACGGCGCCTTCGCCGCCTATATCAATACTGGTCATGCCAATGCCGCGCATGAATACCCGCGCAAATCCGAACTGGTCGCCAATGGACAGGTTGGGGATATCAACTACCATATCGCGAACGTTCTGGATGCCACCGGGCCGCACGGCGCTGCTATCGAGTACATTGCCTGCGCCGGCAAAGTCTTCCAACGCAACACTGCGCTTGGTAGCAGTAACCACCACCTCCTCCAGCATGGGCTCGGCCAGTGCAGCGGGAACCGTTGACAGCGCGCTGAGCACGCCAATATACATTGCGGTTTTTTTGTTCATCTTTATTATGCCTCTTCGAGTTATCTAACTGGTCAGTTTGTCGCGCTTGAAGCGGATATCATGAGCTTCGCGGTCCCAGGTGTCGTCACCGACACCTTCATCGCGCAGCTTGTGTTTCAGAACCTTGGAAGTGGGCGTTTTAGGTAATTCCGGCATCACCCGGATATACCGTGGAATCATGAAATACGGCATTCTTTCGCCGAGAAACTGCATCAGGTCGGCAGCATCAAAATCACTGCCCTCCACAAGGGCTAGCGCCACCATCACCTCGTCCTCGCCCATTGCCGAGGGCACGCCATAGGCGGCAGCTTCTCGCACGGCGGGGTAGGCAACGACTTCGGCTTCCACCTCGAAAGACGATATATTTTCACCGCGACGACGGATCGCATCCTTCTTGCGATCGACAAAGTAGAAGTACCCCGCCTCATCCTGACGGAAGCAATCGCCGGTGTGAAACCAACCATTACGCCAGGCCTCTGCGGTGGCATCCGGGCGCTTGTAATAGCCGCTGTTCATACCCCAGGGACGGTCAGTGCGCACCATCATCTCGCCCACCTCGCCTGTCGCCACCTCGCAATCGTTTTCATCCACCAGGCGAACGTCAACACCGGGACGCACCTTGCCACAGGTCCCTCTTCGGGTGGGATTGGGCTCGGAGACGATTGGGGAGGAAATCTCGGTCATATTGAAAATGGTGTACACGTCGATCCCGAAGCGCTCCGTAAACTCAACGCAAGTCTCAGTAAGCGGCACCATGAACGCCGTACGGACCTGGTGGTCACGGTCTCCCGCATCGGCTGGCTGCTTGAGCAGGAAGGTAGCCATCACTCCCAGCAGGAATACCGCTGTGGTTTGCGTGTCGCGCACGAAAGACCAGAACTTCTCCGTGACGAAAGCATCCATCACCGCGATAGAGCCACCGCGTGCCAGCATGACAAATATCACACCCATACCGCCAATGTGAAAAATAGGCATGTTGATCAGGAACCTGTCCTCACCGGTAACAAAGTGCCAGGTCTCCGGGCCAGCATTGGTGAAAATATGCAGGTAGGATGACAGCACACCTTTGGAGGGGCCGGTCGTGCCAGAGGTATAGATGATAGACTGCGTGTCCCAGGGCTCGATCGGCCGCTCCAGTTCGGGAACTGTGTCGCCAAATTGCTGCAGGGCGTCGAAACTGACACTGGCAATGCCCTCGCATTGCGACTCCCCTGCCACACTGATGACGCGGTTCACCTGCGCCCTGTCCACCTGCTGCAGCCGTTCTGTCAGTTGCGCATGTGCGACCAGTACTTTGGCGTCCGAGTTTTCCAGAACGTGTTCGAGCAAGTGACCCTTGTAGGCAGTATTGAAAGGCACGAAAACGGCGCCCAGATAGTTGATCGCGAAAAAGGTAATGATCGCGTCACGACCGTCGAACATCCACACGGCGACATGATCTCCGCGGCAGACACCTTGCTCGGCGAAGCCCGCCGCGAGTCGCCTCACCTTCTCGTGCACTTCGCTGTAGGTCCAGCTCTCACCATCTTCAAACACTGCGAACACCTTTTCCGGCATCTCCCGATCCCAGCGCTGCAGCAGATAGCGCGTAACGCAGTGGTCGCGCGGTGGAATTCGATGGTCTGTGGTTTCAGGCACTTCACTCATCATCTCTTTCCAGCGTTTATTCAGCCTGCGGGAACAGGGGCAGCGATATTCGAGCGCACAACGGAGCCAACCATACTCATGACATGGCTGATAATCTCCGCCTCTGCCCACTTCCCGTCGGGGGAGTACCAAAAGGCCACCCAGGTCATCATTCCGCCAATAGTGGTGGCGGTCATGGCCGTGTTTTGAATAGCGAAATCGCCACTCTTGCACCCAGCCTCCAATAGAGCAGCCAGGCGGTGATCAAACAGGCTGCGCTGTTTGCGAATAGTGCGCGCCTGCTCATAGCTGAGATTCTTCTCTTCCCGTTCGTAGACCACGATGTATTCCTGATAGTCCAGGATAATACGCAGCACGCGGTCAACCAGCAGTTTCAACTGATCCGCTGGCGACCCGGATTTGTTCTCCGCCTGTCGCATGGCCTCCAGCGACAGCTCAATACCGGTGCGGGATATTTCGAACAGCAGTTCCGACTTGTTCTTGAAGTAGGAATAGATGAAGGGCTTGGTGACATCAAGACGCTGGGCGATGGCGTCGATAGTAGCGCCTTCATAGCCGTTGGCGTAGAACAGGTGACAGGCTTCTTCACTGATGCGTCGGCGCTTGAAGTCGGATATTTCCTCCTTCAGACCCGCTGGCCCGGCGCTGATTTCGCGTAACTGAGGCTTGGTCATCAGGCGGCTTACAAGGCTGTGTCGAGAATCTGGCGAACATCAGCCGGTTTCTCGATGGTCCGTGGGTTGGTGCGCGCCCAGAAATCGAGCATGGTGTACTCGGCGATATGATCGAGCTTATCTTCGGTGACGCCAACATCACCCAGGCTGCGCGGCATGCCAAGGCCGGTGATAAACTCATCAACCACATCGGCAGCCACCTCGTCAGTGCGTCCAAAGCACTCGCTGATGCGCCGCTGACGGTGACCATTGGCACTCTCATTGAAACGCAACACCGCGGCTGCCATGACACAGGAACAGTAGCCATGGGGCACGTCACAGGTACCGCCGAGAATATGGCCAATGGCATGACTGGCCCCCATAGGCACGCCGCCGACTATAGGCACCATGGACTGCCAGGCACCCACCTGGCAGCGCAGTCGCGCGTCAAGGTCAGCAGGATCAGCTTTTACCGCGGGCAGGGCCTGGGCGAGGAGTCGCAATGCGCTGTCTGCTATCCCGTCACTGAAATAATCTGAAACCAGAGAGCCCAGGGTTTCCAGCGCATGGTCCACGGAACGCACGCCAGTGGACAACCACAACCACTCGGGCGTGTGCACGGTCAATGCCGGGTCCAGTACTATTGCTACTGGTGCCATCAGGTAATGTTCATAGCCCTGCTTGTGCCCGATGTTTTCGTCAGTCGCGCCGCTCAATGGATTGAATTCGCCGCCAGAGAGCGTCGTGGGGCAGCAGATAACGCGAATCTCCGGCCCGTCAAACCGGGGCTTCACGGTGTTGCCGTCTTCATCGACGTAGACGTGGTAGGGCTCCAGGTCGTCGTGCTCACGCAAATCGTGCTTCAGCGCCAGCGCGACAATCTTGCCGGCGTCAGTCACTGAACCTCCGCCCACTGTCACGATCAGGTCCGCCGCGACGTCTCGCGCTAGAGCAGCCGCCTGCAATACTGCAGTGCGCGGTGCGTGTGGAGGAATACCATGGTGCACGGCCGCCACCCGATCGCCGAGAGCCGCCTCGATTCGGTTTATTTCATCAGTGTTATTGCGCAGCGAGCCACTGACCAGCAGGAATACCCGGGTGCTGCCCAACAGCGCAACCTCTTCAGCCAGTGCCTCGGCGACGGGACGCCCCATGTAGACGCGCTCAGTCGCGGTGAGTTGCAGTAGTGATGCATTCGGATTGGCCAAAACCACCTCCAGACCGGACTTTCGTTATGTTTATTAGCCCGGAGACTAGCACGCGAAATACATGTGGTAAAGCATTAGCAACATGGGTAAAAAAAATATATAGTCGGTATCTCATCGTGGAGGGACACCATAATATGCAAGCCAAAACTCCCCCTGAAGTGATTAGAGCCAGCTCAGGATTTGAGCTGAAGCCCTTCTACACCGCAGCTGACATCCCCGCCTCACATCGCGAACGCATAGACATCGCCCCCGGAGAGGCCCCCTACCAACGCGGTTTTCACCCCGGAGGCTATCGCAGCAAGCCCTGGCGTATATTCCAGCTCAGCGGCTTTGGCAAACCCGAGGACGAGAACGAGCGAATCAAATTCCTGCTGAGAAACGGTGAAACCGGTTTCATCATGGAACACGATCGCAATACGGCAGATCACTGTTACAACGTTGACCACCCGGACGTGGTCGCCCGCCGCGAGGACGTGGGCCTGACCGGAGCCGTGATGCAAAGCGTGCGCGACATCGCCATTTGCATGGACGGCCTGCCGGTGGATTCCAGCTTCGCCCATCCCGGAGGCGCCGTGGTGCAGCACGCACCGTTCGCCCTGGCCGGCTACTGGACAGTCGCTCGCCGTCGCGGCTTCCAACTGGACAAAATTGCCGGCACTGGCCAGAGCGACTTCAATCTCACCTACCTCGGCTGCGTGACCAAACAGCAGATCCCCACGGACGCAGGCCTGCGCTTCAACGCAGACATTATCGAATTCTGTGGACAACACCTGCCCTACTGGGTACCTGTGTCGATAGCCGGCTACAACGCCGCCGACACCGGGCTCAACCCCGCACAGGAATTGGGTACGCTGTTTGCGAATGCGGTGGAGTACCTGGACGAGATGAAGCGCCGGGGTACCGTGGACATGCAGATGGCCGCCAAAGGCTGTGCCGGTGTGAGCTTCCGCGCATCCATTCATATTTTTGAAGAGGCCGCCAAAATGCGCGCCGCGCGGGTCATGTGGAGCGAATTGCTGCGCTCACGCTACGACATCACCGATCCGAAGGCCGCAAACCTGCGCGTCCATTGCGTAACAGCCGGCTCAAAAATGACCTACCAGCAACCCTTGAACAATATTGTGCGTGGCACGCTCATGGCACTGGCCGCAGCAATGGGCGGCGTGCAGTCCCTGGGGGTTTCCGGCTACGACGAAGCGTTGTCCATCCCCTCCGAGCACGCCCACCAGATGTCCCTGCGCGTGCAACAGATCTTGCAGGAGGAGACCAACTTCTGCGCGGTTACCGACCCACTGGGCGGCTCTTACTACGTCGAGACACTGACCGCGCAGCTGATGGAAAAAGCCTGGGAGTTTTTCGATGAAATCGAAAAAGCAGGTGGCTACCTGGCCTGCCTGGATTCAGGCTGGCTGCATGCCAGGGCTGCGGAAAACCAGCATGACGAGTTTATGGCCATGGAAACCGGGGAGGCCAACATCGTTGGCGTAACCTGCGCTACCGAGGACGAGTCGCCCTACGAGGTGGACGGCTTTGTAGGCACAGACGACGCCTTTGACGTCGCTACCGAGCGCCTGCACGAAACGCTGCGCACGCGTCACGAGTCTGCCGCCGGAACAGCTCTGAAAAATCTGGAGGCGGTGTGCCGCGGCAGCGACAACATCATGCCGGCTATGCTGGACGCCCTGGACGCGGATGTCACGCTGGGGGAAATAGGCGATGTCTACCGCGATGTCTTCGGCGACTGGAACACCCCCATACAAACCTAGGAGAACGGGCATGAATCAGCCTTCTCAAAAGCGCATCCTTATGTCCAAGACAGGTCTGGATGGCCACTGGCGCGGCCCTACCCTGGTAGCCCGCGCCCTGCGCGATGCAGGATTTGAAGTCATTATGATCGGCATGGCCAATACCGACGAGATTGTTCGCGCCGCAGTCGATGAAGACGTGGATCTGGTCGGGCTCAATATTGGCGGCCACATTGATGTTGCACTGCGGGCCGTCAGGGCCGTCAACGAAGCACGCCCCGGCCTGCCGGTATTCGCCGGCGGCACGGTGCCGCCCCATGCCAAACGCCAGTTGGAAGAATTAGGGGTTGAGGTATACCCGCCAGGGTCCCAGCTGGCGGAAATCGTCGACGCGGCCTATCGCCTCACCGGCGCGACGGCGCCCGCCTGAGCCGTTCCCGTTGACCCGCGAACACAACCTGCTGCAAGACGCTATTGCTGGCAAACGCGCGGCGTTGGCCCGTCTGCTCAGTAACGTTGAGAACGATAGCGCCTTCGCCATGCGCCTGGCACAAGACCTGGCGCCACACGCAGGCCGGGCTCATATCATCGGCATCACCGGCCCTCCCGGCGCCGGCAAATCGACACTGATCAACCAACTGCTGCCAAGAGCACTGGGCACCCACGAGCGCGCCGCTGTGCTGGCGGTAGACCCCAGCTCACCGTTTTCCCGGGGCGCACTGCTGGGTGACCGGGTCCGTATGCAAGGCCCCAGCACGGGCTCCAACGTTTTCATCCGCTCCATGGCCTCACGCGGAGATCAGGGCGGCATCGCCCGGGCCACCGCAACCGCGGTGCAGTTGTTCGACGCCTGCGACTGGCCGGTGATCATTATCGAAACACTGGGTATTGGCCAGGTTGAACTCGATATCATGAACCTTGCGGATACGGTGGTGGTGGCACTGAACCCCGGCTGGGGCGATACCTTTCAGGCCAACAAGGCAGGACTTACGGAGGCTGGCGACCTGTTTGTAATCAACAAGGCGGACCGTCCCGGCGCAGACAGCACCAGGCGCGAGTTGCTGGAGTCCCTGAGCCTGCTGGCCCGGCGGCCACTGCCAACTATCGTTGAGACGGTGGCCACCGATGGCTCCGGTGTAGATGAACTCTGGGGGGCGATCTGCTCCCGTTTCATGCAGCTGCAAGCGGATGGCGACCTGGCCACACTGAGACAGGCGCGGCGTATGCGCCTTGCTAATAAAAGCATTCGCGCTGAACTGGACGCCAGGGCAGCCGCATCACTAGCCTCCAGCGCAGGGCAACGACTCACCGAGCGTGTTGCGGCAGGCACCATGAGCAGCGAGGAAACCACGCGGGTATTGCTGCAACTGCTGCAGGGCGATCAGGCCTCAGCCCCCTGAAGCAGGCTGAGCCCTTTCGATAGACGGTTATCTGACACTGTTCCTGCCATTTTCGACGCGAAATTTACCTCAAACGGGCTAAAACCGGCTGCCTCGGCCCGGCGTACCAATAGTACACACCAAACCGTCGAGGGAGACTCCAATGACCGCTGCAGAGACGATCGATAACAAACAGAATGTGGCCAGCGCCATGCTTGAAGCCATCAACGCACTCCAGCCACAGTTCCGCAAACGCGCTGAGCAGGCCAGACGTGAGCGCAGGGTGCCCATGGAAAATATTCAGGCGCTGCAGGACGCTGGCTTCTTTTTGGCCCTGCAACCCAGAGCCTGGGGTGGCCATGAACTGGACCCCCAGGACTTCTTCCGCATGCAATGCAGCATCGCCGAAGGCTGCATGTCCACAGCCTGGGCCAGCGGCATTGTGGCGGTACACGCGTTTCAGCTGGCATTGATGGACAAACGGGCGCAACAGGATGTCTGGGGAGACAACATCCACACGCGGGTGTCCTCGTCCTACGCACCACTGGGCAAAGTGGAACCCACTGAAGGCGGCTTTCGCCTGAGCGGCCGCTGGGGCTGGAGTTCCGGCTGCGACCATTGCACCTGGGTGTTGCTGGGCGCCATCGTGCCCGGTGAGGGTTATCGCACTTTCCTGGTCCCAAAAGCTGACTACAGCATAGAGGATACCTGGCACTCCATGGGCCTGCAGGGCACCGGGTCCAACGACATCATTGTGAACGACGTGTTTGTACCCGATTATCGCACCCACAAACAGATCGACGGCTTCACCGGCAACAACCCCGGCATTGACGCGGACAGTGCTCCGCTATACCGGCTGCCCTGGGCGCAAACCTTTATCAGGGTGGTCTCCACCCCGGCAATTGGCGCCGCGAAAGCCGGGCTCAGGCTCTACTGTGAAGCCGTGGTGGGCAAGGCCAGCGGGGACCCTACCAAATTGTCTGGTGACACCAGCACCACGGAGCGCGTGGCTGCGGCTGTCAATGCCATCGACGAAATGGAAGCCCTGCTGTACCGCAACTTCGACGAGATGATGACCGCCGTCAACGCCGGGGAAGAGGTTCCGGTCGCGGATCGCGTGAAGTATCGCTACCAGGCTTCACTGGTGATAGAAAAATCCATGGGTGTAATCGACAGCCTGTTCTCTTCCGCCGGCGGTGCCTCGGTATTTACAGGAGCGGAAATCCAGCAGCGATTCCTTGATATTCACACCGCGCGGGCTCACGTCGCCAACAACCCGACCTCGTTCGCCCGAAACCTCGGTGGCGTCACCCTGGGCGCGGACAATCAGGACCTGTTCCTGTAGGAGGACCGAGCTTAAAGCGCCGGCATGCCAAGTGAGACTGCTGGCCAATCCGGGCATGTATGAACCAGCCTACGCAAAGAAGCCCGATGCAGTTACTGCACCGGGCTTTTAGTTTACGGCCTGTTAACGAAGCCAAAGCTCCGTTGTGACGCTAGAAGTTATATCGAGCAGTCAGCTCGTAAGTGCGCGGAGGGTCTATGTGCTTGAAGTAGGTCTTGGAGAAACCGAAGTTTGCCAGCGGCACATCGTAAGCGTTCATTTCAGGCAGTAGTTGACGACCAGTAGGCCCAGGCTATTTCTTCTTTTGGAGGTCGATGACGTTCGTTGCGCTGCTGGCCTCATCTATTACTGGCGACAAGAACTGGGGCGATACCTTCCAGCGACGACCATCTTCTGTAAGCACGCTGACCGTCTTCTGATTGAACTTTATCAGGGTGCCGACCTGCATACCGTGCTTGCCAGAGTCAAAGCACACTTTGCTCCCCAGATTTAACTTCATCATGGCATCAATCGTGTCTGCCGCATCAAGGTGTTTCAGGCGGGCGATGATGCGGTCATTCAGGTCTAGCAATTCGTCGTAAGACAGGCCGTCAATATCAATGCTCATGGGTAAGGTCCGAACGCAGTGGGTTTTGAGCAAACAGATCTTTCCAGAGTCGTGGTGTTAGTTCCTCGACCTTGCTTGCCGGGTGGATAGCAACACGCTGGAGTACGTCCACCAGGTAGGTGGCCGGGTCAATGCCTTGCATTTTACAGGTTACAATCAGGCTCTGGATAATCCCCACATGCTCAGCGCCCAGCTCTGTCCAGCAGAACATCCAGTTCTTCCTGCCCATGGGAACAACCCGCAGGGCACGCTCTGTATGATTGTTATCCATCGGCACCGCCGGATCTTCCAGGAACACGCGCAGTGCATGCTCACGGTTCTGCATGTAGGCAATGGCTTTGGAGAAGGGGCTGCTGGGCAGCAACTCAGGCCGCTGCCGTTGCTGGTCAAACCAGGCAAACAGCTGATCGACTATCGGTTTGCTATGCTCCAGTCGGAAGCTGCGTTTTTTCTCGCCCGCCAGTTTGGCGTCTCTGATCTGTGTTTCAACCTGATACAGGTGGCCAATGCTGTCGAGCACCTGTTTTACCAGCTCAGGCTCATCATCCTCGGCTTCAACAAACTTGCGCCGCCCGTGCACCCAACAATTGGCGTGGGTAATTTGCTCGTTACTGGCCGCGTAGCTGCTGTACGCCACATATCCATCGCTGACCAGGGTGCCGGTAAACAGGTTTTCCAGGATGCCCTCAATATGGGCTCTGCCCCTTCCCGAGGAGTAGGTGAAGGCGATTTCATCCTGATCCCCCATCAGGGGCCAGAACCAGCCCTGCTTCATTACCCCTTTGCCCTTCTTGTTCTTGGTAGGCCCGGCCTTGATCGGGGTTTCATCCATGGATAAAACCTGACTCTTAAGGATGTGGGCAAGCTGAGCCTCGGCAATGGGGCGCAGTAATTCGATACTGCGTTTGCATAGGTTGGTCAGTGTGCCCCGGCTCAGGTCAATGCCGCTGAAGGTTAAGCGCTGGTGCTGTCGATACAGCGGCAGGTGGTACAAGAACTTGTCGACCAGCATGCCCACCAGGAAGCTAATATCGGCGATGCTGTTATCCAGAACGTTAAAGGCCGCCGGTGTGGTGGTGACCGTGCCAGAGCCCTTACGCTTCAGGACCGGGCGCTGGAAGCACAGGACCTCATAGGCACTGTGGTGCTGGGCCAAGCGGTGGCTGGTCTTGTACCCAATGATGTCGTATTCATCGGCATCAGGACCACTGAGTTCCGGGGCGTCGAGTGTGATGGTCTTTACGGGCACTTCGGGACCGAAGCGGAGGCCGCTATCGGTGACACAGTCGTCGTCCCGGTTCTTTTTGGCCTTGCCGCGCTCATAGGTGACCTTTTGCTTATCACCTGGCGGTATGGGTTTTACCGGCTCGCCCATCAAACCGGTGAGCAGGGGCTGCTCCGGATTCTCGATAACACGCTTCTCGGATTTGCTGCCAAACAGCTGCTGTTTGAACCAGGCGAGCTGGCGTTTCAGCTGGGCGTTTTCCTCGCTCAGTGCCTGCACCAACTCCGCGGAATCGGTGGTATTGGCATGGCTGGAAGCGGCGGTAGGCATGCCCTGTATTTTACCAGAGCTAGCCTTGTACGGGGTGGGAATATCGCTTGTACTGGCGGCATTTTTTGATTTCAATGCCATCGAGCAGGAGCTTCAGCTGGGTCCAGTTCAGTTCCTTTTTTCCGCAGGGGTCATTGCGCACAACAAACTGCCCCTGCTCCAGTCTCTTCGACCAGATACAGTAGCCAGAGCGGTCGAAGTACAAGACCTTCATCTGGTTCTGGCGCCGATTGACGAACACGAACAGATCGCCACTGAGGGGATTGTCCTGAAGCGTGCTCTTCACCAGGGCGCTGAGGCCATTGTAGGATTTGCGCATGTCGGTAGGCTGGGTGTAGAGCCAGATGCGGACCTGGGGCTCAGAAAAGAGCATTAGACCGAGCGCACCCTCAGCACGATATTATTCCCCAGTGCCAGTTCCACCTGCCAGGTAGGGTCGCCCTCTTGAGTGGCGGGAGGCGTAGCGGGCGCGATGGAAAGTGGTTCGGTGACATCAATAAAATCACCGCCAGACTCTTCGGCGAGAATCTTCTGCCAGCGGGTCAGGCTGCTGGTGGCTACACCGTGCTGCTTGCAGAAGACCACCTTGGTGAGCCCGCTACGGTGAAAATCATCGAGCAGTGACTTCCACTGGCTCTGGGAGCGGTTGGTGCGCTTCTTTGTCTTGGACTGTTGCGGGGAAGAAGGGATTGGGGCGGGGGCTGTGGTGGGTTCGATCATCGAGTGTCTCCTGTGTTTGAGGAGAACTATATGCGCGGGTCAGTTGTCAGGAAATGACGTCCTGGAATGAACGGTTACGCACATCATTACCCCAGGTAAAGGTTTTTTCGTCGCCGAGGTTTTTCCCGATCAGCGCCACCACCCAGCTACCATCGCTGGCGGCCAGGGAAATACGCGCATTCCACTTGTCATAGCTGTCCTGGATCAGCTCTTCGTCGAGGTCATTGGCAACCACCACGTCATCTGACCAGAGATAATCAACACCCACTCCCAGGTCCAGAGAATCGGTAAGGGAGGTATCGTAACGGGCTCCCAGGTTGAAGGTATATTCCGGTGCAAACTGCAAAGGCTCACCGGAGAGGTCCTGTACGCAACCGGCGCGACTGCCTGTAGCGGCTATCTGCTCAAGGAACTGGTCCTCGTTGCAGGCTGCATCCTCAAAGGACTTGTACTGGGCATCCAGCCAGGCAGCGGCAACGTTCAGTACCAGCTCGTCTGTTACCGCGAATTCCAGGTCCGCCTCAAAGCCCTCTACCTCCGTTTCAGCCGCATTCCCCACGACAAAGGCAGCGTTACCGTCAAAGGTACTTACCTGCACATCGTCATAGTCGCTCTGGAAGTAAGCCATATTCAACCTGCCGCGGCCCTCCATGAGTACAACCTTGGCACCTACTTCCCAGGAATCCACCTCCTCGTCTTCGTAAGTGGACACGTCACGGCCCAGGCTTTCAACGAATTCGCGACCCAGGCTGTTGTCTTCATCAAAACCACCAGCCTTGTAACCATTGGACCAGTTGGCATAGAGCATGATTTCGTCCGTTGCGTCCCACTGCAGGTTAACGTTACCGGTAGTGTGATCCTCGGAGCGTGATTTTTCATACTCATGAACCGCGGCCAGATTGAGCGCGGCGGGGCCCCATAAAATAGCGAAGAATGGATCCGCGAGAATACCGCTGAGGTTATCCAGCGTACCGATTTTTTTCGCATCTTTATCGTCTTCAGAGTAGCGAATACCCGTGGTCAGCCTCAGCGTATCCGTCAGATTCCAGGTCAATTCGGTGAACACCGACCAGGAGTCCGTATCCTGCTCGAACTGGTTCTTGCCATCTCCATCTATCGCCGTGGACGGCAAGTTCAGCGCCGCCAGTGCGGGATTGGCAAAGATCTGTGATTCGATGGGGGGCACGTTGCTGAACACAACGAAGGTATGCCTGTCGTTACTCAGCTCTTCCGTCTGGTAGTAAGCACCGGCGAGGTATTCCAGGAAGCCCCCGGCAGGAGAGGTCCACAGAAATTCCTGGCTGAACTGTTCATGCTCTTCTGTGCGACCACGATTAATGAAACGCAGCGGACTGTAATCGGTATCGAGTTCGTTGGTGAACTCATACTCGGTCTAGGCCGTGATCGATCGCAAGGTGTGCTCGCCTATGGCCCACTCTGCCGTTAGTTGCACCACGCTGGACTCGGTATCGTCGAACAGCCCGCTCTCGTCGAAATTCAGGTCATACTGTTCATAATCGAATCCAGCAGTGAAGTTCGGGTCACCAAACCCCCGGTACAAAGCGGTTGCGGTGGGGCTGGCCAGGGAAAGCATCTGCTGCCTGCCCAGCACGTCATTGCTGTTGTATTCTGCTTTGAGCAGGAAATTGAGATTGGCGGTGGCGTCCCAGTCCAGCACGCCGCGAACAGCGAGATTGTCCTGCTGCGGCCCATCCTCCCCGCCACGAGCCTTGTTTTCCACGTAGCCGTCATCGTCGTACTTCTTGACCACCAGGCGGCCACGCAGGTCGTCGGTGATCGGCCCCGACACCATGCCGGTGATACCAACGCCATCCAGCTCAGTGCGGTAACTGAGATCCACATAAGACTCAAACTCATCGGTGGGACGTGCAGTGGTGATATTGATTGCGCCGGCAATCGTGTTTTTACCGAACAGTGTGGACTGGGGGCCCTTTAGCACTTCCACTCGTTCGATGTCCAGGAAACGACCGCGAGCACTGCGGCCACGGCCGTAGTAAACCCCGTCGATAAAGGTGCCAACAGACTGCTCGAAACCGTAGTTGATGCCGGAGCCGATGCCACGAATAAACAGCTGTGTACCGGCGCCACCCTCGGCTACATGGATGTTGGGCATGTAAACGGTAAGGTCTTCAAGGCTGGTAAGACCTCTTTCCTCGATGGCGTCACCGCTCATCACACTGATTGCGATGGGCACGTCCTGCAGGCCCTCCACACGCTTGGTCGCCGTGACTACGACTTCTTCCAGAGCCTGACTGAAGCTGTTGACGCTGAACAGGCCCGATGCCGCGGCCACAGATACTGCAAGTACGGTTTTGCCAATAGAGTTCATCGATTGCTATCTCCTGAGATGCTTTATTATGTTTATCGCTGCCTGGATGGGGCAGTCAGGGCAAGAGCATAACAAGACCACACAGTCCGTGTACATACAGGGTGCTCCCTGCCCGCACCCCGAGCGTACGACCAGCGACCAGGCCTGCACTCAATTGATATGCCAGGTCAGTTTCACCGAGGCATTGCGGCCAGCAGCCAGCAGGTTTTCGGTTGACTCGCGATAGCGGCGATCGAGAAGATTCTGCACCTCCAGCGCCAGCAACACATTTGCGCCCAGGTTCATGCCCAGCGCTGCATTGATCGTAGACCAGCCACTGCGCGTGGTTTCCACCACCCCGCGAGATCCCGGTTCCTGTAACTGCGAAGCACTTTCGCCACGCAGGTAGATGTCTGCCCACAACGAGGACCAGATGCCCGCCAGCCCCGGCTCCAGCATCAGACCGGCGCGGCCGGCGAGCGAGGGAATACCCGTTTTCCAGGTGTCGAAGGTGCCAAAATCGTTGTTGCGTTGCATCCAGGTGAGATTCAGGTAAGGCCGCAGACGCTGATCCTGGCTCTGCCAGGCTAGATAGAGCTCCACCCCGTGCGCTGTTGATGAGCCGATATTACGGTACACCTTGTCGTTCGCGCCGAGACAGGCATCCGCCTCGGTACAAAAAATGTGGTCAATATAGTCCTGCGAATCGGCATAGAACAAGGCGGTATCCAGAGTCCACTGGTCACCCATCAGGCGCCAGCCCAGCTCATAATTAATGCTGGTTTCGGGTGTCAGGTCGCTTTCCGGGTTAATAAAGTTGGCACCGGCATAGGCACCGGTAGCCAACTGCATAAGAGATGGGTAAAGGTAACCCTCGGAAATGTTGGCACGTATCACGTTCCCCGTATCCAGCGCCCAACTCAACGCTGCAGAGGCAATCAGGTGACTGTCCGAATCCAGCGAATCGGCGGTCAGCCCCGGACGGTTGGTATCGTCCAGTTCACCCTCTATCTGGTAATAGCGCGTTCCAACGGTCGCCGTCAGCCGGTCACTGACACTCCAACGGTCCTGCAGGAACAAGGCTAGGGTGCGGATGCTGGCTTCGTCCCGGATACGTTCGGTTCCAGTTACCGCAAACGGTGTGAAGGAAAGCGTATCCACCTGGCGCGCCTGGCGAACGGCATCATCGCTGTATTGTAAGCCACTTACCAGGCTGTGATTACCCAGGGGCAGCCAGTCGGCCTGCACCAGCAGGCCGTCGCTGCGCA
>Ga0209578_10000781_pt1 | contig 34867 bp, 35 predicted proteins | sample tdAd472_FD_187127 | JGI IMG/M metagenome (GOLD analysis project Ga0209578, IMG submission 187127) | Marine sediment microbial communities from the Atlantic coast under amendment with organic carbon and nitrate - tdAd47.2 (SPAdes)... | ecosystem: Environmental > Aquatic > Marine > Coastal >...
CGACCAGCGGTTCACGACCCAGAACAGAATTACGAGGGCGACGCCGATGCCGACGGCGCCCCAGACGTTCTCCTTGATAAAAGTCGTGGTCTCTTCGCCGTAGAGGCGAGCGACATAGGCCTCGCCGAAATAGCGGATGCCGCGTCCGAAGACGGTGGCGGCGCAGAACCGTCCCAACGGCATCTGGAAGACTCCGGCTGCGATGACGAAGATCTTGGTGGGCAGCGGGAGCGGGATCATCATCGGCGGGATGAGCGCCAGCGCGCCCCACTCATCGGTGCGTTGCTCGAGTTTGGCCATTCCCTCCGGCTTGACTCTCTTGGCGAGCGCTGCCCGGCCCCCCTTTCTCGCGATCGAGTAGAGGACGAGCGAGCCTGCCAGCGATCCGATTACCGCCGCCGTGGCGGCCAACCAGGCGCTCTCCGGCGCGGCGATGACAGTGGTAATCAGCAGAGCGTCCACGCCCTGTGGCAGAGGGATGAAGGCGGAGTCGCCGAGGGCGACCAAGAACAGTCCGAGAGGACCGAGAGTGGCCGCGCTCTGGACAAGCCAGAGTCCGAGGTTCTTCATGAGAGGTGCTTATTCCGTCTTGTCGGCGGCGTAGCAAAGGTCGTTGAGTCGACACTCGCTGCATTTGGGCTTGCGTGCGACGCAGACCCTTCTTCCATGGTGGATGATCTGGTGCGAGAAAAGCACCCAGCGCTTCTTGGGCAGGATCTTGATGAGGTCTTGTTCGATCTTCTTGGGATCGTCGTTCTTCGTCAGGCCGAGGCGGTTGCAGATGCGTCGCACGTGCGTGTCGACGACGACTCCGGTCGCTTTGCCGTACCAGACGCCGAGGACCACGTTGGATGTCTTGCGGGCGGCTCCGGGAAGCGTCAGCATCTCGTCCATCGTCTCGGGAACCTTGCCGTCGAAGCGCTCGACGATGCCTTTGGCCGCACCGATCAGAGACTTGGCCTTGTTGCGGAAGAAGCCGGTCGTTTTGACCAGCTCCTCGACCTCTTCTTGAGTCGCCTTGGCCATGTCGTAGGGCGTCGGGAACGCTTCAAACAGCGCGGGCGTGACCATGTTCACGCGAGCATCGGTGCACTGGGCGGAGAGAATGGTGGCTGCCAGAAGTTCCCAGGCGGAGGAGTGATTGAGTTCGCACTCCACGTCGGCATAGTCCATGTTGAGGCGACGTAGGATGAGGCTCAGGCGCTTGGCGCGCTCCTCGGCGTTTTTGGGTTTCTTGACGGCCACGTCTTCCGATCCTAGCGCGCATCGCGCACAGGGAGAACTGCAAGCTAATAGACGGTGAAGCAGAAGACCGTATCGGCGCCTCGCGGCGTGAGGCAGTACTCGCCGTCGGGGAGGCCGTCGTTCACGCGCAACTGGACGACTCCGTCCTCCTCGTGGTCGAGGACCGACATGCGATAGGGTTCGACGAGAATCTTCTTCTTCTTGCGGAGGAAGATTTCCCTGCGGTCGCCGACCGGTTCGAAGCGATAGAGTTCGAGGTCGCGCGGCTCGATCTTATCGATGCGCAATAGAAACTGAGGGCTGGCGAAGGGGGTGCGGACACTAGAGGTGGCTCCGGAGACGGCGTAGCGGCCCTCCTTCTCCGTGGACTCGTCCACGGCCGTGCCCGGCTCGGTTTCAATCATCTGCGAGCCGTGTAGGAGGTAAGGAGTATCCGCCTTTTCTGGAATCGCGGAGTCGGCAGCCGCTAGCGTGAGCGGCAGTGTGAAGGCGAGCAGGGCGAGCGACCAGCGCATGGGCTTCATTTTACCCTGCCGTACACCATGACTCGGCGTCCGCCGATTTCCTACAATGGAGGTTCTCGTCATGTTGAAGCACATCGCCCTCGCCCTTCTTCTTTTCGCGCCGCTCTCGGCCGAAGTTCTCGAAACGGCTCCCACCGATCCGGTCGCTCGCGGAAAGTACCTCGCGAACGGCGTCGCGATGTGCGTGCAGTGCCACTCGCCGCATAACCGTCAGGGGGACTTGCTGCAGTCGCAACTGTTCACTGGACAGGCGATGCCTTTCGAGGCGCCCTATCCCGATGGTCCGAAGTGGGCGTACCGCGCTCCGGCGCTCAAGCGCCTGCCGGGCTGGTCGAACGACGATCTGGTCCATCTGTTGACTACGGGACGGCGCGTGACCGGCAAGAAACCCGCGTCGCCGATGCCTCAGTTCCGCATGTCGCGATCGGATGCGGAAGCGATTGCCCTGTATCTTCGTTCGCTCTAATCGTCGGCTAGACTGAGAGCCATGCAGACCCTCCGAGATCAAGCCGCCCGCCGCGCCTGGACTCAGGTCCAGGGAAAAGTCGCCCAAGCGCAGAACCCGACGGAGAACACGCCGTCGATGGGGGAAGTCTTCCGCCAGGGATTCTTGCACGGCAGCCTATTGCAGCTTGCAGTGTGCGCTCCAGGGCGGAATGCTTCGACGGTGAGTCGCACGCAGTTGCTGGTCTCGCGGCTAGAGTCGAAAGCAACCCAGGCGATCGGTGCCGTCGAGCGATAAGACGCGCCGCGAAGGCGTTATCGACGCTTCTCAAGCGTCACCTTGGTCGACGCCTTGTTTCCGTCTCGCTCGTATTCCACAACGACGGTTTGTCCGACCTTGCTGTCGCGTAGGGCGTAGGTGAAGTCGTAGAGGTTGGCGATCGGTTTCCCGTCGAAGGACTTCAAGACGTCTCCACCCTGCAAGCCCGCCTTGGCGGCCGGTGATTCGGGACGAACGTCGGCGAAACGGACGCCGTCGGGGACTTCGGCAAAATCCGGAATGGATCCAAAGTAGGGGCCGTAGCCGCCGCCGGAAGAGGAGCCGCCGTCTCCGCCGTGGGGGCCCGCCGCGGCCGGCGCTGACTTGATGAAGGCCAGCTGGTCCAGGTCGTCTCGCAGGTCGTTCGCTACGCGAGCAACGACGTCGACGAGCTGGGAGGCTTGCTCGGCGTCGATCTTGTCCCACGTGTCGGATGGTTTGTGATAGTCGCCGTGCAGGCCGGAGAAGAAGAACAGAACCGGGACGCCCTTGGCTGTGAAGGAGGTGTGGTCGCTGGCCGAGTAGCCGCTTTGTGAGTAGTCCGGCGCGAAACCGGAGCCGGCGGTTGCGCGCTCGACGATCTGGCGCAAGGGTTCGGCGGTCCCGACTCCGCCGATGTAGACCTTGTCCTTGGAGACTCGTCCGATCATGTCCATGTTGAGCATCGCCGCGGCGTTCTGGATGGGACGCGTGGGATTCTCCGTCCAATAGGCGGACCCAAGCAGGCCGATCTCTTCACCGGCAAAGGCGATAAACAAGATCCCGCGCTCCAACTGCTCCTTTGAGTCGGCGGCCTGGCGGGCAATCTCGAGGAGTCCGGCGACGCCGGAAGCATTATCGTCGGCGCCGTGATGGACTTGGCCGATGAGATCGGGAGCGAGGGAACTCTGGTCGCCGAGCCCCAGGTGATCGTAGTGCGCTCCCACGACCACGTATTCTTCCGTTTTGCCGGGTAGGTAGCCGACGACGTTGCGTTGTTGCGCTTGCTTGCGCTCCACGTCGACATGGAGTTCGAGGGTGAAGGCGGAGCCGAGCGCGAAGGAGGCGGGTGCGTCCTTCGCGTTGATGTCGCGTTCAAGCAGGCGCAGACTGCGGCCGGAGCGGCGGAGCCAACGCTCGGCGACCGAGCGCTTGACCTGGATCATGGGGATGCCGGCGTCGTCCGGGCCCGCGATGCTTCCGAATTTGATGAGTTCGTTCTTCTCGGCTGAGGGCGGGTTGACCAGGACAACGGCGGCGGCGCCTTGATTGCGTGCGTTGATCGCCTTGGAGATGAGGTGTGCGTGGTGCGTGTCGCGGCCGCCGGACTTCTCGCTGAAGCTCGACGGTTCGTAGCGCATGACCAGCACGATCTTGTCCTGAACGTCGATGTCGGCGAAGTCGTCGTAGTCATACTCTTCCGCGGAAATGCCGTAGCCGGCGAAGACGACTTCTGCGCTCACCGAGCCCGACGCGGAGAAGTTTACCGGCCGGTAGTCTTTGTTCGCCTCCAGTTCGCGGGGACCTCGGCGGGTGGATTCCATGAGGCGATTGGCGTCGCCCAGGGTTGCGCCGGTTGTGACTGTGAAGGACTGGAAGTAGCCCTCCTCGCCAGCGGGGGCCACGCCGTACGCCGCTAGCTGTTCAGCGATGTAGTCGGCGGCCTTCTCCAGCTCAGGGGCACCCGCACCTCTGCCGCGCATGTCGGGGGCCGCGAGCGTCTTGACGTGATCGAGGTAGCGCCGCTCGTCCGTCGCCGCCGATGCGGCGAGTGAGACGAGCAGGAAAAGTCCGAGGAGAGAACCGCGCTGCATCCCTCTAGCTTAGGGAAATGAGGGAAGTTCGACCGAACAGCCGCAATCGTCGCCGGCGTTCTTAGTGACCTTTTGGTAATCGATTTCGTAGTCGATGATGGTCTTGAGCTGCTCCCACTTGGTGGAGCCGCCCAATTGGCGACCGTTTACGAACAGCGTGGGGGTCGAGGCGACGCCGACCTTTCTGCCTTCCGCCAGCGAGTCCTCGATGTCTTGCGCTCGTTTTCGCTCCGCTCGGCAGGCGCTGAACTCCTCCAAGTTGAGTCCCTTGTCGGCCAGAAAGGCGTCGGTCTTGGTGTTGAGATTCTCGGGCGTGATGTTCTTCTGATTTTCAAAAACCCAATCGTGATAGTCCCAGAACTTCTCGGGTTCCTGGATGAAGATGCAGCGGCCGGCCTCGGCGGCTGGGCGGGCCCAGGGATGCATATCCAGAGGGAAGTCGCGGAAGTACAGCCGCACTCTGGATCCGTACTGGTGGCGCAGCTGATTGCGCAGAATCTTGGCTTCCTCGGCGCAATAGGGGCACTGGAAATCGGAGTAGGCCACGATGCGAACCGATGCGCCTTCGGTCCCGAACGCGGGAGCGGAGAAGACGTCCATCTCATCGTTGACTTCCCGGTACGGATTCTCGTCGACGACGTAGGTCTTCCCCTCGACGATGTGCTTGCCGTCCGAGGAAACGAAGAAGTCGTGCTTCTTTCGGGCGAGCTTGTAGGCCGCGGTGACCGTCGTCTTCTTCAGGCCCGGGACGTCGGAATCCTCAAAATCGTCAATCTCGATGGCGATCTGAGGGCCGTAGACGTACAGGTGGCGTACATAGAACTCCAAGTCGCCTTTGTCCAATGCGTTGGAGGGCGGCTGGATTGTGGACGCTTCGGCCGGCTCCGCCTCCAGCGGTGAGAGTTGTCCTAGCACGGGCGACGCCATCAGCACCGCCGCCAAACAAAGTCGCAAGCTCATATCCAAAGTCTACCTGTCCGGGAGAAGGGGGGCGTCGGGGGAAAGGCTACCTAGCCCTTCGCCTTTTCCGCCAGCAGCGGCGTGAGAGTCTTTATCAGATTGTTCGGCAGGTCCGCGAAGTAAGCGCGATCGGCGCCTTGATGTTCGGCTTGGATCACGCCGTTGCGGTCGACGAACATCAGATAGGGATAGTAGAACCGAGCCATGACCGACATGCCCGCGAACTTGCGGAATTGGGCTTGCGTCGTCAGCGACACCGGAAATTCGACGCCGTAGGATTTGACGAAGTTGGGCAAGTTGTCTTTCGCGGTCGGATTCAGTGCGAGACCCAAGATCTCGAATCCCTGCGAACGCAGCCGGGAGTAGACCGGGGCGATCTCGGTGGCCGCCTTCTGGCAGTGTCCGCAGTCGGTGGAGAAGAAGAACATCATCACGCAAGAGCCGCGCAACTGTTCGAGCGAGACTTTGCGGCCGTCGAGCGCGGTAAAGCTCAGCGACTGAGCCGGCCGAGGAGTCTCGGCTGCTTCGAGCTCGGATGAAAAGGTGAGCGCGGGCAGCGCTGCGGAGAGGAGGAGTGAGGATCGTCGTGTCATGAGCCGTCTTCCAGAGTTAAAGGCTTTCTGAATGCAGATTCTAGCCTACCCTCTGGAAGACCTTCGACGCTGGAAACCACTGTGCCGTCGAGTTGGACCCGATAGGCGCCGTTGTCGCCCGCGCCGGCCGACAGCTTCGGTCCGCTGCGATGAACCTCAAAACGGTCCCACTTGGCTTCAAGCACCCGCACATAGGCGTCAAAGAACCGTTTCGCGTCGTCCGCCGTTTCCCACTGGGAGGCATAGCGTAGGACGTGCCGATCGAGCTTTTGGTTAGCCCAAATTTCGTATCGGGCTCCGCGCCAGCCGTCGGTGGCGGTCTCCGCCGCGTCGTCGCCCAAGTACTGGCGGATCAGAACGCGGTGGTCCAACTGGCCTACGTCTCCGCGCGAGGAGCGCTCGAACCCTTCCACGTCAAAGGTCGGTAGGGGCGTCTTCTGCGGGGCGGACTGCGCGAAATAGGTTTCGGGTTGGAGGATGTGTTTGGTGAGGGCGGGCGGTTGCTCGAAGACGTGGGCGAAGGCGTTTTTGCCGTACTTTTCCACGACGTATTGCTGGAAGATTAGCCCGTCGGTGTAGGGGAACAGCATCGTCTCGCGAATGTATTCCGGGGCGCTCGAGTAGACGGGGTACTTCTCGACTTCGTAGCGTGATCCTCCGGCGGCTGCGACCGCCAGCATCCGGTTGCCCTTGAGCGAGCGCCCGGACTTGCGCATGACCCACTCGGTCATGACCCAGGATGCCTGTCCTTCAATCACCGCCGACCGGGCGAGATCCTCATCGGCGGTGCGTCCTTTCGACACGAAGCGTTCCAGGTCAAAATGCTGGTCGGCGAGTGCATGCGCCAACTCGTGCACGAGCGCGTACTCTTGCATGTCGAGCGGCGTCCAGGTGGCGAGGTAGAGCTTCTTGGACCGGTAGTCGTAGAGAGCCGTGGCCTGTTCGGTGAGAACTTCCACAACCTGTTCCGCGAGATCGAAGTCGTCGCCCACAAAACCGAACAGTTTGAGGAAGAGTTCCTCGTGTGAGATCTCTTCGCTGCTGGTTCCTTCATCGAGCCGGCGACCGACCAAATCGTTGATCCCTTCGCGGGAGAGCACTTCATGGACGATGGGTCGCTTGGCCTTGAGCCCCATGATGTCTTCCACCTCGCGCAGCATGGAATCCAGCTGCACGAACGTGTCCGCACGAGGGGCTGCGGCTACGGGGCGCTTCTGGGCATCGGCGACGCAAATGCCGAGCAGAAATCCGACTAAGACAAGGGCGCGAACCTTCAAACCGCCCTTAGTGTACCGGCCCGGCTGCGAACACGCCCCCGGCGATTTACCTTAGGACTCAGTGGGGCGCGTGGCTGGGGCAAGAGAGCCGTCATTTTGAAACGCGGGACACCGCTGCCTACTGCGCGACGGTCAATTCGGCCCAATCCTCCAGGCCGCGGCCGTCCACAAATAGCTCCAAGCGACGGTCGCCCGGCTCTAGGCCCGCGGGCACCTCGATATTCAGCTGGACGAGCCCGCTGGAGACGATCCCCGCGAAGAATACCCGAGCGGGAAGTCCGCCGATCCGCACGACGGGCGGCAACGCCAACGGGCGCGCCTCGGTGACCAACTGATCGACCGCCGTAACAGGATCCGTCTGGCCCAACCCGGTGGCGAACAAGAGAATCACGTCGCCTCCGCGAGCGGGCCGCGTCGCCACGGTACGAAACAGCCTAGGAGGTCCAATCAGGGTCCCGTCCGGCGCTACAGCCGCCGCGTATCGCCCCTCTCGGGGGGTAAACCGAAAGAGTTCCGGCGCAAGTTCGCGCTTGTAGGCGAACTGGACGTCGCTGACGCCGCCCGGGCCCTCGACTTCCACGGCTACCCGTCCGGTGGTCGAATCAGCGGGCGCCAGGGCGTTCACCTGGCGGCCGCTGACGAAGGAAGGATAGGCATTCCGCCCGTTGACGCGTACCTCGGTTCCCGCCAACGATTCCGGCAATCCCGTCGTCTGGGCGGTTTGGTCGAACCAAACGGCGGTCCGATCCGCCAGCCCGAAGCCACTGACAGTCAGCCAGCCGCCCGAGGTCACGCCTTCCTGGAAGTTGGCTGCATTTCCCACGCCGGTGACGATGGGCGTGAGGATATCGGGACCGGAGGCTTGCACGACGACGACGCGCTCATCGCCGATAAGAATCTCAGCGGCCCGTGATTCAAAGCCGCTGTTGGGCCGCACGAGGAAGCGCAACTCGCCCGCCCCTTGGTCCAAGATCGAGATCCAATCCGCGTCGGTAGCCGCCGTCCAGCCCGGCGCCAATGAGACCGCCGACGACCGGAATCCGCCCGCCGTCGTCAGCGAGTAGAACAGCGGCGCCACCGCGTCTACTTGGAATGCCTCCGTCTCGCCGTCGGCCAGGTAGGTGACCGGCTGGCCCTCGGGCAGCTCTCCTCCGGCGCCCACTTGGTAGGTGAAGCTAAGCCGACCTCCGGCCAGGCGCCCGTTTGTCGCCCGCGCCGTCACTCCCTGGAATCCCCCCACTCGCGCCTGGCCGCTGGACCCGGCCGCCGTAAAGCGGCAACCGTCGTCGATCGGCCCGGCCATGGAGATGACCTCGTTGCGTGCGCCGGAGAGGTGGATCACCTTGTCCCGGATCTCCCACCAAACCGGCGCCTGGAGAAGGCTCAAACGTGCGCGATTGTCGGCAGGGTCGCCGCCCGGCGCGACCGCGTAGTTCACGATCGCCGCGCCGCTGGCCGGGCAGGGAAGTCGACCGTCCACCCGCGCGTCGATCGTGTAGACCGAGCGGCTGGCCGAATCGAACAAGTCGATCTCGGTCCGTCCGTGGGAGAGCGCCTGGAGGTCGAAACGCGCCTCGGTCTCTCCGGCGGCAAGCCGCAGATCATCGGTTGCGGAGACGATCGACGGGTCGCGCGGCCGAATCTCGATTGTGGTCGCTCGGTCGAGACCGAAACCGAGCCGCCGCAGGTCGACGACAGCCGTTCGCCGGTCTTCCAGCGTCAGGGCGATTGTGCGGGGTTCCACCTGCAGGGAGCCCACCTGGATCGGGCCTTCGGCCTCGTAGACTTGTCCGGTGTTGTCGTTGGCAATAACGCGGTAGTGGGTCATGCCCTGTCGGCGGCCTCCGAAGCTAAAACGAATCGCATCCTGATCCGACGGAAGGAACACGACGCCGGTCTGAGCTCCGGCAATCGCCTCATCCTCGACGTCGAAATTGAAGATGAAGTTCGATCCGAGACCGACCGCTTCCGGGCGTCGCAACACGACGCGTTGAAGACCGCCCTCGGCAAAAATGTCGACGGGAGGCGCCCACATCCGTCGTGGCCCCTCGGCGGCAATCGCCGTTTCGGGCCGTCGCGTATCGCGGGCGAAGAAGTCCTTAGGCGCAAACAGACCGGAGGTTCCGGAATCGACTTGGGACGACCCGGTCCATCCTTGCCCGTTGAGCCAGGTCGCAGCCTCTTGCGCGCCGGGCGCTGCGACTCGCAATCGTAGATCGAGTTCGGGGAAGCTTCGCAAGATTTCAAGCAGTGATTCGTAGCGCAGGGGCTTGCCGTCGGCCAGAACGATCGAGCCGCCCGCGACGGCTGAGCCATGTGCGCTGAGGCTTAGGAAGAGAGTGCGGCATCCGTCGGCCGCAGCCGCGGCTAGAAGTCCTGACAGCGACTCCCGTGAAACCGCGGGATGATCCAAGCCGAACACCCGCGAGGCTCGGACCGACTGTTGCGTCGTCAGCCTCTCGATTTCGTTTCCCACGTCCTCGACGCCGCCCGGCAACCAGCCGCCCGACGCCGCGACGGCGCATGCATCTTCCGGCGCGGCCTCCCCGGACGGAATCAATCGATTGCGCGGGGGGCGAGCCGTCTCCAGCGATGGTCCTCCGAGCGATTGTGGTTCGGTCGCGCTGGGCGGTCGAATGAGCGGCCACCACGTCGAGAGGATCGCTCGGGCTTGGGCGGGCACGGACGCGTCTGAGTCGGCGGGGACGATCACGATTTGGGTCGGATGCTCAAAGCGAGATCCCGGTTGCTCATCGATCCAGAAAGTCCAAGAGATCTCCCACAGCGCGAGCGGCAGGCCTCGGTCGAAGACGGATGTGGGGCCGGCGGCTTGGATGTCGGTTCCGCGCTCCAACAGCCAGGGCCCGTGCAGTCGAGCCCCCTCGGGGACTAGCGGCTCGACGGCGATGCGTGCCGCCTCGGCCGTTACTCCCGGAGTCGCCTCCGTCACGCTGATCGCAAGGATCAGGTGGTCCTCTTCGCCGTCTAGAACGAAATCCAACGTAACGGGCCCGTTGTGCGCCGGCGGGGTGAAGCGAAAAGCGACTTGCCCAGCGTCGTCGGAGAACACCGGAGGGGCCGGGTTGATGTTCACCCCGGTCAACGGTTCCAGCGCGCCCGCGGATGCGGCGAACCACATGCCGCTGTTCGGCTCTGTCTGGATGGTGAACTCGAAGGGGGCGGCGCCGGGGCGAACCAACGTCGGGACCGGAGCAGTCGTCTCCAGGGCCCAGCTTGTGGAAACCGTCCACAGGAGCAGATAAATGGCGGGTCGGATACGGATCACTTAGACAGCATAAGTCACAGGTCTTTTCGGCAATAATGCGATGCCGGACCGTCGAGGCGCCTGGCGGCTATACTGACCAGAATGCCTCGGCCCATGGACGTCTTTGAGGAATTGGTGCGCTTACGCGACGAGGGGCGCAAGTGCGCTCTGGCCACCATCGTCGAGACGGCAGGCTCCATACCGAGTTTCCAGTCGGCCAAGATGCTGATTCGTGACGACGGATCGATGGTCGGCACTATTGGAGGGGGCTGTACCGAGGCCGAGGTTTGGCAGGCGGCGCGCGAGGTGATGGAGACGGAGAAGCCGCGCATGCTGGATTTCAGCCTCACCCAGCAAGTCGCCTACGACAACGGTCTGATCTGCGGAGGGCAATTGAACGTCTACGTCGAACCCGTGTTGCCGATCCCCACTGCGTTTATTTTCGGTGGCGGGCACATTTCCAAGAGCCTTTCCAAGGTGGCCGCCATCTCGGGGTTCCGAACCGTCGTCGTGGACGACCGCGAGCAGTACGCCAACGCGGAGCGCTTCCCAGAGGCTGGGGCGGTCTACGCCGAGGACTATGAGAAGGTCTTCGACCAACTCCAAATCAACTCCTCCAGCCATATCGTCATCGTCACGCGCGGTCACAAGGACGACATGCGCGTCCTCGAACTAGCCGCTCAGACCGAGGCCCGCTACATCGGCATGATCGGATCGAAGCGGAAGACGATTGAGGTCGTCAAACAGCTCTTGGCGTCCGGGACGCCCATCGAGAAATTGCAAAACGTGCACGCCCCGATGGGGCTGGATATCGGGGCCGTCTCTCCCGAAGAGATCGCGGTGGCCGTTGTGGCGGAGATGATTCACGCCCGGCGGAAGCCTGACGTCGAGTGGAGCCCGGTGACGAAGGCGATCTTCGCCGAGGGCGTCCCCAAAGCGATCTCGATTCACGTGGACAAGGCGGCGGAAGAGAAATCGGAAGCCGCGACTCGCTCGTAGAGTCGCATGCGGCTCCCCGGCGTCATCCTCGCGGCAGGTCGCTCTTCCCGCATGGGGCGCGACAAGGCTCTGATTCCGGTCGAGGAGACCACGTGGGTGGGACGGCTCTCCAAGTTGTTTTTAAAGTGGCTGGACCCCGTGGTGGTGGTGGTGGGGCATCACGCGGAGGACGTGGCAGAGGCTGCCGGCGAAGGGACGATGGTCGTCCGCAACCGCGAGTATGACCGCGGCATGCTGTCGTCTCTCCAAACTGGACTACGGGCAGTTCCCGCAGACGCCGACGGCGCCTTGTTTACTCTCGTGGATCATCCGCATCTGCAGCCAGAGTCCTTGGCTGCCGTGATCGAGGCCTTCCAACGAGAGCGCCCGCCGATGGTCATCCCGCGATTTAACGGAGAACGCGGGCACCCTGTTGCTGTTCGCAGAGACGTGATCGATCAACTATTGAGCCTTCGTCCGGAGAGCAGCCCCAAAGAGGTCGTCCGATCGCACTACCCCGAGGCTCGATTCCTGGATCTCGACGATCCGGCGGTCACTGAGGACTTGGATCTGCCGTCGGACTTGCGATAGCCGCTTCCGACAGGGTCTCCATCCCGTCCTCGTCGGTCCGCAATAGCCCGACCAGAAGGGCCGTTTCTCCCGGCTTCAAGTTCTTGGTGTCTGGTAGGCGGAGAGCCTTCTCCAAACCGGGTGTCTTCATCACCAGCCCCTTCGGCGTTTCCTCGATGCTGCCTCGAACCGTGAGTTCTAGGCGAGGGATCGAGAAGCCAGACTTCTCTAGGAGCCGCCGCATTCGGAACGGATCGAACCCTACGCCGTCCTCTCCGACGAGCACGGCCGTTCCCTTCTTGAAATTGATCTTTGCTTGAGTGACGCCGTCCAGGCGTCCAAGGGTCTTTTGGACCCCGTGCGCTCAAAGCGGTCAATGCATGCCGTCGACTTGCACGACGGCCCTCTCCACTTGAGCGCGGCCGGGCTCAGGCGCTGCGAAGAAGAGGACCAGAGCCGTGACGACGAGTATTGGATACTTCATAACCTCATTCCTACAGTACGTACCTGAATCCAAATACGGCGCCGATCCCGGGTTCGGGTTGACGGCCGTTGAGATGATGGGCGACGGGAATCGGCGCGGACGCCTCCAGGATCAAATTCCGCCGCACGAACCATTGCAGCCCGGGCGAGAGATACAGCAGCTCTCCGCCGGAATCGGCGAAGGAGCCGGAACGGTCGCTCGCTCGGCCCCGGATCTCTCCGTTGAATTCGACGACGGCAAACACGCCGTGATAGCCGCCCTTGGGCCGCTCCGGAAGGAACAGATAGGAGAGCGCCACGTCGAACAGCGCACGATTGCCCACGGAGACTCCTTCCCCGTTGCGCGTAGCGGCCTCGTATTGCACGTCGGCGACGATGTGGCGCTGCTTGCTCGCCTTGAGGAACACAATGTCCGCCAGGTACTTGGCGGCGCCGGAGCTGAACCCGTCGGAGCCGGTCGGCGCCTGCACGCCGACTTCCGCCGACAGCCTCGTCAGTCCGCCGGGCTCGTTGCGTTTGATCAGCCCGTCGTACTTGACGAAGAAACGCGAGTCTCCCCTTCCGCGTTTCTCTCCCAGCACAAACGGCGTTACCGCCGTCGCATGCCATCCGGGTGCGAATCCGTAAACGAGCGCTACCGGCTGGGTATATCTCCGAGTGCTCGTCGCCATGCCGTCCTGAACGATCGTGCCGCGATCGATGCGCGTAAACGACCGAATCAGAAGCTGCTGGTTGAACAGCGTCCGACCCCCGGGTGCGAGGATAGCTTGCGCCTTGGCATTGGATACCGCCAAGGCCAACAACAGCCCCACTCCGGTCAGCGATCTGTAACGAATCGGCAATCTGTGGCTACTCTACACCCTGGGGTCCAATGGAGAGTCAAGCGGTCGCGTGGTGTATTCTGACGATGAATACTGGATGAGACTCTTCTTCAAACGCCTGCTGCTGACGTCCGAATGCGATCAGAGCTTTTTCTCGTGGGCGGCTTTCCTCGCCTGCATGTTGGCGGGGGCGACGCTAAGAGCGTTCTTTCCGGAAGCGCCGGGTCTCCCTCTGCTTGGCGCGGCCGCCGCAGCCGTATTGGTCGGCGGTGCGGCATACTACTGGGAATTCGGCCGGGCGGACCGAAAGGGTTCCGCTGCGAACGACAGTTAATCGGAGCATCCGCCCTGGATGTACCCCAGGCTCTCCAGCGCCTTGCAGTCGTCGCCTGACATCAGGTTTTCGCCGCCTTCGGCTTGGTGCGTCGACTTGAACCACTTGGTGAGCGCGTCCGTCTCTTGCTTGTAGGCACGGTCGCGTTCCTTCGGCATTTGAGGCTTCATCTCGAAGGGGTCGGCGGCGAGGTCATAGATCTCAAGAATCTCCTCTTCCGGCGTCCAGACCACTTTGTGGTCGCCGTTGCGATAAGAGACGCGTAGCGGGAAATCTAGATCCCGCAGCCACAGCTTGGAGAACCACTTCGGCATGACCCATTTCTGTCCTGCGAAGGCGACGGCCCGCACTTGACGGTCCGCGACTTCGTTCTTCCCGGAGAGCCCGCTCGCCAGGCTACGGCCCACCATTTCACTGGGCACCTTGGCGGTGGGATCGCTACGCTTGACCGTCAGATCCAACAGCGTCGGCATCACGTCCAGCGTGCTGACCTTCGCTTCCACGACCTTGCCTGCGTCCACCGCGCCCGGAAAGCGAATGATCATCGGGATGTGGACGATGCTTTCCCACAGGCGACGGCTGTGGCCCTGGTACTCCTTCTCGCCGATGCTCTCTCCGTGGTCGGCCAGGAGAATGACCACGGTGTCGTCCTTCAATCCAAGCTCGTCGATCTTGTCGACCAGCTTGCCGACCCAGTGGTCGGTGTAGAGGATCTCCGAGTTGTAGGCCTTCACGTCGTCCAGGACTACGCTCTGACCCTTCTCGGCGGTTCGGTCCTTCTCGCCCGTCGTCTTGGTCGCCTCAAAATCTTCGCGAAAATCGTACGGTGAGTGCGGATCGAAGAAGTGCACCCATGCGAAGAACGGCTTGTCCTTCTTTGCGGTTTGCTCGATCCAGTTCATGGCGCGTGGAGCCACGTCTTCAGCCCAGCGCATCGAATTGATGGTTTGGTAGCTGCGTCCCAGGTCTTGGTCATAGACGTCGAAGAATCGGTCGAGCTTGGTCAACTTCTTCGATAGCGGCCAGGCGCTCACAAACGCGCCGTTGGAGTACCCGAATTTCTGCAGCACTTGCGGCAGATAGAGGTACTTCATGCCCTCGGGAGGAGCGAAGCCGTTCAGCTTGGCGCCGTGCTCTTGCGGGTACCGACTCGTGAACATGGAGAAGTGCGAGGGGGCCGTTCGCGACGTCACTGTGTAGGCGTTTGCGAAGCGCACGCCTTCCGAGGCCAACTTGTCCATGTTGGGGGAAGTCTCCAGGTGGTATCCCCAACTGGAGAGGTGGTCGGCGCGCAGCGTATCCACCGTGATGAACAGGATATTCGGGGGCTCTTCCTGAGCCTGGGAGGGCGCGCCCAGGACAGTCAGAGCGAGCACGGAAAGAATCGAACGGGAAAGCAAACTCACGCCCTAAGTGTAGCTAGCCGAGTCACCTGGAAGCGAATCGACGCGGCATGATTCTCAAGATCTAGACGTAAAAAAGCGGAGGCCGAAGCCTCCGCGCTAGTAGACCAGGAGATCTAGTACAGGGTCCTACAGTCTTAATGGGACTCGGGTTCAAGCATGGCCGTTCACCTGCCTCATCGACTTGGGCGGCACCGGTCGGTTGATGTCCAGCTTGCGCGGGCGAATCTTCCGAGGCGGGTCCTCAAGGAGCGCCTCCACCTGCTCGATCGTCAGATCCAGCAAGGCTAGGTCCTTTCTCAAATCGGTGATCGCGTCATGGATCATGCGGGTTACGACTTCTGATTGTTTCCGAATCACGTGCGCTATGGAATCACTTGCAGGGCCAAACTGCGTGCACGGCAATAGCTATTGTTATCAATGATGTACAGTTCTCTTCAGGCGCGAAGTTTGTCTCTTGAGACAGTGAGGCCGTGTCAGTCGTCGTCCGGAAACGGCGCCAGGTAGGTGCGATCGGCGGCCTCAGAGGCTCGAGGACTCCCCATCGGACTGGGTTCCTCAGCGAAGGTCGCTTCGTGTTCGGCCAGCTCGCTCGACAGCCGATCTCTCGATGGAAACTCGATCAGCTCCGTCCTCAGCCAGTCCTCGGGCGTCGCGTGCACTAGGTCCGCGCCCCCACAATAGGCTGTACGGTGCTTCGCAGCCAGGGCGACAGCGGGCAACAAGTATCCCCAGAAAGGGCGTCGCCCGGCGTCGAGCTCCGCCAGCATCCTCTTGTACGCGTTTTCGATTCGGAGCTGGTTGAGCTCAGCCGGAGTGCACATGTCCCATTCCGAACGACCGCAGTACCAGGAGTCGTGCCAGACATGGCAGGCGCGGCAGGCGTCGGGACGATGATCGTAGACGCCGCACTTGCCGTCATGGAGGAAGGCGCACGGTCCTTGCTCCAGAAGTGCGTTCTTGGCGTCGTCCGGCGCAGCGTCCTTGGGGAGCGTGAGAGCTTCGATCCGGACCGACCACCGATCGGCAGATGCTCCGACCAGTTTGATGGCCTCCGGGGCGGTGATCAGAACCGTCATGCGCTCGCAGCAGTTGGAGCAGCCCGGACCGCACGTGGGGCGTCCGATGCGCGGCTCCCACTGATCGAGCAGGGCGGCGAGCGGAGCGTCTATGGAGAACCCGTCTCTCAAACTGGTCCCATCGTAGGACGGTGGTCGCCTTCGAGGCGTATTCATCGCGTGGGATCGCTGATACAATTCGCACTCGATGGGGACCGATCGCCGAGATTTTGTAATTCTTGCCGGCGGGGTTGCGGCTGGGTCCGTGTTCGCGCGGGCCGCGCCAAGACCCATCCGGGCCGCCGTCTACGGCGTTGGTCACGCGCATGCCCGCAGTAAGATTCGCGTCCTTCGGGCGTTGCCGCAGTTCGACCTCGTCGGTATCTGTCCCCGCGACGTTCCGGGACGTCTGTCTGAGGTGGCGGGTACGTCCGGCACCGAGCTGTCGCCGTCGCAAGTCCTGGAGGATCCGTCCATCGAGCTGGTCGCGGTCGAGGCGGAGGTGGGGACGAATCTGTCGTACGCGCACGAGGCGATCGACGCGGGCAAGTTCGTGCATCTCGACAAGTCGCCGGGAGCGGACCTGGCTTCGCTTGAGAGTCTGTTCGATAAAGCGAGGAGCAAGGGCCTGGTCGTTCAGATGGGCTACATGTGGCGCTATCACACGGCGATGCGAAGAGCCGTCGACATGGCGGTCGGCGGAGAACTGGGCCGGGTCTACATGATTCGCGCCACCATCAACAAGCCCATGACGGCTGAGGCCCGGCGGCCCTTAGCGGGCTTTGCAGGCGGCATGATGTTTGAGATGGGCGGCCATATGATCGACCGCATCGTCGAGGTTCTGGGCGCTCCCAACAGCGTGAAGGGACGCCTCCGTCACGACGGCGACTTCGACGACGGATTGGCCGATAACACGTTGGCGTTGCTTGAGTATGACGGCGCGATGGCGCAAGTCTACGTCGCAGCCATGCAACCCAACGGAGGCGACTATCGGACGTTCGAGATTCTGGGCACGAAGGGCACCGCAACCGTGCGGCCCTTCGCACCCGACGGGCGACTGGCGGTTGACCTTGGCGACGGATGGGAGGAACTGAAACTCACCGTGGATGCGCCGCCATATGAGACGGACTTCATCGAACTGGCGGGGGTGATCCGGGGAGAACGAGCTCCGCGCTACAGCGCGAGCCACGATCTCATCGTGCAGCGATCCTTGCTCGAAGCCTGCGGAATGCTCTAGGCCTCTAGGTCTCTCGGCCTGCTAGAATCCGGCAGCTATGGACCGCCGAATTTTTCTGCTTTCTTCTTCCGCCGCCGCGCTTGCGCAGTCTCCCAACGAGCGCATCACGCTTGGCTTGATCGGCGCCGGAGGACGCGGTCGCCGCGTGATGATCAAGTTCCAGAAGTCGGCGAACGTGAAGGTCCACGCGGTCTGCGACGTCTACGAACCGAATCTTGAAGAGGGGCTTTCCATCGCCGGTCCCGGCACGAAGGCCTATCGCGACTACAGGCAGTTGCTGGACGATCCGGAAATCGACGCGGTTCTCATCGGCACGCCCGAGCATTGGCACCACCGCATGACCCTTGACGCGATGGCTGCGGGGAAAGACGTCTACGTCGAGAAGCCGCTGTGCCACACGCCGGAGGAAGGGAAGGAGCTCGTGGAGGCGCAACGAAAGTCCGATCGCGTCGTGCAGGTCGGGATGCAGCGGCGCAGTTTCGGCCTCTACCAGGAAGCTCGCGACATCCGTCGAGCCGGGCGTCTCGGCACGGTTCGCATGGTTCGCACCTACTGGCTGAATAGCCAGACCTCGATACGTCGACGCAGGCTGGAGGGGCCGCTTGATTGGAAACAGTGGCTGGGTCCGGCGGCCGAGCGCAGCGGCAACGTCGCTCCGAATCCGGATCACTTCTTCAATTGGCGCCACATGGCCGACTACGCCGGGGGGATCGTAATTGATCAAGGCGCCCATATCTACGACGCGATCCATATGATCATGGACGCCGGTTTCCCCACCGCCGTCGCCGCTTCGGCCTGTGGCGGACACATGGACGGTGCGGATCAACCTGAATCGGTCGTCGTCGTTGCCGAATACCCCGAGGACTTCCTAGCGGTGTTCACCATCAACTATGCCGCCATGAAGTATGAGAGCAAGGACGACCAGCTGAACGCCTATGACGGCGATAGAGCGCGGATGGACATCGGCCGGGAATCGCTGCGTATCTACGATGCTGCTGATCCCGCTGTTGCGGCCCTCAATAAGGAAGTACCCGGTGGATTCAGCCAGGCCACGGTCGATCACGTCGAGAACTTCTTGGAATGCGTCCGTACGCGTGCGACGCCGACCGCGCCCATCGAAAAGGGCTTTCAGGCGGCGTTGATCCTGCAGTTGGCGAACCGATCGATTGAGGCTGGACGAAAGATCCGCTGGAACGCGGAGACGCTGGAGGCCGAAGTCTAGGTTGCCGGTCTGGCCTGAGGGCGGACCGGTTTCGGGCAACAGTCTGCCGGGCACTGATCTTCGCAAGCCGGCATCCGGCCGACGACCGCCCGTTCCTTGTTCGGATTCAGCCGCTCCTCGATTAGTTCGCGAACGCCCTGCACAAACTGCGGATGCACTCCGACCGTTCCGGCACGGACCATCTCGACCCCCAACTCCGCAGCCAGATCCCGCGCCTCCGTATCCAGATCGAAGAGCACTTCCATGTGGTCGCTTAGGAAGCCGATGGGCACGACGACTAGGCTATCCAGGTCGCCGGCCTCGTGAAGCTCACGCATGCGGTCGCAGATATCGGGTTCCAACCAGGGTTGCTGCGGAGGTCCGCTACGGCTTTGCCATACGAGCTCCCAGTGCTCGTGTCGCACGGCTTCCGCGACCAGACGAGAGGCTTCTTGCAGCCGTTCGACGTAGGGAGACGTCTTGGCCATCGAGAGCGGGACGCTGTGCGCGGTAAAGAGGATCTTCGCATCGCCGCGCGCGTTCTCGGGCAGCTCCGCGAGAGCCGTTTTCACGCGGTCGATCATTGCGTTGATGAAGCCGGGATGGTTGAAGAAGTTCCGGAGCTTGTCTACCTGCGGAGCCTGGCCGCCCACTTCCTCCCGCGCCCGCGCGATGTCTTCTCGGTACTGGCGGCATCCCGAGTACGAGCCGAACGCGGACGTCACGAACGCCAAGGACCGCTTCTTCCCGTCGTTGGTCATCTGCCGCAAGGTGTCGGGTAAGAGCGGATGCCAATTCCGGTTGCCCCAATAGAGGGGCAGGTCGATTCCGACTCCGTCCAACTCCGTGCGCAGCGCCTTTAGAAATGCCCGGTTGTGATCGTTGATCGGGCTCTCGCCGTCGAAGTGATAGTAGTGCTCGGCGACTTCAAGCATTCGCTCGCGCGGAACGTTCTTGCCGCGCAGCACGTTCTCAAGAAACGGCAGCACGTCCTCACGTTTCTCCGGCCCCCCGAAGGAGACGAGAACGATCGAGTCGTAGGGGGATTCCTCGGGCACTTCCAACAAGTTAGCGAATGTCGGCGAACGTTAGACGTCGCGGGCGCAACGGAAACCCAAGTTCGCCGTCGAGCTGTCGGGCGTGTTCGACGTGCGAGCCCCGATCCGATAGCGATTGCAGTAGGACTCGTGGCAGAGGTAACTCCCGCCCTTCATCACGCGCCCCTTCCCGGTCGGAGGCCCCACCGGATTCACATGGGTGGCGGTCACATGATAGTCGGGACTAAACCAGTCGGCGGTCCATTCCCACACGTTGCCGATGGAGGAAAGCATGCCGTAGGGATTCGCAGGAAACGCATCCACCGGACACGTGCCGGCGTAGCCGTCTTCAGCGAGATCCGTACGCGGAAAGTCGCCTTGGAAGACGTTGCACAGGTGCTTGCCGTCCGGTTCCAGATCGTCGCCCCACCAATAGAGCTGCTGTTCGGTACCGCCGCGCTGTGTGAACTCGAACTCCGCCTCGGTTGGCAGCCGCTTCCCGGCCCACTCCGCATAGGCTGCGGCGTCGGTCCATGAGACGTGGGTGACGGGGTGATCGCGGCGATCGTCAATGGACGATCCTGGGCCCTCCGGCCTGCGCCAATCCGACTCCGGCACCTTGCACCACCACTCGTGGTTCAGCACGGTGTCGTCCACGAGTTCTGCGTAGAGGCTGTCAGGCACCTGGGCGTGGAAGACGAACGACCACTTGAAACGCTCCGCCTCGGTGACGTAACCCGACTTGCGGACAAAGTGCTCAAACTGGTCGACCGTTACCGGTTGGGCGTCAATCCAGAACGGGTCCAGCCGGACCTCGCGCACCGGCCCCTCGCCGTCCGCCCGAAAACCGCGCTCATACTCGGTGCCCATCAGGAATCGGCCGCCGTCGAGCTGGATCATGCCCTCGGTCGAGCCCGACTCCACCCTGTTCCGACACTGGGCTAGGTGGCGAGACTCCTCTAGGCGCTCCGCTCGCTGAATGCTGGGGACGCAACACGGATGGGGTTTGGCGATCCCGTCGCTCATGTCGCCTTTACGGCCTCCGGGGTCGGCGTATTGACGATGTCCGCCTTGGCCCGCAGCGCGTCCACGTACTCTTCGACAACCTTGGTCTCGCTCTCCTGCCGAAGCTGTCGCTCGATCTCCGGCTTGACCTCGTCCAACGGCCGGTGGGCGGCCGGGCGCTTGTCGTTGAGCTTGGCGATGTGGAATCCGAATACCGACTTAAAGGGCTGGGAAATGTCGCCCGGCTCCATCTCGAATACGACGGCTTCAAACTCCTCGACCATCTTGCCGCGCGCGAACCACCCCAGATCACCTCCGGAGCCCGGGCAGTCGGAGAATTCATCGGCCAGTTTCTCGAACTCCTCGCCGGCGTCGAGTCGTCGCCGGGCGTCGTCAATGGCTTCGCGCGCCTGCTCTTCCGTCACGTCTTCATTCACGTGTTTGACGATGTGTGCCGCTCTCACGCTCTCGCCGATGAGGAAATGGTCCTTGTTCTTGCGGTAGAACGCGGCGACGTCTTTCGACTTCGCGTCCTTGACCGAGGCCGTCACCGATGCCAGCAAGCGGTCGAGTCGGATGCTCAATTCCGCTTCGCTGCGGAGGAGTTCCGGCGTCACCCCGGCCTCCTTGAACTTCTCTTCTCCTCCAATCCGTTTGGTCATCGCCTCCACGGCTTTCTCGACGGGTTCGTCGGGAATGGGGCTCTTGTCCGCCGCCGCCTGCTGGCGCATCAGCGCGCGCTCGATGAGGTTTTCCCGGGCCCACTCGTCCGCCCGCGCCTGCATCGCCGCGTCGTCAAAGCCGTTTTGGGCCCGCTGTTCAGGCGTCAATTGTTGGAAGCGCTGCATCAACGATTGCGCTTCTTGGGCGATCGCCGCCTCGGGGACTTCTTCGCCGTTTACGATCAGAGGCATGGGGACTTAGTTTAGCTGGATCGGCCTTGTTGGTTGCGCTGCGCAAGCAGCCAGCGGTAGAAATCCTCGCTCTCATACACGCGAGTCCACACGTTGTGGCCGAGGTCCTCATGGACCGTGAAGCGTACGTCGGCGTGTCCGGCCGCCTCCAGCGCGCGCACGGTTCGCAGGACGTACTCGGTCTCGATCACTGGATCCCGTCCGCCTTGGTAGGCCCAGATCGGCAACTGCCGATCGGCGATCGGCTGTACGGTCTTCGGGTCTCCAGCGCCGCAGATGGGGGCCACAGCCGCCCACTTCTCTGGATGCTTCGCCGCCATCAGCCAAGTGCCGAAGCCTCCGTAGGAGAGTCCGGTGAGGTAGACGCGCTCGGGATCGCCCCGATAGTCCTCCAGGACGGCGTCGACCATGGAGAGGAGATCCTGCTCGACTTCGCCCCAACCCTCCGGCAACGTGGCGCCCCAGCGCGGAGGAGCGCCCGATTCGGTCCGAATCATCGGTGAGGTCATCCGGTCGCCGTGCCGGCGCTCCGGGCCAGGCCCGTCGGCTCGCTCGCCAGGCTCGGGGCGGGTCCCTTGTGGTCGCCGACGCGTGTACCAATCGAGTTGCGGCTGGATGATGATGAAGGGCAGGTCGCGCTTCTGGATCCACGCCTCGCGGAGCGGCCCGTGGAGCATCGTGTACTTCAGCTCATCGAGGCCGTCGCCGCGCTCTCCGTTGCCGTGCAGGAAGAGCAAGACCGGCCACTTCTTCGACGGATCGTCGTCGAACCCCGGCGGGAGGTAAAGGTAGTGGTCACGCTCCTGGCCTCCCCTTGAAGGCTGGTAGCCGCGGCGTTCTAGGCGCGGTCCGTCATGGTCTGCTTGCAAGGCCGCCGCTCCGGCGGCGATGCCGACGCTGGTCAAGGCAGTTCTGCGCGTGAGAGTCTTCGGCATGATCAGCGAACTATAATACGCGGGTGATCTCCCGTGCACACTTGTCACTCTGTCTTGCTGCGGTGATGGGCTGGTCCTGTACCCCCCCGGACACTACCGGCATGGTTCGCATTGAGGGCGGCGAGTTTCTCATGGGCACCGATCGGGGGATGCCGTTTGAAGGGCCGATCCACCGGGTCGTGCTGGACTCGTTTTGGATGGATGAGACGGAGGTCACGAACGCCCAGTTTGAGAAGTTCATTGAGGCGACCGGGCACGTGACGACCGCCGAGGAGCTTGGCGACTCCGGCGTGTTCTTTCCAGGCGCGACAGCTTGGGACCTCGTGAAGGGCGCCGATTGGCGCCATCCGGAAGGGCCGGATACGTCGATCGACGAACGCATGGATCACCCCGTGTATCACGTGTCCTGGATGGACGCGAACGCCTACTGCGAATGGCGAGGCGGACGGCTGCCCAGCGAGGCGGAATACGAGTATGCCGCACGAGGGGGCCTCGACGACGCGGCGTTCGCCTGGGGCGACGACTTCAATCCGAAAGGCGAGTTCCGGGCCAACACGTGGCAAGGCTACTTCCCGGACCACGACGAGGTGAAAGACGGGTTTCCCGGAGTCGCGCCGGTGAAGAGCTTCCCGGCGAACGGCTACGGGCTGTACGACATCACGGGCAACGTCTGGGAGTGGACCAACGACTGGTTTGATGCCGAGTACTATCGCAAGTCTCCGACCAAGAATCCGCGCGGACCGAGTTCAGGCGTCCAACGGGTTCAGCGCGGCGGTAGCTGGCTGTGCAGCGTGAACTTCTGCCAGGGATACCGGGTCGCGTCCCGGATGCAGACGGAGCCGGATTCCGGCTTGAATAATTTGGGGTTTCGATGCGTGGTGGATTGAGGATGCGGTGACTCACGCAGACTGGGTCGGCATGCTTGTCATGGCCTGCGGCTTCGTTGCACTGGGCCTCAGTGGATGCGAGCTGTACCCTCCGCACGGTGATGAACCGATCACTGGAATGCACCGGAGGGTGATGAGGGTTCTACTCGTGGTGTTCGGCCTGATCTTTGGCGCGGCCTACTTCGTCGCGGAACGCTAGTCCCCGAGTATCCTGTTGCAGATGCATCGCCTAGCCGCGCTCGCCCTCTTCGCGCTGTCTGCCGTCGCCGCGGAGCGCCCCAACATCATCGTCATCATGGCCGACGACCTCGGCTACTCCGACCTCGGCTGCTACGGCGGTGAAATCGATACACCCAACCTCGACCGGCTCGCTGAGAACGGCCTACGCTTCACCAACTTCTCCAACGCCTCCCGCTGCTGCCCCACGCGCGCCTCTCTGATGACCGGCCTCTACCCGCATCAAACCGGCCTCGGGCGCATGACGCACGACACCGGCAAACCCGGCTATCGAGGCGAACTCGCGGCCCACACGCCCACCATCGCCGAGATGCTCCGCGCCGCCGGCTATAGCACTGGCATGGTCGGCAAGTGGCATCTCTCGCTCACCCCCGACTCGCCCATGAACGCCCTCTGGGTCAGCCACCTCCTCGACCTCGGCCCCTTCTCGCGCGTGCAGACCTACCCGGTCAATCGCGGATTCGACGAACACCTCGGCACCATCTGGGGCGTCGTCGACTTCTTTGACCCGTTCTCGCTCGTCCACAACGAGCGTCCCATCCCCTCCGTGCCCGAGGGCTTCTACTACACCGACTGGCTGAACGATCGCGCCGCCGAGATGGTCGAGAAACTCGGCCGTCGTAACGAGCCGTTCTTCCTCTACGTCGCGCACACCGCCCCGCACTGGCCGCTACAAGCTCTGCCCGAAGACATCGAAAAATACAAGGACCGCTACAAGATCGGCTGGGATGAGATTCGTAAGGAGCGCTACCAGCGCATGGTCGACAACGGCCTGTTGGACGCTGAGACGGCTCGACTCTCGGCCCGCGCCGACGCCGGGCCCGCATGGAAAGACAACCCGACACAGGAGTTCGACGCGCGGGCCATGGCTGTCCACGCCGCGATGGTTGACCGCCTCGACCAAGGCCTCAGCCGGATCACGAGCGCCCTCGAAAGCATCGGCGAGATGGACGACACGCTGATCGTCTTCCTCTCCGACAACGGCGCCAGCCCCGAGGAGCCGCAGCATTACCTGCCCGGCTTCGATCGGCCGTCACACACGCGCGACGGCAATCGCATTGGCTACACGACGCGCAAGCGTCGCATGCCGGGGGCTCAGAACACCTACGCGGGCATCGGCCCCATGTGGGCCAACGCCGCCAACACGCCGTTCCGATATTGGAAAAAAGAACAATACGAGGGCGGTTCCGCAACGCCGTTGATCGTCCACTGGCCTGCAGGCATGCAGTTGGAGGCGGGATCCATCACGGGGCAACCCGGCCACGTCGTGGACTTGGTTGCTACGGCGATGGACGTCGGTCGCGCGCGGGTCCCCGAGACGTTCGCGGGACGCAGGACCATTCCGCTCGAAGGCCGCAGCCTCCGCCCCGTCTTTGAAGGAGACACGCTCGATCCGTCGCGTCCGATCTTCTACGAGCACTTTGGCGCCCGCGCTATGCGCCAGGGCGACTGGAAGATTGTGGCTCTATCGGGCAAACCCTGGGAACTCTACAACCTGGCCCAAGACCGCACCGAAACCACCGACCTCGCCTCCCGAGAGCCTGAACGCGTCCAGGAGATGGCTGCCAGTTGGGAAGCCTGGGCCGATCGGGCCCAGGTCAACCCGATGCCGTAACGCGGCTAATTGACCGCTAGTGTCGCAACCTGAGACGGCGCGGCTCCCGCGAAGACCACAACGCCGACGAGTCCGTCAGCAAGTCCCTCAGGCAGACGTATATTCACCTGGACCACGCCGTGGATCAGCCCTGGGGCGACGCCTGCGTACACGACTTCGGCGGGAATCCCTTGCACGGTGGCCGTCACCGGCAGCGAAGTCAGGACCAACTCGCCCGACGCCACCTGTCCGTCGGCCAGCCGCGTCGCCATCGGCCCCATGCCGGTCGAGAACAGGCTTACGATCGAACCGGGCGCTGCTCCCGCGCCGGATTGATTCACCGTGCCGTCTTGGTTCAACGCCGCCGCATGGCCGTCGTTGGTGAAGACGGCGGGCGTCGCCTCCACGGCCGCCAGGCGCACCACGTTCGATCCCAAGCCCGCCGCCACCGCGCGCAACTCGTGTAGCGCCGCCGTGTCCAGATCCATCGGCGCCACGGCGTTCACCTGTCCGTCGGAACCGAACAGCAACGGAAGCGGCTCACCGTCCAGTCGCAACTCGAGATCGCCGATCGCTCTCGGCAGCATACCGGAAGAGTCCAACTGCGCCGCCTGCCCGGACTCCAGGCCGAACCGCCGTCCAAACACCTGGATGATCGCCCCCGGCGAGAGCGGCAGGACCCCCCTCCGACTTCCGATTTGCAATCCGTTCAGGCCCACCAGCGGCAACCGAAATCCCGGGCTCTGCTCGCGAAACACCCCGGCGCTCCCGGCCAGCCATAGCCGCGAGAATGGGTCCACGCCGAGGCGCGCCTCCAGGGAGCCCGCGGGACGGAACCCTGAGTCGGCGTCTCGCACGTCCAGGGCGGGGAACTCGCCTGTTCCCGTCAATCGGTGCACGGTCCGGTTCGCAGCGACGTAGATTGTCCCGTCCGGGTCGGCGGCTACGCTCGTCAATCCGTCGATCGCCAACGCCGTCGGCCGTCCCGCCACCGTATCGATGCGGCCGTCCGTCAGAACTCGGCGGACGTTCTGGCCGCCCGGGTCGGCGATATAGATGGATCCGTCCGCCGCTACGGCGATGTCTTCGGGAATGATCAACTGGGCCTCGGAGGCCAGCCCGCCGTCCCCGTTCGTTCCCACCTCGCCGTTGCCCGCAATCGTGCGGATCACACCGTCCTGAGTGATTCGGCGCACGCGATGGTTGTCGGTGTCGGCGACGATCACGGCTCCTTCCGCGTCGATCTCCACGTCCTTGGGCGCCGCCAACCAAGCGGCGCTGGCCGGGCCGCCGTCGACGCGAAACGCATACGTCCCGTCGCCGGCGAGCGTGGAGATCACTCCGTCCAGGCCCACGCGCCGAATCCGGTTATTCACCGTGTCCGCGATGTACAGCTCGCCCAGCGGGCCCAGGGCCACGCCCGCCGGAAACGACAGTCGCGCCTCTGTCGCCGGGCCGCCGTCGCCCGAGAACCCTGACTCGCCGTTACCCGCCACTGTCGCAATCGACCCGTCCGGCCCGATGCGCCGCACGCGGTGGTTCAGCGTGTCGGCAAAGTAGCCGACGCCCGAGGCGTCAAACGCGAGCCCGGACGGTCGCGCGACGGCGGTTGTTTCGGCATGCGTCGAGTCCCCGGTGAAGGACGTTGAACCGGCATAGGTCGTGATGACGCCCGAGGAGCCGTCTACTCTCCGCACCCTACCGCTCGATCGCTCTGCGATGAATAGATCGCCTTCGTCGGAAACCGCCAGTCCCCAAGGTCGGGTCAGCGATGCGTTGGTTGCAGGCCCGCCGTCGCCGAAATAGTCCGCGCGCGGGCCTGAGCCGCCGCCTGCCACGGTGGTCGTCATCCCTTGCGGATCAATCCGCCGCACACGATCCTCCGTCGCAACAAACAGACTCCCGTCGGGGCCCAAAGCCACGTCCAGCGGCCGATTGAACCGCGCCGCCGTTGCGGGCACGCCGTCGCCGTCCGATCCCGTACCGGCTTCGCCCCGCACGCCGCCCACGGCATGGAGCGTCCCGTCCGGCGCTAGCCGGTGAATCAGGTGCGCGCGACTCTCGGCCACGTAGACGTTGCCCAAAGCGTCGGCGGCAATGCCGAAGACGCCGAGCAGTCGGTCGGTCGCGCCTAAAACGATCGTCGGTTCAGCTCCTAGCCGGTAGACGACTTCATTGGCGGCGGCGTACACGTTGCCGAGGCCGTCCACGGCCACGTCGAAGGCCCCGAATCCCAGCCGGTCGATATGGCCCTCGGGAGAGATGCGTACTGTATCCTGCTCTGCGGCGACATAGAGCGCGCCGTCCCGGTCCATGTCAATCCCGTAGACTCTTCCCAACCCGGCTAACCGCGCAGGGGCGTTGCCGGTGAAGGGGACGCGGTCCGCGTCCAACCCGGCGCCCGCCACCGTTCGAATGACTCCCTGCGCAGAGACCGCACGCACCGCACCGCGGCACGAGTCGCCTATGAACAGCGTGCCGTCAGCGCCGACCGCCAAGCCTGTGGGCTCGCACAGGGTGGTCTGTTTGGCTTGGACAAAGTCCTGCAGGACCCTTCCAGCGAAGCCGTCGGCAACGCCCGCGACTTGCTCAATTTCCAGTACCTGAGCCGACGCTCCGGCTACGACAAACAGACCCAACAGCAGCGAACGCATAGGGCGTCTCCTTCCTTCTCCGAACGAACGGGAGAACGATCGGCGAGCGCGACTTGAGAGTAGCAGAGCGATCTCGACGGGCTGCGCCGCGAGGGTGTTGGTGGGGAGGCTCGGGGGCGAGGGGCCGATGCTAACCGATGACGTCGAGCAGCGTGGGGCGGTCGCGCCCCGCCACCTGGATGGCAGCCTCTTCCGCCGCCGTCGCCGATTGTAGGTCGCCGATGGCGGCCAGCAGGTCGGCGTCGCGATGGGCGGATAGGCGCTCGACGTTGACGCCCTCCGTAGCATTCAACCGATCCAGCGTGACTTCGACCTGGTTGAGCGTCGCCCCATAGAATCCTTGCGACTGGGAGACCCGGTCGACGCCGCGCTGGAGACTGTCGACGATGCCGGCCAGGGATTCCACGTCGTCGTCCCGGAGGGCGGTCGCCAGCCGATCCAACGTCCCGAAGACGTTGCCGGATTGCGCCCCACCGATGCGATGGACGCCTGCTAGCCCTGAGCGAAAGTCGGTTCCGCGGTCGTAGTCGATCACTTCGATGGTGAGGTCGACGTCGCCGTCGACGACCAACTCACCGTCGCGCGCCGAGAAGCGCACGCCCGCACCTACGAGAGCCTCGTTCTGCGCGGCGCGGTCGTTCAAAGCGGCGGCAATCTCTTCCGCCGAGAAGCCTCCGATGGAGCCGCCGCTTTCAAGGCCGGTGACGGCTGAACCGGCAACGGAGCTGCTGAAATCGAAACCCACTCCCGCGCTCTCGGAAACGGAGACTCTGAGGGCTCCTCCTTCCTCTCCGAGCGAGACTTGCCCGGCCAATTGCGGATCCGCGGAGATCGCGCCGTTGAGCAGTAGCGCGATGGCGGACGCGTCTTCGCCCCCAGCCAGAGGAGGGGTGGAGACGGTTCCGGATAGAGCGTTGTCTTTGCTGGTGAACGTGACGGTGACCACGTCCCCGGGCGCCGCGCCGGCGGGCGGCGCGGAGGCCACGAAGTGACCTTCGAGATCCACGCTGACGACGGTGTCGAGCCCTCCTGAGAAGGAGACGCCCACGCCGATGGGAGGATCGGGAGGCAACCCCGTCGTCTGGGGCGTTCGTCCGGCGCCGACCGCCTCGTCTGGAGTCAGGAAGATCTCGTCGCCCGGCAAGGAGATCGACGCCGGCCGGCCGTCTGGAAGCGTGACGGCTCGCCCGACGGAATCTCCGGTATAGGCGACTTCTCCGGTGTTGAGATCGAGGTCAAAGGGGGCTTGCTGGTCGTTGCCTCCGGCGAAGACGTGCCGGCCGTTGTGGACGGTGTTGCCGATCGAGACCAGGTGTCGCTGCAGGCCGGAGATCTCCTCCCCGATCTTCGCTCGCGTGCCGGCGTCCAAGGTCGTATTGGCGGCCTGTGTCGCCAAGACCAACGCGCGCTGCAGAACGTCGATCGACCCAGAGAGGGCTCCGTCCACGGCGCGGAGTTCGGAGCGGGTGGTCTCCAGGTCGGATTGGAAACGATCAATGCGGGCGAGTTCGGAGCTCGTCCGTACGATGCCCGCCGCGTCCGAGGGCGAATCGGAGGGTTTTGAGACTCGAATTCCCGAAGAGATACGAAGGGTGGCGTCTGCACGCCGTTCGGCCGCTGCTCGGATATCCAGGAGCGTGAGACGGGATTGTGCAAGGGCCGGCGTACGCATCTCCATGCCTCCTAGCGAACGAGCGTCAGGGCCTCGCTGCTCAGGTCGTCGAGCACCTGGATGACCCGCAGCATGGCCGAGTAACCGCGCTCAAACTGCAGCAGTTGGACCGCTTCCTCATTGACGTCGACGCCGGAGAACGAGTCTCTGGCCCCCTGTGCAACCAAGGTGATGCTCTGCTGCGTGGTCAGCTGTGATTGGTTGGCCTGCGCTTCGGCGCCGAGGTCGGTCACCACGCCTGCGTAGAAGTCCGTATAGGTAAGTCCGCCGACCAATCCCTCGTCGGCGAGCGCGGCCAATGCGACCGCATTCGAGCCGCCCCCGGGCTCATTCGGCCCGCCTGCCGCTAACTGTGACGGCGTCAAATCGGCGAGGCGCAAAGTCCCCGCCGCGTTCGCTCCGCCGGCGGTTTCGCTCAGCCCATCGAGGCCGGAGGCGAACCCCGTGGCGGCCGGGTCGCTGTCGGTTGCGGAGAAGTCAAAAGCGACGTCGCCGTCGAGGCGCAGCTCCCCCGCGGCCGAGGTGAACCGGATTCCCGCGTCGGCGAGGTCCGGGTTGAGCGCGATCTGCGCGTTGAGGGCGTCCGCCAACTCGCGAGCCGATTGCCCTCCCAGCGTCCCCCCCGATTCGAGTCCGTTTGTGAAGCCGGGGTCGCTAGTGGAGGCGGTGAAGCTGAATCCTTGTCCAGCTTCCTCGGACAAGACCAGCTTGACGGCTCCGCCGGATGCCGAGGCTGTCACGAGCCCTGACAGTTCCGGGTCGAGTGCGATCCGGTCGTTGATGCGCGTGGCGATGTCGTCGGTCGACTCGCCGCCGAGCAGCGGCGCGGTGGTCAGCGTGCGATCCACGGCGCCGTCGCTGCTTTGGAAGCGGAGAGTGATCGTCTCGCCGCCGACCGGCACGTCCGCGACGGCTCCCACGTGGAAGCTGTCGACGACGGCGGTAATGGATCCGGTCACGCCGCCGGTGAAGTCGACGGTGACGGAAGCGGAAGGAGCGGGCGTCACCGCCCCGCTGACCCCGGCCGTGCGCCCGGCGCCGCTGACGTAGCTCGTGGCGTACTCGAACAAGTCCCTTCCGGGTTGGCCTGCTTGATCGACCCCGGCTGCCAGTTGTTCGTTGACGTCGTCGGCGAACCCCTTCGCCAGGCGGTTCAGGTCCGACTGCAATCCGGGCAGAATGCGGTTGTGCGCGTCCAAGACGGCCCCGAGCTTGCCGCCTTGCGCTTCGAGGGTTTCGGTGATGTCCTGGCCGTTGGAATTCAGGACTCGAATCCCGGCGTCGGTGACGGAAACGCTCAACGGCCGAACGCGGTCGCCGGTGACCACGGGACTCGAGCCGGCGATCACCGAGAGCGTCCCGTCGCGCTGGCGCTGCAGGGTGAAGCCGACCAGTTCCGAAAGCTCGTCCAGAGCCTGCTGCGATCGGGTCTCTACGCCGGTGTTGGGCGCGAGCGGATCGTTGGCGCCGCGCTTGGACTCGAGTTCGGCGACTTGTTCGAGCAGCGAATTGATTTGTCGTACGGTCGCTCGCGCCTCGCCCTGCAGCGTGGCCGAGTGGTCCGACAACCCGTCGGCTGCGCTGCGGAAGTTGCGCACCGCCGAGTCTGCCGCGCTGAGCACTTCCTTCCGCGCGCTCAGATCGCCGCTGTTCACTGACAGACTGCCGACGGCTTGAAAGAATCGATCGACGCCCGCCGCCGGGGACCCGGTTCCAGAGAGTTGGAATGTCGGTTCGACGGCCGCCAGGAACTCCTGTGTGCGGCCAAATTGTGCTTCTTGTTGAAGGGCCGCTTGGGCTTGAAACTCGAGGAGGCTGCTGCGCAACGAACGGACCGCGCTGATCTCAGCTCCCTGTCCGACGCGAGAGCCGGGCAGTACCGCCGTGGAGAGCTCCACCCTCTGACGCGCGTAGCCCGGCGTGGAGGCGTTGGCGATGTTCTGCTGCGTGACGCTCAAGCCGCGCGAGAACGTAGACAGCGAACGCTGTGCGGCGCTCAAGGCTCCAGCTAGATTTCCCATGACGCGCTACGCCTCCCATGCCGCTGTGCGGCGCTCGGTCGGCGATGGAGCCGCCGAGCTATAGGCCTCATCGGCCGGTTGGGACAAACCTTGAAGGGCCTGCTGCAGCGCTCGCATGTAGCCCAGCACGCCGCCCAGCCGGTTGAGTCGGGAGTTGAGTTTTTGGGCTTGCGCCTGATCGTTGAGCAGTGCCGATTGCAGCGAGTGGACGTCGAGTGCCGCGCCGAGGCTTTCGGCTCGATCGGCGAACTCCTCCAGGCGGCCATGAGCGACGGCGTCCTCAATAGCATCGATGTGCTGGAGAATCGACGCAACCGGATCAGTCGAGGCCATCGTCGTCGGCTACTGTTGGAGCGCTTCGAGTCGGCTGTCGGTCGAGGTCTCGGCGAGCGCGCTTGTGATCAGCGCGTCGGCGGTCTCGCCGGGAGGTCCGAACGAGTCGCCCGCCTCAAACGCTTGCTGCGCACGCTCCACCCGGGCCACGCTCTCGGGAGACTCCCCGGCCAAGGCCCGCGACACCTCGACTCCGATCGCCGATAGGGACGCCGAATCGCCTCCCGGCTGTTCGGTGCGCGGCGCGCGCGTTCCTTCAACATCGGCCTGCGGACTCCTCTCGACTTGGAGTGACCGCAAGTCGGTTGACGCTGAGAACGTGTCGTCTATCCGCATACTACCCGGACTTATCGACTCGCTTCGTCCAAATCATTAGCCGCTTGGCCGGTCCCGGGCTCACTCTCTCCCAAGTCCTCCAGGGCGATCCGTTTGAAGCCGAGCAGGTCTTGACTCGCCAGGATGCGCGAGAGGTGCTGCTCGGCGTATTCCAAGTACGACTCCGACCCGGTCTCCTTCTCCTCTGAGCCCCAAGCCTCGCCGGCTTCGCGAGCGGCCTTGAGTAGTTCGGCAATCACGATGGCCTCGAACTCCTGGGCCGCATCGGCGCTCGTCATGCGAGAGGCCGCGCCGGGACGGTCGAGTTCGACGGAAGGAAGCGCTCCAATCTCCATTTATAGGATCTCCAGCTCCGCCTCAAGCGCCCCGGCCGCCGCAATCGACTGCATGATCGCGATGATGTCCCGCGGCGTGGACCCGATGGCGGTCAGGCCGGTGACCAAGTCTTCGACGCTCGCCCCCTCGGGAATCAGCGCGGCCTTCGCTTCCTCCTCCGTCGCCTGGACGTTGACCTGCGGCGTCACCACCGTCTGTCCGCCTGAGAACGGACCGGGTTGCGAAACGTTGAAGTCGGTCACTACCTGGACGGTGAGCGAGCCGTGGAGCACGGCGACCGGCGCAATGCGCACTTCGCTGCCGATCACGACCGTCCCCGTCCTCTCGTTCAGCACGACACGGGCGCGGCGATCGGTCTCCACCTCGACGACGTCCATGCGGGCCAGAAAGTCGACTGGCCGTTCGCGATAGACCTCCGGCATGCGAACCAGGACCGAGGCTGAACTCTCGGCCTCCACCTCGGCCTCGGGGAACTCCAGCATCAAGGCGCGTTCCATGCGCGAGGCCGTCACAAAATCGGGTCGGCGCAGCTGTAGCCGAAAGCCGCTCGGGTCCGGCGGCGGCGTTGGGGCGGGGCGTTCGACCAGCGCGCCGCCGGGGATGCGTCCTACCGTCGGATGATTCACTTGGACGCCGGTTCCTCCGCCGCCCGCGCCGAATCCTCCGATGGAGATCGACCCCTGCGCGGCTGCGTAGACTTGTCCGTCCGGCGCCCGCAGCGAGGTTAGCAGCAGCGTTCCGCCTTGCAGACTGGCGGCGTCGCCGATCGAGGAGACGACCGTGTCGTGACGCGTCCCCGACCCGGCGAAAGGCGGCAATACCGCCGTCACCATCACGGCGGCGACGTTGTTGACCCGCAGCCCGATCGGGTCGACGTTGACCCCCATTTTGCGCAGCAGGTTCGAGAGGCTCTGGGTGGAAAAGACCGTCTGTTGGCGATCCCCGGTTCCCGCCAGTCCGACGACCAGGCCGTACCCGATCAACTGGTTGTCTCGGACGCCCTCAATCGTCGCCAGGTCCTTCACGCGGATGGAAGCTGATGCGGACGCCGCCAGGGGCCAAAGCAGGAGCACGGCGGCTAGAAGTCGAATTGGCATATTGGGGGTCACTCGCAGGTGGTTAGAAAGGCAATAGTGCACGGAAGAAGCGGTAGAGCGCGTTCGGCCGCTTGATGGCGGCATGGACGATGCCCTTGCCGTTCACTCGGAGGTCGAGCATCCCGATGCGTTCCGAGCCCACCGAATTGTCTTGCTGTAGATCCGCCTGGCGCACGACGCCCCGGATCCAAACCAATTGGCGTTCGTCGTTGACGGCCACCTCTTTCGCGCCTTCGATGACCAGATTGCCGTTCGGCATCACGTGCGTGACGTGGGCGGTGATCACCGCCGTTACGTTGGTCTGGCGGCTGGTTGAAGCTTGCCCCTGCAGGCTGGAATCCCGCGACTGATTGAACAAGTTCGGCAGCGCCCCGAGCGGCGATACCTGTCCCAGCAGATTCCCGATGGAGGCGTCGGTGGCCGAGTTGCGTGACTGCGTGGTCGCGCCGCTGGTCAACGCGCTCGCCCGCTCGGCGACGATCACCGTAATCAGGTCGCCGGCGCGCGAAGCGCGCGGATCACGCGCCAAGTCGGTGAAGTAAGACTGCGCGGTGAACAGCGATCCCGGCGCCGGTGCGAATCGCTCTCGGGCTCCGAGCGATTCCTCCAAATAGCGCTCCAACGCCGCTTCGGTCGTCTGCGCGCTCAAAGCCGCGGCGGCCGTCCATAGAATCACAATCAGTCGAGTCATCGTCGATCTACCTCCGCCGTGCGGCTGTCCACGATCCGCGCCAGGACGCGTCCGCCCGATTCCAAGTTGCGGAGCGCGATCAGGTCGCCCCGCGAGCCCGCCGACTCGGCCCGGGCGGCCGTGCGCAGCTGGACTCCGCCGATGCGCACGCGCAGGTCGACGATGTCTCCCCGCTCAATGTCCGGCTTCACCGCCAACGCCGCGCGCAACAGTGCAGTTTCGGCGCGGACCGGTCGGTTGAGCCGCCGCCCGACGAGCTCGTCAAACGATTCCACGTAGTCACGTGAGGCATCGTCGAGGTCGCCCTCGCGGAGTTCGAACGCACCTGCGTCAAGAGTCGCGCCGGCTCGTAGGTCGTGGCGCGCCTGCAACCAGCGGCCTTGGACTCTGATTACGGCTTCGACCGTCAGTACGCCGCTGCGTCCACCGGCTTCGCTCCAACGCAGAGAGAAATGAGCCGCGCGGTTGAGGATTCGAAACGGTCCGCCCGGCTTGAAGCTCAACTCGCCGTCGGGAACGACCGGGCGCCCGAGAGAGAGCACCTCGACCGTAATCTGCTCGAGAGGCCGTGAGGCCTGGGCCGCCACGGCTTGCGCGATTAGGTCTCCGGCTT
>Ga0209578_10000782_pt1 | contig 34826 bp, 34 predicted proteins | sample tdAd472_FD_187127 | JGI IMG/M metagenome (GOLD analysis project Ga0209578, IMG submission 187127) | Marine sediment microbial communities from the Atlantic coast under amendment with organic carbon and nitrate - tdAd47.2 (SPAdes)... | ecosystem: Environmental > Aquatic > Marine > Coastal >...
TGCCACGTATCAGAGTCTCCAGTGAAATGACACCTTGCTCGCCTTCAGAGTTAATACGTTTCCAGTCGGAGAAGTGCTCCCAGCCTGCCGTCACGCTGCCGACCTTTGCCTGCGAGCCGTTGGAGAGAATAACGAGAGTGTTGTACCAGAACACTTGCGGAATCGTGCTCTTGTAGTCTTTCAGATTGTGCTTGTATGCATTCTCGATCTTGCCGTGACTCTTCTTTAGTTCAATGAAGATCAGAGGTAGACCGTTGACGAAGCCGATCAGATCGGGGCGTTTCTTGTAGATTCCAGTGGGTGATGAAATCCAGAACTGAGAGGCGAGGAAGAAGTCGTTGTTCTCGGGTTCTTTCCAGTCGATGATGTAAACCGTCTCGTCGACGATTTCACCCTCATCACCTTCGAATTCGATCTTAATGCCATCTTTGAGCAGCTTGTATATCTCACGGTTCGCCTGCACTAAACTCATCGCACTGCGATCACGAGTTAGTTCCTCGATGGCCAGGTTGAAGGCTTCGCTGTTCAGATCAGGATTCAGTTTCTGTAAGGCACTACGCAGCCTCGTAACCAGTACGACCTCTTCGGTGGTTTCCCGTCCAAGCGTCGAATCACTGGTACCGACATTCTCGTAGAAACAGTTGCCCGTCTCATAGCCAAGTTCTGAGAACAGGGCGATGGCTGGTTGTTCGACGAGTGTGTCTTCGGAGTACTCAGTACTCATGCGGCAGCTTCCTCTGTTACCTCGGAAGTCATACCAACGTCGATGTCGAGATCTTCGACATCCAGTTCACCGGAGATCAGTTTGGGGAGTAGTAGGTCGCGGGTCGTGCGTAGGTTCTCGTTCTTGACAAGTAACCTTTGTCCCAAGACGAGCATCTCGCTAGCAATCTCTTGGAACTGGTCGAGCAACATGTCCGACGGACGAAGCAACTCCGCATTCTTGAAGTCTTGAGCGTTGACTGCCGGGTACGCTGCACCAGTTGCGTGGTTTACTAAGTACGACGCAAACTCATCCGTCGTTAATGCGAAATACAGGTATGAGAAAGGCACTTCCTTCGGAGACAAGACGGCAAACCCCGTCGATGCAATTGTGTTTTGCGATGGTGAAAGAACAACGCTATACGATTTAAGATTGGGCCTAACTGTTGACCAAATCACATCTCCATGTTGGACAACTCGCCTTGCTCTACTTGGGGCATCTGCGAAAGACATTTCCCGAACTTCTTCAATCCTGCCAGTTGAAACAGACTTGATGTCGATGTAGTTGATTGATTCTGGGGCCAATCCCTTCTTGATACTGCGAGCATTCACGTCAGCGACCTCTTCAAGTCTCGTCGACTCCCATCCCTCAGGAATCGGGCCAAGCGATGAATCGACGAGCTTGACGTTTTCATGGCCGGGGAACCGGAAGTTGACGAACCATTCCCGGTAAATCGCCTGAGCCATCTCTTCCAGAATGGCAATGCGGCGGGTGTTGTTCTCAATCAGATCGTCGTACGCCGACAGGATCGAAGCGATCTTGCGTTGGGTAGGGAGCGGAAACCACGGCACTTTTACCTTTCGCAATTCGCTTTGCTTGATGCCCAGGACGGTAGTGCCAGTTCCACGAGCCTTCAGTCTACCTTGAACGTAGTCGCCCTTAAGTGCTTGGAAGAAAAAAGACTGATCATACACATCAGGATTCGCCCGAAGCAGGATTACTCGTTGAGCAAGGGCTACCTTCTCCGCGGTTCGTAGTTGAGCAACTTCGCCGAGGGGAGCTTCGGTTGTGATGACGATGTCCCACTGCTTCGGCAATCCGCGTCGCATCCATTCATCATAGAAGTCTTCTGCAATGAATTCTTTCTTGTCGTCCTGTATGTACCCATCCTTAATGACTTTGGCGGTTACAAGACGAACACCACGCTCCGTTTTGGGTGGTGTCTTGCCTCGATAGTCGATCAAAGTACCAAGCGATTCTTCGATGGTTCGCGTATCGAACGTTTCGCTCACGACGTGGTCTCCAACAACTTGGCAACATTGTTCGCAATCCGCTCTTCCAGCTCACTCGCTTCGCTGTTTAATACCTCCAACTCTTCATTCAGTTCTTCCAGCCGTTCGGCAAAGACAAAGTCGTCTTCTTCACGATCTGCCACACCGACATACCTGCCGGGATTCAGACTCCAGCCCTGTTCTTCGATCTCCTTTAGCGTAGCTACGTTGCAAAGCCCTGATACGTCTGCGTATTTCAGACTGGGGAAAGTAGCTTTCAAGTCCGGATCATCACCGGGGACTTCTTCATCGTCACCGGCAACGAATTCAGGCTCCTCTCCTCGATACAGACGCACGATGTTGGCCAGATACTCTATCTGCTTTGGGCTGAATTTGCGGTGTGCACGATCCACTTGCCGGAATGTGTGCCTTGCATCGATAAACAGCACGTTGTCCTCTCGCTCAGTACCGTCTTTGCCTCTGTCAAAGAACCATAGCGTACAAGGGAGCGTCACCGTGTAAAAGAAGTTGGGTCCGATGGCGACCATCACATCGACGGCATGTGCCTTGAGTAATTGCTTGCGAATCTCCATCTCCGACTGACGCGCATCAGCAGCAGAGTTGGCCATGACAAAGCCCGCTCGGCCCTTATCGCTAAGGCTGCTGTAGAACCGTTGTATCCAGAGGTAGTTGGCGTTGTCAGTTCGCGGCATCCCGAACGGGTAGCGGGGGTCGTCTTTGATCTTCTCCTTGTCCACTTTGTCTACATTGAACGGGGGATTCGCCATGACGAAGTCAAACTTGCCGAGACTGTCGTGGGGGTCTTCGTAGTAGCTGTTACCCTGACGAATGTCTCCGGAGAGCGAATGCACAGCGAGGTTCATCATGCAAAGTTGCCGCGTCTCTCCTACTCGCTCCTGACCATAGCAGGAGATTTCCACTGAGGGCTTGTGCTGATGAGCTTTGATGAACTCAGCACTCTGTACGAACATACCACCCGATCCACATGCCGGATCGTAGATACGTCCGTGGTACGGTTCAATGATCTCGACAATCAGCTTAACCAGCGTCGTTGGCGTAAAGAACTCGCCACCTTTCTGCCCTTCCGCTCGTGCGAAGTTACCGAGGAAATACTCATAAATCTTGCCGAACTTATCACCCTCAGAATCCATTTCGATCTGAGAGAAGTTCTTCAGCAATGAGATCAGTATGCTGTTCTCGATTTTTGTGTAAGAGCGCGGGAGAACACCTCTGAGGTCTACATTCTCCTCCTCGACGGCCTTCATAGCTTCGTTGATCACTCTGCCGATGTTCTCGCCTTCAGGAAGGGATAGCAGATACGAGAAGCGAGCTTCTGGGGGAACGTACATGACACCCTTGGCTTGATAGTCCTCTTTCCCTATCTTGCGACGGCCAGAGCCTTTACCTTCCAACTCCTTCTCAGCGATGGTGAATCGATGGTCAGCGTACCGCAAGAATATGAGACCCAAGACCGGTACTGCGTATTCGGACGACTTCAGGTTGGAATTTGCGCGGAACTCGTCGGCAGCCGCCCAGAGTCGTTGTTCGGTGTCTGTGTTGTTGTTAGCCATAATGGAGTGTCGTTGTTATTGTAGTGATCGAGGATGCCACGAAATTCACTGCATTTCCAACCTGTCCAGTGCTGTCTGGGTGCTGCTGAATCATCGGGGAAGTAGGTATGGTTGTATCAGTGATTCAAGCGCTCTGGAAGTCTTAGAACGCGGGCGCTGTGTATAGGTAATTTCGTACTTCTATGTCAATGTGTTAGTAAGGGCTGCTAACTATCGAGATCAACCTCACCAATAACAGTTATGGCTATTGCCGCTTCAAGCAATTCAGGATCAGCTTCATCCTGGCCAATAACGCTAACCAGCCTCCCAATCGCCCCGCGTAGCAGCTCCTCCACCAACTGGTTCTGCTCGTAAGCCGCCACCGCTCCCTTCAGCAGGGTCAGATACGCCTCCTTGTCGCTCTCCCACACCTCCCTCAGATCATCGCTACTCTTCGTCAGGCCGGCAGCCATGGCCAGCTTGCGGGATGGTTCGATCTTGGCGTGACGGGCTTCACCGGACTGCATTTCTTCGGTGGTCATGGCGGCTGTGAAAGTGGGTAATATCATCGTATAGCTCTCCTGGCTGGGGACCTGAGTAGCTTAAGTGAGCAATGGAGTCCAAGGAAGGTTCCATTAGGTTGACAGAAGGTAGTTGGCTGAGCCGTCGCCGGATTATAAGGCGTACAGGATACTGTTTTGTAGTGAAAGAACTGAGTGTTCAGTAGAAAGGGCCTGTTCTTCTAATAAGCTCTTCTGATCAAGGTGTCATGACAGATCACTTCTCGCTTTGAAGGGCCGCAAGGTGTGAACGATTTGAAGGTCTGTCTGAGCGCGCTTGTTACTTGCCGATGTCGAACTGGAGGTGGCCATAATCTACCAGTTGCCTCACAGAATAGGCGGTACGGATTTCCGGAGTGGGTATTTTTGAGTACTCGAAAGATGATCGAGGTAACTGCAAAGGCTCGATGACCATATGCAGCAAATATGCAACCGGAATAACGGATGAAAGTTCATCCCCTTCGTGTTCGGCACCATCAAAATCCCAACCGCGGCAGTTTATACCAAGCACAAATCCCATGGTATCGAATACAGGCCCGCCACTTGCACCGCTTCGAATCCTTATGTTTGTTGAATAGTGGATGTATGGAAGGAATGGAACAGCATCTGCGTCCATTACCTCTATGAGATTTCCTTCAAACTGGGCACCGTGAATAGTCGGCGGACATTCAGGATTTCCGAAAATTAAGGGCGCGTTTTCCGGATATGCGTAGGTCAGCAAATTTTCTCTAGTATCTGGCGTACGTGTTGAGAGTCTGCACCGAAGATTAGACAGGGGGTTACTGGGATATTCACGGACATAGTTTTCCGCTTGACAAATAGCTAGATCAACTTCCTGGAAGAAAGTTATTCGCAATACTGGTCGTAAATGCAGTGTATTTTTGAATTCAGCTGGTATGTGCAATACATACAAGGCACTACCCTGAAGGTTTGTAACTACGTGAGCGGCTGTAGCAAATAGCCCATATCGAGTTATCCAAAATCCAGTTCCGATTACACGAAGTTCGCCTTGTCGACGTTCCTCCAAAATAGGGATGACTCCCGTGCCTGAATGAACGGGCTTTCCGCTACCTGTTTGCGCCCGTCGAGTCGGTGTTTGCATATGGAATTAAGCATCCTTGTTTTTCAGATAATCCTGTAAGCGAGACAATCTCAGAGCTTCAGTCGATAATCAACCTGATCGGAGCCGGTGAGTGAATCAGCTCGCCACCATCAGGCCAGTACACAACAACAATCTGAACACCTAACGGTACTTCTAAGTACCCAAAGTATAGCCTGAATTCTTTGGTCAACTTGAGCACACCTCCGTCAAACGCGACGTGCTGGCTAGGAACACATCATTCAGTACCAACGACCCAGCTCGGGTGAATGCGAACAACTGCGCCCCACTCTGGGCTGCCAGGAAGACTACCCACATGCTGCGATACAGGATCTACAAATAGGTTGCCACGGTATCGGCGGGGAAGGCAATACAGGCTGCCTCATGTGTGTTTGTTCGAATCCCGAACTGGGTCGTCGCATCCCCGGTTTTCGAAATTCGCCTTTAGTGTAGATGTGGCTACCGTTACAGTTGCTGTTTAGTCGAGATAGGGGGCCGGGGGGGGTGTTTTAAGACTCACACGCCGGGCAAATCGCGGTACAAATCGCGGTACAAAACGGAAAAGGTGATATAATCAGCACCATAACTCGCTGTTAATGCTGCATTGTTAGGGGATGGTTCTGGGGGATGGTGCCCAGGGGCGGAATCGAACCACCGACACGAGGATTTTCAGTCCTCTGCTCTACCGACTGAGCTACCTGGGCAAATTGTGATTTACTGTTTTCCGGTTCTATCTGCACACTCTGGCAAAGCTTCGCTTTGCACCTCTGCTCATTCCAGCCAGCAATCGCAGATTGCTGTCGTTCCAACAAGCTGAAAGCTTTCGCTTTCAAGACGCTTGTTTCCACCCAACTGAGCTACCTGGGCAAATTGTGATTTTCTGTTTTCCGGTTCTAGCTGCACACTCTGGCAAAGCTTCGCTTTGCGCCTCTACTCATTCCAGCCAGCAATCACAGATTGCTGTCGTTCCAATAAGCAGAAAGCTTTCGCTTTCAAGACGCTTGTTTCCAGCCCAGCTGAGCGGCCTGGGCTTGGTTGCGCGAGCCGCGTATTAAACCCTCAACCCCTTTTTGAGTCAAGGGGCTGGGCTACTCTTCCGGCACGTAGCCTTCTGCCTGGTCGAAATCCTCGTTGCTGAGAAATTTTTCCATTTCCTCCTGCAGGTACTTGCGGTGTTCCGGGTCTGCCATGCTCAGCTGCTTTTCGTTGATCAGCATGGTCTGTTGCTTCAGCCACTCGCTCCAGGCCTGCTGGGAGACGGATTCGTATATCTGCTGACCGACCGCTCCCGGATAAGGGGGCACGGGCAGGCCTGGCAGTTCCTTGTTGTATTTGCGACATTTTACAGTGCGGGTCATGAATGGCCTCTGTGGTCAGTGTTTTATCGAGCTGCCGGCCAGCCGCTGAAGCAGTTTTTTTACCGGGGCGGCCAGGCCGATCTCGACAGGTTTATCAGTCTGGCTTAATGGATACCACAGCCAGCGCCCGGATTCCAATACGGTTCCCGGATGCTGTCGGATTTTCCGGTGTACCGGGGTGATATCCAGGTGGTAATGGCTGAATGTGTGGCGCAGTACCGGCCAGAGTTCTGGTTGTGCTGTGGCTGGCTGACTGGTCAGAAAATCGGGCAGCTGGTCGGTATTATCGCCTTCCGGGAAGCTCCACAGGCCACCCCAGATTCCGCTGGGCGGGCGTTTTTCCAGCAGCACCTGCCTGTCTGGGTCTTCTACCATGTGCATCACGGTGGCCTTGATCGGCAGTTTTCTGACGGGCTTGCGGCCGGGAAAGCTGGGGATACTGTCAGCCTGCAGGGCGAGACATTGCGCGTTTACCGGGCAGGCCTGGCAGCGGGGACTGCTGCGGGTGCAGACGGTGGCACCCAGGTCCATGATGGCCTGGGTGTAGTCACGGACTGCCTGCCTGGGAGTCAGAGACTCGGCCAGTTCCCACAAATGACGTTTCACGGCGCTCTGTTCCGGCCAGCCCGGGACGGCAAAACAGCGGGTCAGCACCCGCTTGACGTTGCCGTCCAGGATGGCCGCCCATTCACCCTGACCCAGTGCCGTGATGGCGCCGGCGGTGGAGCGGCCAATCCCGGGCAGTTCACAGAGGCGTTCGACGCCCGGCGGGAACTCGCCGCCATGATCCCTGACGACGATTTTTGCTGCCTGGTGCAGGTTGCGGGCGCGGGCGTAATAGCCCAGCCCGGTCCAGAGATGCAGCACCTGGTCCTGCTCCGCTGCCGCCAGGGCGTGCACGTCGGGAAAGGTGTCCACGAAGCGCTGAAAATAAGGAATTACCGTGCTGACCTGGGTCTGCTGCAGCATGATTTCCGAGATCCAGACGCGGTAGGGCGTCGGGTTCTTCTGCCAGGGCAGGTCCTTGCGCCCGTTGGCGTCGAACCAGCGAAGCAATCTGTCGGCAAAGTCAGCCATCAACCCAGTGATTCCGGAGCGCCAGTCGGCAGACTAGAGAGGATTCGCCGCTGCCGGCGGTTCGTCGACCGGGGGCTGGTCCGGGTACAGATTACGCAACAGTTCCCGGCTGGAGTTCTGCAGTGCCTCCGGGGCCTCGTCGGTAATCACTTCGTCCAGGCGGTATTGCAGCGAGTTTTCGCCCAGTTGCGTGAAAATTTCCCGCGCCTGGGCCAGGTCCGGCCGGCACAAGCGATTGACCGGGTCCTGGAACGCGGCGCTGCACTGCACCGGCCAGGACACGTTGTTATAGCGATTGTTGATGGGAATGGTCTGCGGATAGGGAGCGCCCAGTACGGTGAACAGCAGGTCATAGTTAAAAGTCAGGGCTGCCGGATCGATACCGCCGCTACCGGAAACATCGAAATTGTCCATGCGCAGCTTGACCTGCTGACCCTCATGGACTCCGTCGGTGACGGTAACGAACCCGATTAAGTCGTTAAACCGGATGATATCGGGCCATTGCTGAATGGTTTCTCCCCGGGGACTCAGCACGGCAATGGACGTGAACACCTGCTTGATGATGCCGATATCCACTGCGCTGTTGGCGATGGTGAAGCTGGTCCCCCCGTTAGCACTTGCCAGCCAGTCGCCCACGGTCAACCCGCTACCCGAATAGCGGGATTCCAGGTTCAGCCGGCCGGCCAGGGTGCCGGGAACCAGCGGCGGCAGGTTGAGGTCGGCCACGTCGATGTCGGTGGCAAACCATTCCAGCTTCATCTGGCTGGGTGTCGGTACGCTGTTTATCCGCAGGTGGCCGTCGATCGTCCCGTCCAGCAGCGTGGTGGGCTGCAGCTCGATGTCCAGTATGCCGCTCTCCACGTTGGTGAACAGGTTCATGCTGCCGAACTGCAGGCCGGCGACAAACAGTGAATCGATGTCGATGGTCCCCTGGACATTGATGCCGGTAGGCAGGCGGGCGGCAAGTGGCAGGGACAACAGCGCGCTTTCGCGCCCGGCACTGTTGTCGGGGCGTCCGTTGACTGCCGGGTCAGCCACGCCCTGGAGCGTGGCAGTGCCGGCGATTTCCGCACTCATCGCGGACCCGTCGGCTGTCGATGCTGCGGCCGGCAGGTAGGGGGACAGGTCCAGGGCATTGGTCTGCACCGTAAATCGGGCATTGGTGGGCAGCAGGCCATTGGAAAAACGCACCTGCCCCTCCATCTCCAGGCGCATGGAATCCAGGGTTGTTGCCAGCTCTGTCAGCGTAATCTGGGTTGCATCACCGCCAATGCTGGCCCGCAGCTGCGTCTGCCAGCGATTGTTACCGGCAGTACCGGGCAGCGTCGGAGGCGCGGATTCCTCTGCTTCGCCGAACAGATTGTCCACCAGGTCGTCCAGGGCAAATTCACTGCTGGTGAGCCGGGCCTGCCAGGCATAGTCGTCGAACAGGTTGTCGATGGAGATGCTGCCTTCCAGCAGTGCCGGGGTGAGCGCCAGCTGCAGCTCACTGATTTCCAAGTTACCGGCGTCGAGGTCGAGGCGGGCGTCGGTACTGAGGGTCACTGGCCAGGGCGACGGGGCCTGGGGAGTTACCAACTGGAAACTGGCCTGTACCGGAAAGGGTAGAAACGCCAGGTTGCTGTCCTGGCTGCTCAGGTTCAGGTTGCGCAGTGAGTAATAATAGCCCCGCTGCAGGTTCTGGATATCGACGCTGGCACCGCTGACGGCGATGAAATTGAAGCGGGTTTCCGGTGAGTCCGGGTCGGCGATGGCCCCACCGGCGGTCTCGTCCCGCAGCGTGGTCAGCCGTTCCGTCGCCCACAGACTGTTGCCGTCATTGTCCGTGTACCAGTTGACGTGCAGGTCTTCGACGTGGAGCTCTTCCACCACCAGTCGACCGGTAAGCAGTGCTGCAGGATCGACCCGCAGATTGACCCGGGGCGCGGAGGCCAGCTCCTGGGGACGCTGGGGATTGCGTAGCCGGACATCATTAAGCGTAATGCCGAGATTGGGCTGATAGGTCAGCGCCATGTCGCCGGCGATGGTCAACTGCAGGCCGGTGGACTCGTATACCGAACTTTCCACCTCTGCCCGGTACCTGCCCGGGTCGACGACATAGAGCAACACGCCGACGAACACGCCGATAACCACCACCGCCACAGCGAGAATTTTAAGCGTTGTACGTAGCAGCTTGCTCATTACCGGCAGCGATCTCGATGGTTGAACAGGAATCAGGTCGGGCCAGGCGTTTTCCGGTGGTCTCCGGTAAAACCTGCCCCTGGCGGAGCGTGGACCCGCAATGTCAAGTGTACCGGATGGTTATGCGTCTTGCATCCCAGCTTTTCTTGCCGTAGAGGGGGCTTTATAATGCGCGTCTTTACACAACAGGAGCGGCTGACTGGTCCGGAAGGGTATGACCGAATTTCAGGACAGTCACACGGCCGCAACAGCCATGCCAGAATCATCCGCAAGATCCGCCGCAGTCAATCGCAACACCAAGGAAACCCAGATCAGCGTCGCCATCAACCTGGACGGTCAGGGCAACCTGTCCGCCGATACCGGTCTGCCGTTTCTCGAACACATGCTGGACCAGATCGCCAGGCATGGACTTGTCGACATCGAGGTCAAAGCTGCCGGCGACCTTGAAATTGATGCTCATCATACGGTGGAAGACCTGGGTATCACTCTTGGCCAGGCGGTTAACAAGGCGCTGGACAAGACCGGTATCCGTCGCTACGGGCACGCCTATGTACCGCTTGACGAAGCGCTATCCCGGGTGGTTATCGATTTTTCCGGCAGGCCAGGCCTGGAATACAGCGTGGACTTCGCCCGGGGATCGGTGGGCAATTTCGACGTCGATCTGTTCTACGAATTTTTCCAGGGCTTCGTCAACCATGCCTTCGTTACCCTGCATATCGATAATATTCGTGGCCGCAATGCCCATCACCAGATCGAAACCGTGTTCAAGGCGTTCGGCAGGGCATTGCGCATGGCCGTGGAAATCGACCCGCGAGCCAGCGGCCAGATTCCCTCCACCAAGGGATCGCTCTGAGCGCTCCCGACAAAAGGTTCGATGGATCAAGGCAGTCGATGTCAGTAATCACAGGCTCCGACCCTCAGTCAGTAATTCATGAATAAAATAGCGGTAATAGACTACGGCATGGGCAACCTTCATTCCGTTTCCAAGGCTGTCGAACACGTCGGCCGGGAATCAGGGATGTCCGTGGAAGTGAGTGTGACATCCGACCCTGCGCTGATCAGGCAGGCCGACCGGGTTATTTTCCCGGGGGTGGGGGCAATCCGTGATTGCATGGCGGAAATACGGCGCCTGGGTCTCGATTCCCTGGTCGCCGAAATCAGTCAGCGCAAGCCCCTGCTGGCCATCTGTGTCGGCTTCCAGGCGCTTATGGATTACAGTGAGGAGAATGACGGTGTTGAGTGTCTCGGTATTGCCCGGGGTGCGGTCAGGTATTTCGGTGATAACCTGGTGGAAACGGATGGCCAGCGGCTCAAGGTGCCCCACATGGGCTGGAATTGCGTCAGCCAGAGCCGGAAACATCCCTTGTGGGCGGGTATTCCCGACAACAGCCGTTTCTATTTTGTGCACAGTTACTACATCGACGTGGAACAGGCAGACGAGGTATCCGGCAGAACGCACTACGGAGTCGATTTCGCCGCGGCGCTGGCCAGGGACAATATTTTTGCCACCCAGTTTCATCCCGAGAAAAGCCAGGACGTGGGCCTTAAACTGTTAAGCAATTTTCTGAACTGGCGGGGAGTCGACGCATGATTGTAATACCCGCCATCGATCTGAAAGACGGGCAATGCGTCAGGCTCAAGCAGGGACGCATGGACGACAGCACGGTGTTTTCCGACAATCCGGTGGAAATGGCCCGGCACTGGCAGCAGCAGGGCGCCCGTCGGCTGCACCTGGTGGATCTCAATGGCGCCTTTGCCGGCAAGCCGGTCAACGGCGACATAGTCAAGGCCATTGCCGCGGACCTGCCTGATCTGCCGCTGCAGATCGGTGGCGGTATCCGTAACATGGAAATCATCGAAAGCTATGTCGATGCCGGTGTCAATTTTGTCATCATCGGCACCAGGGCGGTGGAAGACCCGGACTTTGTTAAAATGGCCTGCCGGGAATTTCCGGGACAGGTGATCGTCGGCCTTGATGCCAAAGATGGCCGTGTGGCTACCGACGGCTGGGCAGCGGTGTCGGAAACCACGGCCACTGAACTGGCCCGGGTGTTTTCAGATTTTGGCGTCAGCGCAATCGTGTACACCGATATTTCCAGGGACGGTATGATGCAGGGTGTCAATGTCGAGGCCACGGTGGCGCTGGCGGAACAGTCCGCCATACCGGTGATCGCCTCAGGAGGCATTACGTCGCTGGACGATATCGCGGCACTGAAGAAGGTTGCCCGAACCCGGACCGGCGGCGGTATTTCTGGCGCCATTACCGGGCGGGCCATCTACGAGGGCACGCTGGATATTGGCGAGGCTCAACGGCTGCTGGACAGTTAAGGAACCTCTGACTCACAGGGGAGTATTGCCTTAATGAATCGGAGTTTCCTTCAGCGTATCCCGTTGGCCGCTGCCTCCAACCGGTTGTCGGTATTGAAGTACACGTTGTCGTCACGGGAATCGGGTGAGTCCCGCAACTTATCAGGAGCGCAACATGGCACTGGCAAAACGCATCATTCCCTGCCTGGACTGTGACAAGGGACGGGTGGTCAAAGGCGTGAAATTTGTTGATATCCGCGATGCCGGCGACCCGGTAGAAGTGTCGAAACGGTATTGCGAGGCCGGTGCCGACGAAATCACCTTTCTGGACATTACCGCCAGTAACGAAGAGCGGGAAACCACCGTTGAGACGGTCCGGGCCATTGCCGGCCAGGTATTTATTCCCCTGACCGTGGGTGGGGGAATCAGGACACTGGAGGACATTCGCACCATGCTCAACGCCGGTGCCGACAAGGTATCCATTAATACCGCCGCGGTCAACAATCCGGAATTCGTGCGGGAGGCCGCGCAGCGGTTTGGTTCACAGTGTATCGTCGTGGCCATAGATGCCAAACGGGTGAGCGGTGACGGTGAGCCGGGACGCTGGGAGATTTTTACCCACGGAGGCCGCAAGCCGACCGGTATTGACGCCATCGACTGGGCACGGCGGATGGTGGATTACGGCGCCGGTGAGATACTGTTGACGAGCATGGATAGAGACGGCACCAAGATCGGCTTCGACCTGGAACTGAATCGGGCGATCAGCGATGCCGTAGCGGTACCGGTAATCGCCTCCGGCGGCGTAGGCAACCTGCAGCACCTGGTGGAGGGTGTGCGGGACGGACACGCCGACGCCGTGCTGGCCGCCAGCATCTTTCATTTCGGCGAATACAGTATTCCCCAGGCCAAGCAATACATGGCCGAACACGGTATCACCGTGCGCTGACTGACCCGGGGGTTGTTATGGAAATCGCTGAAACCGATGAGCAGATAGCAGCCTGTTTCCCCGTGATGAAGCAGCTGCGCACGGAGCTGCGCGAGGACACTTTCGTGGCAACGGTCCGATCCATGCAGGGAGAGGGATTCAGGCTTGCCTTCCTGACCAGTGACTCGATCGTGGTCGCTGTTGCCGGTTTTTATATCTGCCACAAGCTGTCGGTAAATGGCAAATCGCTGTATGTGTATGACCTGGTTACAGACGAACGCCACCGCTCACTGGATTTCGGCAAGCGCCTGATGGACGATCTCAAGGAACTCGCCCGGGCCCGTGATTGCGAGACCATCGAGCTGGATTCCGGCGTCCAGCGCTTCGCTGCTCACCGCTTCTATTTACGTGAAAGATTTACCATTTCCTCCCACCATTTCAGCTGCACGCTCAAATAGAAAACTGCAGGTTCGTTAATCCTCCATACAGCTTGACTCCTTAAACTGGTAGCTACAGGAACAGAGAAAGGAGGAAGCGATCATGAGAACGACGCAGACCAGAACCGCACTGTTTTTCAACCGGGGGTTCAGAATACTGGGCCTGGTGACAACGTTGATGCTGCTGAGCATTCCGTTTACCACGGCATTTGCCGATCACGACCGTCGGGGTGGCGCGGTGATTTTTTCCGGCAGCGAAGTACCGGGTTGGCGCCTGGGTGGACGTCGCGACTCCGGGGGATTTCAGATATTCAAACGGGAACGGGGAGGCTGGGTCCGCGTGCGGGGCAGCGGTATCCGACTGTACGGCCATCCCAGGAATCCGTTTGTACTCAATGCCCAGAACGAGGTGTATCGTTGGAACGGTTACCGCTGGCGCTTTGTCGGGCGGGAAAATCGCTTCGGCCTTGACCGGGGATTCAATAATGTCCCCCGTTATCGACGCGACCAGCGCCGTGGTGTGTATCGAGATGACCGGTATGGACCTGACCATCGATATGACCGCGGCCGACCGGGCTATCGCAGCGACGGGAGATTCAACAGAGATCGCGACAGGAGACGTGATCGCAATTAGTATCGACGCCCCGGTGTCGGTTTCCAGCAAACTGGAGATCGACCCCCGGGGCGTCATTGCACCTTACATGCCTGGCAGGCATGATCTCAGGACGGAAATGCCGCTATTTGCGTACCAGAAGCCATTAGCGGATCAGAAGCCATTAGCGCACCGGAAGCCATTAGCGCACCGGAAGCCATTAGCGGATCAGAAGCACCAGCAGGTGCAGACCTGTCACCAGGGCTGTCAACAGGCCACGCAGATTTGTGTAGACCGCCAGATAGTCCTGGTTGTCAGGCTCTCTCACCAGCCTTTCGATACCGTAGACGACAGCAAATCCAAGCATCAGGACTGTAAGTGTCGCCGTGGTGAGCCCACCGGCGAGCAACAATGAAGTCCATGCAATAAGGGCGACGACGTTGCTGGATAACAGCAATCCGATTCGTAACTGCGGGTTTGACACAGTCAGCCCCCGCCCCCACAGAACACCCCCGAGGAAGGTGAGTATAATGGCGCTGTAGCTGCCAAACAGCAGCAGTGGATCCAGTGAAAAAAAGTGTGACCCGGAGATTATAAGCCAGGTGGCAGCGATAAACGGGGCGAGGCCCAGGCAGCCCAGGGAGATGATTGTCAGCTTGATGTTCATCGGGCCTGATACGCCATCGCTGCGGATTCGGATCTTTGCCCCGAATCGACCGTTTAGACGCAGACAAGCCGACCAGAATAATTTTTCCGGGTAAACCGGAATAGACAACAGGGCAGTTTCTCTATACGGTAATTTGAGGTATTCAGTCTGTTCCAGGCAAGTGGCTCTAAGAATTTCAATGTCCCCAGGAGGAAAAATAATGAAAGCAAACAGGAAAATTCTGGCAGCAATCTCCGTGACTGCCGGTGTGCTGGCTCTACCCGGTCTGTCGATACTTGCTCAGCAGGACGACGAACCCCCGGAAATGGGCTTCTTCATCACCAGCGTGGGTCTGGGGGATGGCGGAAACCTGGGTGGTCTGGCGGGGGCTGATGCTCACTGTCAGGCGCTGGCCGATGCCGCTGGTGCCGGTAATCGCAGCTGGGCTGCCTACCTCAGTACCCAGGGGCCGAATGCCGTCAATGCGCGGGATCGTATCGGCTCGGGACCCTGGGCCAATGCCAATGGACTTACCATGGCGACCAGCGTGGAAAGCCTGCATTACGACAATTCAAATTTCAACTGGCAGTTCACCCTGGATGAAAACGGTAATCAGTTTGCCTCGCGCATTGACGGCGATCCGGATTTCACGGAACACGACGTGCTGACCGGCTCCCGCATCGATGGCACCGCATTCCCGCCGGGACAGGACCAGACTTGCAACAACTGGACGAGCAACAGCGAGGGTAGCGCCCGGGTAGGTCATGCCGATCGTTACTCGTTCACCACGCCGGGATCTCCCTGGAACTCTGCTCATGGGACACCGGGCTGCACCCAGGAAAACCTGGTCAGCGTCGGCGGAGCCGGATTGCTTTACTGTTTCGCCACCGACTAGCAGGCTGATAAAGAACGATTGCGCGTGCCAATACTTCGTTGAAGACTGTCTCAGAATGCGCATTTACACTGGGTAAACTGCGCATTTTCGACAGTTTTCACCGCCTCTTGGCCGCGCTCATGACGTTTTTCAACAACCGGCCAATGGATTGAATCGTGTCCCGGAGGACCCGCCTCGGGATCTGGACGGGCCCTTTCCGGGATGCGCCCGTGCCGCACCGCGCTTAACCCTCCTGGGCCGGGTATGGCTGGCTTTTTCGACGGGTTTTCAGCTCAGGGTTGCGGCTACTCCGAAGCCTTGCCCAGCAATCGCAGCACGGCGGATACGGTGGCGTTATAGCCCCTTGTACCCTCCCTGACAAAGGCCCCATGGTCTTCGTTGCTGATCAGGCGCATATTGAATTCATCGCCGGCCAGCACGGCCAGGGCCGGGTAGTCCGGCAGGGTTCGCAGGGCCGTTTTGCCCTGGGCCAGCACCCGGGGCAGCGACACCGGATAGCGGTAGGTGCTTACTATATAATCCTGGGGTATCCCCCAGGGCAGCCATTCCAGGGGCGAGATCTCCAGGAAATTGCCGATGTTTTCCTCGATGGGGCCGCCCACCAGCTTTTCCAGCAGCGGTTCACCGCAGTAAATTTCACCGGTTTCCCCGATTGAATCGATCACCAGGGGATTGATATAGGCGTCCGCCATCACCAACGCCATGGGTTCCACCCGCGGAGCCACGTAGATCTCGCTGTCGGGCGGAAGCTTGTCACGCATGGCCAGCCAGGCACCGAAGTGTCCGCCGGAAGAATGCCCCACGACCACCACCTGCTGCAGGTCGAGGGGAACCATTTCTGCCAGCCGGTCCAGCGCATCGAAGCCGTTGGCGATATCCAGCCAGGTGCCGGGCCAGCCGCCGCCGGGGCTGGTAGCGCCGCGGTACTGCATGTTCCAGGCGGCGATTCCGTGTTCGGTAATGGCGCGGGACATGGCCCGGTAACTGTTGATCATGCCCTCGCTTGAGCGCCAGCAACCGGCGTGGAGAAAGGTGACTACCGGGAATGGTCCATGCCCTTGCGGCAGGTACAATTCACCGTACTGCATTGCATCAGGACCATAGGGTATTCGCGTCTGGCCCAGGGACTGCAGGGGCAGAGAGAGGGAAAGGAGGGTGAAGGCCAGGACGACAAGTCCGTGTCCTGCTGCCTTTTTTGATTCATACCGTATGCTTTTCGCTATCGTTTCTTTGATCATGAATGTCACCTGTTTCATTTCGGATTCGCTGGTCGCCCCTGCTGGACAGGGCCGTCATACGGTAAACCTGGTTACCGTGGAGTGCAACTGCCGGTGAGGATCCGACAATACGGTCACCCTGTAAGGATTCACATGGTTTACCTGACCCATGGGATCCCTGGCAAAATTCCCCTAGCCTCGGTCAGGTGCAGGGAAAGCATTGACTGAGCCCAGGCAATCCGGCCAGGCTGCTGTAAAGCCCGGCCAACCGGCTACAGCCGGCACGAAGTTAACAGGAGATTTCGATGAAAACAGGTGTGATTGCAGGTTTTCTGTTCGTCATTTTATTGCATCCGGCAGGTAACGGATTGGCGCAGTCCCTGGACGAAGCGGCCCTGGTAAACCTGTTGCGGGAAGGTGGTCTCGTCCTGGTGATGCGGCATGCCAGTTCGCCGCGACAGGCTCCGACGGCCGATACCGCGAACCCTGATAATATCAATATCGAGAGGCAGCTTGATGAAGCCGGGCGCCGGGACGCCATGACAATGGGGGAGTCGATCCGCAGATTGGGAATACCGATAACCGAGGTTGACAGCAGTCCTGCATACAGAACACTGGAAACAGCGCGGCTGGCGGGGTTTGTCGACGTGCGGATCCGGGATTATCTTGGCAATCAGGGTATGGTCAATGCCAGTGAAGCATTTAAAGACCGGTTGCTGGCAGACCTGGAGGCAGCCCCGCCGGGAGGCAACAGGTTGTTGATTACGCATTCACCGAATATCGCGGCGGCATTTCCCGAACTGGATCCGGAAACTGAACAGGGGGAAGTCCTGGTCATCGATCCCCGGATCAGTGTAACCGTACCGGTAACCAGGATTGCCATCGGGGTGTGGCCGGGTCTGCCATGAGCAAGGCAGTCATCGGCCAGCAGGGCTGCGCCACTGACAAACAGGAGAGTCACGATGTACGTGAATACTTATGTAATTGGCGTTCCTGAATCCGCCAGGGAACAGTACACCGCCATTGCCCAAACCTATGCAGAAGTCGCCAGCGAATTCGGTGCCCTGGAGATTTTTGAAAACTGGGAATGTGAAGTGCCGGACGGAAAATTGACGGATTACCGTCGGGCTGTGCGAGCCGAGCCAGGTGAGAAAATTGTCCTGTCGTGGGTCGTCTGGCCCGACCGGGAAACCGCTGCGCGGGCGCATCGGGAAATGTTCGAGGATGCCCGCCTGGTGGAACTGGGCGAAATGCCGTTCGACAGTAAGCGCATGATACTGGGCGGATTTGAACCGCTGCTGGTGTATCATGCCGCCGAAAAAACGTAATGATTTCAAATCCGCGGCAAAGCTGGCACAATGAATCGCTGACAGCCGGATGGATCTGGCCGGGCGACAATCAGGGTTCGATTTCTACCCGATGAGTTTGAGGGGGGAGTTCTTAGTATGTACATTCGTTCAATTATTCTTGCCGGTTTATCGTTTCTGGTCAGCCTGTCGGTTATTGCCCAGTCGGAAGACGGAGTCTACCAGGTACCGAAGACTGAATACGGGCAACCGGATCTCCAGGGTGTCTGGGGTGCACGCTTCAATACGCTGTTGGAAAGACCGGAGGGGCTGCCGCTGATACTGCCGCCGGAACAGGCGGCCGGCTTTGCCCAGGCGGTCTACCAGCAGGGTGGGCTGGAAGGCAATACCGATCCGGATATCGACAATTTCGGTCCGCCGGTGCTGACCAGGGTCAATGGTGAATTCCGCAGTTCGGTCATCGTCTACCCCGAAGACGGACTTATGCCATTTAACGAGCACGGTGCCCGATTGTCGGCGTATAGCTATTTCGAGGGTACCGGATTCGATCACCCGGAACAGCGTCCCGGTGTGGAACGCTGCCTGGAAGCCTGGGGATCGCCTCCCATGCGGGCATTTTCCTACCAGCTTTATCATGGCGTGGTGCAGACCCGGGACAAGATTGCCTTTTTCAGCGAGGAAAACGCGCCATTGCGAGTCATCCACATGGATGGACAGACCCGACCGGATGCGCACAGGACTCTTGAAGGTCACTCCGTGGGACACTGGGACGGCGACACGCTGGTGGTGGAAACGACCCATTTCGATCCCGACCTGCCGGCCCGGGCCAGCATGGGACGCCCCATGCTGATCAGCGGGGATGCCAGGGTCACAGAACGTTTTACCCGGGTTGCCGAGGACGAGTTACTCTACCAGTACACCGTCGACGATCCGGTGTACTACACCGAGCCGTGGCGCGGGGAGTTCAGTTTCATTCGGGATGACAGTGGTCACATTTACGAGTATGCCTGTCACGAGGGCAATTACAGCATGGTGGGTGCCCTGCGGGGCGAGCGTGTTGTCGAGATTCGTGAAGAACTTGGCATCACCGACTGAAGCGATTCCACGCTGCCGTTGCTGCCTGAATACAGCGGTAGACGGCGGCAGTGTTATGGACAGGAACCGCTGAGGTAGCGTTCAGCGATGCGGATTGAATCGGCGCTCCGGATGACTTCGGGGAGTTGAAGGAGTATAACTGGACACATCAGCCCTTTCGACACCGCAATCCGGTTGTTCCTGAAAGCAGCAGAACAAGTTCAGGCATACCTGGCACTGCAGGACGACAGTAGTTTTCGGCATGATGTTTCACGCTAACCACTGCTCCAGGAGTCCGTGCAATGAAAAAACCAGCCAACACAATTATACTCATTTTATTAACCCTGTCTTTCTGTCCAGCATTACTGGCCCAGGGGGAAAATCCGTTTGTCGGTACCTGGGACATTGACAAGGCCGCCTCGGATTTCGGTGGTGCACCGGTGCCTGCCAACATGTCCCGCACCTATGCCGATCTCGGCGATGGCTCCTACATGTACCTGGTGGCGACGGTAAACCCCGATGGTTCCCTCAGTGGCAGCTCAGCCACCTATAACTACAGCGGCAGCCGCTACCCCATTGCCAGCCTCGACCCGGTCAACCAGACGCGGATATCCTATCGAAAACTGAACGAGAGAACCGTGGAATACCGGGTATTCGTCCAGGACGTATTAACCCAGATCGGCGCGAAAACCATCTCGCCCGATGGCCGGGTCCTGCAGATCGCCATTCAGTTTCCGAACTCGCCATCATCCCAGGCCAGCCAGATCCTGGTTTTCAACAAGAGGCGCTAAAGCCCTGAGGGCAGGCCGCTTCAATATGTCACCGCGCGCCTGCCCGGGCGACTTCGGAACAGTACCAGGAACCGGCTACGAACTTGCAGGCTGGTGTGACGACGTGGGTCTGCTGATGTTGTCAAGCCAATCGTCTGCCAGCGCCTGATGGTTATCAGTTCAGGCGATGTTGCGCATTTCACCGACGATTTCCGCTAACCGGTTGACCGCCGAGATTGATTCAGCAGGGTCCAGATTTTCAGCACTGTTATTGTAATCGGTGTCTGCCTGGGCCTGCACCAGCAGGCCATCACGCCTGGGGTAAACAGAAACCCGTCGATCACCATAGCTCAGGCCGTAGTTGATCTCCGGCTGAGGTATCAACCTGGCGGTCTGTCCGCGCACGGGTATTATTGAATCATCGTTCAGAAGACTGCGGGCGCCGTAACCTGTGCAGTTGATGATAGTGGTCTCGTCAAGATTGGCGAAATCTTCGCGGCTTCCCAGTTCAAGAATCTCAATGTTGCCACCCATGCCAAGAAAATCGGAAATCAACAGCCGGGAGTAACCGCTGATATTGAACAGCATCAGTGGTCGCCGCCGCACATAAGCTGCGGGAAAGGGGTGGCTGGTGACCGGCAGGTCTTCCGCTGCCGGCGTAATATCGGCAATCAGTTCACCGCTGAAATCCGGGTACTCCGGTTCGGGGCCTGCCTCTTCGTTGTGATCGTCGGAGCCAAACGGATCATCGCTGAGGCTGTACATGTCGCGCCATTCCACCGGCTGCCCGGGAAGACCCAGCAGTGACTGAAAATGACGGAAGGAAAAACGCGCCATGGACTCCCAGCGACTGGCAAAGCCGCGGGCGTAGCGTGCCGAGCAGATGCGGGAGTCCGGTGTCCATGCACCGGTGGCGTAATTGGACCGGACATAGGGAGGCAGTTCTTTCGCGTAAATAGTGACAGATAAACCGGCACGCTGCGCCACCAGGGCCGTAGTCATGCCTATGGCGCCGCAGCCGATCACGGCTATTTCCCGGTCACCGGTTCGGCGCGCCAGGGTCACTGCCTCGCTGGCGCTGCCCCATGACAGGGACCAGCCGCTACCACCATGACCGTAGTTGTGGACCAGGATCTTGCTGCGAAAGCGCTCTGCTTCTATGCGCGGGCCCCGTTCGCGAAAGGGTCGAGTGCATACGTTCATTTCGATAATACGTTCCGGGCTGGCGATGATCGGGCTCAGCATGCGATCGCCAGCCCGCAGACGAGCCGCCGGACCAGGGGTGGGGGTCAACGATTCAGCCGCCTTCACCGAGCTCATCGGTATCAGGGGCAGTGGCGATGCTGCCAGCAGAGCCATAGAGCTGTGTAGAAAGTGTCGACGTTTCATGGTCAGTTCCTCCTGGGATTAGCCGCGGCCGGGGGTGTCATGGGTCACCTGTTCCTTGTATTATGAGCCGGCGCCCCTGTAGGTACAATTGTTCTATCTGGACTGACTGACCATGAGAATCGAAGCGATACCGGTAGGAAACAACCCCCCTCAGGACGTCAACGTGCTGATCGAGGTGCCCATTGGTGGACACCCCATCAAGTACGAGCTGGACAAGGAGTCAGGCACGTTGATCGTCGATCGTTTTCTGTACACGCCAATGACCTATCCGGGGAATTATGGGTTTGTCCCGCACACGCTTTCCGAGGATGGCGATCCCATTGATGTCATGGTCTGTAATACCCGCCCCCTGGTATCCGGCTGTGTCATCAATGTCAGGCCCATCGGCGTGCTGGTCATGGAAGACGATGCCGGAAAAGATGAAAAAATTATCAGTGTTCCTGCACCACACCTGACTCGCCGCTACGAAAACATTCATGACGTTACCGACCTGCCGGAAATCACCCTGAACCAGATCGAGCATTTTTTCGAGCATTATAAAGACCTTGAGCCGGGTAAGTGGGTCAAGATCGGTGGCTGGAAAAACGCAGAAACTGCCCGGCAGATGATCGTCGACGCAATTGCCCGGGCGGGGCACTGAGGATCCTGGGATTCAGGGTGAAACTATGGTTCAGTTCAGGCGTTGGACTGCCTGAACAAATCGAATGGAGAGTCAAATGTTGAATCGGGATATTCTTGAAGGTAACTGGAAGCAGTTGAAGGGCAGGGCAAAGCAGCAGTGGGGTAAACTTACCGATGACGAGCTGGATCAGTTCACCAGCGCTTCTGTAATTGACCGTTCATCCAGCCTGTCACCGATAAGGCATTGAACAGGCTCAGCAGCAACAGCCCGGCGATAATACCCGGCAGGCCTTCGTAGACGGCGTCGTGCCAGCCGAGGTAGCGCCAGAACAGGGCGACGGACAGCCCTGTCAACACGGCAACCAGGCTCTCGGTCTGGTTGAATTTCCAGCCCAGGCAGCGAGTCAGCAGCAGCGGCGCAAAGGCACTGGCCAGTCCCGACCAGGCCATTACCACCAGGCCAAAAACACTGGCATTGTTCAGCAGTGCCAGGGACAGCGCACAGCCGGTAATCAGCACTGTGGCCAGTTTGATCAACCAGGTTTTTTCAATCCTGTGGGGCAACAGATCGTGGGTGATCGCGGCGGAGCAGCTCAGTATCAGTGAATCCGCGGTGGACATGGTTGCCGCGAAAATCCCGGCCAGCACCAGTCCCACCAGCATCGGCGGCAGCAGTTCCAGCGCCATGGTAGGCAACGCCAGTTCAGCATCGAACGACCCGGTATCGGCCAGATACACCCGTGATACCAGCCCGACACCGGTGGCCATGCAGTAGAAAACCACGTACCAGAGGTAGTACCAGGCCCTGGCCCGGCGCATCTCGGCAACGTCCTCGAGGGCCATGAAGCGGATCATGATGTGTGGTTGACCGATTACGGACAGGCCGGCAAACAGCCAGCTGGCAGCAAACAGTACGCCGCCGGCCAGACCGGGGACAATCAGTTCGTCGGGAAACCAGTTGAGAAAACCGTCAACCGCATCGAGACGGGAAATGGTTCCCTCCAGTCCCCCGAGCGCCGCGACGGCAATGACCAGCAACGTCGTCATTGCGGCAATCATCACGAAAGACTGGGCGGCGTCCGTCCAGATGGAAGCCCGGATTCCTCCGGCAAAACAATAGAGCACCACCATGATGGCGCCCATCACCGCTCCGGCCCAGTTGGGCCAGCCGAACAGTACCTCCAGTGCCTTGCTGCCGGCCACCAACTGGGCACCGGCATAGGTCAGCAGGAAAAGCAGTGAAATCAGGCCGATGACCCGTTGCAGGCCGAGGTTTCTGTCCCCGTACCAGTTGGCCAGTACCCCGGCATAGCTGACCTCGTCGCTGCCTTCCGCGGCTCGTCGCAGACGGGCATGGACAAACATGGAGGCGAGAAAGTCGCCGAGAATCCAGCCAATCATCAGCCAGACCGCTGCCAGCCCCGTGCTGTAGGTGTAGCCGATGACGCCGATGAACATGTAGCCGCTGTTGTTGGTAGCCACCGCGGACAAGCCCACCAGCCAGGGCTTGATGGAGCTGTCGGCCAGGTAGTAGTCATGACGGGTTCCCCGACTCTGCCTGACCGACGATATGCCGATGAGCGTAAAGGCAAGCAGGAAGCCGAGGAAGGACACAACCATGGGAGATACGCTGAGGCTGGAAAACATAAGAGGAGGCCTGGCCGGTCAGGGCACCGGCGGCGGGTTGCCGCCAGTGCGGATTGAGGAAAAGTCAGTGCACCGGATCAGTGACATGCCGCGGCCGGAAGCGGCTGGGCGGCAACGATGGCAATGCCGTGATCGTGCACTTCCACCAGGCATTGATGCAGACTCTTCACCGCCAGTTCGTAGTCGTTTTCATCGACGATAAACTGCATGTCCACCTGGCGCATGGATTGGTGCAAGGCCAGTACGTTGATGTCCTGCTTCGCCAGGGCGGCCACCGCCTTGGCGAGTATTCCCGGTACCTGCATGTCGCTGCCGATTGCTGAAACCACTGCCGACTTGCGCTGGTTGATTTCCGCATCCGGATAGGTTTTTTCGAGAACCCGGCGAATGCGCTTCATCGTCTTGAGGTTGGTGGCCAGGTAGTGGGTGATGGTATTGGCATTGATATCCTTGGACACGATCTGGGCGCGAAAACGCTTGATCACCGCCAGGATCTCGCGATCATAGATATCTATCTGTCCCATCATGTTCTGATCGAACAGTTCCAGCGAGTAGACACCGGTGCATCCGGCTATGATTTCAACCCGGGGTTTTTCGCTGACGTAGTCCGCGGTGATGGTGGTGCCGGCGTGTTCCGGTTCGAAGGTGTTTTTAACCCTCAGGGGGATGTTCTGCCGTCGCAAACCTTTTGCTGCCTTGGGATGAATTGCCTCCATACCGAGATTGGCCAGCTGGTCGGCCACGTCGTAGTTGGTCCGGCCAATGGGAACCGCGTTGCCCTCACCCACGACCCGGGGATCGGCGCTGCTGAGATGAAATTCCTTGTGAATAACTGCCTCGGCGGCCTCGGTCAACACGGCGATTCGACTGAAAGTTATCTCGCTGTAACCACGATCGAAACTCGCCATCAGACCATCTTCGGTATGGGCGTACCCGGTCACTACCGGCATCTGCGTCGCCAGGTCGATATCCTTGAACGCCGCCAGGATTCGTTCGTCCAGGGTGGTCCGTTCATCAGTGCTCCAGCCGCTGAGGTCAACGAAACAGGCATTGACACCATCCCGCTCCAGCAGCTTCGCCGTGTTCCACGCGCTGTGGGTCTCGCCGAGGCTGGCGAGCATTTCCCTCACCGTATTCAGGTGCTCCTCCAGAGAAAAATGGCCGTGGCGACACACCTTCTGCAGATCGGTAAGACATTCCCGGGCGGCCAGCAGGCGTGCGTCGATAAAATCGTTGGCCTGTTTCAGCGACGTCTCTTCCTTGAACAGGCTGGCATTGATTTCATGAAATCTGTCCTGCACCTTGTGCAGCGCTTCCAGCCAGCCATCGTCTTTTTCACCGCTGGCGAACAGGCTGAATATCCCTGGTTTGCCCGATTTCTTGTGTTCCAGCAGTTCGTTGGTTATTCCACCATAGGCTGAGACTACGAAAATGCGATGGTACAGTGAGTCCGATCGGGTGGGTTTCAACACGATGTTGTCCCGAACGGCGGCGTAGTCGCTCATCGAAGTTCCGCCAATTTTTTCTACACTGTGTGTTTTCATGCTGAGTTGAATGTCCTCTCTTTGGGTTGTCTTGTTTGTCGATTTTTCCGCCGATGGTCCGGCACAGGACCGATCAGCACTGCGCGCATTCAATGCATTGCCGGGTCACGGGTACCGCCATCAACCGGGCAAAAGGAATAGGTTTTCCGCAGCCGTCGCAGTAACCCGCATCGTCACTCTCCAGCCAGGTCAGGTTATTTTTCAACCGGACGAGTTCGGTGCGTTCCGCCTGGGATATGCGCGAGGCAACTTCGGCGCTGAGGGTCTGGTCCATCTTTGCCGCTTCATCGTCGTCCTGGTCGGTGTCGTGTCTGCGCGCCCCGCCAGACTCGAACAACAGTGTCTCGAGAGTGGCGATGCGTCGGCTGACATGTTCCTTGAGTTGAGTAAGTTCGGTTCGATTCATAATATAATGGGAGCCAGGAACAAGGAGGTCGCAGGGTGCCCGGCTGCAGGTTTCCTGCAGTCCTGACCCCCACGTACCAGCGTCTGATCCTGTTGTGTCTCTGCGCTGCCGTTCACTGGTAATCGGTGTTCAGCAGCTGTCTTCACGTGTTCGGCATGCGTTGATGCTGCCTCGGTTCCGGATTTGCCGTTTAAGCCAAGGCAACCTGTCAGGCAACTTTTCGATCAGCAACACTGGTAATTGATTCCTGTGCCTGGCTGTCCTCGTGGTCTACCGCCGGGGCTTCGGGTGCTGCCGGTTGTTCCGAATGGCTATTGTCGAAATAGTCCACTTCTTCCGGAATGGAGTCTTCCGACGCGCAGGTCTCTTTGATGGCTTCTTCCATAATGTCGAGACCTTTCTTCAGGTTTTCGTCGCTTATGGTCAGCGGGCAAAGCACCTTCACCACATGATCTTCCGCGCCACTGGTTTCAATAATGAGTCCTTTCTTGAAACACTTGTGGGTGATGGTGCCGGCAAGCTCTCCATTAATGCAGTTGATGCCCTGGAACATGCCCCGACCACGGGTAGTGAAATTGCCCTCGCCATATTTCCTGACAATCTGGTTCAGGCGTTCCGAAACGTACTCGCCCTTGCGCTGAATTTCCCGTGAGAATTTATCGTCGGACCAGAAGTGCTCAATGGCAACCCTTGCGGTGATAAAAGCCAGGTTGTTGCCGCGAAATGTGCCATTGTGCTCTCCTGGCTTCCACTGATCAAGCTCGGGTCGGAAAAGCAATACGGCAAACGGCAGGCCATACCCGCTCAGTGACTTGGACAGGGTTACCATGTCCGGATCAATTCCGGCTTTTTCAAAACTGAAATAGGTGCCGGTTCGACCACATCCGGCCTGTATGTCGTCGATGATCAGCAGGACGTCGTGTTTTTTACAGACCCGGTCAAGGTTACGTAACCATTCGAACGAAGCGGTCTGAATGCCGCCTTCGCCCTGGACTGTTTCTACCAGCACTGCTGCCGGCAGATCAACCCCGCTGCTGGAATCCGAAAGCAGTTTGTCCAGATAGGCCGTGGTGTCGATGTCATCCCCAAGGTAGCCGTCATAAGGGATGCGGCTGCTACCGCTGAGAGAGACACCTGACGCGCCACGGTGATGGGAGTTACCAGTGGTGGCCAGGGCGCCCAGCGTTACGCCGTGAAATCCGTTGGTGAAGGAGATAATATTTTCCCGGCCGGTAACGTTGCGCGCCAGTTTCAATGCGGCTTCCACGGCGTTGGTGCCGGTTGGTCCGGTGAACTGCATCACGTATTCCATTTTCCGTGGCTTCAGGATCTTGTCGTTGAAAGTTTCCAGGAACTCCCGTTTGGCCCGGGTGTGCATGTCGAGACCGTGAGTTATGCCGTCCTCGCTGATGTATTCCAGCAGGGTTTCTTTGAAAATCGGATTATTGTGACCATAGTTAAGTGTTCCCGCTCCGGCCAGAAAGTCCAGAAACCGGTTGCCTTCTTCGTCGAACAGGTAGTCGCCCTGGGCCTTGTGAAACACGCGGGGGAACGAACGGGCATAGCTCTGCACTTCAGATTCGATTTCGTCAAAAATTTTCATCAGCCAATCTCCTTGAGATGTGATATTGATTCGGGTAGGTGGTATCGGGCTTGGAACGGTTCCGCTAAGGAGCGGAATTCCTGAAAGGGCCGATTCGCACCAGGTGTTCGGTATCGTGCTCATCGTTGAAATGGTCTTTTCGGTCGAACAGCTCAGACTTGCTGATGTCGGTACCGCGCTTGGCGGCGAGACCTTCGAAGAGGCCCCAGGAGCCGCGATTGGATGCCGTGATGGAGGTTTCCAGCCAATTGACTCCCTGGCATTCCAGTCGATCCAACAGGTGTGAAAGCATCCTGGTGGCCAGGCCATGACCCCGGGCGGACTCACTGACGGCCACCTGCCAGACAAACAGCGTGTCAGTCCGCTCCGGTACCAGGTACCCGGAAACAAAACCGACCAACTGGCCGTTCATCCTGGCAGCCACCGAGGTTCCGGCGAAATGAGAGCACTGCAGGAGGTTACAGTACATGGAATTGGTATCCAGCGGCGGGCACTGGGCCACGAGGGCATGGACGGCAGCGCCGTCTGCCGCCGTCGGGCGTAGCAGTTCGATGCCGTCCGACGGATCAGGGGTGGGCGGGCGCTGGCCCTGGTCCTTGGAATCTTCCCTGCCTGGTGTTTCTGTCTTGTCTGTTGCTGCGTTTGTTGTCACTGATATTGATTGCATTCTATAGAGTACTACTACCTTCTTTGCTCCAATTTTATCGAGTCTGCTTTCGAGAGATGTCAGACTGATGACATATCCTCCATCACTACGTGGATTCCTGCCTGACAGCTGAAATTGGGAAAGCATTGTACACGATACAATTTAATTAGTACACTAAATAGTATTCCAGCGTGACAGGGTTCCCGGAAGTGATTGCCGGAAGCGATTAAGAGCCCGGCAAAAAAAATTGCAACAGAACGGCAACTGAATCGAGACAAAATTCATCGAATACAGAGATAATGCAGCAATCTCAAGGTTAAGGAGAATGAGCAGCACTACGTCACACGCCACCAATGCGGAACGCATGTCAAGGTTCGCCCGGGGGCTGGAAAACCTGACGAGGACAAATTTCGTGGAAGATATCGAGGAGGTGCTGGTGTCACTGCGCCGGGTGATGCGAGCCACCGGTTTACATTCAAAATACCTGGCCAGAACAACGGGGCTGACCACACCACAGATACTGGTGCTGCAGGCAATAAGGGATTCCGGACCTGTCACTATCGGGACACTGGCCGACAAGGTCAGCCTCAGCCAGGCCACCGTCACCTCTATACTTGATCGCCTTGAGAAGCGCGAACTGGTGTTCCGGGAGCGTTCGGATCAGGACAAGCGCAAGGTTTTCGCCAATCTCACCGAGACCGGGCAGGAGACCCTCAAAAATGCCCCCATGCCATTGCAGGAACAGTTTGCCAGGCAGTTCCTGGAACTGGAGGAGTGGGAGAGGTCCATGATCGTCTCCGCCCTGCAGCGCGTGGCGCACATGATGGATGCCCAGGAAATCGATGCCTCGCCGGTCCTTGATATCGGTGTACTGGACAGCGCTGTCGTACCGGCCGAGTCCACTGGACACGATTTGTCCGCCAACGATGCCGGCCGATCCGGTTCCGGCGATGAGACCGGCAACCAGGGAGAAATTTAGGGAACCTCGGACGTCCTCAGCGTCGGACCCCGGCCTCACTGTCGTTGATGGTCCTCTGCCACGGATTGCGGTAGGATCAGCCTGTATTACTGATCCAGGCAAAACCTCCAACAGATTCAGCCGGGAAGCAACGGTTCGGAGAATTTCTGGACTGGAATCAACCAGGAATAGAATCCAATATAAAACAATAAAAAGGTCCCATCATGAAAACTTTGTTCATGTCCTGCCTGCTGCTGATCGCCACAACCGGCGCCAGCGAACTCATGGCGCAACGCACCAGCCCCAACCCGTTGCCGGTCACTGTGCCACTGGAATTGCCCACATTCGATATTCCCAGGTTGCGCGTGGTGCCGATTGTTACCGGCCTGGCCAATCCCTATGCCATGGCATTCCGGGAGAATGGCGATATCCTGATCACCGAGCGTTATACCGGAAAACTTCGACTGGTGAGGGATGGCATGCTTGCCGAGGACGAGGTCACGGGCGTTCCGGAGGTTTTCGGCGAGCTGTTTCGTGCCGGACTGATGGATATTGCTCTGCACCCGGAAGACGACAGCCTGGTTTATCTGACCTATACGAAACCGCTGGCCACGGGCGAGGAGCCCACCCGGACCGTGGCGTTGGCCAGGGGCAGGCTCGTGGAAAACCGCCTGACCGACGTAGACGATATCTTTGTTGCCAGGAAAACCGATGAAGGCATTGCCGGTTCAGCAATGCAGTTTGCCCCTGACGGCACGTTGTTCCTCTCCCTGGGCGGCGCCTACGTTTACCAGGGCATTGGCGAGCTGGCCCAGGATCCGACCTCGCATTTCGGCAAACTGTTGCGACTGAACGCCGATGGCAGTGTGCCGTCGGACAATCCCTTTGTGGACAGTGGCCAATACCTGCCCGAGGTGTACACCGTTGGTCACCGCAACCAGCTGGGCCTGGCTTATCACCCGGAGACAGGGGAATTGTGGGCCAGTGAAAACGGACCCCAGGGCGGAGACGAGATCAATATTATTCGTGCGGGGGAGAATTATGGCTGGCCCATCGTGTCTTTCAGCCGGCAATATCGAGGTGACTGGGTTACCGGTGCCCCGGGTCATGCCGATTTTCGGGGACCCGAGGTACTTTTCTGGCCCTCGGTTGCGCCGGCAGGAATCGCGTTCTACAGCGGCGACGGACTCCCGGAATGGCAGGGCGACCTGTTCGTGGCGTCCATGATGACCGGTCGCATTCCCGGCACGGGACACCTGGTACGTATTGTCTTCAATAGCCGTGGTGAGGAAGTGCGGCGGGAAAACCTGCTGACCGAGTTACGATCCAGGATTCGGGACGTTCAACAGGGACCGGATGGTTATCTCTACGTGCTTACCGACGAGGCAGACGGTGCCCTGCTGCGACTGGAGACAGCCAGGTAAAGCCACTGGGAATTGCCAGCAGAAACCGCCACAACGGCGTTTTTCGCCTCGTCTTGGCTGCGCTCATGACGTTTTTCAACAGCCTGCTAGTTGTCGAGTTCGGCGGTCTGGGCATAGGGCGCCGCCAGCCGTTTGCTGCCAAAGGCATTGATGCCTTTCAGTAGATTCAGCGCTTCGTTGAGCGGGTAGTCGTTCACCAGGATCTGCTGGGCACTGACCCGCGGCCGGGCGCCTTCGGATTCCGTGGTACTCTCCAGGTGTCCCTGCAGGTCGGCTTCCGAGTAAGTCGCCGAGTTCCGATCCACACGGGTAACGAGAGCTTCTTCCACGACGATATCCGGGTCGATGCCGAAGGCCTGAATGGAACGACCGGACGGCGTATAGTAGAGCGACGTCGTAAGCTTGATGGCGCGGTTCTCGCTGAGGGGCAGAACGGTCTGTACGGAACCCTTGCCGAAGCTGCGGCTGCCCATGATAATGGCCCGGCCGTGATCCTGCAGTGCGCCTGCCACAATTTCTGACGCTGAAGCCGAGCCTTCATTGATCAATACCACCAGGGGTATATCACCTCCCGGGTTGCTGCGGGTTGCATCGAATGACATTTCGCTCTCGGTAAGCCGACCCTTGGTGGTTACGATGGTTCCCTCGGAAATAAAGGCGTCAACCACGGCAACCGAAGCCGGCAGAACACCACCGGGATTGTTGCGCAGATCCAGCACCAGGCCCTTCAACTCGGTATTTTCTTCACCCAGGTCGTTGATGGCATCAACGACCTCGTCTCCGGTATTGGCGCGAAACTGGGCGATTCGAATGTAGCCGTAGCCTGGCTCAAGGCTGCGATGCCGGACACTGGCTACGGAGATGACTTCCCGGGTGATGGTGACGTCGAATGGTGCCGGTTGACCATCTCGAACGACGGTAATCGTTACGTCGGTGCCCGGTTCGCCGCGCATCATGCCGGCAGCCTCTTCCGGCAGGATCTCCTGCAGCGGCTGGCCGTCGATGCGGATAATGAGATCGCCCGCCTGGATGCCGGCCCGGTCCGCCGGCGTATTGTCGATGGGGCTGATAACGCGAATGTAGCCGTTCTCCTGGCCCACTTCGATGCCGAGCCCGCCGAATTCACCGGTGGTGGTTTCCTGCAGGCTGTCGTATTCCGAGGCTGCCAGGTAGGAAGAATGCGGATCCAGACCCGCCAGCATGCCGCGTATGGCATTTTCCAGCAGCACCTCGTCGTCCACGTCCTCGACGTAGGACATGCGGATGCGGTCCAGTGCCTGGGTGAACATCCGGACTTCCTCCAGGGGCAGGGGGAGCTTTGGTGTCTGCTGTGCCGGCTGCTGCGCGTTGCTGGAAAAGGTGACGCTGGTCAGCAAAGCACCCAATGCGAGGGAACTCAACTGACGCTTGATTTTCTGCATCTCGAACATGTCAGGTGCCTGTATTTACGGAATTTCCGGGTTCTATCCGGACTGCGCCGGTACTGTCAATAATTTCAGTTTACACCGCGGGACGCAATGCCGGATAGCGCAAAATCGTCGATATGTCGCGGCATTTGACCAGCGTGACCAGTAAAAACTTGCAAGCAGGTACGCAATGTGCCCCGGAACCACCGGGACTATTCCGGCGGCTGCAGCCATGGCATGGGGTCCTGGGGCCGGCCATTATGACGTATTTCGAAATAGCTCCCGGTGATTCGTTGGCCACCGCTGTTGCCTACGGTGGCAATGACACTGCCGGCATCGACCCAGGAACCGCGTTCCCTGGTCAGTGTTTCATTATGGCCGTACAGGCTCATGTAACCGTCGCCGTGATCCAGTATCAGCAGTAACCCGGTGCCCCGCAGCCAGTCAGCGAATACCACCCGCCCACCGTGCACTGACCTCACCGGGTCACCTGCTGTCCCGCTGATGGTGATGCCCTGACGCTGCAGATCGCCATTGCCATAGCTATCGCCGAACTTTGCCAGCAGGGGCCCGGATACCGGCCAGGGCAGATCGCCCCGGCGCTGGGAAAACGGCAGTGCACTGCCGGGCACCGGGATATCCTCCACGGCGCGCTGAACCTCGTCGATCAGTGCCTGCAGTGCCTCCCGGTCCGCCACCAGCCCGTCCAGCTCGCTGCGACGATCGCGCATGGCGGTGTCCAGCGCCAGCAGGGCCTGCTGCCGGGCATTGGTAAACTGCTCCTGCTGAGCCAGCTGCTCATCCAGCTGCTGCTGGTGGTTCAACAGTGTGTTCCGGGAGTTTTCCAGCGCCTCGTGGGTTGCCTGGAGGCTGGTCAGAGTCTGCTGATATTCCTCCACCCGTGCCAAACGGAATGCATTGATGCGGCGGAAATAGTGCAGCATGCGTACGGCCACGGCCGGGTCTTCCTGGTTGAGCACCAGCTTCAGTGTACCCTGGGATCCTGATTTGTAGGCGGCACGCAGGAGCTGCCTGACCTGTTCCAGCTGTTCATTCCTGCTGGCGGTCAGCCGGACCTCCTGGTCCTGCAGCGCCAGCAGGCGACGATTGCCCTCCGCCAGTGCCAGGCGGGTGGCGGCTATCTGCTGCCGGATTTCCGCCAGGCGGGATTCCGCGGTCTGCAGCTGATGTTCCAGTTCCGGGCGCTGCTGCTGCGCCTCGGCAAGCCAGCTCTCAATTCGCTGGATAGCCTGGTCCAGCTGTTGCAGCTCCTGCCCGGTGGGAGGCGGTTCCGCGGCACCGGGAGCGCCGCTCAGGCCGGTTGCCACGACCAGCACACCCAGCGACCGAACCAGTGAAAACGTGCAATGGCTGGCAGGCTGCATGGCGCGGTAATTTCCGGATCAGCCGGCGGCGCGCTGTGAGCTTTTCTTGGGGTCTGTCAGCAGGACCCGACCGCTCATTTCGTCCGGTACTGCCAACTTTATCAAGGTAAGCAGGGTTGGTGCTATATCGCAAAGTGAACCTTCGCCGTTGAATTCAAGGCTGGTATTGCCGACGTATACCAGCGGGACAGGACCACTGGTATGGGAGGTCAGGGGCTGGCCGGTCTGCTCGTCGACCATTTGTTCCACATTGCCATGATCGGCGGTAATCAGCAGTTCACCCTGCACGTCCTTGATTGCCGCGACAATTTTTTCCAGACATTGGTCCACGGCCTCCACGGCTTTTACCGAGGCGGCAAAATCGCCGGTATGGCCCACCATGTCACCATTGGCATAGTTGCAGATGATGGCATCGAACCGGCGTGACCGGATTGCCTCGGTGAGTTTTTCGGTTACCTCGAAAGCACTCATTTCAGGCTTCATGTCGTAGGTTTTCACTCTGGGCGAGGGTACCAGTACTCTTTCTTCGTTCTGGAACGGTTCCTCGCGCCCACCATTGAAGAAGAAAGTGACGTGGGCATATTTTTCAGTTTCCGCAATACGCAGCTGAGTTTTGCCCTGTGCCGCCAGGTATTCGCCCATCACGTTCTTCAACGGCTCAGGAGGGAAAGCGCTGGGAGCCTCGATGTCCGCCGCGTACTCGGTCAGCGTGGCGAACTCGGCCAGTACCGGTCGCGATCGGCGATGGAAGCCGGAAAAGTCATCGTCCACAAACGCACGGGTAAGCTCCCTGGCCCGGTCGGCACGGAAATTCATGAACAGCACGCAATCGCCGTCACTGACAACGGCGGCAGGGTCCGACCCACTGCCTATCAGGGTGGGCTGCACGAATTCGTCATCTTCATCACGATCGTAAGCTGCCTGCAGTCCATCTGTGGCCGAGTCTGCCTGGAACGGCGCTTCTCCCAGGGTAAGCATGTCATAGACCGGCTGTACGCGATCCCAGCGCGAATCCCGGTCCATGGCAAAGAAGCGACCGGCGAGTGTGGCTACCCTGCTGTCGCCCCTGTCTTTCAACATTGCGTCTGCCCGCTGCAGCGATTCCAGCGCACTGCGAGGCGGGGTGTCCCGGCCATCGAGAAAGGCGTGGAGAAAAATCCGCCGGGCACCACGTCTGCTGGCCAGTTCGATGGCAGCAAAAATCTGCTGTTCGTGGCTGTGGATACCGCCGGGTGACAGCAGGCCCATGATATGAACTGCCCCGTCGGCAGACACTGCCTGGTCCACGGCCTGGCTGAAAACGGGGTTGGTGTAGAATTCGCCAGCCTCGATTGCCTTGTCGATCCGAGTCAGACTCTGGTAAACGACGCGGCCGGCACCCAGGTTCATGTGCCCGACTTCGGAATTGCCCATCTGGCCTTCCGGCAACCCGACTGCCAGGCCCGAGGTGCGAATCAGCGTGTGCCGTTCATTGGCCCAAAGCTGGTCCCAGACTGGTGTGTTGGCGGCGCGTATGGCGTTGTGCTCAGCCTGTTCGCGGTATCCCCAGCCATCCAGTATCAATAACAGGGCGGTAGTCTTCTGCTGTTCATTCATTAAATTAATGTCCCAGTTGGCGATTCTCGACTCGTCAGGAAGCAGTGATCAGCTGTCCGGTGGCTGGTCGTAACATGGAGTCATTGGTACCCCGATTATACGCGGTGTCGCATCACTTGGAACTTCTTTCAGAACACTCCGGCGTGTATACTGCTCCCCTTTTTACGGACCGCTAACGGCCAGTCCTGGCAGCCGGCAAATTTCCGCTGGT
>Ga0209578_10000786_pt1 | contig 34747 bp, 33 predicted proteins | sample tdAd472_FD_187127 | JGI IMG/M metagenome (GOLD analysis project Ga0209578, IMG submission 187127) | Marine sediment microbial communities from the Atlantic coast under amendment with organic carbon and nitrate - tdAd47.2 (SPAdes)... | ecosystem: Environmental > Aquatic > Marine > Coastal >...
CGAATTTCAAATCCTTAAACCACACTAGATTCATATAGTTACTAGTGACCCTTATGGATCTGAAGTTCGCTCAGTGCTTGCCGAATAATGCAGCGAACTTCAGATCCGGGTCACTAGTCCTTCGCCAACTCAGCAAATTCAGCTGCCAGCGTGAAATCCGCATGACGCCCTGCGCGCCGTGCCAGTGCTTCGTCATCATCGCCCCATTGTTCGGCCTGCCAGAGCTCGTCCAGCTCTGCGGCCTGCCAGAGCTGCGCGAGCGGGAAGGCGCATTCCACGGTGGCAAGGCCGATGATCAGTGATCCGCTGATTGGCACCAGCTTGGCGAGCGCGGCGAGGGTGAAGGGGCAATGCGCGGCTGTTGCATCGTGCAAGCGCGCCAATGTTGCATCAGGCTGGGCGACATGGAGGATGCCCTGCGTCACCGCAAACTTCACATTATATAATGTGCTCGCCCAGTCGAGCAGCGGTTGCCATTGCTCGGCTTGCCGCGCAACCAGAGTGTCTGGCGCGTCGGCGCGGTAGCACAGCATGTCGCTCTCGCCATAGGCGGAAATGCTTGCCGCGAAAGCCGCGATGTCAGGCATGATTGTGTCGAGCGCGGCATTGGCCATGCCTGTCATCGGCATGGAGGTGGGGTCGATATCGTCGCCTTGCTGCTCCCATTCCGCGACAATGGCCTTGGCCATCCCGATATTCGGCACGGCGAGCAGCGCGCGGGCGGGCGTCCGCACAGGGCGGCCATCCAGCATTATGCCGTGCCCGCCTTCGTAAGGCGCGGTGGCTGCTTCCTTGTAAAAGCGCTTCATGGCCTCATCTCTATTCTGGGGGCGTCCGCCATGCACGACCCAGAATGCGCGGCACGAACATGGTTTGAAACATGCCTACCGTGGCGATAATCGCGCCCATGATCTTGGCTTTCTGGCCTTGCACAAAGCCAAATTTCTGCATCATGATGAGGAAGCCAAAAGCGAGGATTACAGCGCCGGAAAGGCGGAACAGGTTGAGTATGACAAAGCGCTGCTTTGCTGCGGCTTCGCGCGCCTGCTGGTCGGGATCAGTGTCTGGTGTCGTCATGATGCCGCGATATGGCGTGCCAGATCGTTTATGTCTACCGCTACAGCATGTGCGCCAGCGGCGGTCAGCGCTTCCGGGCTATGATAGCCCCAGTTGACGCCCAGCCCACGCATGCCTGCATTCACGGCCATTTCCATGTCATAGCTGGTGTCGCCAATCATGACGGTGGTCTCCGGTGTGGCGCCCGCTTCCTCCATAGCCAGCAGGCCCATGGAAGGGTGCGGCTTGGAAGGGTGCCGGTCAGCGGTCTGGAGCGTGATGAAATGATCAATAATGCCATGCGTGTTGAGGCAGTTGATAAGGCCGCGATCTGATTTTCCGGTGGCGACGCCCAGCCTCCAGCCTTCATCGGCGAGCTGTATGATCAGCTCGGCTATGCCGGGATAGAGTGGCTCTGAGATCCCGTTGGTGCGGCGCATATGCTGAAAGGCCAGCTTGTACTGCCCGGCGAGATGATTATGAAACTCTGCATCAGCATCTGGCAGCAGCCGTGCCATGGCTTGCGGCAGAGAGAGGCCGATGACGGAGAGGGTCTGCAGCCGTGTCGGCGGTGTCAGCTTTACCGCGTCGAAACAGCGATTCATCGCTTCGGTTATGTCATTTTGGCTGTCGACCAATGTGCCATCGCAATCGAACAGGGCAAGACGATTGGACGCGGTGCTCATTTTGGTTTCTTGCCATCCTTGGCGGGCGGCTTTTTGTCGGAGTTTTGCCCGCGACCGCGTCGTTCGCCGCGCCGTTCCTTGCGCAAGTCCTTGGCATGTTGGCGACCTGCGCGCTTGATGTCGTCCTTCGTTGGGCCAGCGCTGATTTCTTCATCGAGTGGCAAATCGCCCGCTTCGATGGCAAAACCGAGGCCTTCGAGACTTTCTGCGAAATGCTGTGGCAGTTCGGCGCGCACATCGACATGGCCGCCATCGGGATGATCGATGCGGATGCGGCGCGCGTGCAGATGCATCTTGCGGCTGATTGTGCCGGTCAGGAAAGCGTCTTTGCCGCCATATTTGCCATCGCCAACAATCGGAAAGCCAATAGCGGCGAGATGGACGCGAAGCTGGTGTGTGCGGCCGGTGTGAGGCTGTAGCTCAACCCAGGCCGCGCGGTTGCCAGCGCGCTCAATCACGCGGTAGCGGGTGCGCGCGGGCAGACCATTTTCCTCATCGACATGCATTTTTTCGCCGCCTGTGCCCGGCTGCTTGGCCAGAGGCAGGTCGATCATGCCATCTTCTATGCTGGGTACGCCGACAACCAGCGCCCAGTAGACCTTGCGCGCGGTGCGGCTGGAAAAGGCCTTGGCGAAATATCCGGCAGAGCGGGCAGAGCGCGCGAGCAGAAGCGCGCCCGATGTGTCCTTGTCGAGCCGGTGGACGAGCTTGGGCCGGTCATCGCGCTCGTACATCAGGGCATCGAGCAGGCCATCGACATGAATGTCGGTCTTGGTGCCGCCCTGTGTGGCGAGGCCCGCTGGTTTGTTGATCACAATCGCCTGATCGTCCCGGTGAATGACGAGGCTTTGCATGAAGTCGATGTCTTCATCGGCGAGCTGCGGGCGCGCGGGGCGCTTGCGCGCTTCGGGTGCTGCCGTTTCCGATAGTGGCGGGGCAGGCGGCACACGGATGCTCTGGCCTTCAACGATGCGATCCCCCGGCGCGGCGCGTGCGCCATCGACGCGCAGCTGGCCGGTGCGTGCCCAGCGCGAAACGGTCGCAAAGCTGATGTCCGGCATATGTCGCTTGAACCAGCGGTCGAGGCGGATGCCGTCATCATCGGCGCTGACCGTTATGGTAAGCGCGACACTATGAGCAGGTTTGAGCGCTTTTACAGGCTTTGGTGCCACAGGTGCGGCAGATATGTTAGCGGGTTTGGACGCCGCTGGACGCTTCGTGGCCGGGGCCACTTTCGCTTTGACCTTACTGCCCTTGCCATGTTTCACGCCGCCACGCTTCTTTTCGAACGGCGCGCCGGGTTTGCGCGAGCGCGGGCCGTTTCCGGGGCCATTACGCGGACCAGTAGAGGTGCGGGGCGGGCGGCTCATGCGACGCTCCGCATTAGCATAAGGCCGGCAAACAGCCCGCCAACGGACAGTAATACCGAGAGCAGTGCATAAGCGGTTGCGCTGCCCCATTGTCCGCGCTCGATCATCAGCATCACTTCAAGGCTGAAAGAGGAGAAGGTTGTAAAGCCGCCCATCAAGCCGACACCGATGAGCAATCTGATCTGTTCGCCACCAGCAGAACCATGACGGGCCAGCCATCCAGCAAGGGCGCCCATCAGGAAGCCTCCAATGATGTTGACTCCAAACGTGCCCCAGGGCCAGCCGCCGGTGCCCATGACATGGGTTGCCATACGGCCGAACTGATAGCGGCCCAGCGCACCCAGTGCGCCGCCGAGCATGACGATGAGGCTGTTCATATACTGCCCCCTAAAGCGCTTTTGCGCCGCGGGGAACTGATATTTGAACGTTAGGGTCAGGATCCATTAATTTCGCGGTCATGGCGTTCAAATGGTGAAGAGATCGGGCGGAAAAGCCCGCAGTGAAGGCTGGTGGCCTTTGCAAGGGCAGTTTCGTTCGAGGTCGAAGCCATTTGAACGTCCGTTCGGATTTGACCGATTGGCCGCTCTGCCACGTCAGAAAAGCTTGAAAATGTCCCCACATTTCCTGCACTTTTCTTCCTCGCATAGCGGCCAATCGCTTCAAACCATGATCCTCGGAATTAATGGGTCCTGACCCTAAGATGCTGGTGCCCGAAAAGCATGGCATATGCAAAACAAGATTTACAGCAAGGCCAGCAGCATTATGAGGGGCGCATGACAGATACTCCATCAGGTGCCATTAACAAGGCCATCATATTGAGCGCGGGGCAGGGTTCGCGCCTGTTGCCGCTGACTGCAGACATGCCCAAATGCATGATCGATTGCTCCGGTCGAACGCTGATTGAGTGGCAAATCCGCTCCCTTGTCGCCAATGGCGTGAGCGAAATCCACGTGGTCACGGGCTTTATGACCGAGGTTGTGGAGCGTGAGTTGGAACGGTTGGCGCAGCCGGGCTTGACGCTGACCGTATATTTTAACCCATTTTATAAAGTTGCGGACAATCTGGGCAGTTGCTGGATCGTGCGCGAGGCGATGGAAGGGGATTTCCTGATCCTCAATGGGGATACATTGGTGTCGCAAGCGCTGGTTGCCAAGGTACAGCAGGGCGGCGGCTATCCCATTTGTGTCACGGTTGATGTCAAAGACAGCTATGACAGCGATGACATGAAGGTCGAGCGGGCAGACGGCGGCAAGAGCGCGCGGCTTGTGCATATTGGCAAGACGCTCTCGGCGCAGCAGACCAATTCTGAGTCGATAGGTTTTCTGGCGTTTCGTGGCGAAGGAGCGCAACTGTTTCGGGATACGGTCGAGGCGACTATGCGCACGCCCGCTGGCGTTGAGAACTGGTATCTCAAGGTCATCGACCAGATTGCCGCGACCGGCAAGGTCGGCACAGTTTCCATTGAAGGCGAAGAATGGGGCGAGGTGGACTTCCTCAACGATGTCGAGGTGGCTGAGCGGCTGACAGCGGGGTGGGAATAAGCCGTCTATGCGGTCTCTTGCCACAAGGAGGCCAGCCAGTTTCGCAACTGCGTTTTCTGCTCTTCCGATAGCGCTACTGCTGATTTCAAATCAGGCGGTCCGGGCCAACCGGCATCGCTGAAGGCAAGTCCATTTTGTTCACGCGCGCCTTCATAGCGCGGCAACACATGAAAATGCACCTGCGGGTCGACCATCATCAGCATCAGCCAGTTCATACGCGCATAACCCACCGCCTTGGCGAGCATGGCTTCCACTCGCCGCGTTACGTCTGCAAGACCAGCGTGATATTCGGGTGCTAACGCGCCGAAAGCGGTAGCGTCAGATTTCGCGGCGACCACCAGCGATCCCAGCGTGACTTGTGCCGGGCGGAGCAGCACGACCCAATGGTCGGTCTCGCCAATCAATGTCGCAGGATAGCCGAATTTCTCGATGGTTGGGTTCATGCATCTTTCTCCAGCCAGCTTGTGATGGTCTCGCCACAGGCTTTAGCAACCAGCATTTGCGTCAGTTGCACAGCATGTACGACCAGAGACACTATCGTCCACCATGCCACAGCGACAAGGCCAATGTCCGGGCGTCCGGCAAGAAGGCTGACGACCAGTATCGCCATATTCGGGTTTCGGCGCGCGGTGATGAGGCGGAACCAGCTGTCGAACGGGCGCCAGATATGGACGTGCATGCCGTCGTTCATCCGCATGAACGCGCCTTCGATCAGGCGCTGCACAACATAGCCGATCAAGATTGCCGCCATCACGAATATGAAGGTCGAAGTGGGCAGGGCCAGACCCACAGCGCCCAGGCCAATACCCCAAGCATACCACCAGAAGGGCGGGTGGACGAGGTCTATGCCGTGGTCGAATATATTGCCCCACCAACTCGATGTGATGGTACAGCGGGCGAGCTTGCCGTCCACGGTGTCGAGCACCATGAAGACGAAACCACTGGCGACGCCCGCCCAGAAATGCCCCTGATAGAATAATATGGTGGCGTAGATGCACAGGATGGCGCCGATGGCCGTCACCATATTGGGCGTCATTTTCAGCGCCGCGGCGAGGCGGGTCATGTGAAAGGCCAGCTCAGGCCACAGATATTTGGTGAGCAGGTCCGTCACGCCCTTATAGGCTCCGAAATAGCTGGCGCGCTCAATCTGGTAGCGGGTCTGGGGCGTTAGCAGCGTGGCAAAAGGCGTTTCCTTCTTGCGAAGCTGTTCATTGTAGAAGCTGGGGCTGGTGGCGAGGTCGATGGTCTGGCCGGGTGTTTCGCCCTGCCATTGGCCCAGAACCATATCATCGCCATTGGTGAAACGCGTGCCCGGCATTTTGAGCGCGAGGCGCAGCAATAGCGGATCGAACGCATAATCAAGGTTGATATGCAGCATGTGTTCGTCTGCTATGGGGCGCTTGCCCGTTTCCTGCGCGATGAGACGGCGAACGCGCTCGGCAGAGGTCATGCCCCAGATACGAGCATCGCCATTACCTGTCATATTGAGCTGGGTTTGTGTCACGCAAGTTCCATATTTATGAGTGATTGAGCGCTTCGGTGTGAAGCCCGGCCTCTCATATCAGAGGTTGCGGAGCTGTCAAAAGAGTGTCACCGATTGTAATATGCATAGCCGTTATTGATAGCTTGCGACCCCGTATGTTCCAATTATGTGATACTATTATGTGTTAAGGTATAAAACGGATAGGTTGAGTATAACGGGTATGTCGGAAATGGCTTTGGTTGAATAAATGATTGAAGAGATAGGGTTTATAGCTTCTGATTGCCGGGTTCTAAACTAGGTTATGACACTTCATATTTCTAACTACTCCACTCTTATTCATGAGGGTATCAGCCCTGTTCGCGCGCCAAAGTGCGTTCATTTTGGCGGGCCTGACCGTCCGCCAAGAGCATTGCGTGACCTGCTTGAGCAGCGAGTGAACGCAGTTCCACCGGGAGGGGAGATTATATGGGCTACATATTATTTCCGCGATGAGGCGCTGGCATCTGCACTGATTGCCGCAAGTGACCGCGGTGTGAAGGTGCGGCTCCATATGGATGGCCACCCCCGGACGCCGCAGGTAAACGAAGCTGTGCTGAAAAAATTACAGGCCCATGGACTGCATGGAGGTTTGCATGTTCACGCTCCCGCCGTGCCCGCATTGTCCTCTGTGCACCCGCATCTGCATAGCAAGATCTATTATTTTTCTGCCCCTGAGCCTGTCGTTCTTGTTGGCTCATTCAACCCTTCGGGCAATGACCCGGAGCAGCCGGAGATTATCGCCAAAATAGGCGATCAGGATCGCGGGCATAATATGCTGGTTGAACTGGATGAACCTTCTCTGGTTCATGCATTGAAGGAGCATGTGCATAATATGCGCAGACCATGGGCACGGTTTCGGCCTGCGCAAAACAGGCCTGTTGCATCGGCTCAGGCACATGCATGGTTCTATCCGCGTTTGCGCCCCGCCGTGGTTGATCGGCATCTTGGTGCGCTTGAAGATGGCGCGCGCATATTCGGTGCCATCTCTCATTTGAAATCGGGTGTATTTGTAAAATGCCTGTTTGAAGCGGCACGAAAAGGCGCTGCTGTGCGTTTGCTGGTGCATGATACAGAACGCCGGGTTCCGCAGGCGACTGTTGATGCCTTGTCTGATGCAGGCATTGCCATTACCCGCTACAGGCACCCGGAAGGGCTGCCGCTGCATGCAAAGTTCCTTCTTGTGGATGAAGGCGGCGAGAGAACCTCCTATTTTGGCAGCTTCAACTATAATCCACGGTCGCGTTTTCTGAACCGGGAGATATTGCTTGCAAACCGCAGTACCTGCTTGTTCGACAGTTTATCGGAGCGTTTTGACCTTATAAAAGAGGAAGCTGAAACATTTTAGAGATGAATAAAATGGTAAGAAAAGCTTTGCCTTTGTGCCATGTTTGGCTATCGGCATTCTGATTGAACGGGGAAATATCGAGCATGGCAACTTTCACGCTTCCGAAGAACAGCAAGATCACCGGCAAGGGCAAGGTGCACAAGGCTGAGGGTGCAACCAACGTCAAGTCCTTCAAGGTCTATCGTTATGATCCTGATTCGGGCGAGAACCCGCGCTATGACACGTTCGAGATCGATCTCGACAATTGCGGGCCGATGGTGCTCGATGCGCTGATCAAGATGAAGAATGAGCAGGACCCCTCGCTCACCTTCCGTCGTTCCTGCCGCGAGGGTATTTGCGGCTCTTGCTCGATGAACATGAACGGCAAGAACGGCCTTGCCTGCACCACCGCAATTGAAGATTGCAAAGGCGAGGTGCGCATCACCCCATTGCCGCATATGGATGTGGTCAAGGATCTGGTACCGGACTTTACCCATTTTTATGCGCAGTACAGCTCCATTCAGCCCTGGCTGAAGACGGTTTCGACCACGCCTTCTGGCAAGGAGCGCCTCCAGTCACCGGCAGAGCGCGAGAAGCTCGACGGGCTCTATGAGTGCATATTGTGCGCCTGCTGCTCGACGAGCTGCCCGAGCTACTGGTGGAACAGCGACAAGTTCCTTGGCCCGGCTATCCTGCTTCAGGCCTATCGCTGGCTTGCGGATAGCCGCGACGAGTTCACCGGCGAGCGCCTTGATGAGCTGGAAGACCCGTTCCGCCTCTACCGCTGCCACACCATCATGAACTGCGCCAATGTATGCCCCAAGGGCCTGTCGCCCGCCAAGGCGATTGCTGAAACCAAGAAGATGATGGTCGAGCGCCAGCTCTGAATGTGACTGAGCCGTTCTTCTACGAGCCTGACCCGGAAGTACCCGGATGGCATCGCTGGGGGCCGCGCGATGTAGCAATTTTTACCGGCATATATGGCCCGATTCATGTGCGCGCTGTTGCCGATGACCAGGCCGAGGTTCGTTTTGATCCCGCTGACCGTCAATTAGGCAATGTCATGGGCGCTTTGCACGGCGGCGCTTTGACGGGGATGCTGGATATTGCCCTGTTCGGCGGCAGCGCGGCGCTTGATGCCTGCCATGTCGAGACCAGTGTCACAGTAGAGTTGAACACGCATTTTTTGTCGGCAGGCCGCATGAATGGCGTTGTTATTGTCGAGTTCGAGGTGATGCGCTCGACACGGCGTCTGCTCTTTGCGCGCGGGGTTGCGCGCCAGGGAAGCGACGTGTTGCTGCAATATAGCGCCATCATTCGCAAAGGAACGAGCGCGGCATGACAAATATGCTTGATCGTTACAATATGCTGATAGCCGCGGGCGAATTACGCGCGGACCCGGATCAGGCCGCCGCAGCCAAGCGACTGGACCAATTGCAGCAGGACCTTGAAGCTGTCCCGCCGCGTGGTTCTACACTCTGGAAATTGTTGCGGCGATTGCCGGAGCCGCCGCGTGGAGTATATTTCTGGGGTGGCGTTGGTCGCGGGAAGTCTATGCTGATGGACCTGTTCTATGAAAGCGTTCAGATCAAGCGCAAGCGCCGCGCGCATTTTCATGAGTTTATGCTCGATGTGCATGCGCGGCTTGCCGAGGCGCGCAAATCCGAAAGCGGCGACCCCATTCCACCGGTTGTGGCTGCACTGGCAGAGGATGCGCGTCTGCTGTGCTTTGACGAGATGGTCGTCAACAACATGGCCGATGCGGCAATTATGTCGCGCTTGTTCACAGGGCTGCTGGATGCCCGCGTGACGATTGTGACCACGTCTAACCGTGTGCCGGACGATTTGTATAAGGACGGGCTGAACCGCCAGCTTTTCTTGCCTTTTATCGAGTTAATCAAACAGCGCCTTGATGTCAGGACGCTCAATGGCCCTACTGATTATCGCCGGGATCGTCTGGGCAATGCCAAGCTGTGGCATGTGCCCAATGGTGAAGAAGCGACCAAGGCACTGTCGCAAGCGTTCTTCCGGCTGACCGATTATCCGCCCGAAGATCGTGATCATGTGCCTTCCGAAGCGCTGGCTGTACAGGGCGGGCGAACCCTGCATGTCCCAAAGGCGCTCAAGGGCGTAGCCGTTTTTTCGTTCAAGCGTTTATGTGCTGAGGCGAGGGGGGCTAGCGATTATCTCGCCATTGCGCGACATTATCACAGTGTCATCATCGTGGGTATTCCGGTGCTCGGTCCGGAAAACCGCAATGAGGCTGCGCGTTTTGTCACATTAATTGATGCGTTATATGAATATAAGGTCAAATTACTGGCGAGTGGGGATGCGCCCGTTGAGCAGCTTTACCCTGAAGGGGATGGGGCATTTGAGTTTGAAAGAACGGTCTCACGATTGATGGAAATGCAGTCAGATGCGTATCTCGCCAAAGGACATGGCGAGGAATAACAGTCTTTTTCATGATTATTATTGCAATTAGTTCGCAATATCAAAGATAAGTGATGAATCCCGTCATTGTGGTGTTGAATCCTTAATTAAATCGGCTTAAGCGAACAGAGTTCATCTTGCCGGCCAATTTGGAATCCAGCCGGCCCTCAAGGAGTTGACTGGAATGGCTCGTAAGAAAATTGCCCTCATCGGCGCTGGTAATATTGGTGGTACTCTCGCGCATCTCGCAGCCCTGAAGGGGTTGGGCGATGTTGTTCTCTTTGATATTGCCGAGGGCATCCCGCAGGGCAAGGCGCTTGACCTGTCGCAGTGCAGCCCGGTTGAAGGTTTTGACGCCAAGATCACTGGCACCAATGATTATGCTGATATTGCTGGCGCTGATGTTATCATCGTTACGGCTGGTGTCGCCCGCAAGCCGGGCATGAGCCGTGATGATCTGCTGGGTATCAATCTCAAGGTCATGAAGTCTGTTGGTGAGGGCATCAAGAACAACGCGCCCGACGCTTTTGTTATCTGCATCACCAATCCGCTCGACGCGATGGTGTGGGCGCTGCGCGAATTTTCCGGCCTGCCGCATAACAAGGTGGTCGGCATGGCAGGTGTGCTTGACAGCTCACGCTTCAGCCACTTCCTTGCCGACGAGTTTAATGTCTCGGTTCAGGAAGTCACGTCGTTCGTTCTCGGCGGTCATGGCGACACAATGGTTCCGGTTGTTGAATATTCGACCGTTGCAGGCATCCCAATCCCTGATCTGATTGCCATGGGCCGTTCCACCAAGGAACGCATCGACGCAATCGTACAGCGTACCCGCAGCGGCGGCGGCGAGATTGTCGGCCTGCTCAAGACGGGCTCTGCTTTTTATGCGCCAGCCACCAGCGGCATCGCAATGGCTGAGGCTTATTTGGGCGACAAGAAGCGCATGCTGCCCTGCGCCGCTTATGTCGAAGGCAAATATGGCGTTGACGGTCTGTATGTTGGCGTTCCCGTCATCATTGGCGCTGACGGTGTTGAAGAAGTTATCGAAATTAATCTTGGCGATGAAGCCAAAGCCAATCTTCAGGTGTCGGTTGATGCTGTGAAGGAATTGCTGGTTGCCTGTAAGGGCATCGACCCCACGCTGGCTTAATCCGCTCTGCACTCCCTCCCCAGGAATAGTGTGCAGCCGGCGGAGGGATTTTACTAATGCCACACCACCTGAAACGGGGTAAAGCATGTCTATCCTAATCGACAAGAATACCAAGGTCATTACGCAAGGGATGACCGGTGCGACCGGAACTTTTCATACTGAGCAGGCGCTCGCTTATGGCACCCAGATGGTCGCAGGCGTTACGCCGGGCAAGGGCGGCACAACCCATATCGGCTTGCCAAACTTCAACACGGTTGCTGAAGCCAAACATGCGACCGGTGCTGATGCGTCGGTTGTGTATGTCCCACCGCCATTTGCAGGCGACTCAATCCTCGAAGCTATCGACGCGGAAATCCCGCTCATTGTCTGCATCACCGAAGGTATTCCGGTGCTTGACATGGTGAAGGTGAAACGTGCACTTTCGGGCTCCAAGTCGCGCCTTATCGGCCCGAACTGCCCCGGTGTGTTGACGCCGGACGAATGCAAAATCGGCATTATGCCAGGCAATATCTTCAAAAAAGGCAGTGTTGGCGTGGTTTCGCGCTCGGGTACACTCACCTATGAAGCTGTGTTCCAGACGTCCAATGCTGGCCTGGGCCAGACGACGGCTGTCGGCATTGGGGGTGACCCTGTAAACGGCACCAATTTCATTGATGTGCTGGAGCTGTTCCTTGCTGATGAAGAAACCAAGAGCATTATCATGATCGGTGAAATCGGCGGCGATGCGGAAGAGCAGGCTGCGCAGTTCCTGATCGACGAAGCCAAAAAAGGCCGCAAAAAGCCGATGGCTGGCTTTATCGCGGGTCGCACGGCGCCTCCGGGCCGCCGCATGGGTCATGCCGGCGCGATCGTTTCTGGTGGCAAGGGCGATGCGGAAAGCAAGATCGCCGCTATGGAAGCCGCTGGCATCAAGGTCGCGGCCAGCCCGTCTGAACTCGGAACCACATTGTTGGAAGTTCTTAACGGTTAACCATCTATACTATTTCTTTCGGCGCGCTGCACCGTGCCGTGGGAGAACCCGTCCGCCGACTGCACGCGGAACAACAGGGCGAAGGATAGTGCCATGGGCTATGAAGGTCAGGATTTCGAAGGTATACCAGATGAAGTTGAGCAAGGACCGAGCTGGGAAAAGCCCAATTGGCCGCTTGATACCACTGATGATTTAACATCGGCGCTCGACCCGACGCAGATGGAAGTCGCTATCAGAAAGGCGGCAAAATTTTCTGGCGCGCCGATGGGCGAAAGCGAAGTAGCGCAAGCCGCTGGCGATAGCATTCGCGCGATGATGCTTATTCGCACCTATCGTGTACGGGGGCATTTGGGAGCCAATCTTGATCCGCTGGGGCTTTCCAAAATGGAAATTCCGGCAGACCTCACCCCTGAATATCACGGTTTCTCAGGTGAAGCGCTGAACCGTAAAATCTATCTTGGCGGTACATTAGGCCTTGAATATGCCACCATAAGCGAGCTGGTTGATATATTGCGCGCCAATTATTGCGGCAATGTCGGCCTCGAATATATGCATATTGCCGATGTCGAGGAACGGCGCTTCCTGCAGGAGCGTATGGAAGGCGCGAACAAGGAAATCGAGTTTACGCCTGAGGGCAAAAAGGCGATCCTCTCCAAGGTGATCCATGCCGAGCAATATGAGAAATTTCTCGGCAAGAAATATGTCGGCACGAAGCGTTTTGGCCTTGATGGCGGGGAGTCCATGATCCCGGCGCTTGAGGCGATTATCAAGCATGGCGGCGCAGCGGGTGTACGCGAAATCGTCTATGGTATGGCGCATCGTGGTCGCCTCAACATTCTTGCCAATGTGATGGCCAAGGGCTTCCGCGTTATCTTCCATGAGTTTTCAGGCGGCACGGCCAATCCGGAAGATGTCGGCGGTTCGGGCGATGTGAAATATCATCTCGGCACGAGCACCGATCGCGAATTTGACGGCATCAAGGTGCATATGAGCCTTGTGCCTAACCCGTCGCACCTCGAAACCGTGGATCCGGTGGTGCTGGGCAAGGTACGCGCGCAGCAGGTTTTCCGTGATGATCTGGAGAAGCATGAGCAGGTCTTGCCGGTGCTGATCCATGGCGATGCCGCTTTTGCCGGGCAGGGCATCGTCTGGGAATGCTTCGGCTTCTCGGGCGTGAAAGGCTATAATACAGGCGGGTGTATCCATTTCGTCATCAATAATCAGATCGGCTTTACCACCAGCCCGCAATTTTCGCGTGGTTCGCCGTACCCCAGTGATGTTGCCAAGGGCGTTCAGGCGCCGATTTTGCATGTTAATGGCGATGACCCGGAAGCGGTTACGTTCGCCTGCAAGCTGGCGATTGATTACCGCCAGACGTTCCATCGCGACATTGTGATCGACATGTGGTGCTATCGCCGCTTTGGTCACAATGAAGGTGATGAACCGAGCTTTACCCAGCCGCTTATGTATAAGGCGATCCGCAAACATCCGCCGGTGAGTGCAGTCTATGCGGCGCGTTTGCAGAAACAGGGCGACATCGATGAAGGCTTTGCCGCGCAGGTGACCAAAGAGTTTACCGATCATCTGGAAGAAGAGTTTCAGGCGGCGAAAACCTATAAGTCCAACCAGGCGGACTGGTTCGCTGGTCGTTGGTCAGGCCTGCACCAGCCAGCAGACATTGAGACAGCACGCAAGAACGTCGAAACGGCTATTGAGAAAAAGCTGTATGACAGCCTGGGCCGCACGCTGACGACTATTCCCGAAGGCCATAATATCCATAAGACATTGCGCAGGGTTGTTGAGGCCAAGGCGGGTATGTTTGAAACGGGCGAAGGCCTTGATTGGGCTACCGGCGAAGCGCTGGCTTTTGGCAGCTTGCTCTCGGAAGGCTATAATGTGCGCCTGTCGGGGCAGGATAGCGGGCGTGGTACATTCAGCCATCGCCATAGTGTCTGGCTCGACCAGGATACGGAAAAGCGCTATATCCCACTGGCGACTGTGCCCCATGGTCAGTTTGAAGTGCTCGATAGTCCGCTCTCCGAATATGGCGTGTTGGGCTTTGAATATGGCTATGCCATGGCGGACCCTAAATCGCTGGTGATCTGGGAAGCGCAGTTTGGCGATTTTGCCAATGGTGCGCAGATCATGATCGACCAGTATATCGCATCTTCTGAATCCAAATGGCTGCGCGCCAATGGCCTCGTTCTGCTGTTGCCTCATGGCTATGAAGGGCAGGGACCAGAACATAGCTCTGCGCGTCTGGAGCGCTTCCTGCAGCTCTGTGCGGAAGGTAATATTCAGGTCGCTAACTGCACAACGCCGGCCAATTATTTCCATATCCTGCGTCGTCAGATGTTGCGGTCCTTCCGCAAGCCACTCATCATTATGGCGCCCAAATCCCTGCTGCGGCACAAGGCTGCGGTCAGCAAAGCTGAGGACTTCATGGGTGCGCATCATTTCATGCGTATCCTTTCGGATACCAATCCGGCGGCGGATGAAGACACAAAACGGCTCGTCTTATGCTCCGGCAAGGTCGCCTATGACCTGATCGAAGCGCGCGATGCTGCGGGCGACAAGAATACGCAGATCGTCCGTATTGAGCAGCTTTATCCGTTCCCGACCGAAGCTCTGGCCATTCGCCTCAAGCGCATGACCAATCTCGAAGAGGTCATCTGGTGTCAGGAAGAGCCGCGCAATAATGGCGGCTATTTCTTCGTGGAGCCGTATATCGAAGAGGCGCTGGATCGGGCGGGCAAGGCCCCCATGCGCGCGCGCTACGCAGGTCGCAAAGCCGCAGCATCACCCGCTACTGGCCTTGCCAAGCGCCACCTTGCCGAGCAGGGCGCGCTCATCGCTGATGCGCTGGGCCACAATATTCGCACAGAAATCAAACGTCAGCAGAAAGGCTGATTTATCATGGCAACTGAAGTCAAAGTCCCCGTATTGGGCGAATCCGTTTCTGAAGCGACCGTTGGCGCATGGCTGAAGCAGCCGGGCGAAGCGGTTGCGGTTGATGAACCCATTGCGAGCCTTGAGACCGACAAGGTCGCTGTGGATGTGCCGTCTCCGGTCGCGGGTGTGATGAGCCAACACATCGTGGCGGAGGGCGATACGGTCAATGTCGATGCTTTGATCGCGATCATTGATGAAGGGGCTACTGCGGCTGCAAAACCGGCAGCAGCAGCTCCTGCAAAAGCAGCAGCGGCCCCGGCGTCAACACCGGCTCCTGCAGCGTCAGCGCCAGCTGCAGCGGATGTTACGCTTTCGCCAGCGGTGCGGCGTCTTGTGCTGGAGCATGGACTGGACCCGTCCCAGATTAAAGGCACGGGCCGCGATGGCCGCCTGACCAAGGATGATGTGTTGACAGCGGTGAACGCCGGAACCGCGAAAGCGGCTGATGCTGGCGCTGGCGCTGGCGGGGCTACCTCCGTGGCGGCGGTGGCAAGTGGTCCGTCCCGTGCGCAGGAGCGTGTCAAGATGACCCGCTTGCGCAAGACGGTAGCCAAGCGTCTCAAGGAAGCGCAAGACACAGCCGCTCTGCTTACGACCTTCAATGATGTAGATATGAGCGCGGTTATCGAAACGCGCGTGAAATATAAGGATCTTTTCGAGAAGAAACATGGCGTACGCCTCGGCTTTATGGGCTTCTTCGCCAAAGCTGTATGCATGGCGCTCAAGGATGTGCCTGCTGTCAATGCGCAGATCGAAGGCGACGAGATTGTCTATAATGATTTCGCGGATATCTCCGTTGCCGTTAGTGCGCCTAACGGTCTGGTCGTACCGGTCATTCGCAATGCTGAAGAGATGAGCGTCGCTACGATTGAGAAGACAATTGGTGATTTTGGCAAGCGTGCCAAAGAAGGTGCGCTGACCATGGAAGATATGAAGGGCGGCACCTTCACCATCTCCAATGGCGGCGTGTTCGGTTCGTTGATGTCCACGCCGATCATCAACCCGCCGCAGTCAGCAGTGTTGGGGCTTCACCGCATTGAAGATCGCCCGGTTGTAGTCAATGGCGAGATCGTTGTGCGTCCGATGATGTATCTGGCGCTGAGCTATGATCATCGCCTGATCGATGGCCGTGAGGCCGTGACCTTCCTTGTTGCGGTTAAGAACGCAATCGAAGATCCGACCCGCCTTCTGATTGACCTGTAATATATTCGCCGCTGGAGACTTATATGTCTGAATATGATTATGATGTGCTGGTGATTGGCGCAGGCCCGGGCGGATATGTTGCTGCCATTCGTGCGGCGCAACTGGGTCTGAAAACTGCGTGCGCAGAAAGCCGCGAGACATTGGGCGGCACATGCCTCAATGTCGGCTGTATTCCTTCCAAAGCGATGCTTCATGCTTCTGAGAAATATGAAGAAGTGCATAGCGGCTTGCTTGCCAAATATGGCGTGAAAGTCAGCGGCGCTTCGCTCGACCTCAAGGCGATGATGGCTGAGAAGGACAAGGTGGTCACGGGCCTGACCGGCGGCATCGAATATTTGTTCAAGAAGAATAAGGTCGATTGGCTGAAGGGCCTTGCGAGCTTCAAGGATGCGCATAGCGTTGAGGTGGCCGGCAAGACAGTGACGGCAAAGAATATCGTCATCGCGACAGGCTCATCGGTTACGCCGCTTCCCGGTGTTGAGATTGATAACAGCAAAGGCGTTGTTGTTGACTCCACTGGCGCACTCGAACTGGCGAAGGTTCCTGGCCATATGGTCGTGATCGGTGGCGGCGTGATAGGTCTGGAACTGGGCAGCGTATGGCGCCGCCTTGGCGCTAAGGTCACGGTCGTGGAATATCTTGACCAGCTATTGCCGGGTATGGACGATGATGTCCGCAAGGAAGCTGCCAAAATATTCAAGAAACAGGGCTTTGACATTAAAACAGGCACCAAGGTGACCGGCGTTGCTGTAAAAGGCAAGAAAGCGACTGTCTCCGTCGAGCCTGCCAAGGGCGGCGCGACTGAAACCATCGAGGCCGATGTCGTGTTGGTGTCGATTGGTCGCAAGCCCAATACCGATGGGTTGGGGCTGGACACAATCGGCCTTGCGCTCAATCAGCGTGGCCAGATTGAAACTGATCATGATTTCGCGACCAAAGTCCCCGGCGTTTGGGCGATTGGCGATGTTGTGCCCGGACCTATGCTCGCGCATAAGGCTGAGGATGAGGGCGTTGCAGTGGCCGAGAATATTGCGGGCCTGACTGGTATCGTGAACCATGACGTCATTCCCGGTGTTGTGTATACGCACCCTGAAATCGCCAGCGTCGGTCTCACCGAGGCGGAAGCGAAAGAGCGCGGTAAGACCAAGGTCGGCAAGTTCCCGATGATGGCGAACAGCCGCGCCAAGGCGAATGACGATACGGATGGCTTCGTCAAGATAATCGCGGACGCTGAGACGGATCGCGTGCTGGGCGTACATATCATTGCCTCGGTTGCGGGCACGATGATCGCGCAGGCGGCACAAGCGATGGAATTTGGCGCTTCGTCAGAAGATATTGCCTATACCTGCCATGCGCATCCGACGCATAGCGAGGCCATGAAAGAGGCGGCAATGGCGGTGCAGGGTAAGCCGATTCATATGTAAGAGCAGGGGGTCACCCCCCTGCAGCCACCTATTGGTAAGAGATAACGCTATGACTACTCAATCCGGCAAACCTCCAGTCGATGCGCCGGATACTAGGCTCAAGCCCAAACATGACCCAAGACCTAAAAAAACATGGATCATGCGCATAGGAAAATGGGCGCAACCCAGGATTAATCGCTTGATTGCGCGCAGTTCGCGCGTGCCGGATGTCCCGGTTTTTGAGGCTGGTCAGTTCGCATGGACACAGCAGCTAGAGGATAATTGGGAGATTATCAGGGCAGAGGCAGAGGCTGCGCTGGCGGACCTGGAGAGCGTTCCGCCGCTGGCGACCATCTCGCCGGACCATCGCCGTATCGCTCCTGCGGGGCGTTGGCGGTCTTTCTTTCTCTATGGCTATCGTTATCGTGATGAAACCAATTGCCGCCTGTGTCCGCGCACGGCAAAGCTGGTTGAGCAGGTGCCCGGTCTTAACTCGGCCTTTTTCTCGATATTGGTTCCGGGGACACATCTGCCCGCGCATACGGGTGTTTCCAAGGCGTTTCTTACGTGCCATCTCGGCCTGCAAGTGCCGCGCGAGAGCGAGAAATGCCGGATGCGTGTTGTGGACCGTTGGCTGGAATGGGAAGAAGGCAAATGTCTGGTTTTCGACGACGTGTTCAACCATGAGGTACGCAATGACAGCGATGAGGTACGCATTGTCTTGCTGGTTCAGTTCAAACGGCCTGTCGGTATAATCGGCGCCATTATGGGAGGCATATTTCTCGAGGGCGTGCGCCGCTCGCGCTTTGTACAAGATGCCCGGCATGGCATTGACCGGTGGCGACAGAAAACGGCAGACCAAAACGCCAATTAACGCAGCCTGGCTTTATTCTGGTGGAAATTCTGCATGACAGGGCAGGTCGTCGGTCAAATTCAGCCAGGCCTGCTTTTTTGACACCCATATATGCTCGGTTGGCTTGAAGCGATCGGGTGCGTCGAGACTTCCCATGCACAGGCCGATACTGTTGGCCGAAGCGCGCTCGGAAAACAGGCTGGTGCCGCATTTCGGGCAGAAGCCGCGCCGCAACGCGGGCGAGGAGTGGTACCAGCCGACCGGTCCGTTGATTGTCACAGCATCGAGGGGGACGCGCACTCGTGCGTAAAAAGGAGCCCCAGTCGCTTTCTGGCAGAGGGTGCAATGACAGGCACGGATGTCAATGGGATCAGCCCGGGTACTATATGTACATGCACCGCACAGGCAGCTTCCGGTGATGTTTCTCTCATCCATATTCATTCCTTGAGCCATGAAGCAAGGAAGGATGCCACCCTATCATCTTTTGGTATTTTGGGTGCGGGCAGCGGTGCATATATGCGGCATTCCATACAGCTCGCCTGTATTGAGGCGCGCGTCATCATGCGCGCATCGGCCAGTGCACGGGTCAGCAGGCTTTCCTGTCGATAGGCTTGCCGCGCCATGAGCCCCATCTCACCATTATATCTCGCCGATGGTGAAATCCATTGCAGCACGAACTGCTCAAAGCGGCTCGGTTTGGCTTCGATATAATAAGGTCTGGCTTTGGCAGGGTCGAGCTTGGCAAGCCGCGCCGCTTCAGCGATAGCATCCTTCAGTCCGCCAAACCGGTCGATCAAGCCGAGCTGATGTGCGCTACCACCGGACCAGACGCGCCCTTGTGCAACTTCGTCAACCTTGTCAGGGCTCATATTACGGGCCTTCCCGACATATGTCAGGAAGCGCCGGTAAACATCTTCAACGCCAAGCTGCGTTATCCGGTTGAATTCGCTGCTGAAGCCTCTGGCAAAGTCCGGTTCACCGGAAAGTGGCGTGGTTTTGATACCATCGGCTGTGACACCGATTTTTGTGAGCGTGCTTTCAAAACTGGGGATGATTCCGAATACCCCGATTGACCCTGTAACTGTTGCGGGTTCAGCAAAAATGCGGTCCGACGGGGTTGCAACCCAATAGCCACCACTGGCTGCGACATTGGCCATGGAAGTGACGACCGGCAATCCTTTTGATTTGGCTGTCAATATGGCTCTGCGGATGCGCTCTGCTGCTGTTACAGACCCGCCAGGAGAATCTACGCGCAGCACAAGCGCCTTGAGGTTCTGGTTGGCCAGAGCATCCTCGAGCTGGTTGGCTATGGTCGTGCCGCCAGATATGCCCGGGCCAGCCTCGCCATCTATAATCTCGCCGGCAATAGTAAGAACACCGATCTCGCCTTCGTTCGCTGGTTTTTTTGCGCGAAGATAATCGCCATAACCGATAGCCGCGAAACCGGTCTTGCCGTCTTCGCTCTTGCCGGCAAGTTCGGCCACACGCGCGTCGAACATGTCTGGCGTACCGACCTTGTCAACCAGCCGGGCAGCCAGTGCAGCACGCGAAAAATTACCTTTAGAGGCCTCTACTGCGCCGACAGGGTCCGCACTGTAGCTTTTAATCAGTGCAGCAGGGCGGGCTTTTTGCACCTCCTCCTGCCAGCTTTTCCACAGGCTGCCGGAGAGCAGGCGGCTGCTCTCCTGTGCCTCTGGTGATGGGCCTGTGCGCATAAATGGCTCAACAGCACTTTTGTAGGAGCCAACACGATAAATGTGGGCGTTTATACCGAGCTTGTCGAGCAGGCCTTTATAATAGAGATGGGAACCACCCGGACCAGTGAGCGCAACACCACCCAGCGGGTCCAGCCATATTTCGCTCGCATGGGCTGCCAGCTGATAGCCATCATCTTCATAAAATGCTGCATAGGTGAGGACCGGTTTTTTGGCCATGCGCAGGGCGTCGAGCGCCTCGCCAATAGAGGAGAGCGCCACTTGCCCGCCACCGATAAAACCACCCAGGTCAAGCACCACGGCTTTGACATCGGGGTCTGTACGCGCGGCTTCAAGGGTTGTGATGATATTGCGCAGCTTATATTCATGGATCGGAGCCTGATCTGTCAGCATGGCTTCGAGCGGGTCGGATATTTGTGGCTGTTCGACCACAACACCATCAAGGCTAATGAGCAACGCGCCCTGGCTGGTCTGGACGGGGCGCTCGCCACCAGCAAGGTTGAGCATGGCATATAGCCCGACGAAAAAGATCAGCAGGAAGCACAGAACAAGCAGGTCCTTCACCCCGACGACGAAACGCCATATTGCTTTTAAGAAGGCCATGCGAATGCTCCTAAGTCTGACTTGTCTTGCGCAGGGCTAAAAGCCTTGGATGAATGGCGCAAGCGATGAAATGTCTTATGCGCGAGACAGGGGGGCAAGGCTTTTGCGTAAATATAAAAAAATCTTCGCATCATCCCTTGAAGACAGCTTTGTACCTCCCATATCCGCCTGGCTGGCACTCTTGATTGGAGAGTGCCAATCGAAAATTTTAGGGAAAATGCCGGTCTTCCGGACATTGCACCGCAAGGGTGTATTGCTGGCTGACATATAGGTGGTGTTTTCCCGATTGAAAGGGAAAGGCAAAAATATGGGATTTCGTCCTTTGCATGACCGCGTTCTGGTTCGCCGGGTTGAAGCGGAAGAAAAAACAGCGGGTGGTATCATCATTCCTGACAGTGCGAAAGAAAAGCCACAGGAAGGTGAGATTGTGTCCGTTGGTTCTGGCGTAAAGGCAGAAGACGGCAAGATCACGCCGCTGGACGTGAAAGCGGGTGACCGCGTTCTGTTCCAGAAATGGGGCGGTACCGAGGTGAAGGTCGATGGTGAAGACCTGCTCATCATGAAGGAAAGCGATATTCTGGGCATCGTTGGCTAATCAGCCGACGTTTCGGAATTTCTCTCACATCACACAAGTTTTCAGAAAGCAGAGGTTATAACCATGGCTGCAAAAGACGTAAAATTCTCCCGTGACGCGCGTGAGCGCATCATGCGCGGTGTCGACATTCTCGCTGACGCGGTGAAGGTCACGCTCGGCCCCAAAGGCCGCAACGTCGTTATCGACAAGAGCTTCGGCGCCCCGCGTATCACCAAGGACGGCGTTACCGTCGCCAAGGAAATCGAACTGAAGGACAAGTTCGAGAATATGGGCGCGCAGATGATCCGCGAAGTTGCCAGCAAGGCAAATGACGCGGCAGGCGATGGCACCACCACCGCAACGGTTCTCGCACAGGCGATTGTCCGCGAAGGCATGAAGTCGGTTGCTGCCGGCATGAACCCGATGGACCTCAAGCGCGGTATCGACCAGGCTGTCATCAAGATTGTTGAAGACCTCAAGGGCCGTTCGAAGCCTGTTGCTGGCACCAGCGAAGTAGCACAGGTCGGTATCATTTCTGCCAATGGCGACACGGTTGTTGGCGAAAAGATCGCTGAAGCCATGGAAAAGGTCGGCAAAGAAGGTGTTATCACCGTTGAGGAAGCCAAGGGTCTTGAGTTTGAACTGGACGTTGTTGAAGGCATGCAGTTCGACCGTGGCTATCTGTCTCCTTACTTCATCACCAACCCCGAAAAGATGAATGTCGAGCTGCAGGATCCTTACATTCTGATCCATGAGAAGAAGCTCACCAACCTGCAGCCGATGCTGCCGATCCTTGAAGCTGTTGTTCAGTCGGGCCGTCCGCTGCTCATCATCGCCGAGGATATTGAAGGCGAGGCGCTTGCTACGCTGGTGGTCAACAAGCTGCGTGGCGGCCTCAAGATCGCTGCTGTCAAGGCTCCTGGCTTTGGTGATCGTCGCAAGGCGATGCTCGAAGATATCGCCATCCTGACCAAGGGTGAGATGATTTCGGAAGATCTCGGCATCAAGCTGGAAACTGTTACCTTGGGCATGCTCGGCACTGCCAAGACGGTTACCATCGACAAGGACAACACCACCATCGTTGATGGTGCTGGCGATGCTGTTGCGATCAAGGGCCGCGTGGAAGCGATCCGTGGTCAGATCGAAAACACCACATCTGACTATGACAAGGAAAAGCTGCAGGAGCGTCTTGCGAAGCTGGCTGGCGGCGTTGCTGTCATCAAGGTTGGCGGTTCGACTGAAGTGGAAGTCAAGGAGCGCAAGGATCGTGTTGATGATGCGCTTCATGCTACCCGCGCTGCCGTTGAAGAAGGCATTGTTCCTGGCGGTGGTACGGCTCTGCTCTACGCCACCAAGGCTCTTGCTGGCCTGAAGGGCGCTAATGACGACCAGACCCGTGGTATCGACATCATCCGTAAGGCGATTGAAGCGCCGCTGCGCCAGATTGCTCAGAATGCTGGTTTCGACGGTGCCGTTGTTGCAGGCAATCTGCTGCGCGAAAATGACGAAACCCGTGGTTTCAATGCTGCCACTGACGAGTATGAAAACCTTGTTGAGTCTGGCGTGATTGACCCGACCAAGGTTGTCCGCACTGCCATTCAGGACGCTGCATCGGTTGCTGGTCTGCTGATCACTACCGAAGCTACTATTGCTGACGCACCGGAAGATAAGTCCGCTGCGCCTGCAATGCCCGACATGGGCGGCATGGGTGGCATGGGCGGTATGGGCGGTATGGGCTTCTAAGCTCACCCGACCATATAGCTTTTACCGATATGAAGCCGGAGGTGAGCAATCATCTCCGGCTTTGTCGTTACAGGCATCACTATTCTCGACTTGATATATTCCATCAGGAACCTTGACTAAGCTGTAGCGCATACGCATCACTGGATGTTCTGGAATACCGAGGGAAGAGACATTGACAGAGTTTACCGATGTGCAAAATGCAGATGTTGCCGACCAGCTTAAAACCGCATTACGTGGTTTTGCACAGACGGTGGTTATCATCAGCACGATTGATGGCAATGGCGAGCGTTATGCCATGGCAGCCACTGCCGTGACGCCGGTGAGCATGGACCCGCCATCAATGCTGATATGCGTGAACCGCAACGCCTCTGCCCATAGAATCTTTCATGATGGCGCAGATTTTTGCCTGAATATGCTGGGGGCTGGCGCTCTAGAGACGGCGAAAGGATGTGCGATGTCCAACGGGGCTGATCGTTTTAAGGTCGGGGATTGGCAGATGGCGGATGGCTTGCCCTATCTGGCAGAAGCGCAGGCAGTGCTGCATTGCCGCCAAAGCAATAAAATATCCCATGGTTCCCACGATATATTCTTTGGTGATGTGCGCTCTGTCCGGCTGGCGAAAACGATCGATCCTCTGTTGTATCTGGAAGGTTCCTACCATAAAGTGGGAGAGAAGCTTTAAGGAACAAACAGATGTTGCGCCGATTTGAGGACAAGGTTTTTCTGGCGCTTGTTGTTGTTGCTACGCTCGCCTTTGCCTGGCTGATCTGGACCTTCTTTGATGCGGTTCTGTGGGCGATCGTCATGGCCATCATGTTTGCGCCGGTGCAACGTTGGCTGTTGTCGCGCAGTCCTGACAAGCCAAATTCAGTCGCTGCAGCCACATTGCTCATGATAATCGCTATCGTCATTGTCCCGATGATGATCATCGGGACATTGCTGATACAAGAAGCCAGCGCGGTTTATGACGGTGTTCAGGCCGGTGACATCAGCTTTGCACATTATTTTGCACAGGTGATGAACGCGCTTCCCGACTGGGCCAATCAGCAGATTCGGAGTCTGGGCCTCAACGATATAGAAACTGTGCGTCAAAAAATTAGCAATGGCCTCGCCGCCAGTTTTGAAACACTGGCCGGGCAGGCGTTGAGTATCGGCCAGCGCGCCTTCTCATTTTTCATCACATTGGGCGTGATGCTGTATCTCACCTTTTTCCTGCTGCGTGACGGCAACAAGCTCTCCGCTTTGGTGGTTGATGCTGTGCCCTTGCAGTCTGAACAACGCCGGGCGCTGGCTGACAAATTCATCGCCGTGGTGCGTGCGACCATCAAGGGCAATATCATTGTTGCCATTGTGCAGGGAGGGCTTGGCGGGCTCATATTCTGGGGGTTGGGCATTGGCGGGGCGTTGCTCTGGGCAGTGTCCATGGCCTTTTTGTCGCTTATCCCGGCGGTAGGCACCGGGCTGGTCTGGGTGCCAGTCGCCATCTACTTATTCGCTACCGGCGCTTTGGCGAAAGGCGTGATCCTCGTTTTTTGCGGTGTGTTTGTTATTGGCATGGTTGATAATGTTCTGCGCCCTGTCCTTGTAGGCCGAGATACACGCATGCCTGATTATATGGTACTGATCTCTACCCTGGGTGGGCTTCAGCTGTTTGGGCTTTCCGGTTTTGTGGTTGGTCCGGTGATTGCAGCATTGTTCCTTGCGGTTTGGGAGATATTTATAGCGTCACGGAAGGTTCAGCTTGCTGGTGATATGAGGCAGGAATGACAGTTTCTATTCGAGTAGCAATGGCCGCAATAGCGGCGGGTACAATGATGATGCCGGCTGCTGTATCTGCTGTATCATCTGGCCAAATGGGCGAGGGTGGTGGCGCTGTTCTATCCGCCGCTGTAGACGCACCCAAACCAAAGCCCGCGACGGTTGTGGTAACGCTTCAAACGGCAGAAGGGCCGATCATACTGGCGCTGGAAAAAGAACGCGCGCCGATCACCACCAGGAATTTTCTGCGCTATGTTGACGGCAAACGCCTCGATGGCGTGGATTTTTATCGCGCTGTGCACATGAGCGATGACTATGGTCTGGTGCAAGCCGGGGTTCGTGATCCAGCTAAGCTCTTCCCGCCTATTGCACATGAACCGACCAGCCAAACAGGTCTTTCGCATGTTCGCGGCGCCCTTTCGATGGCGCGCGGGGCAGAGGGGACTGCGCGCAATGACTTTTTCATTTTGGCAGGCGATATGACGGCGCTTGATGCTAACCCGGAAGCACCGGGCGACAATACAGGATTCGCGGTGTTCGGACATGTGCTCGAAGGCATGGACGTGGTCGTGAAGATCATGAAAGGGCCTATTTCTCCTACGCTGGGAGCGGATTATGGCATGCAGGGGCAAATTCTGGCCAAGCCGGTCAAAATTATCACCGCGCAGCGCACACCGGATTACAAACCTCCGTTGCCACCTTCGCCAGCGCCGACAACTACAGATGATGCAATGGCTGAAACCGAAGCAGGCGGGGACGCCACTGCGGAATAGGCTTTGCTTGATAGAGGAGGTCCTGCTCTCTTGAGGCACCGTCATATCACTTGACCGGCTATAGCAAGCTGATCAAGTTCACTAATATTCAACACACCCAGCTTGCCGGAGCATCCTGAATGGCTTTTTCCAACAGACTATCTTCGCTTTCTTTCGCTTGTGCGCCTCTCGCATTGGCGCTTTCAAGTCTGGCTGCCCCGGTGGCCGTGGCGAATACGAGCGCACCTGCGCCTGCACCCGCACATGTGGGTGTGCCCACGCAGCTTCCCCGTGTTGCTGTGCCCAGCCATTATCGCATCAAGGCAAAGCCGGATGCCGCCAATCTGGCTTTCAGTGCGGAAGCGACTGTGGATATTGCCGTCAAGGAGGCAACACAGGAGATCGTGCTGAATGCTGCCGATCTGACCTTTGTATCGGCAGGCATCCGTGTCGCAGGAAAGAAGACAGTGCTCAAGGGCGAGGTTATGCTCGATGCAGAAGCGCAGACAGCGACGGTCACTTTTGCACAGCCTGTAGAGCCGGGGCATTATCAGCTGGATTTCGTCTATAGCGGCAAGATCAGCCAGCAGGCGAATGGCCTTTTTGCGCTCGACTATACCGACAGCGAAGGCGCGGACAAACGCGCACTTTTCACGCAGTTTGAAGCGCCTGATGCCCGTCGTTTCGTGCCGAGCTGGGATGAGCCGAGCTATAAGGCTACTTTTGATCTGTCCGTGATTGTGCCCAAGGGCGAGGTGGCGGTCAGCAATATGCCGGTCGTCTCCACCAGCAAGCAAAGCGACGGCACCAGCCTTGTCACCTTTGACACCAGCCCGAAAATGTCGACCTATCTGCTGTTTCTGGGCATGGGTGAGCTGGAGCGCATGACTGCCATGTCTGGAAAGACGGAAGTAGGCGTCATGACCGGCAAGGGCAATGTGAAGAAAGCGCAGCTCGCGCTCGATGCATCGGTTGAGATATTACCCTGGTTCGAAGATTATTTCGGTGTGGCCTATCCACTGCCCAAGCTCGATAATGTCGCGGGGCCGGGACAGAGCCAGTTCTTTTCGGCGATGGAAAATTGGGGGGCTATCTTCACCTTCGAGCGTGCGCTGCTGGTGGACCCCAAGTCCACATCCGAAGCCGCCAAGCGCCGTGTTTACGAAATCGCTGCACATGAAATTGCGCACCAGTGGTTCGGTAATCTGGTGACGATGAGCTGGTGGGATGACCTGTGGCTCAATGAAGGCTTTGCGAGCTGGATGGCGACCAAGGTCACGGATGTCATGAAGCCGGAATGGGAGATATTGCTCACCCGTGTTGACGGGCGTGAGCGGGCCATGGGGCTCGACGCTTACAAGACGACGCATCCGGTCGTGCAGGAAATCAAGACGGTGGAAGCGGTCAATCAGGCCTTTGATGCAATTACCTATAACAAGGGTGAAGCCGTCATCACCATGTTCGAGAGCTTTGCTGGCGAGGATGCATGGCGCGAGGGCATTCGCGCTTATGTGAAGAAGCATGCTTATGGCAATACGGTCACCAGCGACCTGTGGTCGGCTGTGGAAGCCGCCGGTGCTACAGGGCTTTCTGCCATTGCGCATGATTTTACCATGCAGCCGGGTATTCCGCTGGTCCGCGTGACCGGCGCGCAATGTGCCAATGGTATGACGACACTGACCCTGTCACAGGGCGAATTCAGCCGCGATATTGGTGCGGACAAGGCGAAGTCGTTGCGCTGGCATGTGCCGATCAAGGCGCAGGTGGTTGGCGGTGAAGAAAAGACGATGATTCTCGACGGGGTGGGCACGATGCAGCTTGCCGGCTGCGGTGCCTATGTCATCAACCTTGGGCAGGCGGGCTATTATCGCTCGCTTTATCCGGCGGACAATATATCCGCACTGAGCAAGGACTTCACGAAGCTTGCGGCTATCGACCAGAGCGGCTTGCTGGCGGATAACTGGCAGCTCGGCCTTGGCGGTTATCAGCCGATGGCGCGTTCGCTCGATCTGGTCGATGCTGTGCCTGCCGGTGCCAGCGATGTCATCCTGGCTACTGTGCCGGATTATGTTGGCGCTATTTATGGCATGTTTGACGGCGACGCCAAGACGCAGCAGCGGATATTGCATTATGCCTCAGCCAGACTGACCCCGATGCTGTCCCGCATTGGTTATGACGCACGGGCAGGCGAGGGGCCTCAGGTGCCTTTGCTGCGTCAGAGCCTTGTCGCCACGCTTGGCGAAATGGGCGACGCGGCAGTTGTGGACGAGGCGCGCGCCCGCTTCGATGCTCTGGGTACCAATTCTACAGCGCTTGATGGGCCGCTTAAATTTACATGGTTGGGCATTGTCGCCAAAAATGCCGATCAGGCGACATGGGACATGTTGCGTTCCATGGCCAATAAAGCCCCGAACGCGCTGGAGAAGGCGCAGCTTTTCAGCCTGTTAGGGCGCGCCAGAGATGAAAGGCTGAGTGCGCAGGCACTGAACCTTGCATTGACGGATGAACCGGGCAAAACGACCAGTGCGGCGATCATATCTTCTGTGTCGGTTGACCATGATATGCAAGCCGTCGATTTCGTTCTCGCCCATCGTGAGCAATATGAGGCCTTGATCGACGGTGCGGCGCGCAGCCAGGCGCTCGCGCGTCTGGGCAGGGGCTCGGCAGATGTGGCGATGGCAGATAAGCTCAATGCCTATGCCGACGCTTATCTGACAGCGGATTCTCGTAAAGTGACGGACCGGGCCATTGCTGCGGTCAAGGCCCGCGCAGCGACACGCCAGCGCCTCAAGCCCGAAATCAAGACATGGCTGGATGCAAGAAACGCACGGTAAGTTGCCACAACAGGCCGTTTGCTGATTATGGAGAGGAGGCCGTCTTTTCGGCCATGGCCCATAGGCCCCTTGCAGGCCCTGTCCATAGATATTGAAAAAGGGCGGCTCCTGATGGAACCGCCCTTTAATTTCTTCAAGCAAATTTGAAGAACTGCGTATAGTAAACTGAATTACTTCAGCTCTACGGTGCCGCCAGCTGCTTCGATCTTTGCTTTGATCTCTTCGGCTTCAGCCTTGCTTGCGCCTTCCTTGACGGCCTTGGGCGCGCCTTCGACGAGAGCCTTGGCTTCAGTCAGGCCGAGACCGGTGATCGAGCGGACTTCCTTGATGACGTTGATCTTCTTGCCACCGTCGCCGGTGAGGATCACGTCAAATTCGGTCTGCTCTTCAGCGGCCGGACCAGCAGCAGCGGCAGGACCCGCAACTGCAACAGCAGCAGAGGCCGAAACGCCCCATTTTTCTTCGAGAGCGGTAGAAAGCTCTGCAGCTTCGAGGACGGTGAGGGCCGAGAGTTGATCGACCAGAGCATTAATATCTGCCATGTATAACCTATATACCTTTCTGGGCGGAGCATGCGCTCCTAATCTTAGAGTGAATAATAAAGAACCTGTTTGCGGTTATGTTTATGCGGCCTCTTTGGTCGCATAAGCGTTGAAAACCCGCGCGAGCTGCGCTGCCGGTTCCTGAGTGAGTGTTGCGAGCTTGGTCGCCGGTGCCTGTATAAGGCCGACGAGTTTCCCGCGCAGTTCATCCAGAGACGGCATCGATGCCAGCGCTTTCACGCCATCTACATCGAGCAGTGTGCTACCCATCGCGCCGCCAACGACCTCAAGCTTGTCGTTGGTTTTTGCGAAGTCGACCACAACCTTGGCGGCTGCGACCGGATCAATCGAGGTTGCAAGGGCAACAGGACCGGTCAGCAGGTCGCTGATCGATTCATAGTCGGTATCCTTGACCGCGATCTTGGTAAGGCGGTTCTTCGTAACCTTGTAAGAAGCATCTACTTCACGCATTTTTCCACGAAGTTCGGTGGACTGTGCCACCGTCAGACCCAGATTGCGTGTCACCACGACAACCCCGGCTTCGCCAAATGTTACGTTAAGCGCAGATACTACCTCAGTTTTCTGGGTACGATCCATGCCATTCTCCAATCTCATTCCACCGGACCATCCGGTGAAACAGAAAAACAGAGCCACGCCAAAGGCATGACCCAAGCAATATCCGATGGGGGTAAGGATCGATCCCTCACTCTGGCCCAAAAAGAGCAGAAGAGGCAAAGTGCCGAATGCACGCGAAGGCGCATATCAGCGTGAAACTTTATCCCCGTCTAGGCTGGACATTAAGAAGGGCAAAATCCCTCCACCAACTGTCTCGGACGGCGCACAGCAGGGGAAGCCCCGATGTGCAGTGCAGGCCGATAGCGGAGTTTGGAAGGAATGTCGAGAGGGAAAGTCGAGAATCTAGGTGTAGAGCGAATTTCAAATTCTTAAACCGCACTAGATTCATATAGTTACTAGTGACCCTTATGGATCTGAGGTTCGCTCAGTACTTGCCGAATAATGCAGCGAACTTCAGATCCGGGTCACTAGGTCAGGCCCCTGGCCAATTGAGCATGGAATAGTGAGCGCGTTCACTCCGGATACTCAATTCCCACCACTTCATATTCCTTTTCGCCTGCGGGCAGGCGCACGGTGCGCAGGTCGCCCAGCGCAGCACCGCGCAGAGCGCGCGCCAAAGGGGCGTCCCAGCCGATCCTGCCCGACCCGGCATCGGTTTCGTCATTGCCGACGATGGTGACGATGCGCTCGTTATCGTCTTCGTCGGCAAGCGTGACTGTTGCGCCGAAATAGACGCGGGTCTTGTCCGGTTGCTGCGTGGTGTCGATGACGCGGGCATGTTTCATCTTTTTCGACAGGCGGCGGAGCTGCCCGTCAATCTCGCGCATGCGTTTGCGGCCATAGAGATAATCGCCATTCTCGCTGCGGTCGCCATTGCCCGCTGCCCAGCTCACAATCTCAACAATTTTCGGGCGTTCTTCGCCAAACAGCCGGTCATATTCCGCATGCAGGGCGGCATAGCCTTGCGGCGTGATATAGTTGGTCTTGTCGTTCATTGGGCTGCAGTTGTCAGCCTGCGTCGCTTTTACCGAGATAACGGCTCAATGGGCGCGAGAGCATGGCGCGACCAGTCTTGCGCGCTTGTAATGCATCATAAATGACCGCGTTTTCGAGCACGCGCTGCACATAATTCTTGGTCTCGTAAATCGGGATTTCCTCGATCCAGCGGAGGATGTCCGCACCCGGCTCGCGCGGGTCGCCATTGGCGCGCAGCCATTTGTTCACATTGCCGGGGCCGGCATTATAGGCTGCTGCAGCGAGCGGGTAGCTACCGCGATAATAGCTGAGCATGCGTTTAAAATAGCCACTGCCGAGCATGATGTTATAATCGGTATCGGTTGTAAGGCCGCTATATCTGTATGACAGACCAACCTTGCCGGACTGCTCGCGCGCAGTGCCGGGCATGAGCTGCATGAGGCCGCGCGCACCGGCATGGCTGACAATGGCCTTGTCAAACTGGCTTTCCTGCCGGGTGATAGAGTGGATCATCGTCCAGTTGTCCTGATGCCCGCTGGGCACATCCATCGTCGGGAAAGCGGCGAGGCTGAAGGCGGTGCTGCCGTCGTTCCGTGCCTTTCGTCCGGTCATGACGGCGAGATCGGGCCTGCGGATTTCGCTGGACAGCACATTGGTAAGGACGCGCTCTGCGTCGGTGCTGACATCGGCCGCAATAGTCCGCAGGAAGATACTCTGATCGCTCCAGCGACCGGCAACGCCCAATGCTTTGACCGCGCGGACGAGCGGGCGCTGGTTAAATGCGTTGCGCTCTGTATCGCTTATGCTTACCTTTTGCGAGAATTCAGTGGGCGCAACCATGGGCAGCGAAAGGCGCTCAAGAGCAAGTTGGCCGTAAAACTGGTCGGGATAATTGGCGGCCTGCATCAGATAGCGATCTGCCTCAGCCTTTCTGCCGGCGGCAAGCGCTGCGCGCCCGGCCCAATAATAGCCTTTGGATATGGTCTGGGGGGAGCGTGCGCCATTAGCATAGCGCGCAAACATGCCGATGGCATCCTGCGGGCGGCCCAGTTCATAATAAGCGGTTGTCCCGGCCAGCCATGCAAGGCTGGTATAATCGTCACGCTCTCCCAATGGCTGAGCGCTGACATCTGTGCCGGGTGGAAAAGCATCATCGACCCGGCTCGCTATGGCATAAGCTCTGGCCCATTGCCGGTCATTGGCTGCGGCGCGCGCATTGGTGAGCAACACTTCATACCATTCTTCGGCGTCATGAGGATATTTGGTGATCGTTTCGCGCTCGGCCAATATGGTGCGGGCGAGCAGGCTGTTGCCGCTGTTGCGCAGCCACATAGCGCGGTCGGCAATATAACCGGCATCGCCTTTGCCCAAAGCGCTGGCGGCTTGCAACTTTGCGGCGGCATCACTGCTGCGGCGCTGCATCGCGATGCGCGCTTCATATAAAGGGCGCACAGACGAGAGCATGAAGGGTAGGGCGCGCTCTGCCGAACGGGTGTTCCGTGCCCACAGCGCGGCTTCGGCATGGAGCGCATGGTCCTGTGGGCTGAGCGCTGAAGCAAAGCGGGTGAGCAGCCAGCTTTCATCGGCCACACTCATTGCACCGGCGTGCCATGCTTCACGGGCGGCATCCTGTGCATCGCTGGTGCGGCCAAGGGCAGAGAGGGCGAGCGCATTGCGGGCGTGTCCGGTCGCGCTTGTTGCCGGCTGTGCTGCAAAATAGGTGGCGACTTTTGAGGGGCTATAGCTTTGCGGGTCTATGGACTGTTCTGCGAGGCGGCGCATGCGGGCTTCGCGGGGCCAGCCGGGGTGGGCGATCAGAAAGTCAGCATAAGCAGAAAACCCAAGAGAATCGCTTTGCTGCAAGCGCTTCCATTCATTGACAATCGACATGATCGGCGCATCAGCGCTGCGCAATATCTTCTCCCGGGCCGCTTCCCAATCGCCAGAACCCTGGGGCAAGGCAGAGGATGCTCCGGGTGGGATGGGCTGCACAATTTCCTTGCGTGCATCGTTAATCTGGGCAACTGCAACCGAGGCAAGCGCAACCAGCCCCAGAAATGGCAGATGGCGATATCGAATCCGGTGATGAAGTTTGCTGGACATTCTGGTCGCGATTTCCCTATTGGACGCTGAGAATCTGAATATTATTATCCGACATTATGGCATAGAGATGATTATGCCTAGATGAACGGCGGGGGTGAAGGAGTTTTTTGCATGTTTTCCGGGTCGATACCGGCTCTGGTGACGCCTTTCCGCAATGGAACGCTTGATGAAGATGCGTTTCGCAGCTTTGTGGATTGGCAGATAGAGCAGGGCAGCTCTGCACTCGTTCCATGCGGGACGACAGGCGAGAGCGCCACAATGACGATTGAAGAGCATAATCGCGTTGTTGCGCTATGTGTGGAGCAGGCTGCTGGCCGTGTGCCGGTGATCGCTGGCGCAGGCTCCAATGATACGCGTATTGCGCTGGAGCATATGTTTGCAGCGCAGGCTGCAGGCGCCGACGCTGCATTGGTGGTCGCGCCTTATTATAACAAGCCAAGCCAGGAAGGTGTGTATCAGCATTTCGCTTATCTGGCGCAGCGCTGTGATCTTCCGATCATCCTTTATAATGTGCCAAGCCGCACTATCACGGATATTGGCGTACCGGTTTTGCACAGGCTGGCGGAAGAGTTTCAGAGCATCATAGGCATTAAGGATGCTACCGGTGATCTTGGGCGGGTAACGGCGCAGCGGCTCGCTTGTGGACCGGACTTTATTCAGCTTTCAGGCAATGATGAAACGGCTCTGGGCTTCAATGCGATGGGCGGTACAGGCTGTATTTCCGTAAGCGCCAATGTCGCGCCGCGCCTGTGCGCTGATTTCCAGGCTGCCACCGCCAATAGGGAATGGGACAAGGCACTTGATTTGCAGGGTAAATTATATTCGCTTCATGATGCCCTGTTCAGTGATTCTTCACCTGGGCCGACTAAATATGCACTTTCGAAGGTCCGCCCGGAAATGCCCGGTGAGCTGCGCTTGCCGATCACATGGCCAAGCGCATCAAGCCAGGCTGCTGTGGACCGCGCATTGGAGATTGCCGGGCTGGTATAATCCGGCGGCAATACCCACATGAGTATAAAGAAAGTGCAGTAATCAGGTTATGGCCCGTCCGCGTCCCGAAACCTTCAACAAGGTCAAAATCGTCGCCGAGAACCGGCGCGCGCGCTATGACTATGCCATTGATGAAGTGTTTGAGGCGGGGCTCGTGCTCAAGGGTACGGAGGTCAAGTCGCTGCGTTTTGGCGAAGGCTCAATTGCCGAGAGCTATGCCGAGGTGGCTGGTGAGGAAGTCTGGCTGGTCAACAGCAATATTCCCGAATTCAGCCATGGCAATCGCTATAATCATGAAGCCAAACGTTCCCGCAAGCTGCTGCTGCATGGCCGGGAGGTGGCCAAGCTCCATGGTGCTGTCGCCCGCAAGGGCATGACTCTCGTTCCGCTCTCGATTTATTTTAACGGACAAGGGCGCGCCAAAGTCGAACTGGCACTGGCCAAAGGCAAGAATGCGGCCGACAAGCGCAGCAGCACCAAAGAGCGCGAGTGGAAGCGCGAGCAGGGCCGTCTGCTTAAGGAGCATGGCTGATGGAGCGTCGCTTCATACGCTGGTTGCAGGAGCAGGCCCCGACCCGGGAGTCGTTGGCCAAGCATCGTTTCCTGGCGCCAGTTGCGCATCGTGTATTCGCCCCTGAACTCTGGCGCTTTACCCGCCGCTCGGTGCCACGTGGCGTCGCGCTGGGTTTGCTGGTTGGCATATTTCTGATGATACCGGGTTTGCAGATTGCCGGGGCGGCTTTTCTGGCTTTGCCGTTGCGTGCCAATGTGCCTTTGGCCGCCGCTATGACCTTCCTCAGCAATCCGGCGACTACGCCGCTGATCCTCTGGGCGTCTGTCTATGTCGGTAATTTCATGCTGGGCCGCACCGCCGATGTCGTGAGTTTCATGGCGCTGGTGCATGAACATGCCAGCATGAGCCAATGGATGGCGTGGCTTTTTTCCGAAGCGGCGCCTGCCTTGCTGTTCGGGCTGGGCGTTATTGCTGTTATCGCGGCTTCAATCGGATATCTGGTTGCGAGCTGGCTTTGGCGCCTGCATCAGGCGCGCAAATGGGGCGGGCGCGTTAGGGTCAGGACCCATTAATTCCCAGGATCATGGTTTGAAGCGATTGGCCGCTATGCG
>Ga0209578_10000792_pt1 | contig 34410 bp, 26 predicted proteins | sample tdAd472_FD_187127 | JGI IMG/M metagenome (GOLD analysis project Ga0209578, IMG submission 187127) | Marine sediment microbial communities from the Atlantic coast under amendment with organic carbon and nitrate - tdAd47.2 (SPAdes)... | ecosystem: Environmental > Aquatic > Marine > Coastal >...
GCCCTGAGGAGGGACGCCCTGAGGAGGGACGCCCTGAGGAGGGACGCCCTGAGGAGGGACGCCCTGAGGAGGGACGCCCTGAGGAGGGACGCCCTGAGGAGGGACGGCCCGGGGCTCCGGCGGCGACTGGCGCTGCTTGGAGCGCTCAAAGTGGGTAGCGAGGGCTTTGCCCTGCTTGCGGATGGTCGTGGCTTGATCGATGTTGGTCCTCAAGGCCACCTCGAGCCGCCGCTCGAGGTCGGCGTAGCTGCGCTTGTGCTCCTCGGTGATGCAGCGCTCCCGCATGGTGGCCTCGTTGGCCGCCTCGAGGTCGGTGGAGACCGTCTTGATCCGGGCCTGGAGCGCCTCGACCTCGGCCTTGTGGCGATCGCCGGCGGCCGCGAGCTGGCCTTTGAGCGCCTCGACCTCGGCCGCAAGCCGCCCCTCGTCCTCCTCCTCGGCGCGCGCCGTGGCGACGACGCGCTCGAGCTGCCCGATGCGGGCGACGGCTGCGCGGAGCTCGCGAGATGCGATGTCGTGCATCTCCTCCAGCTTCTTACTCCGCGCATCGGCGGCGGCGGCGGCGGCTTTGTGGATGGTGACGGTGTCGGCAGCGGCGGCGGCGGTAGCGGCGGCAGCGGCAGTGGCAGCATCGGCGGCGGCGGCGGCCTGCTGCTTCCACCGGTCGGCGTGCTTGCGCCCGGCCTCCATGGCGGCGGCATGGGTCGTCTCTTGGTCGGCGAGTTTGGCCTGGAGAGCGGCGAGGTCGGCGCGGAGAGAACGGATCTCGGCGTCGCGCTCGGCGTCGCGCCCCGCGTCGCGCCCCGCGTCGTCGTCGGTCTCGAGCTTGATGCGCTTGTGGGGGGACACGGCCGTCCGCTCGGCGGCCTCGACCTCCGCCTGGAGGGCGGCGATCTCGGCGCGGAGCGAGTGGATCTCGGCGGCGGCAGCGGCAGCAGCGGCAGGGGACGAGTAGTCGCCAGACGGGGCGCCGCTGGGCGGGCCGCCACCGGGCGGGGCGGCGCCCGACCGGCGGGCGCGCTGCTGGGATGAGTACTCGCGGAGCATGTCGATGCAGTTGCTCGCCAGCCAGTTCTTGGTCTTCCACACGATGGTGCCGTCCTCGAACCGGGTCTTGATCTGGTACACGCCCCCCTTCAGCATCTCGTCTCCGACCAGCGCGACAGCCTTCATCTTTGCCGTCTGGAAGTGCACCGTGTTGCAAACACGCGAAAAACTGTGTTTCTGTCGCCGAGTGTTGCAACCACTCGAGCCTTTTTTATTCTTTCTTTGTTGATATCAAGAGAGAGGGGGAGAGAAAGAGAGAGAGAGAGAGAGAGAGAGAGAGAGAGCTCAAGAAGGAGGGGGGTGGAGGGGGGCTCCGCCCCCCCCAAATACATCGGGGATGGGTGTGGGGGCCGGGCTGACGAGGGGGAGGACGACGGCCTTGAGGGCGGCGTGGGAAGGGGAGACAAGGTGGGTGTAGATGGCGGCGGGGTCGAAGGCGCAGCGGGTGACGGAGTCGACGAGAAAGGCGGCGTTGTGTTCGCGCATGGCGGCGAGGGTGGCGGCGATGGCGGCCTCGTCGCGGCGGTAGGCGACGACGAGCCTGGAGGCGACCATGGCGGGGAACGAGGCGTTGGGGGAATCGCGACGGTAGCCCCGCGAGGAAGAAGAAAAGACGATGGGCGCGAGGCGGATCCATGCGCCGAGGGGGACGGCGTCGACCACCTGGCGTGCCTGTTCGCGGTCACGTGTCAAGACGTGGTCGACGAAATAAAATGCATCGGGGTGCCATGTGTCGGCGACCGAACACCCCCGCGGAGGAAGGGACATGGCCATGAAGATGGCGAATATGATTCGGGAGACGGCATCGCGACTGAGCGGCCCGGGCGTGTACACGTGTTGGAGTAGCGCCTGGATGATGTTTTGCGCGGCCGCGCGGCCAAACCCCTCGGCCGCATAGACGGCCCAGCCACGTAAGAAGGCGGAAGAAGTGGGGCCGTGCATGGCCCGGTGTTCAAGGGGGGAGGCCAGTGCTTGCTCGGGGTCGTCGGAATAGACCTTGGCGTGGCGGAGGAAGATGCGCCAGTGCTCGGCCGTTCTCGCGGTAGTGGAACAGGCCCAGATGGGCGTTGGCCGGTGGATTGCGCGGTTGGACTCGATGGCCGACCAGGACAAGGAGGCGCGGAACTCGGTGAAATACAGCAGGATGTACGCATAGACGTCGGAGAACGACTCACCCGCGTACGTTCGACAGCGAAGCTGATGGAGATACAGGCCGGATAAGGTAGACCGGGCCGGACGGCCGCGCGTCTCCAGGCGGCACAGGACCTCACGGACGGTATCCAAGACGTACAGGGGGTTTGATTGGCACTGGTGGACGATGGGCATGGATTTGAGACCTCGTATACTGTCGACGAGGGCCGCGCAGATGTCGCTCAGCGAGAACCACAGGCTGTCGGAGACGGGGCTGGTGGTCCCCACCGGCGACTCTTCGACAAACTCGCACAGGATCCGCATCGCGCACTCCAGGTGCAGCCCCTCGCGAACCAGCCGCGTCATATTCCTTAAGGCGGTGATGTCCGGGCGCAGGCAGAGAGGGTGGCCGGCGCGGTCCCAAAAGGCCAGCAGATTGCTGGCCTTCTCCGACCACAGAGTCGTCATGCAAGTCCGGACCAAGGAGGCGCCGCACACGGCCAGGGCGGCGTGGGCGCAGGCGCCGCCGAGCCCCACGGCGAACTCTAGCAGCTCGTACATGACAGCCGTTATGTCCGATCCCGGCGCCGAGGATGTGGCGACACTGACAACCACGTTCAGTGCCGCGATCAGGTACGGAGTACGCCCCGTGCGCCGCACGTCGTCGGCGACCCATGTGAAGAGCTCTACCGAGCCGCGCTCGACTGCCGTGACGAGCGCGAATTCGTCACAGAAGGCCGAGTCGATGGCGACGCCGTGCTCGCGGCACCACGGCGCGTACCAGTCGAGAGTCGCGGCGGCGGTGGCGGCGCGGCGGCACACCTGGCGGTAGATCAGCCCGGCGACGCCCGGTGACCAGTTGCGCTCGATCGCCTGCCGCACGTCTTCTGGCTGCCCTTCATCGAGCGCCGTGGCCACGTCCTCCCAGGCCAGCGCTCGCAGCTTCGTTGTCTGACAGCTTGCAAACACGCCTGCGCGTGGTCGCGGCTGGTCGTGTCCATTCTTGGTCATTCTGTACGTATTTTTTTTTATTCTCGATAAGGTGTACAGACCACAAGAGCCTCTCTCTCTCTCTCTCTCTCTCTCTCTCTCTCTCTCTCTCGTCAACAAGAGAAAAAGTCGACTAAAAAAGTCGACATAGATTGCAACCATCCGCCACGTGCCCCAGATTGCAACACGCCCCACCCGTATACCAGCAAACAAAGTGCCGGATCAAGAAGAATAAGAAAACAGATATGAGCCAAGAACCTAGTGAGACGCCTGCGAGCGAGACGCCTGCGAGCGAGACGCCTGCGAGCGAGACGCCTGCTCGCCTGTACGTGTGCCGGCTGTGCAAACAGATGCTCCCGGCGACAGACTTTTACGCATCGTACCTGAACAACCGGATCTACAAGTGCTCGGCGTGCACGCGCAAAGCGCGGACGGCCGCCAGCGGGGTGCCAGGGGCCAACAAGATGGCGCGGGAGCGCAGGAAGATGTGCATGGCCATGCGCACCCGCTTCACCGCCGCCATCAAAGTCATCCTGGACCTGATTGCCGCCGACGAGTCCGACGAGATTAGCCGAGAGGGGGGCACAGACCGGCGCGAGATGCGCGTCTTTGAGATGCGACGGGCCGAAGACGCCGTGGCCGGGATTGTGCGCGAGATGCAGGAGAAGCGCGTGCGCATCCCGCCGGTGCGCGTCCCCAGCTCGCCTCTTCTGCGGTCATGTCAATAATAATAATAAATACATCGCTCCTCGATCCTTTCCTCTATTTTTTATCCGTGCATTACATAAACAAATCGTTTTATCTGGTCATCTGCATGCATGCGCATCGATAACGGGCGATCATACGCGATAGATCAAGGAGACACAGAGAGAAAGAGTAGGAAAGAGTAGGAAAGAGTAGGAAATAGTAGGAAAGAGATGGGGATTATAGCCAGCAGCGACGTCCGGTACGACGACGAGGCCACGTACGGCGAGGTCGTGCCGGGCCTGCGGAATGAGCGGGACCGGCAGGCCGCGATCGAGATCGCCAAAAAGCCCTCAAACCAGTCGACGCTCTACATCATCATGTACGCACTGGACGGGCCGCCCGAAGAGAGGTCCGTGCGCTTCGCGATGCACACGGCGTCCCTTGGAACCCTGCCAGATACCGTGCGAGACGGCGTCGAGACACTCGTGCGATTCGTGGACCGCGAGCTGACACTCCTGCGCACACTCCACCCCGACCAGTGCTTCCTCGTTGCGTTCAAGGCCGTGAACGTGCCGACGTCGCCGACAATCCAGGCGGCGATCGTCGGCCTGACGCTCAACCGCCCGGGGCTGCTCGCGGTGCCACAGGAGTACTTCTACTACATCACCTTCACGAACAGCCTGCCGAACAGCGACAGTCCGCTGTGGGCCTTCATCGAGTCCAAGTTTCCGGCGGGACGGACCCAGTACGGGAAAATGGAGACGGTTCCGCCGCGGCGCCACTTTGGCGCGCCGACCGAGCGCGAGGCCCAGATCGACAACATCGAAGGCATGATCCCCGGCGCCGAGTTCGAGGCCCAGACGCTCGACAGCTCGGTCGAATCGCACGCGCTGATGGTGAAGATGGCCGGCGCACACGGCGACGAAAAGACGTTGCAGCGCCTGGAGGCCGTCCTGGCGCGGGGGAGGGAGCAGCTGGCGATCGCGAATGACCACGTGGCCAAGCTCCGCGAGCGCGTGACCGAGCTGCGCGCGGCCAAGGACGCCGACGTGCCCATCCCGGCCTTCATCGAGCTGCTGGTCATGGAGCGCGACCCGTCGCCGAGCAGGCCGTGTGCGTACCACTTTTTCACCCACTTTGGGCCGACGGGCGTGGCCGGGTCTCCGCGCATGCAGCTGATCGACCTGGTGGCAAAGCGCATGAAGACGGGGCGGGCAGCCGACGTGACCTTTCTCGCCTTCATCCACACGCGCCACGACGTGTGCACAGAGGACGTGCTGATCCGCGACTCGGACGTCGAGCCGATGGTCGACGACCTCAAGCAGCTCTATGGCGCGGTCGTCGTCGTGCCCGCGTCGGGCTCGCGCAAGTGCACCGCGGACACGCTCGCGCTCTACCCGAGCACGACCAAGCTCCAGGTCGCCGAGTATCTCAAGAGCCTGTCAAAGGGCGGCGCCGAGGACGACAACGACAACGACAACGACAACGACAACGACAACGACGACGACGACGACGGCGACGATCCCGAACCCCGCTCCACGCTCTGCTCTGTGCAATGATGAGGATAAATCCCGATGAGAGACTTTGGTTTTTTTATTATTATGAATAGAATAGCCGCCATTCAAAGTTGTGTATGTTTTTTTCTCTCCTTCTGGATTGATGTAGGGCGCGAGTGCGTGTTTATTCATGACTATAACGCCGATATCCGCGCGCGTACTTGTTAGTGACCGTGCGGTTGCGGGCCTGGGCAGCCATAAGCGTCGCCTCAAGCACGTCAAATGACGGCAGCCCGCGGACCGCGAATCCCGAGTCGCGAATGAACTTGGAGTACGTGTCGGCGGCGCCCGACGCAGCCCGCCGGAGGCAGGCATAGACCTTGGAGATGGCCAGGAGGCGCGCGGCGCAGTCGCTGCCGAGATACCCGATGCGCCAATGGCCTCTGTTCGAGAGGTCCATGCCTGCGGTGGCCGGGGCGGTGGCCGGGGCGCTGTTGCCGGGACAGTTCATCTCCAGCATGGCGGTGATTTCGCGGTCCAGGCCGCAGGCGCAGCAGGTGTCCGGTTCGCCATCGTCGTCGCGAAAAGGAGTGACCTTGAAGCGGCCCCTGTCCTCCTCCATCGCGCACATGAACAGGGCGCGGAAGGCGATGCAATCGGCGTTGGACTTGCCGATCTGGTCGAGGATGCCGAGGACGCGGTCGCGGACAAAGGCGTGGTAAAAGTCCGACTTCATGATGGCCGCGAACGGCTCGCCCGCCACCTGCCTCGCGTACATCGCCGGCTTGTGGAATCCCCACGCCTCGATGATCTTCTGGCGGGGCATGGGGGCTCCGGCGGTTGCAAAGGCGCTCTCGGGGATGTCCGGCATACCCGGCGCCGACGGGGACGCGTCGTCGTCGTCGTCGTCGTCGTCAGTAACAATCGGGATGGCGGCGCCGTCCGCGGCGAGCTCGACGTCGGACCCGGACCCGGACCCGGACCCGGACCCGGACCCGGACTCGCTGTAGTCGCCGTCGATGTCGATGTCGTCCTCCATGGGGGAGCGAGGCCGGCGGAAGCGGAGGCGCTTGGCCGCGCGAGAGGCCGCCGCCGCCGCCGGCGGCAGTGCACAGCCCGCGCCCGGGGCCCTGTTGACGACGACGACGTCGACGGCCTCGACGGCGTCGACGGCGTCCAACGGTCGGCCGTTGATGTAGACGTGCAGACAAAACTGGCCACAGCCACCTCCCGCGCCATCCGCGCGGGGGGGCTCGGGCGCGAGATCGGCGGCCGACGCCGTACGCTTTCGCGCCGCCGCCGCACGCGTCTGTACCCCAACAGTAGTAGCCATCGTCGTTCTGTCAAAGAGAGAGAGAGAGAGAAAAAAAATAAAAATAGAGAGAGAGAGATTGCAACAAGACGTCGACGTGTTGCAAACTTACACAGGGCGGAGAGAATACGATAAAAGAGAATACGATAAAAGAGATACCAGAAGAGAGAGAGAGAGAGAGAGAGAAAGAAGGATGAAGCGGACGGCGGCGGCGATGGCGTCGATGGATCCCAGCGCGGATGATGTGCGGCAGCGTGTCGCGCGCGACGAGGCCGATGTGGCCTTGGCGGCGGAGGCGGCCCGCTGGGAATGGCCGGCCGGCAAGCCGCTGACAGACCACACATGGGGCGATGCGGAGATCTGCGACGCATGCAGCGCGGGCTTAAGCGGCTGGTGCGAGGCGGCGGTCGGGCGCGGAATCGTCGCACGGCACTGGGAGTGCATGATGTCGCTGGCGATGTCACAGGCCTCGCCGATCTACCTCCCGCACGCACACTTTTGCGTGACCGCGCTCGCCCATCCCGAGACGGGCGCGGACCTCGCCGATGCCATCATCACGGGATGCCAGGCCGGCCTGCTCAGCCTGGAGTTCTCTGGCCCAGACCGCCCCTTGCTTCCGCCGCCGCGCGTCGCGGGCCAGCCGCGCTACCTAATTCCGGTCTACTTTCGGTTTATGGACGACGCGCCGCACTCCGGCTACGCCACGTTTGCGCGATGGCGCGGCCTCACAGGCCAGACAGCGGCAAACATCCGCGCGATCTTCGGGCTGCTCAACAGGCACTGCGCCGAGGTCGGCGCCGGCATCACGGCAGGCGTAGTGCGCGCAGAGGCGCGCCGCGACACCACGGACGGGCTCATCGCGGAGATGGCCGTTGCCTTCAGTAGTGAACATGCCGGCGGCAGGTCCGCGTTCCACAAACACAAGCGCGCCGTGATGGCGGCTGTGCTGGACGCGGGCGCACTCGACTTTGACACCAGTTACATCGCCCCCGCCCGCGGCATCCTGGAACTATTAATCAACCATGTTGTCGACGGCTGCGCCCCCGGAGCGGCCCCCGGAGCGGCCCCCGGAGCGGCCCCCGGAGCGGCATGGGAGCGCGTCTGTGCGACCGTCACCCCGGCTACGCTCCGGGCGTTTGCCGAGCGCTTCATCATGGAGGAGATGGACACAAACCCGCTGGACGGGGAGATGTTCCGCCTCGACGTCGCTGGCCAGGCCCGCTCATTTCAGGCGTTTGTGCATGAGCTGGCCATGCTCCATTCGCGCGGGGGGCAGGCCTGGCAACAGATTGCGGCGACCGGCGACTTTCTCTACGCAATCTGCCTCACCATGCGCCATGGGCGGGACTTTGACGTCGAGTGCCCTACCCGCCAGGCGCTGGTCTTCTGGCTGATGGACGCAGGGGTGACAATGGCGCCGACGACGTGGTGTGCCCTCTTCAATGGCATCTTCCGCATCACAAACATCGTCCGTTTCGTGCGCCGCATCGCGCCCCCTGCCCTCCTCATCACGCCTGGCCACGACGCGTTTTCCAGCGCGCTCGACGCCGACGAGTACGACGACGGCGAGCTCTTCACGTCGCGCATGCGCCATGCCATATGCCTCCGCGCCAACCAGGCGATATTCGACATGTACGCAGTCGGTGGGACGGCCTCTGAGTGTAGAGGCGCCGAGGAGAGCGCCCGGCTGTCGACGGTCTGCTCCATCCCCCTACTGTCACCTCTCATCAACCGATCCCCCGCGCTCGCTCTCGTTGCGCACCAGAAGCACGGCTTTGTCGTCTGCCCCTCGATCCTCGCCAAAGCCTTGGCGCGTGCCGCCTACACGGCCAAATTCTCTCTCCTTTCCCATCGGGAGTCTTCTTCGAACGCGCACACGATAGCCGGCATCCTCGAGCTCACCAAGCACGTCCCCGCGGCTCCCGATGCGGCTCCCGATGCGGCTCCCGATGCGGCGCCGCATCCCGTGTCGGTGGCCCCGCGCGGCAGTCTGTGTGAGGCGGCGGCGCGCGCGGCACACGGCACCTACACCGAGAACCCCGCATGGAAATCCGCCAAGCGCATCCCCCGCGTCGCACTCGCCGTCACGTCGTTCTGCGGGACATGCAACCGGTGCTGCGATGTCCCTGACGTCAACGTTCAAATCGTCGCGCTTGCCAATCTCGATCGAATCCACCAGTCCACGCGGCTAGAAGAGGAAGAGTGAAAAGCGAGTCAAGGCAAGGTATTTATTAAAAAAAAATAATGCATAGCAAGCAAAGCGCAGGATTTTCCCAGTCAAGTCAGTCAAGAGAGGGGAGGCCGTTGCGTTCAGCGGCAAGAAACATCGCCGTGAGAATGCAGTCGCCGTCGGTACACCGCCCGTCGTGCGCATCCTGCCGCTGGTCGCAGAAGACGCAGACGCCGCACTCGTACTGCCGCTCCAAAAAGTAACGGTCGACCTCGGCCCGCAGACCGTCGGCGAATGCGCGGAGCCGCGGATTGACCGTCAACACGTAGTCGTCATCATCGTCGTCGCAATCATCGTCGTCGCAATCATCGTCGTCGCAATCATCGTCGTCGCAGTCGTCGTCATGCTTGTACTCATACTTGTCGTCGCCGGCATAGGTGACCACTCTCGCCCGCATGGCCATGGGGGCGTGCACGACGGTGCCCGCACTCGCCGACGCATCGCGGCTCGCGGTAAATACCGCGAGTCCTGGGCCTCCGCCCCCCGCCGCCGCCGCCGCCGCAGAGACAGAAGCAGACGAGCGCTCCTCGCCCGGGACGCATTGGTGCGGATGGCGGTCCCAGGGCATCCAGCACTCCAGGCACACGTCCGGATCCGCCGTCGTCGTCGTCGCGATCGGTCTTTGCACAAAACTCATGTAGGCGTGTTGCAAACTTGCTCCTGTGTCGTTATTTTTTTTTCTTATTAGTAGAAGAGAGAGAGAGAGAGAGAGAGAGAGAGAGAGAGAGAGAGAGAGAGAGAGAGAGAGAGAGAGAGAGAGAGAGAGAGAGAGAGAGAGAGAGAGAGAGAGAGAGAGAGGGCGAGAGAGATAGAGGGCGAGAGAGATAGAGTGTCACCTTCCATCTATAAACACGGCCACGTGTCTATTTACGTCACAAAGCGAGATTGCCAATGTATCAAACGAAGAAGAAGAAGAAGAAGAAGAAGAAGAAGAAGAAGAAGAAGAAGAAAGGAAAACAGAAAGAAAAAAAAAAGAAAAGAAAGATGATGACCTCTGCGATGGCCCCCGCTGCGGCGGACGACGCGTGCTCGCAACCGACGGCGGCGGCGGCGGCGGCAGCGCCAGACGAGCCGCTCCCTGTCGTCGTCGCGTCAGTGGTCGCCGCCGTGGTATCCGATGAAGACACGGAGCGGACCCCCGCTCGGGACCCCACTCGGGACCCCGCTCGGGACCCCACTCGGGACCCCGCTCGGGACCCCGCTCGGGCCGTCTGTATTGCGCCGCCATGCCTAGCCGGCGATGACCGGCGGCAGTTCATCACGTGGATCAGCCGATACACCGACAAGGCACTGGGCGTGCTTCCGTGCGCGGTGTACTCCGCGGCGGTGCATAAACACGAGGAGATCGCGATGGGCGCGTGCATGGAGAGCATGCTGGACCACTACGCGTCGGCCCGGGCGCCGGGCGAGTCCGCGCCGTCCACACCGTTCGACGCCCACGACGGGATCACCATGTGGGGCCGCATCCGCCGGATGCACCGCTGTAATCGTATACAGAGACGCGCCAACGCGTGCGAGGTCGCGGAGGGCGTATCGTTCATTGGGGCGATCTACCTGATTGCGCGCCTGGACGTCGAGACCAACGGCGCCGTCGTCCTCACCCACCGCAACGCCTCCCAGCTCTTTGCCGTCGCATCGCTCATTGCGGCCAAGTTTTTGGAAGACGATGTATTTGACAACAAGAGCTGGGCGGATGCGACCTGCTGCAACCTGGCGACGCTCAACCGCCTCGAGCTCGTCTTTCTCAATCTCATCAAATGGAACGTGGCCATCCCCGGAACAGATCACTTTACCCGCTGCTGGGAGCACGTCACCGAGTGCTTTCGGATCTACGCGCTCCGAGTCGCCGACGAGCAGCGTGTATGGGGAAATTCTCCCTCAGGGGCCTGAAAAAAAAAACGGCGCACGACACGTATAAAAAATGGGACGGAACTGGCCAAATAAGAGAGAAAGAGGGAGAGAGAGAAAGAGGGAGAGAGAGAAAGAGGGAGAGAGAGAGAGAGAGAGAGATAGACCGGGATAGAGAGAATAAACTAAAAGAGCCATGGGACCGCCGCCGCCACCGCCGCCACCGGCGCTGCAAACCCCGTACTACCCGTTCGGGCATGCGGCGCGCTGGGTGTTTGATGTGGCGATATCGGTGTCGGTGAACGGGGCGCTGAAGCGCGGCGACGTGGCGCGAGCGGCGGCGGCGATCGACGCGGCCGTCGGCACGCTCCGCGGCGACGCCACGTTTGTCAACCCCGACGGCGGCCCCCGGCTGCTGGTTGGCGTCCCGAAGAGCGTGGTTGCGACGCACCGCGCGGGGCCGCCGGCCCGGACCTACGTCCACGTGACCATGCGCGCCGCGGTCGACCTCCCGACGTGCCAGATCGCAGTCGCAGGCGTGCTCGGCCCCACTGGCGCCATTGGCGCCGGCATCCACGTCCTCGACTGGTGCGCCGGCTTCAACCACGCCGCGTGTGAAGCCTATCTTGATTCGGCTGCCGAGAGGCCAAAGCATTGATATAAAAAACCCCATCTTCTTTCCCTATTCTACAGACAGACGCGAAAAAGGGCGGCACTGGTTCTACTCGCGTGCGTTTTCCTCTCTTCCTATCCTTCTCTCTCGCTCCCTCTCTCTCTCTCTCTCTCTCTCTCTCTCTCTCTCTCTCTCTCTCTCTTTCTCATGTCGCGCCTGCCTGACGACAGCGGGACCTCGGCGCCCGACACCTCGCCGCACGACATGTTTGCATTGGCGCCGCAGCCGATGTACGTCTTCCTCCGCCAGGGCGCCGCGCAAAACGCATGGGACTATGCGGTGGACGACGAGCACACGGCGTTCCACCGGTTCTGGACGGCGGCGCGGGCCGGCGCGCGCGCCGGCGCGGACTACACCCGGACCACGCAGTGGCCGCGCGGCGCCACGCTCGTTGTGCCCGACGGCAACACCGCCGCGTTCATGTTCCTCGTCGTCTACCCCGCCGCCGACGAGGGCGGGTATGCCGATGACGACGACAGCCCGGAGACGGCGTGTGCAGTGCGCGTGATCGACACGCTGCTGCACCGGCACGCTGGATGCGCCGCGCCGACCGAGATCCTCCCCGCCGTGCGCGCGGCCCTGGGCCCCTACGCCGCGTTCGCCGAGGCCGGCCTGGCTGTGCAGGGCGTGGCCGACGCGCCGCGGCGCGCCGTCTCGGGCTTTGGCGGCGCCGTCGACCCCCGGCGCTTCTTCGCCCTCTCGGAGGAGGCGACGTTTGTGTTTCTCCAGCAGGGCGCGGCGCGCGACGCCTGGGCGTACCCAGAGGCCGGCGACGCGGCCATGTACGCGCGCTTCTGGGCCGCGGCGCGGCTCTCGGCGCGCCGCGGCACCGCCTACACGCGCCAGGAGGAGACCGCGCCCGACGACGTCTTTGGCAACACCGAGACCTACACGCTGACGGTGCCGAACGGCGACGTCGGCATGATGCTGTTTGTGGCAACGGCGGCGAGCGACGAGGCGCGCCAGGTCGCGCCGGGGCGCATGGTGCCGGCGCGCGCCGCCACGGCGTGTGTCGTGCGCGTCATCTCCGCGCGCCTCCACCGCCACACAGGGTGTCCCGCCGCCGTCGACTTTGAGCCCGGCCAAATCCGCGCCATCGCCCACATCCCCGTGGCCTACCAACAGCTCGTCTACGCCGGGCTCATCCCGCAGATGCTCCCGCCCGCGCCAAGCGCCTAACATCCAATCGAAAACCGAAGCGCGGGCTGCCAAATATATATATCTTTAATTTTTTTCTTGGTTCCATGGATGTCGCTATTTTTTTTGAGGGTGAATATAGAGAATAGTATAAAGGGGATAATGAACATGCAAAAAACGGTGCCCACTCGTCGACTGAGCAAGGCGGAACATAGTGGGCTCAAATAGCCGATGAAAGTAAGGGAAAGGAAAAAAAACAACTATAGAGAAGCTAAAAGGGAGAGCGGACGAAGACAAAACCAGGCAGCGACAGAAAGACGCGCGCGAAAACACATTTTGATCGCACGCGCCCCCCACACCTGTCGCGTATAGCCCGGCGGTTGCCGGCTCGGCCGCTGGTGGACCTTCTCCCTGTCGTCATCATGCCAGAGACCATACCAATAGAAAGAGATACTAGCAAGGACAACAAAAAAAAAACGAAGAAATGCCAAAACGAAGCAATGGAAGGGAAGGGAAGAAGGGGAAAGAACAAGGAAAGAACAAGGAAAGAACAAGGAAAGAAGAAGAAAGAAGAGGAAAGAACAAAAAACCACCAAAACCGCCCTAGTTGCCAAGGAGGGGCTTCCAGATGTCGGCGAGCTTGGACCAGGCGCCGGTGGCGGTCTCGGTCATGGCGGCCATGAGCAGGCCCACCCAGAGGGCGCCGGCGCCGGAAGCGTACGCCTTGTAGGCCCAGCCGTTGACGTGGCCGGAGGCGGCGTTCTTCTCGTCCCAGATGAGGCCGAAGATGAGGAGGGTGAGGAAGGAGGTGAGGAAGGCCATCCAGAGCGGCGAGTGCGTAAACCAGGCGCCGAAGCGGGAGCTGACGGCGGAGAAGGGCAGGAAGGCGATGAAGGCGAAGACGAGCGAGAGCCAGGCGAAGAAGCGCGTGGCAAACGACGCGCCGCACTTGATGTCGCCGCTGAAGAGTTTGACCTGGGACCACTGGCACTTGAGCTTCATCTCCTGGCAGAGGCAGATGTCCCAGTGGCCAAACTCCATCTGGCGGTTGGGCGCCTCGGCGCCGACGGGCGTGGTGATGATGGTGAGGGCGTTGGTCTCGAAGGTGGTGCCGGTGCGGTTGAGGATGCCGACGTTGGCGTAGGTGTCGTTGACGGTGCGCTCGAACTCGGGGACGACGACAAAGTCCTCGTGAACCTTCGGGGTGGCCCAGTGCGAGGACGCGACGCCGCAGGCCATGAGGATGAGCGCGAGGAGCATCACGGCGTGGATGGTCCAGCCAGTGGCGTCATGGACCCAGTTGAGGAAGGGCAGCTGGGTGACGTTGTACTTGCGGCTGAACATCCACCCGTAGATGACCCAGAAGCCGATGGCGATGGAGGCGCCGCTGGTGTAGACGATGAAGCCCCAGCCAAGGTCGGAGGCGTGCGAGCCGGTGTTGCTGACGGTGACGCTGAAGATGATCGCGACGATGACGCCGAGAGCGCCGCCCACGAGGATGAACCCGGTGCCCCACCAGCCGAGGGTGGTCGGAGGGATCTCCTGGCCGGTGACACCGGCGACAACGTTGCGCCCCGTGTCCGCGGCGAACGTCACGCCGTCGGTCGCCGCCTGGTAGCCCGCCTCGATGGGGTTTCTGGGGCGGCCGGTGGGCGAGATCTTGGGGGCGCGGAAGTAGAAGCTCTCGCGGTAGATCAGGGTGTAGACGCCAATGTACACGAAGAGGACGGAGATGACCGAGAGCCAGCGCGTCGCCTGGAAGGTGTCGCACTTGGTCCCGGTGAAGAGGGCCTGGCGGACATCGCCCTCGTCGCCCGAGGCGGTGGAGTCGAACGCCTCGTGCAGGCCGCTGAAGCGGCAGTTGTCGCCGATGTTGCGGCACCCGCACCCTTCCAGGACGCCGGCCTTACCGTGCCCAAAAGTCTTCCACTCCGGGTTGGTGACGGCGATGGCCATGAGGACAAACCCCGTCAGGATGAGGAACCGGGAAAAGGAGACCGACCAGAAGCTGTCGTGGAACACCATTTTGTTTTTTCTTGTTTCGCCGTTTGCCCTTTTTTCTTTCTTTTTACGTTATCACTAACACCTCTTGATAGAGTCTAATACGCCGTCTTTACTGTGGACCACGGGATGTCAGCGCCGCGAAGCAGGGAAGGCGAAGCAGAGCACAACAAAAAAAATATTACCTACTACAAAAAAAACGGCTCGCTTTCGATTTCTGTACACTCTCACCAATTGGGCCAAGTGCGATGCCAGTGGCTGACTGGCCTGTCTATTTGTGTGTGTAGTTTTTGTGTGTGTGTGTGTGTGTTCAATGGACATATGAATGCGAGGGGTGGGGGGATTAATAGACTGTTTGTATTTTCAGCAGACGGCGCGCCCGGAACATCCCGCACACGGCCTAGTGCCACCTGGCCGTGCCGACCGTCGCGTCCTCGTACGCATCGTCTTCATCGTCCTCCTCCTCCTCATCCGACGACACGTACGACAACGCGGCTCCATTGTCGACAGAGGAAGAAGAACAGGGAGGAAGAGAAGGGGGAGAAGGAGGAGAAGGAAGAGAAGGGAGAGGGGGAGAGGGAAGAGCACGGCGATTCGCGGCCACCCCCTCCTCGGCACCCTCCTCGGCACCCTCCACAGCACACCCGCACTCGCCCCCTCGCCCTCCCCGGGCTGCCCCGGCCGCCGGCGAGACAGCGATGGCGATGTACGTGATGGCGGTGTACGCCCACGGCTTGCCCTTGGCGAGGCCGCCGGACGAGGACGCGGAGACGTCGGCGGCGAAGCGCGGGTGGGCGCGGAAGCGCCGGAAGAGCTCGCTCTCGAGATCGAGAGCGGCGTCCTCCGGGTCGCGGTAGTCGTAGTCGGCGACATGCCCAGGCCCGTGGCGCTCAAACGCAGCCACTGCGATGAGGTGCGTAAACCCGTGCGTGTGCCGGTACTCCTTGTACTTGTGGTTGAAGCGGCTGCACATGCCGTCGCGGAGGAGGCGCGCGCGCGCGGCGCGCCCGGACGTGCGCGGAGTCGGCTTGGACGACGTGGTCTTGCCAAAGGTAAAGGCCGCCGTGCGCGTCCCCGGCCCGTCGAGCAGCGCCTCAACAAACGGCGCCAGCTCGACGATGAGCGCGGCCGCGCTGCGGCCCTTCTGTGCCGCACGGAACGCGCCGACGATGCCGGCGCGGTCCCATCCACCGACGCTCTCTTGGACGACAGGGACGCCGCCGGGAAGCGCGGGCGAGGCGAACGCATACGCGCCGACGCCGGCGCATGTGGCCGCCTGGTGCGGGAGGCAGACGCGGAAGCGCGTCGCGGCGCGCTTGTGGGCCGTCAGGTACATGCGCTCGAGGCGCCGCGTGAGATCATCCATGCTGGCGGCGGCGGCCGTCGTCGTAGTCGTAGTCGTGGTCGTGTTGCCACTGGCGGAGCTGGCAGGATCGCCCTCGGATGGCGGCGCCGCCACTGCTACCTTGGCCACAGCCGATAACCATGCAAGCGCCTCGGCCGACACGACGACAACGTGCCGCCCGTCACGGACCTCCATCCCGAAATTCCGCATCATTGTCCTTGCTTGCATACACACACACACTTTCCTTCTCTTTCTCGTTCTCTTTCTCTTTCTCTTTCTCTTTCTCTTTCTCTTCCTCTTCCTCTTTCTCTCTTCTAACAACAAGAAGAAGAAGGAAACAAGAAGAAGAAGGAAACAAGAAGAAGAAGGAAACAAGAAAGCAAAGGAAAGAACACATACAAAAGTTTGCAACACCGCGACACACTGAAAAAAAACATGAACATTGAGACGGACAAGATCACCAACACAACCCCGGATGAGATCAGCATCCGGGACGCGAGCGGCGCGGAGATCGTGAGCATCCCGCCGGATACGAACCACCAGCTGCGCCTGACCGAGGCGCCGGCGCAGAGCTTCACGACTGACATCGGCAGGTTTGCGATCTGGACACACCATCCGCCAGTGTACGGCGCCATCGAGGGCACCATCCCGGAGGACGGCCGCATCATGGTCAGCCTGCCCGTCGGGCAGCGCTTTGCGGAGCTGAACGACCCCCGCTACGCGAACCGCATCTTTGGGCCCGACACCGGCCCGTCCAAGCTCGGCGGCGCGCCGACCGGCGCGTACCGCGAGAACGGCCAGGTCTGCGGCTGCCACACCCTCATCAAGTACTACTAGGAGGGGGCCTCCGCCCCCCTTCCAACGGAGGGGCCTCTGCTCCCCCTTCCAACGGAGGGGGCCTCCGCCCCCTTCCAACCCCGCGTGGCATCCTCATGAGTTATTTAAAAATCACACAGTTAATTTTTATATAGACATACTCTAGGACCCAACTCCGGCGAGTGCCATATCAAGGAGGGGGGTGGAGGGGGGCGGAGCCCCCTCCTACTCTAAGATGTCGCCCTCGGTGACGTCGGCCACGTCCTCGCCCATGGCGTCACGCGCGGCGGCGGCCGCGCCGCGCGGATCGGGCATGATGATGGACCGGATGGGCGCGCCGACGTCGACGAGGGCGACCTGGCCGTAGTGTTTGTTGAGGCAGACGACGCACCAGAGCGCGAGCGCCTGCTCGATGGCGTCGCAGAGATAGAGCTTGGACTGGTAGACGAGGTGGATGCGGCCCATGAGGTTGACGAGCATGGGGTGGGGCTCGGACGAGACCTCGGCGAACTGGCGGTCGAGAAAGTGCTCCCAGACGAGGAAGGCGTTCTCGAACTCCATGTCCATGTCGGCCATTGCCTCGTGGAAGGGCATGGCGAAGACGTAGAGTTTCATGAGGATGCCGTAGATGTGGACGGGGTAGGTGAACTTGGCGTCGTACTCGGGAGACTCCTCGCGCGCGAGGCGCACGATCTGGTAGAGCGACGCGCCCTGGCGCAGGTTCTGGCACGCGATGTTGGCCTCGCCGGTCTTGGCGAGGATCTGCACGCCCTGGAAGCGCTCTCTCTCCATCTTCTGGGACTGGGCAAAGACGTCGCGGTCCGTGTGGGAGACGTACATGACGGGAAAGTCCTTGAGGACGTCCATCTTGATGGACGAGGACGCGTCGAGGTCGCGCGCATTGCGCTCGATGAAGGCGCGCATGCGCTCGACGACGCGGTCGATGCACATGTCGCCGCGGCATCCCGCGTCGCGCGCGAGGTCGGCCGGGTCGCCGAGCTCCCAGAACTTGTATAGGCTCGCCATGAAGAGCATGCGGAATCCCGCGCCGGCGACGCGCAGGACGAGGTTGCCGTTGCCCGCGTAGACGATCGGCGAGCCCCGCGCAACCCCCGACCGCCGCACCATACGCCGGAGAGCGCGCACGTCGTGGACGCGCGCGCTCCCGGGCTGGGCAATCAGCATGCATCCATGATGGAGGAGCGCGAGGATGTACGCACGCAGCTCGGCGCAGGGCCGCAGGCGCCACCAGCGGTATCCGAGGATCTCGTACGCGAGAAGCAGGTCGGCGACCGAGTACTTGGCCAGCGGCTTGTCGGAGATGCACAGATGGCTGTGGACGACGTACGCATTCCCCAGCAGGGGGCCGGCGTGGCCCCACGCGGCGCCGCCTAGCAGGTCGGCGCCCGCGGCGGCAAGCACGCCGAGGATGGTGCCGAGCGCCATCGTCCCCGCCCAGGGGCCCTCCATGTCCATGCGCGTCTTGGTGCTCATCGTCGCCATATCCGCCAGCGCCCCGTCGATGAGCGCGACAGCGGCCGCATCGAGCGCCGTGCGCCATTCCCGCGCGCCGCGGTCGCCGCCGCCGCCTCCGTCCTCGCCCCCGCCCATCGCGAGGAGATGGCAGTGAGCGGCGAGCGCCGCCTTGTGGTCCATCACGTTCTCCTTGGCATACTTGATGATGCGCACGTCAGTTTTTTTGACGCGCGCGAGTACCTCCAGGGCGCCGCGCAGTTTTTCAAGCTCGTCCGTCATGGTCGGCGTGGAAGAAGAAGAAAGAGAGAGAGAGAGAGAGAGAGAAAGACGTCCAATTTTAATTGAGAGGCCGGGCCCTGCTTCTGTTATATTTCCGATACACTTTTCTACCCACCCAACCACCAAAAGGCGCCAGAGAGAAAAAACAACAGAAAGGCTGGCCGCTATCACATGCACCCTCCTAAGACCCGCCGCCACCGGACGACTTTTTCTTGGCGGCCGACCCGGACCCGGACCCGGACCCGGACCCGGACCCGGACCCGTGTCCCTGGGTGACGGATGCGGGCGGCGGCTTGATGGTGAGAATCTGTTGCATGGTCTGGGCGTTGGCGCGCAGAGGCGGCGGGACGGACGTGGCGACGTACTCCCGAGGGATGCGGTACGCGAGCGCGGCAAGGTACTGGGCGGTCGGCCACCCGATGATGCCGCTGTGGTAGAGCTGGTCGACGCTCTCTGGCGACTTGACGAGCTCGGCGCCGAGGCACACGCGCGTGCCGGGCTCCAGTTTGCGGCCGAGGTGCGTGAAGAGGTCGGTGAGGTAGAGCGAAAACACCCGGTAGTTCTCCTGGAGCGTGTGGATGTAGTTGACGTTCTGCGCGTCGATGCCCGCGGCGGCGTCGCGCGTCGACGCGGGCGTGCGGATGTGCGGCGGGATGCCGAGCCCCGCCGCGCACTCGTCAATGAGCTTGTCGCGCTCCTCGACAAAGCGCGGGTTCTCGTAGACCATCGTCGCCGGGACGTACTGGAAGCCGTGGGGCAGCATAAAGAGGTTCTCGCTGGGATGGCGGCCGCCGATGGCCTCCCCCTGGCGCCACTGCGGCTCGGCGACGGTGCCGCGGGCCGGCGCGGCGTACGTGCGGTGGTCGGACTGGTTCTGGACGGCGCGCACCCGGTCCGCGGCGCGCACGTCGGCGGCCATCTTCAGTTTGCTCTTGTCGTCGAACGCCTCGGCCGTATTTCGCGTGATGACGTCGCTGCCCGGCGCGCCGCCGTCGACACGCAGGGGATCGCTGGCCGCCGAAGGCCGCACGCCGTGCTGGAGCATCGCGGGCATGGCGGCGCTGCGCTGCGCGTTGGCGGCACGACTCATGGTGATGTCGTAGAGCATGCGCAAGGGCTCCTTGATGGCGTCGATGGGCGCGCCAGGATCGTTGACGGTGACGGGGCCGTACAGGCCGTAGTTGAAGTAGCGCAGCTCGGCCTCGGCCTCCTGGTCGACCCAGTCGACGTCCATGACGGGGCGCTGCGTGGCCGGGTCGTAGTCCAGGCTGACATCGACCTGCTCAAAGTCGGGGATCCACGGCACGTACTCGCCGCTCTCGTCGTACGAGAACGAGGTCACAATGAAGTTGCGCGCCCACAGATACGCCAGCGCGCGCTCGAGCACCGGCTCGATGTGCGTTTTCACAAAGACCTCCTCCTTTGGCGAAAACACCACGGGCTCCGATCCGCGGACGAGCGCGATGCCGTCGCTGAACAGCCGCGAGCGCTGGATTTGCATCAGCATCCGCACCACGCCGTCGTGCCGCACAATGTCCTCGTTCGTCCGGTAGAACCCCCCCAGCGCCCCGTCGCCGTCGCCGTCTCTGGCGGGACCCCCCATGTAGTGCGTGTGCATGCCCATGGCCGCGCCAAAGGTGTTTGCGCCGAGCCGCCCGCCGCCGCCCAATCCCGAGATAGCAGCAGCCGCCGCGGCCGCGGCGGCGCGTTGTCGTCGGCGGGTCGCGCGCGCCTGTGCCATCTTCTTGGCGCGCGCCATCACGTCCACACCCGCCGCATTCTGTGCTCGCTTCTTGCCCATCTCCTTTTCCTTTTCCTTTTCCATTTCTCTCTCTCTCTCTCTCTCTCTCTCTCTCTCTCTCGCTCTCTTTCTCTGCTTCTTCCCAGCCCGCGCGACACCGCCCTTTATAAACCCAGACAAACCATTTACTAATACACCCGCCCGAATAGCGTCACAGGCCAACCAATGCAACAGAGACGGCAACGACGGCGACGGCGGCGACGATCGAGAGCCACCGCGCCGGCGCATTGACCGTGCCAGAGCCAGAGCCAGAGCCAGCGGAGCCTCCGCCCCCACCGGAGCCAAACACGCCGGGGACGAGCGAGCGCGCGCCGGGCAGCCGGAAAAAGTCGCCGAGGAACGTGTTGACGCCGGGGTCCTTCTGGACGACGAGCGACAGCCGAGAGCTGTTTGTGCCGAACGCCGGCGTGGCGACAAAGAGGTTGCGCCGCTGGATGGCGCTGGAACGAAAGGTGGTCGGCGTGGGGAAGAGGGTGGTGAATCCGGCGGACGACGCGATGCCCGGGCCAAAGTTGAAGGTCTGGTTGCCGCCGGCGCCGCCGTCGGTGCCGAGGAAGGTCGCGCCGGCGCCGGTGCGCCCGACAATCCAGTGGTCCAGCGCGACGTAGGAGAGCGGATTTTCGGGGTCCTGGCCGATGCTGCTCGCGTAGACCAGGGCGAGACCCGTGGTGTTGTCGTCGGACATGGAGAGCGCCGGGTCGTTGACGAAGGCGACGTAGGCGTCGGAGCGCGGCTCAATCTGGCCGCGCAGCGCCCCGCCGGGCACCGCGCCAGACGTGATTTCGGCGTAGAACTCGCCGGAGCGCAGCATGTTGATGCCCGTGGCGTCGAGCGTCGTCGTTGTGCGGATGGGGCACGCCGTGCTCTCTGCCGACCCGCCGGCGGGCACGAGCGAGAAGAGGGTGAGGCCGGAGTGCCCCCGCGCGGCGGGGCCCTTGACATACGCCGTCGTGGCAAACGACACATCGTGCCACAGCGTGGTCGTGAGCCGGAACCGGTTGTGCCCGAGCGGCGCGACGGAGAGGTAGAGGATGCCGATGAAGGTCGACTGCGTGGCCGGCGCCGGCACGACGCCAGCCCCCACCAGGACCGTGGCATACTGCTCGTCGGCGTCGGCGTCCGGGCGCGCGAGCGACTGGCCCATCGCCCCGCGCATGCAGAGGGCGGAGAAAGACGCACACAGCGCAAGTAGTAGCACCAGAAGCGATCTCCCAGCGAGTGCAGGCATGACCGAGAAGGGGATTTTGGTAGGCTATGTATGTGTGTATGTAGGTATAGATGATGTATATATATATATATATATTGTCTATCTATCACACTGTGTATCTCCGGCAGTGTCGCTGTACAGGAGGTGTGCGCGCGGCGTAAGGTTATATCCCATTCCGCTCCCTCTTCGCCTGTCGGCACAAGGATACTGAAAAAAAGCAACCAAAGTAAAAAAATAGAGGGGTGTATTTTTGGTATGCAGCATCGTCCCCCCCGTCACCCTTCGCCGCCGTCCGACCCCGCGTCCGACCCCGCGTCCGACCCCGCGTCCGACCCCGCGCGGTCGCCATCCACGGCGCTCGCCGCAGCCGCAGCTGCGGCCGCAGCCGCAGCCGCCGCCGCCGCCTTGGCGGCCTCGGCAATGGCATGGGCCTCGGCGCCTGCCGCGGCGATGATACGGAGCGTGTCCATCGACGCATTGACTATGGCATGGGCCGGGGCATCGGACGCGCCCTCGCGCACGGCCAAGCGCCCGCGGACGGGGGCGGCAATCACATCGCGAGGGCCGACGCCGCTGTGCCGCGACCGGATGAGATTGCACAGCAGCAGGCGCAGCTCCGTCGTGTCGTGGACACCGTTGGCCAGCGTCGGCGAGAATAGAGTGCGGAACCGCATGACGGCCTTCTTCTTGTTGCCGATGTCGCGGGCCTCGTCGAACTTGCCCAGGGCACACACCGCGTCGTACCCAAACAGGCGATCGAGCTCGTCCAGCGTCCGCGTCAGCCGCCGGATGCGCCCGTGGAGCGCGCGGCTCGCCTCCTTCCGCGACAGCTTGGCAATGTCCGCCCGCGTCTGATACCGGTTGCCGCGCGGGTCCTTGGCCGCCACCTTTGTCTTCGGAGCTTTACGGGGCACAGATCGCGCCTTGGCCACGGAGGGGGCCGCCGGCGCCTTTGCCGCACCGGCGCCGGTGTCGTCGACGTCGACGTCGTCGTCGTCGTCGTCCTCATCGCCGTGCTCGTCATACTCGCAGTCGCTGTCAAACATTGCCCGCACATTCACAGACGCACTGCTTCTGTGATTCCCTCCGGTAGAAGCAGGAGGAGTGTCCGCCACCGCTGCCGCCGCCGCTGCCGCTGCCGCTGCCGCCGCCGCTGCACTGCCGTGTCTCTTTTTCATATGTCTGTTTTCGTGACCCCTGTCGTCCTGTTGCAAACTCGCGACTACCAAACAATGTTCCGCCCGTACTACTTGAACACTTTTTTGTTCTCTTTTTCTCTTCTCTGTTCTTGGGTGACGGGCCATCATAGGAGGGGGACAATAAAACAACGCACACACACAGGCTAGACGGAATGTAACGGTTTCGATCGACCCACGTCATTCGATCGAAACTGCGAAAAAAAGTCGAGCGAAATCGAACAGTCGAGCGAACCTTCGAAAAAAGTCGAGCGAAATGGAATAGTCGACCGAAATAGAATAGTCGCAAACACAAGAAACAACCAAAAAAACGACCGATAATGTCGAGGATGCATCCAAGAAAGTTCGCAACGCCTGGCAACTCGTATGCAGAGGCGGAGACAGGGCCAAAGGCACCGCCGCCTGCCAAAAAGAGCCAGACATCGTGTGTCATGTATTTCGACGGGTCGAGCATCTGCAACGGCTCCAAGACCTCGCGCGCGGGCTGCGGCGCACACGGCAGCGACGCCAACGGCCGCGTAACGAGAATCGGCGTCCCCCTCCCTGCCGGGACCACGAGCAACGAGGCCGAGTACGAGGGCGCGATCGCGGCGCTCAAGTGGGCGCTTCGGCACGGCTACACCAACGTCACCCTCCGCGGCGACAGCATGCTCGTCGTCAAGCAGGCGCTCGGCGAATGGAAGATCAACAAGGCGGCCCTCCGTGAAAAGTGCGCCCGTCTGCGCGAACTCGCCGCCCGGATCGGCCACGTCGACTTTCAGCACATCCCTCGGACCGAGAACGCCCTCGCAGACAGCCTGGCCCGCGTTGCGTCGGGGTCCGCGTCGGGGCCGAGGCCATCGTCGGCGGCCGCAGCCGCCTCGGCAACCGCCTCGGCAGCCGCCCCGCCGCGCCTGGCGCGTCACAGGCGCCGATAAAAGCATGCGATTCTAGGTGCGACCATCCCCACCACCACCACCACAAAGAAGAAGAAGAATATTAAAAAAAAATACCCATTGGCACAAGCAAAAAAAAAAACACCAGTTTGCAACCGCACATGCAACCCCTTGCCCCGCGCCGCCGGGGGCGCAAGGCCGAGAACGACAACCACACGGTGCCCTTCCAGCACCTGCTATTCTGGATCCAGACGAACGAGACGCTCGGCCTGCGCAAGTCGACCGACCCGCGGCACCACCCGCTGGTGCAGATCGTCCTGCGACTGTATGCCCAGCAGAAGAAGACGGGCGCGCCGAGCACCTCGCTGGTGCCGCCCGCCGACTTTGCCGACGGGCTGCTGGGACTGTACCGGGACGCCATCGCCCGGTCGCGCGTCTTCTATGCCACCAGCCTCGAGAGCCGCACGCGCCACGTGGTCGACCCTTGCACGGTTGAGGGGCTGGACGGGATCTTCCCGGCGGCGGCGTCGCCCGACGTCTCCAAGGCCGGCTGCCGCGCGCTGCGCCTCAGCGACGACATGGTGACCGCAATGGACGCCGTCGAGAAGCTGGCGCACGCCGCCGCCGCCGGCGCCGCCGGCGATACCAACGGCAACAACGACAACGACGACAACGACGACGACGACAGCGTGGCCAACCCCCGCGCACAACAACTCGACGAATACGTGGCTCAGATCGTCGCCCGGCTCGCGCCGATGACGAGCATCCCGGCGGCCCGCGTCGCCGCGACGATCGCCGGGATTTCCCAGACCGACATGCAGAGCCCCGTCGCCGACCTCATGGCCACCCATCGTGCCGTCGCCACCGCGATGCAGGAAGGAGAAGAAAAGGCCGAAAAGGACGAAAAGGACGAAAAGGACGAAAAGGACGAAAAGGACGCGGCCTCCAAAAAACGGCCGCATCCGGACGCTGATGCGTCACTGTACGGGGGCGGGGGCGGCAGGAGCGCCGCCAAGGAGGAGGCGGTGCCCTTCCTCTTCAGCGGGGTCGACGCCCGCCGGATGCCGCCGGAGTGGGAGGTGCATCTGACGCCGAGAGCGCAGCTGCCCGACTACTATTTGCGCGTCGAGCGCCTGGCGTACGTGACCGACGCGAACTCGGCCATCGCGCCCGAGCTGACCGCCGAGATCGTGTCGGAGACGGTGCGGGAGATGATTGCCGAGATGTCGCAGGCGTTTGCCCTGGGCAAGGACGAGATGGGCGAGATGTACGACATCGTCCAGACCGTCCGCGGCCGTCGCGGTCGTCGTGATCAGCATCAAAAGCATCAAAAGCAGCACAGCCTGCCAAGCGGCGCGGCGGCGACCACGGCAACGGGAGCGGGAGCGGGAGCGGACGGCGCGACGGAGCGGACGACCGACGCCGACATCGACCAGGCCGCGATGACGCCCCGGCAGTTTGCGGCGGCGGCCAAGGCCCACGACTTCTTCTACCGCGCGGCCGAGCTGGCTACACACCTGCTACTCGTGGCGTTTCCTCCGATGATGGTCGCCGAGGCCGTCAAGGAGACGGCCAGGGCAAAGCGCGCCGCGGCCGCGAACGCCCCCGCGCCCGAGGTCGGCCCCAGCTGCCGCCACCTGCGCTCGCTCATGTCGCGGACCCAGTACATCCAGGCGCACGCCTTCTACTACGCCGCGCTCGCGCGCCACGCCCAGGGCAAGGTCCACGCCAGCAAGGCGCTGTTCGAGCGCGCGCTCGGGCCCATGCAGCGCCAGCACATGCTCGACCGCAACTTTGTGCGCTTCATCTGCGACTACCTCAAGGTGACGGTGCGCGACGCCGTCTACTGGAAGCAGACGCTGCTCCTGGCGAACGCGCTCGAGCAGCTTGCCGTCCGCGAGTACGGCGCCAACACCGTGTTTGCCGCGTTCGCGCGCCGGTGCATCCAGGCCGCCGCGCAGCAGCAGATCGAGTTTGCGCGCGAGATCGAGCGCGCCGAAGGCCGGTGGATGGCCGAGATCGATGCGAAGCGGGCGCGCGCCAAGATCTTTCTCGGCGACTACGACCAAGACTACGACTATGCGCGCGAAGGCGCCGGGGCGGTCTAGCACAGGACACTCTTGCTATATCACAGACCCCCCACCGGGCATCCTTCAAACAGGCGCCGTTATCCTCTTTGGCAAAATAAACACACAAACGGCCAAATAGCCAAATAGCCAAATAGCCAAATAGCCAAATAGCCAAATAGCCAAACGACCAAAAAATAACAGTCTCTTCCCTCTCCCCCCCGGAGGTGGCATGATACACCGGATATTACTTGTCGCGATTGCCGTCGTCGTCGTCGCCGCCGCGGTCTATGATGACATCGAGCTAGACGGCACGGTGTTGCCTGCGTCGGCGTTCGAGTCGCAGGCGGCCGCGACGGGGCGCGCCCAAAACTGGATGCGACAGCGACGCCGCACATCAACGCCGCTGACGATGTGCCCCGAAACCCGCGCCAGCATCGACGTCCACGCCTTCCAGTGGGAGCCCCCCGGCGATCAGCTGGTGCACCGCCTCCGCCTCGTGTCGGTGTCGGCGGCGCCCGAGCTGGTTGCGGCGGGGCTCGAGCGGGCGTACGAGGGCGCGCACGGGGGCGCCGCCGCCGGGTGGTCGGGCGCCGCGCGCGTGGTCACGGTCGACGCCGGCGCAATCTCGGGCGACACGACTCTCCGCGCCGTCGCCGAGATCGACGGCGTGGACGGCCAGATCGCGGGGGCGGCGGGCGTCGTCGTCCTGGAGCGCGCCGACGGCGCCGGCGGCGTCTGCGTCGCCGTGACCGGCGAGCTGTACTGCGACGTGACCCCGCGGAACAACGCGCGCGACGACGCCGAGATCGGGTTTGGCGGCGCCGTCGTGACGCTCACCAGCTCGTCCGTGTCGGCGCCCGGGGCTGTGCGGGAGGCGCCCGCGACGGCGACCGACGAGGCCGGCCGGTTCTACGCCGCCATGTACCTGCCGCCGGGCGAAGCCTGGCACCACCGCGCCGTGTACACCTTCGCCGACCTCCAGGAGATGGCAGTCGAGACAACGGGAGTGGTGCCGGATGGCGGCGGCGGTGGCGGCGGTGGCGGCGGCGGCGGCGGCGGTGGCGGCGGCGAGTCCGCCGCGCCCGCGCTCTTCGTAATGGCCGCGCCGGCGCTCCCTGTGCCGAGCGTGACGGTCTGCGAGATCACGCGCTTTGCGACCATGGCGCTCGTCGTGCCCGACTGCCGGTGCCGCGTCATCAACATCGCGACGATGCTCGACGCCACACCCGCGCTCGCGCCCGTCTACGCGCGGCGGCCGCTCGCGCTCGTCGGCTACGGCGAGGCCGCGATCGACGGCCGCGCCCTGCCCGAAAACACGCCGCTCGTCATAGCAGAGGGCGCCGGCGCCGCCGTGACGGTCGCGTCGATGAAGATCTACACCGACGCCGAGCCCGCGCTGGTCCTGCGCGGCGGCGACTCGCCGCGCGTCAACGCCGTGCGCTTCACCTTCAATGCCGCGCCGGCCGTGCGCCTGGAAAACGCCGTGCCGAACGTCGACATCGGCTGGTCGACGTTCGCGGCGGCGCGGACGACGGTGGCCAGCCCGCATGCCGTGTATGCCATAGAAAACACCGCCGGCACGTGGGGCGTCGGCTCCCAGCTCGTGGAGAACGTCATCCACACCGCGACCTGCGACGAGGGCGAGCGGCTGAGCATCACGGCACACTCGGAGGAGCCGGCGTACGACGAAAACCTGGCCGTGCTCCACACCATCTACACGTGTGGCGAGGACAACGCGCTCGGCGACCCCTGTATCTTTGGGTCGATGAGCCGTGTGACGGGGTTTTGCGAGTGCGAGTTCGGGTGCGGCGGCGGCGAGATCTGCCAGGGCCGGGCGGAGGCCGCTGACGCCGAGGTGTACGTGTGCTACGACAGCGGCGACCTGGCGTACGTCCCGCTCCGGCTGCACACCCGCGACGCTGTCGCGCTGCTGCGCCATCCGGGCATTGTGGGCATTGAAGGCACAGAGAGTGGCCGGCGACGCCACCGGCTGCGCGACACATGCGACGACAGTGGCGCACTGGCACCGCTGCCCCGCGATGTCTGCACCGAGTTTGCGCCGGACGAGGGCGAGTTTATGTGCAACTGTGGGCCCGCAGCACACACCAACCATACCGTGCCGCCGGCGGCGGCAATGGCAGTGGTCTCCGAGGCCATGGCGATCGTGATCCACGGCCGCGACGCCGACGTCGCGCGCCACAAGCAGGAGGCGGCAGCGGCCCGGAGTCTGGTCTGGGTCGCCTCGTCGTACGGCCCGATGATGGCCGCCGTCTTTGTCGTCTACACGTTTGCGCAGAAAATCGCCACCTTTATGCCGCCGCCGCCATCGCCACACGAGGCAGAGTAAAGCAAAAAACAAAAAAAAAAAACAAGAAGAAAGATTATATAAAACGTGTAACGGCTTTTCCTCTTTTCATCGATTATTGGACGGATTGGGGTGACATGGATATCCACCACAGAACAAACAACAAAAACACAGCCGAATGATCAGATAGTCAACATCTTCAATCGAAACCATTGGTCGTCCAGAGTTTTTGCGGTCGGCGCCAGACATGTTATTTCAAGTGACACCCGAAAATGTGCCCCGACAGGACCCCCTCGGGCGACGGATGTACAACCTCGTTTTCGCTGCCCATTCGCGTTTGTGAAATTTGCGAAAATCAAATTTCGCCGACAGGCCCCCTCTGGACGACTGGTCTGCAAAAAAGTTTCGGTGCCACCTGGCGAAAACGCCAGCGAGGATCGCATTTTTGGCAAATGAATTTCCTTGGGGCCGAAAATCTGCGCCGAGGGGTCAACACAGAAATTTTGAGGACGCAAAAAACGCGTCGATTTCGCACTAATAGCGGTATTTACTTATGGTCGAAGTGTTTTCCAACTCGGCCAGGTACACCAGAGTTCCACTTTTCGTAACTTTTAAAAACCGGTCGTTTTGCAACATTTTCGCCATGCTGCAAAGCACGATTTTGGACGGTTGTCACCTGAAAGTTTCGGCAATATCTTACGGGCGAGTGTACTTTGGCACCCATAAAGTACACAGAAGTGTCACCCTTAAGCACAGCGATCATGACATAACCCGAAAAAATGCGCGCTTTGCAAACAGGCGTTCTGGCGAAAAAAAATTAAAAACCGGATGCCCGGTGAAAATGGAAGGTCGGGGTGTGTGTTTATGGTGACAGGATATGGGGTGGTGCCTACTTATTGGCCTCGGGGAGTGCCGGCGGCGGCATGCTCGTCGGCGGGCTTTTTTGGCGGTACTTTTGGGGCATTGTTAATGTATGCAGCGAGGAGTGGTGCGGGCGCGGGCGGGGGCACGGGGTGGCGTGGATCCCAGCCGCAGAGCACGAGGAACAGCGCGTTGATGACTGCGAGCATAAAGCCGGCGAGCCGCGCGTCGGCGCATTCCGGCAGTGTGTTGGTATACCGGACGAAGGCGACGAGCTCGATGCTGAAGACGGCCACGACGGCATAGAAGACGATCGCGGTGCAGATCTTTGTGGCCAGCGACTCCGAGGCGTACGCGAGCCAGTGGGCGAAGATGCCGTTCGTGCCAATGTAGACCGCGGCAGGCGCGACGACATAATACGAGCCCATGTACACGTGGTCGCAGGCGGCAGACACACTGAGGCGGAAGACAGACATGGTCAACATCCACGTGCCGAGCGTGGCGAAGAAAGCGAAGCGGTGCAGGGCTTCGCGGGAGATACTGGCTGTGTCGAGGACGCCGTCACACGCCGCAAGAATTGGCATGGGGCTTTTTATTTTAGTGGAACGTGTGTGTGTGTATGTGTGTGTATGTGTGTGCATGTATTTTATGTAGATGGAGTACTACGCGCCGGCATAGTCCGTGGTTGCCACGTCCGTCGATGCAGAGGCTAGCCCGTACACCCAACGAGACCGCAGCACGCTCTCTGTCGACTTGAACCATATCATGATGTGTGCGGCGAGCGACGCAGAGGACGAACACGTGACGGCGAGCGCACTGCCAAAGAGCGTCGCGTCGCGCACCATGTCGACGCTCCATGGAATCCACGCCAGGGCGGCCCCAACGGCTGTGTGCGGCAACGTCTGGCTGATGACGGCGCAGAGGAAATAGGCAAAGATCAGCGCGTTTGATGTGCGACGGCTGAGCGACTTGGCGCGGCCGTTGTCGGAGAGGGCGGTGGCCACGAGTCCAAATCCGGTGCATATGGCCTGCTCGCGCCCGAAGTAGAGCACGCCATTGACGACCAAGGCGGCGTACGACGGCGGGCTGTAGGAGTTCCACGCGATGCCCGTGCGCACGACGGCAAACACGTCAAAGGCGCTCACGGCCACGCTGTACTGCGGCAAGACCGCCGTCTTACTGCCCATGGCATCGACCTTGTATGCGTGGTGGCAGTACGGACACACGATGGCGCGGATGATTGGAGCAGCGGCAGCGGTGTTGTCGGTGTCACCATCAGACGAGTTGCCTACTGTCTGCGAGTCGTTGGGGCGAACTAACCGCCGGAGGAGACAGGTGACGTGGATGAACTCGCGGTTGCCCGTGCATGCACAAAGCGAAATGAGCCGGTCGGGCTCCTCGGGGTCGGTGTGGCAGACGCGACACACACCCGGCTGGGTTGCCATCTCTTCGTCCATCGGTACAAAATATAGTCAAGGGGAAAGGGTGGTGTAGTTGGTTTTTATCGTATTATGAAAGAGAGAGAGAGAGAGAGAGAGTGAGGGAGATAGAGAAAGAGATATAGAAAAAAAACAAACGAAGGGAGAGGGCACTACTACTCAATCTTGGTGTCGGTTTGGACGTCGAGGACGGGTGTACCGAGGACGGCCATGACTTTGCCGACGCGCTTGTCAACCTCGGCAAAGACACGGACGACAAAGAAGATAAAGCCAAGCCCCGATGTGATGTAGCACCAGAAGAGGGCGGCGTCGTCGGTCATAATAACTACACTAGGTATTTTCACGTCGCTTTTGGACGCGACAATCAGAAACATGATAAACCCGATAATCATGACGGCGATGAGGATGATCTGCTGGGTGAGCGCCCAGGTCTTCTTGGCAATCACCGCGCCGAGCGCGAGGAATGCAAAGGCCTTGATCAAATAGGCGACGACGATGACGGTCCCGGCGATGACAATGAGCGAGAGCAGGCCGACGATAACGGGGTTGACGATGGCCGCATAGACGACGGTTCGCGCTATGCGGTATTCGTACATGCACGTGGGACATTGATAGAACCGCTTCCCCCGCCCCCCGTCAGAGTACCGCCAGTCGTCGAGGCAGTCGACGTGGATGAAGCGCGCGGTGCCGCGGCAGAGACACGGCGAAAAGAGGCGGCCGCGGCAGGCCTCCGGCAGCGTCGCCTCGGTATCGGCACCCGCATAGCAGACCCGGCACTTGCGCGTGTCAGCCGGTGGCCACGTACCAGACTCCAGCGTCCCAGGTCCAGACCCAGGCCCAGGCCCAGGCCCAGGCCCTTCGGCCGCGCGGCTAGTTGCAAACTCTGGCGTCGTCTCCATCTCTCTCTTTTCCTATATCTCTCTCTCTCCACAACAAAGGAAAAGAAATAGAAAGGAAGACAACGAGTTTGCAAAACACACAATGAGCACACAAAAGGATGTTTGCAACACGCCGTCCGAGTTTGAGGCGGCCATTCCGGCCAAGACGTCGCGGCGGCCGGCCTTCCGGGGGCAGACGGTCGTGGACGCGCCGGGGCACTACCCGCTGGACACGGCGGGCAACAGCGTCGTAGTTCTCCACGGCGTGCTCGGCGCGGCCGAGCGTGCGGCGTATATCGCCAAGGCCACGGCCGTCCAGCGGGCCAGCGGCTGGTCGGGATACGGGATGAAGCCGCGGCTGGAGCTGTGCTACAGCACGACCGGCAAGCCCTTCAACTACTCGAACGTCAACCACACAACGGTGGCCTACCCGGACCACGTGGCGGCCTTGCTGCCCCCGCTGGCCGAGCGGATTGACGAGGAGCTGCGGCGGGCCACCGGCGCGGGAAACACCTTCACCGAGCTGTCGACCGGCGTCGATATCTGCTACGACAAGACGTTTCCGCGCGGCGGCAGCGTCGCCGCCCACAAGGACAACACCGACCCGAACTGGGGCATGGTCCTCATCTTCTCGCTCGGCCAGACGCGCTACCTGCGCGTGCGCCGCGATTCCGATCGGTCGTTCTTCAACATCGTCATGCCCGACAACAGCGTCGTCGCCATGCACGGCGCGTCCTTTCAGAAGGAATACACCCACCAGGTCGACAAGCTCTACGCCGACGAGGAAATCTGGCCGCGGCTGTCGCTCAACGCCCGCTATCTGTAGAGGGGGCTCCGCCCCCTTCTATCCCCCCTCAGTCTATCTCTCTCTCTCTCTCCCTCTCTCTCTCTCTCTGTAACAAGAAAAAGAAAATAAAAAAACAGCATACCGAGATTTGCAACATATGGACCCTGCTACCCCGATCTGTCGCTTTTGCAAAAAGGGCTGTAACGAGCAGGAGCTGGCAAAGGTGTGCGACTGTCCCAAAGGCCACGGCCACGCGGACTGCCTGAGAAAGTTCGTCCACGTGCGCGTCGAAGCCCGATCTGCGGCGCCCCCGACCTGCCCCTGGTGCGAAGCCGTCCTCACCCACCCCGACGTCGGCTTGGACGTCACCCCCGTCGCCGCCGCCGTCGCCGGCGCCGCCGTACAGGACAACAAGGTGGCTGAAGCCCCGCCGCCGCCCCCCGCCTGTCGGTTTTGCGACGAGGAGGAGTCGCCCAGCGCGCCTCTCGAGGACAACATCTGCGAATGCAAGGGCAACGACAAGCGCGCGCACGCGCGCTGCCTGCTGGCCCACATGACCAAGCGCGGCGCGCTCCGCGCCGAGGGCCGGATGCGATGCGGCGAGTGCTATGAGCCCTTTATGGGCGCCGACATGCCCCGCACCCACTCTGTCGAGTACGAGCTCATCTTCCGGCTCCTCGGCGGGCTCTTCCTGCACAAGGCCATCTTCCGCGTCTTCAAATGGATGACGCTGGCCTATCTCGCGCTCATCTACCTGGCCGAGCCGGTGAGACTGACATGGGAGGGAAAGCGCAATCGGGCGCCGCCGGGAGTCGGCACGTACGCGTTCGCCGCCCTGTGCTTGGTGTGCGAGTTGTTGCTCGCCGCCGGCTTCTCGCTCGACGCCGCGTACGACTCTCCCGACCAAAGTTCGGGCGTCCACGGCCTCATCAAAATCGCCATGGTCATCGACAGCGCCTGGCTGTGCGCACGCATGGCGCAGATGGTCTACGGCGCATCAAAGACCCCTGGCCAAGCCATCCACCAATACAAAAAACGCAAATGGTGAAGATAAAAAAAGCCCATGTTTATTCTTAATCAAATCGTAGAGGAGGAGAGACGAAAGGTCTGGGCCATGCGCGCGGGGTTGCCGTAGAGGACGATATTGATCAGCTTGTCGAGCATGCGCGTGGTGGTGTTGCCGGCGTTGTGGTAGGTGTTGACAGAGGTGTAGACGGGCCCGGCGGCGGGGTCGGGCAGGACGAAGTGCGCCTTCGGGCTGGTGAATGCGTCGACGTTGTGGTCGTTGCTGCGCCAGGAGCGCCGGCGCGGGTATGCGCGGCACACGGTGTTAAAGTCGCCGGCGACGATCAGCGGCACGTCGCCGCCGATGCGCTCGCTGTACGACTCGATGGCGCGGGCGAACTTCTTGGCGCACTGGAAGGGGATGTGCACGGAGAGGACATGGAACGTCAGGCCCGACCCACGATCCGTGACGGCGACGCCGTGGAAGTGCCGGGTCTTCCGGGAGACGGGATAGTCAAACAGGTCCTTCCCAGCCTCGGACGTATACTGGAGAGTCGGGACCAGGACTGCGGACGACGACGTGCGGTGTGCGTTGAAGCCCGTGCCGTAGAGCCTGCACGCCCCGCCGTCCGCAAACGCCTGGAGGGTGGCAAACACGTTGGTGGGGACCTCCTGAAGGCACACGATGTAACCATCAGCCACCCAGCCGATGATGAGCTGGATGATGTACGCGACGCGCATGGCCTGCACGTCTCGGTCCTTGCTCGCGAAGCTGTACTCCGACAGGCGCTGCCCCGTGTTTTTTTTGACGTGGAAGTGGTGCACGTACGCGGGGTCCAGCATGTTTAAGACCATGATGCGGAACGGGGCGCCGCCGCGTGCGGGGTAGAATGTGGCCGCGAAGGGCAGGTGGTCGGACACCGCGTTGGGGGGAAAGGGGATGATGGCCACACCCTCCGGGACGGGCGGAATGTTCGCCGTCACCAGGTCGGTCAGATCCTGTGCTGAGCCCACGGCCGTTACGCCGCCGCCGCCACTCTCCGCGACGTTGCAAGTTGCCATGTGATAGGTAGACGATGTCGTTACGAGGTTGGTATCTAGGTTTTTTTCCTTTTTTTTTTCTTTCTTCGGCGCGGGTAGGCAGTCATTCGTGATTCTCGGCAGCGAGGACCAAACCCCGACGAGAGAGGATGCGTACGCTGCTTTGGCCATTCTCGACGTCCGCAGATGCCGAGTGAATAGACCCCTCCGACGCCACCGTGCGTCTAGCGATTCCTACGTAACTATGATGGAGTCTGTCTTATAAACACCTTGGGTGAGAGATGGTTGTATCTAAAGTGGGAAGAGAGTGAAAAGAGTGAAAAGAGCGAAAAGAGCGAAAGAGCGAAAGAGCGAAAAGAGAGAAAAGAGAGAAAAGAGAGAAAAGAGAGAAAAGAGAGAAAAGAGAGAAAAGAGAGAAAAGAGAGAAAAGAGAGAAAAGAGAGAAAAGAGAGAAAAGAGAGAAAAGAGAGAAAAGAGA
>Ga0209578_10000800_pt1 | contig 34104 bp, 28 predicted proteins | sample tdAd472_FD_187127 | JGI IMG/M metagenome (GOLD analysis project Ga0209578, IMG submission 187127) | Marine sediment microbial communities from the Atlantic coast under amendment with organic carbon and nitrate - tdAd47.2 (SPAdes)... | ecosystem: Environmental > Aquatic > Marine > Coastal >...
CTTGGCAGGAGAGCCTTCTGGGATTTCGAGGTTCAGGTGGATCCCCGGGTACTGATTCCCCGGCCCGAAACCGAGCGGCTGGTGGAACTGGCGCTGGACTGCCTGGCCGACCGGAGCACCAGGCCCCTTGATCTTCTGGATCTGGGCACCGGCAGTGGCGTCATCGCCCTGGCCCTGGCCCGCCACAGTTCCAGCTGGCAGGTGACTGCCAGTGACTGCAGCGCCGACAGCCTGGCCCTGGCCCGTGACAACGCGCAACGGCTGGGCGTCGACAACATCACTTTCGTGGTATCGGACTGGCTGGCGGAATTCAGTGCCCGCCAGTTTGATCTCATTGCCAGCAATCCGCCCTACGTGGCCGAGGGCGATCCCCACCTGGAACGGGACGGTCTGCCCTGGGAGCCGCCGCAGGCCCTGGTTGCCGGCAGGGACGGGATGCGCTGCCTGCAGACCATCGTCGATCAGGCACGTCATTGCCTGCGCCCCGGCGCCTGGTTGATCGTTGAACACGGAGTCCACCAGGGCAGGGCGGTCAACGACCTGATGGTCGCCGCCGGCTATGTCGATGTACGCTGCTGGCAGGATCTCGGCGGATTGGATAGAGTAACGGCGGGTCGCCTGCAACGGACCACCGGGCAGGCCTGACCCGACCCGGCGTGTTGCCACCGGGAATTGATTCGCCACCTGTACCACGGGGATTGACATAAGCCATGCAGGATCAACAGTTACTTCGCTACAGCCGGCAGATCATGCTGCCGGAACTGGACGTGGCCGGGCAACAGAAGCTGCTGGACGCGTCGGTGCTGGTGGTCGGCATGGGAGGCCTGGGTTGTCCCCTGAGCATGTACCTGGCGGCAGCGGGCGTGGGCAGCCTGACCATTGCCGACGACGACACCGTGGAGCTGACCAACCTGCAGCGCCAGATCGCCCACGGGGAACACAATATCGGTGAGTTCAAGGTGGACTCCGCTGCCGCCACGCTCAGGGGATTGAATCCGGACGTGGAGCTGACCCTGATGAACACGCGCCTTGATGGCCAGGAACTGGAACTGGCAGTTAAAAATAAAACCGTGGTGGTGGATGCCACGGACAACTTTACCACCCGGTTTGCCATCAACGATGCCTGTCTCAAAATGGCTGTGCCGCTGGTTTCCGGGGCAGCCATTCGCACGGAAGGCCAGGTCTCGGTGTTTGACAGTCGCCTGGACGACAGCCCGTGTTACCAGTGTTTGTATCGCGAAGGCGAGGATGACGATGCCAGTTGTGCCAACAATGGCGTCATGGCCCCGGTTGTGGGAATAATCGGTTCGATCCAGGCCATGGAGACCATCAAGCTTATTGCCGGCATCGGTGAAACGCTGGCCGGCAGGTTGCTGTTGCTGGATGCCCTGTCGATGCAGTGGCGGGAGCTGCGCCTGCCACGGGATCCGGATTGCCCGGCCTGTTCGGAAACGGCGGGACGCCGGCCCCAGCCACACAAGGCCTGAGGGCGACCGGCGGGTATGATTCGCCGGCAGGTCCGCGTCGCCCGTCGGCGTCGCCGTTTTTTTCAGGCCAGCAGGAAGGTTTGACCCTGTCGGCTTGCGCATAGCGCTTGATCTATGGCAGCTTGGCACCGGGAGCCGGTTGTCTGGGGGCCGGATCTGACGTGCAGGTCACCGCCACGGGACACGATCAGGCCCTGGCACAGGTTCCGCAACCGGGATAATTTGACCAATTACGGAGGTTAGGTAGCAATGGCGCAGAAATCGATGGGAGTAGACGAAAACGTGGCTGGCCTGCTTGCATACGTGCTTGGCTGGATCAGCGGACTGGTGATAGTGCTGGTGGAAAAGGACAACGCCTTTGTGCGCTTCCATGCCATGCAGTCCATTATCACCTTCGGCGCCTTCACGCTGCTGAGCATCCTGTTTGGCAGCCTGTTCGTGTTTTTTGTGTTCATCATTCCGTTTCTTAACCTGGCGGCGCTGGTTCTGTGGATTCTGCTGATGGTCAAGGCCTACCAGGGGCAGAAGTTCAAGCTTCCCATTATCGGCGACATGGCCGAGGAATGGGCCGGCAAGGTTGACCTGTAGGCTGTCCCGGACCGGTTTCAGCGGTTTTTGCCGAGCGTGGGGGGTTAAAACCGCCCGGCTGATTTTGACCGGGACTGCAACTCGGTTATCATGCGGTCGCATTTTGGGGACGGACAGGATCTAATTCAGAAATTTTACCCCGATTGACAAGGAAACTGATGGAATCAGGAAGTACAACTGAAAATGTGTCTTTCGATACCTTCGATCTGCACGAACCGATCCGCAAGGCGATCGTCGACCTGGGCTTCGAATACTGCACACCCATCCAGGCCCAGAGTCTGAAATATACGCTGCAGGGTAATGATGTCACCGGTCGGGCTCAGACTGGAACCGGGAAAACCGCGGCCTTTCTGATCACGATAATCAACGATCTGCTCAGCAATCCCATCGACGGAGAGCGGTTCGCCGCCGAAACGAGGGCGCTGATTATCGCGCCAACCCGGGAGTTGGCAATCCAGATCGCCGACGATGCAGTGAAGTTGACCAAGTATACGGACCTGCACACGGTGACACTGGTGGGCGGTGAAGACTACGGCAAACAGGAACGGGCGCTGGCGAAGAAACCCGTCGATATTGTCGTGGCCACGCCTGGTCGCCTGCTGGACTTCGTGCAGAACGACAAGCTTTACCTGGGACTGGTGGAAGTGCTGGTTATCGACGAGGCGGACCGCATGCTGGACATGGGGTTTATTCCCCAGGTTCGTCGCGTGATCGCACAGACACCGAAGAAAGACTGCCGCCAGACGCTGCTGTATAGCGCCACGTTTACACCGGAAATATTCGAACTGGGCGAACGCTGGGCCATGGATCCGATACTCATCGAAGTAGAACCGGAAAAAGTGGCAACTGACTCGGTAAATCAGATTGTTTACCTGGTGACGACGGAACAGAAATATGACCTGCTTTACAACCTGGTCAGCGAGCCCGGCGCCGATCGGGTGATCGTCTTCAGTAATCGACGGGACCAGGTAAGAAAGCTGGCCGATAACCTGCATCGCAACGGTATCAATTGCGGGATGCTGTCAGGCGAAGTGGCGCAGAACAAGCGGATAAAAACCCTGGATTCCTTCAAGGAAGGCAAATTCAACGTGCTGGTGGCTACCGACGTTGCCGGTCGGGGCCTGCACATCGAGGAGGTGACTCACGTCATCAACTACATGCTGCCGGAAGAGCCGGAGGACTACGTGCACCGGATTGGCCGTACCGGTCGCGCCGGGGCCGTGGGCACTTCCATCAGTTTTGCCTGCGAGGAGGATTCGTTTCTGGTGCCTGCCATCGAGGAAAAACTGGGCGGCAAACTGGCGTGTGTGCATCCGGATGAACACCTGCTGGCCAAGGCGCCGGACTTCACCCGCAGCTCCAAGTTCAAGGCCAGCCCCAGGCCGGTCCAGCGAGGCGGACAGCGCCGCCGTTAGGGCCTGCCTTTCCTGGCACCCGCCTGTTCCAGGGCGGCCACGTAGTCACCGCTGCGACGGTGTTGCGAGATGTGATCCAGGATTGTGCTGCCGTCATCGAGAGCTGCGTTGACGTTCCTGCCGGCTTCGACGAAAAACGGCACGAAACGCTGGAACAGGTCGGCGGTCATGCCGCGGTAGGCTTTCAGCAGGATGGCGTAATCCGCCGGCACATTCGCCGGCGGTTCCAGATCCAGGAAAAGCTTGAGTCGCTCGTCGCTCCATTCCTCGTTGCGCGTCGCCGGTTGCGTTCGGGCTGCACCTTTCTTCTTGTCTTCCTTCACTTGAGCTTTTCCTTGAGAACCTTGTTGACCTGCCCGGGATTGGCTTTGCCCTTCGACAGGCGCATGCATTGTCCGACCAGGAAGCCGAATACCTGTTCCTTGCCGTCGCGGAACTGCTGAACCTGGTCCGGGTTGGTGGCGATGACCTCATCCACCAGCTTTTCTATTTCGCTGCTGTCGGTGACCTGCTTGAGCCCTTTTCTGTCGATAATGGTATCGACCTCATCGGCATCTTCGACCATGGCTTCAAAGACTGTCTTGGCAATCTTGCCGGAAATCGTATTGTCCTTGATTCGGGCTATCAGCGTGCCCAGTCGTGACGCACTGATGGGGGACTCGTCGAATTCCCAGTTGTTTCGGTTAAGCAGGCCCAGCAACTCCACTGTCACCCAGTTTGCCGAAAGTTTCGCGTCTCCACAAATGCTGACTACCTGTTCAAAATATTCGGCCATCTCGCGGCTGCTCACCAGGACCCCGGCATCGTAGGCGCCGAGACCGAATTCGGCAGCGAATCGCTCACGTTTCTGGTCGGGCAGTTCCGGTAGACTGGCACGGACGGACTCCACGTAGGCGTCGTCGATGACTACCGGCAGCAGGTCGGGTTCCGGAAAATAGCGGTAGTCGTTGGCGACCTCCTTGCTGCGCATCGACCGGGTTTCGTCCAGGTCGGCGTCATACAGCCGGGTTTCCTGGACTATGCGACCACCGTCCTCGAGAATTTCCCGCTGCCGCAGAACCTCGTAGTTGATGGCTTTTTCGACGAATCGGAAGGAGTTGATGTTCTTGATCTCCGTGCGCGTGCCCAGTTCGGTATCACCGGCGCGGCGAATTGACACGTTGGCGTCGCAGCGCATGGATCCCTGGGCCATGTTGCCGTCGGATATGTCCAGGTAGCGAATAATGGAATGCAGTTTTTTCAGGTAGGCCACGGCCTCCCTGGCGTTGCGCAGATCGGGTTCGGAGACTATTTCCAGCAGCGGCGTGCCGGCGCGGTTAAGGTCGATGCCGGACATGCCGTGGAAGTCTTCGTGCAGCGATTTACCGGCGTCCTCCTCCATGTGCGCGCGGGTGACGCCGACCACCTTGTCTTCACCGTCTTCCAGGGTGATGGTCAGTGAGCCGCGCCCGACAATGGGGTAGTGGAGCTGGCTTACCTGGTAGCCCTTGGGCAGGTCCGGGTAAAAGTAGTTTTTGCGGTCGAACACCGAGCGGGTGCCGATCTCCGCGTCGATCGCCAGCCCGAACCGCACCGCCATTCTCAGCGCTTCGCCATTAAGCACCGGCAGGGTGCCCGGCAACGCCAGGTCATAGATATTGGCCTGGGTGTTCGGTTCGGCACCAAATTCGGTGGACGTGCCGGAGAACAGCTTGCTCCTGGTGGCGAGCTGGACGTGTACTTCCAGTCCGATGACAGTTTCCCAGCTCATGTTCAGCCCTCCCCTGACTGCAAGGCCGGCCTGCGGGTATGCCAGTCCGTGTGTTGCTGGAATTGGTGGGCCACGTTGAGCAACCGGGCCTCCTGGAAGTCCCCGGCGACGAGATGCATGCCCACCGGCAGTCCGTTGCTCATCCCGGCGGGAATAGACACGCCGGGAAGCCCGGCGAGGTTGACGGCGATGGTGTAGATATCCTCCAGGTACATGGCTACCGGATCCGACTTGGCTCCCAGTTTGAAGGCGACGTGGGGCGACGTAGGTCCTGCTATGACATCAACTTCCTTGAACGCGTCGAGGAAATCCTGTCTTACCAGGCGCCGTATCTGCTGCGCCTTGCGGTAATAGGCCTCGTAGAATCCTGCCGACAGGGCGTAGGTGCCCACCAGGATACGACGTTTGACCTCGTCGCCGAAGCCCTCGCTGCGGGTGCGCTTGTACATGTCCTCCAGGTCTGCCGGGTTGTCGCAACGATAACCGTAGCGCACGCCATCGTAGCGCGACAGGTTGGCCGATGCCTCCGCCGGCGCCACCACGTAGTAGGATGATACCGACAGGTGGTTGTTGGGCAGGTCGATGTCCACCAGGGTGGCGCCCAGTTTTTCATATTCCGCCAGGGCGTCACGGACCTGCTGTTCGACGTCGGCGTTGAGTCCCTCGGCAAAATGCTGGCGTGGCAGGCCGATGCGCAAGCCCTGCAGGGAGTTGTCCAGTTCAGCCGTGTAGTCCGGAACGTCCAGGTCAACGCTGGTGGAGTCCCGGGGATCCAGGCCGGCCATCACATTCATCATGATGGCGGCGTCTTCGGCACTTTTACTGAGGGGTCCTGCCTGATCCAGGCTCGAGGCAAAGGCAATCATCCCCCAGCGGGAAATCCGCCCGTAACTGGGCTTGAATCCGGTAATGCCACAGAATGCCGCCGGCTGGCGGATGGATCCGCCGGTGTCGGTGCCGGTGGCCATGGCGCACAGGTCGGCGGCCACTGCCGCCGCGGATCCACCGGAGGAGCCACCGGGAACCCGGGCCGGGTCCCAGGGGTTTTTCACCGGACCGAAGTAACTGGTTTCGTTGGACGAGCCCATGGCAAATTCGTCCATGTTGGTCTTGCCCAGGGTAACGGCCCCGGCGGCATTGAAGCGTTCCACTACCGTGGCGTCATAGGGCGAGACAAAATTGGCCAGCATCTTCGAACCACAGGTGGTGGTGATGTCGCGGGTGCAGAAAATATCCTTGTGGGCCAGCGGGATGCCGCAGACCGGGCTGGGGTCGCCATCGGCAAGCCGCTGGTCGGCAGCGCCGGCCTGGGCCAGCGCCTGGTCTTCACAGATCGTGATAAAAGCGTTCAGTTCGTTATTCAGCTGGCCTATCCTGTCCAGGTAGGCGCGGGTCAGTTCGACGCTGGAAATCTCGCCTTTTCTCAGCGAGCGGGCCAGTTCCGCGATGGTATTGGCTAACATGTGTCAGGGATTTCCTGTTTGCTGCATTGGTGTAAGGCCTGGCGCCGGATTGCAGGAAACCGGGCCGGTGGGCGTGCTGCCCGGGCACGGCTATTCGATAACTTTGGGTACCAGGTAGAGTCCGGCTTCCGTCGCCGGGGCGATGGTCTGCAACCGGTCACGCTGATTGGTTGCCGTTACTTCATCATCACGCAGGCGCTGCACGGCATCGAGGGGATGCGAAAGTGGTTCGATGGCACCGGTGTCAACTGCCTGCATCTTGTTGATCAACTCGAGAATGTCGGAAATTCTCTGTGCCACTTCGCCGGCTTCCGCTTCGTCGACATGCAGTCGTGCCAGTTGGGCAATTTTTTCTACCTCGGATTTATCCAGCGCCATGTGCGTTGCTCCCGCGATTCCGTTACTGTCGTGTTCGAGTCAATCGCTTTAAATAATTGGTGCAGGCTCTTGCTCAAAACTCCGGCCATTGCTAGAGTGCGTACCTGTTACAAAAGGCGGGATTATACTGGAATTTAGCAGGTTTAGACCAAACTATTTCCTGCGCCAGCCATGGGTCGCCAGGATAACAGGGTATGAGCTCCAGGAGGCTCCTATTAACCCGCAACCGGTCAGACTTCTCGAACCAGCAAGCCAGAACCGATACGTCGATAATAATCTGGCAATGGAAATTCTGACAGATTGACTGCCATCAGGCTGATCTGACTTTCATTTTCGATTAAAACCAGGTGCCTTTGTGCCGGAGAGTTCCTGCAGGTAAATGTTCCGGGGATTGCTGAATAAGACTGCAGAGGTCTGTCAGCAGTTCGATACAGTGTTTACGAGCCTGTTCCGGTCTGGAACTTTCAGCTGCCAGGTTCACGGGAACGAGGCAGGACGTCATGGAAAGCAGCTCCACCGGTGGAGTTTCGCAGGTCCTGGTGTCCTGTCCGGAGACGGCAGTAAAGTAATACCGACCAGGGCAGAGGGTTGGCCAGGCCGCCGCAGGGGTTTAAGTACCGATGCCCGATTGCTTTGTCGGGTTCTGCGGTAAAGGCTGGCTATCAGCGATTCATGTCCTTATTATGCGCGCCACGGTTGCACTCCTGATTTGAGGGATTCAATAGTTGATGTTTAAAAAAATTCGGGGAATGTTCTCCAGCGATCTTTCCATAGATCTGGGAACAGCCAACACACTCATCTACGTTCGGGATGAAGGTATCGTCCTTAACGAGCCATCGGTGGTGGCCATTCGCACCCACAACGGCCAGAAAACAGTTACCGCCGTCGGTATGGATGCCAAGCGCATGCTGGGTCGAACACCGGGCAATATTATCGCTATCCGTCCCCTGAAAGACGGAGTCATCGCCGATTTCCAGGTGACCGAGAAAATGCTGCAGCATTTTATCAACAAGGTACATGAAAACAGTGTTTTTCCACCCAGTCCGCGGGTTCTGGTCTGTGTTCCCTGTAAATCCACCCAGGTGGAGCGTCGGGCCATTCGGGAATCGGTACTCAGTGCCGGCGCACGGGAAGTCAGGCTTATCGAGGAACCCATGGCCGCGGCTATCGGGGCGGGACTGCCGGTGGAAAAGGCCAGCGGTTCCATGGTGGTGGATATCGGTGGTGGCACTACGGAAATAGCGATTATTTCCCTGAACGGCGTGGTGTATTCCGAGTCGGTGCGGGTCGGTGGCGACCGCTTCGACGAGGCGATTACCACCCATGTCCGGCGTAACTACGGCAGCCTCATCGGTGATGCCACGGCGGAGCGGATCAAGAAAGAAATCGGCAGTGCCTATCGCGACAATACGACAGAAATCCGGGAAATCGATGTCCGCGGCAGAAACCTGGCGGAAGGCGTACCGCGCAGCTTCACCCTGAACAGTGACGAAATCCTGGAAGCGCTGCAGGAGCCGCTGTCGGCAATAGTACAGGCGGTTAAAAGCGCCCTGGAACAATCCCCGCCGGAACTGGCCTCCGATATCGCCGAAAGCGGACTGGTGCTCACCGGCGGTGGTGCCCTGCTGCGGGACTTGGACAAGCTGTTGTCAGAAGAGACCGGTCTGCCGGTAATCGTCGCCGAAGACCCGTTGACCTGCGTAGCCCGGGGCGGGGGACGTGCCATGGAGTTGATGGACTCCCATGCCATCGATCTGCTGACGCTGGACTGACCGGGCCGCGCTGTCTCATAATTTCGGAGTCAACCGATACAGTCAGTAAGTCATTCATCATTACAGAGGTACTCAGGCCATCGATAAGACGATTTTTATCAAAGGCGTCTCCTTCGAGTACCGCGCTGTCGCGTTTGTTCTGCTGTCAGTATGCCTGATGATCGCCGACAACCGGTTTGGCTATCTTGAACATGCCCGTTATGTGCTGGGATTCGTGACGACGCCGATCTACTGGGTGGCGGACACCCCCACGCGGATATCCTTCTGGGTGGATGACGTGCTGGTTTCCCGCAGTGACCTGATCGAGGAAAACGAATACCTGCGGGAGCAGTTACTGCTATCCCAGCGCCAGCTGCAGCTGCTGGAAAGCCTGGCCTCGGAAAACAGCAGGCTCCGGGCGCTGCAGAGTTCCGCCGCCGCCATTGAAGGCCGGGTGCTGCCGGCGGAAATAATCAACACCTCCCCGGACCCTTACTCCAAGCGGATTCTGATCAACAGGGGCGCCCGCCATGGCGTCTATGTCGGCCAGGCGCTGCTCGATGCCAACGGGCTGATGGGGCAGGTGGACGAAGTGCTGCCGTTCACCAGCTGGGTGCTGTTGATCACCGATTTTCATCATGTCACGCCGGTGGAGGTCAATCGCAACGGCGAGCGTGCCCTGGCCCGCGGCAGCCGGACGGCGGTGTCCGAGCTGGAACTGGAATTTGTCACTCAGACCCAGGACATAGCCGCCGGTGATCTGCTGGTCAGTTCCGGCATGGGCCAGGTTTATCCCAAGGATTATCCCGTGGCCGAAGTGACCAGCGTGTACCAGGACCCGGGCCAGCCCTACATGCGGGTAAAAGCCCGACCCAAGGCCCAGATCGACAGCACCCGCAATGTCATGCTGGTGTTTGACCTGGTGGAACAGCAGTCGGTAACCGCCTGGGATGCTCCCCGGTGGGCAGAAATGTCGGCAGAGACAGCGGCGATTCCCGCCCCAGGCACTGCCATTGCGGAGACGCCGGTGGCGGTCCAGTCCACCACAGAAGACCTGCCGGCGGACGTCGAGTCCGTTGACAGTGTGCTGTCAACGCCCACCGATCCCGCAGCTCCCCAGGAATAGCACCATGACCGCCAGGGCCCATGGATTCTGGGTGATTCTGCTGACTTTTTTCATTGCCTACCTGCTGGCCATCGTGCCCTTTCCCCAGTGGGCCATGCATTTCCGACCGGAGTGGGTGCCCCTGGTGCTGATTTACTGGGTGATGGCCCTGCCTTACCGGATCGGTATCGGCAGTGCCTGGGTTGCCGGGCTGATGCTGGATATCCTGGAGGGTTCCATACTGGGTCTCAATGCCCTGGCCCTGGTGGTAATCGCCTATATCACGCTGAGCGTGCACCAGCGGCTGCGCATGTTTTCCCTGTTTCAGCAAAGCGGATTGATCATCGCCCTGATAGGTCTTAACCTGATGATCTGCCACTGGTTGCAACTGGCCACCGGGCAGACCGTGTCCAACAGCCTGCTGTTCCTGCTGGCGGCGGCTACCAGCGCCCTGGTCTGGCCATTCGTGTTCCAGGTCCTGCGTCATCTGCGTCGGGGATTCGGTGTCCGCTGACAGTTCCGCAGCGATCCCGGTCAACCAGCAGTCACCTGTTAAGGAACTTCTGATTAATTATGGAAATACGCTGGCTTTCAGGCGAGTTCACTGACCAGGCGTCCAGCCGCCGGCATGTGTCGGCCTGTCAAGGCGGGCTCCTTTACCGCTCACCGCTGTGCCTTTGACCAACTATGAATCAACACGACCATGCCCGACAGCCGCAAGGCGTAACACTGGCGTCTGCCTCCCCCCGGCGGCAGGAACTGCTGCGCCAGATCGGCGTGCCCTTCCAGGTAGTAAACCACCAGGTGCCGGAGACGCTGCTTGACCACGAATCGGCGGAACAGTTTGTGACCAGGCTGGCCCGGGAGAAAGCCCGGGACGTGGTCCGTCGCCAGCCTGCTGATGCCAGTCCCGTGGTCCTGGGCGCCGACACTGTGGTGGTGTGTGACGATCGCATCCTGGGCAAGCCCGTCGATGGTGAACATGCCATACAGATGCTGTCCCTGCTTTCGGCCCGGGAGCATCACGTGCTGTCTGCGGTGGCGGTGGTGAGCCGCGACCACTGCAGGGAAGCGCTGTCTGCCACGAAAGTGGAGTTCCGCCGGCTGGATCCCGCGGAACTGGAGGCCTACTGGCAAAGCGGCGAGCCTCGGGACAAGGCCGGGGCCTACGCCATCCAGGGCCGGGCGGCGGTGTTTGTCCGCAACCTGCAGGGCAGTTACAGCGGGGTAATGGGGCTGCCGCTGTATGAAACCGCGGAACTGCTGGCAGCGTTCGATGTCCCGTGCTGGCAACTTCCCGAGGGGGACCCCGGCGGGCTGCCATGAGCGAAGAGATTCTCATCAACGTGACGCCCATGGAAACGCGGGTGGCGCTCATCGAGAACGGCCTGCTCCAGGAAGTGTTCATCGAGCGGCCCAGCAGCCGGGGTCGGGTGGGCGATATTTTTGTCGGCAAGGTGGTAAGGGTGATGCCCGGCATGGAAGCGGCGTTTGTCGACATCGGGCTGGAACGGGCGGCGTTCATTCACAATTCAGACATCGTGCCCATCGGGCCCGACGGTATCGAGGTGCGGGAGGACAGTCCCCAACCGGTGCAGCAGCTGCTGCGCGAGGGCCAGTTTATCGTTGTTCAGGTTGCCAAGGACGCCATCAGCAGCAAGGGTGCACGGCTCACAACGCACCTTACGCTGCCTTCCCGTAACCTGGTTTACCTGCCCCGCAGCCGCCACATCGGCATTTCCCAGCGCCTGGAAGACGAGGCTGAACGGCAGCGGCTGGTTGACCTGCTGGACAGCTGCCTCGAGGAACAGCAGTTGCGCGACAAGGGTGGCTATATCATCCGTACCGCCGCCGAAGGCGTGGACGCCGGCACGCTGGCATCGGATATCCGCTTTCTCCATCGCCTCTGGGGCGCCGTGGAGCGGCGCATCGACCGGGGCGGCGAAATCCGTACTGTTTACCGTGACGTGCCGATTTACCTGCGAACCCTGCGTGACCTGATCACTGCCAGTGTGGAGAAGATCCGGGTTGACAGCGAGCCGTCCCACCGGGAAATCGCCGATTTCATGAAGGAATTCATTCCGGACGCCCGGGCGGAACTGGAACAATACCGGGGTGACCGACCGATTTTCGATGTCTATGGCGTTGAAGATGAGATCAATCGGGCCCTGAGCCGCAAGGTCAAGCTCAAATCCGGTGGTGACCTGGTCATCGACCAGACCGAGGCCATGACCACCATCGACGTCAATACCGGCGGCTACCTGGGTAGCCGCAATCACGCCGAAACGGTGCTTAAAACCAACCTTGAAGCGGCCAATGCCATCGCCAGGCAACTGCGGGTGCGTAATCTCGGCGGCATAATTATCCTGGATTTCATCGATATGCAGGACGAGGAGCATCGGCGGCAGGTGCAGCGGACTCTTAGCAGGGCCCTGGACAAGGACCCGGCCCGGACGACCATAACCGGGATCTCCCAGTTGGGGCTCATCGAGATGACCCGCAAGCGGACCCGGGAAAGCCTGGAGCAGATAATCTGCAGTCCCTGTGCCGTCTGTGATGGGCGCGGCGTGCAGAAATCCGCCGAGACGGTATGCTATGAGATATTCCGGGAGATCATGCGGGTTGCCAGGGCTTACGAGAACGACGTGCTGCTGGTCATGGCATCCCAGGTGGTGGTCGATCGGCTGCTGGACGAGGACTCGGCGTTTCTGGCGGACCTGGAGGAATTGGTGGGCAAGACGGTCAAGTTTGAAGTTGAACCCATGTATACTCAGGAACAATTCGACGTGGTCCTGTTCTAGGGAACCTTTGCTTAACAGCCTGTTGACAACCGTCATGAGCGCAACAGTTTTCAACAGCCAGTTAATGATGGCAGTCAGGGTATTTCCGTAACTAATGAGAGGCTCCCCGGTCTTTGCCGCGGTGACGCAGCGGCCTTCCCGAGTTCCTGCTACTCTTAAGTTCCCGTTCAGCCCACAGGCTCTATAAAAAAGGTGAAGCCGGAACGACTGGTTCTTACAATACGATGTCAAACTCTCCGCTCAAATATGTAGCACGAATACTGGTACTGGCACTGGCGGCGGTTTTCATCCTGTTCGTCGCCTATTTGAGCATAGGCAGGCAGTTCATGCCCGCCGTCACTTCATACACCAGCGAGGTTGAAGACTGGCTCAGCGAGTCCCTGGGTATTCCGGTTACCATCGCTTCCCTCTCCGGTTTTTTCGACGGCTTCAACCCGGCCATCGAACTTGAAGGCTTGCGCTTCAACGTGCTGGAGCCCAGTGCGCCTGCCGCAGAGGACGAGGCGGGCCTGGAATTCGAAAGTGCCTACATCACCCTGGACATGGCCCGAACCCTCATGGAGCGCCGCCTGGTCCTGAAAAATTTCGCCGTACAGGGGTTGGATGTGGCGGCCCGACGGACCGGCGAAAACACCTGGCTGATTTCCGGGATCAATCTGCAGGGCAATGGCACCCTTGACCTCAATGATGCCTACGAAACGTTTCAGCGTATCGAGCGGCTGGAACTGAGCGACCTGTCCATAGAGCTGGAATTAAGTAACGGTATCAGTACCCGGTTTCGTGATGTCAGAACGGTAATTCAGAATCAGGCGGGGAATCACTTTATTCATGTCAATGGTTTCATGGGTAACAGCAGTGAAGAGCTGACACTCTCGCTGGAGCTGACCGGTGAATCCCTCAACCAGATCGACGGCGTTCTCCATGCCAGCCTGCCCTTGAATGACTATTCCAGTTTAACCAGCGGCGAGCGGTTCTCCGATATCGTTCTGGGTGACCTGGTGGGTGGTGGTGCGGCCTGGCTTGAATTCGAGAATGGCCAGGTCAGTTCGGCGGTGCTGCAGCCGCAACTGGAGCGCTTCGGCCTGACTTTCGGCGACGGTGAACTGCTGCTGTTTGAAAACCTGTCCGGAAGTGCCCGCTTTACTTTCTTTGATAGCGGGTTGGGCTGGGTCTTTGTCGCCAATAACCTGGCAATGGACTGGAAAGATTTTCACTGGCAACCCGCCGATACCCATGTCAGTTACCAACGAAATCGCGCGATCCGGGTGAACTCGGAAGCCATGGACGTGGGAATCCTGCGGGACATCGCCGTGAGTTCCGGTCTGCTTCCGGATGCCGTGGCAGAGCGGTTGACCGGACATCTGCCCCGGGGAGTGCTGAGAAACCTGTCCCTGACCTACTCGATGCAGACCATTACCGAGGGAGACCTGTTCCTGAATGCCAACCTGGACAGCGTTGCGGTGGATACCTACCGCAATGCGCCCATGGTCGCCGGCGTCAACGGCTACCTGGAAGTGGATTTCGATGCAGACCAGAATCTGGTGAACGGCCTTGCCGAGGTGGAGTCGGAAACGTTTCGCATTCAGCTGCCCAGCCTGTTCAGAGATGCCTGGAGTTATGATTATGTCAACGGCCGGCTGCGGTTCCAGGTGAATGCCGGAAACGGCTTTGATCTGCGCCTCTCCAGCAGCATGATCGAGGCGGAATCGGAGATCGTCGATGGCCGGGCACAGTTCTCCAGCCGCTTTGAACGCAACGCCGCGGGGGAAGTGTCTTCCGATCTCAATCTGCTGGTAGGCGCCATTCGCGTGGACGGCAGTAAAAAGTCACCCTATCTGCCCAGCGCACCGACCATCAACCCGGGTCTCTACCGCACCATGGAATGGCTGGACGGGGCGCTGCTGGATGGCGCGTTGTTTGACAGCGGAGTCATTTACCGGGGTCCCTTCACCCCGGGAACCACCGATGTGCAGCGCAACTTTCAGGCTTTCTTCAATTTCAACCAGGGCGACGTAAGTTACATCGATGCCTGGCCGGAGTTGAGCGAAGTGGTGGGAACAGTAGTGCTCGACAACCTCAATGCCAGTATCGACGTGGATTCCGGTCAGACCATGGGTCTTGCCATAGGGGCCACTTCTGCCGAGATTGAACAACGGAACAACAATCAATTGTGGTTGACGATCCAGGGTTCCGCCAGCGGCAGCAGCCAGGCCGGTCTTGATTTTCTCAACGTGGCACCCCTGGAAGCCACCCTGGGCGACACCATGGCAAACTGGCAGGCCCAGGGAGACGTGAACGCCACGGTGGATCTGGCAATACCGCTGAACGTGCCCGGCATGGAACCGCGTGTGATCATCGTCGCCGAACTGGAGGACAACCGGTTGGTGCTGCCGGACTATCAGCTGGAACTTGACCAGGTTACAGGAACGGTCAATTTCGATTCCCTGTCGGGGCTGGAGGAAAGTCGCCTGTCGGCGCGGCTGTTTGACGGCGATGCTGACTTCACCCTGGTTTCCCAGCGTGACGAAGCCGGCGAATTTGTCACCGTCGTTGCCGTGGCGGGAGAAGCTGAACAGCAACCGCTTGCCGCCTGGCCGGGGCAGAGTCAGTTCGTTCGGGACCTGCTGCAGCGCACCCGGGGTTCCCTGAATTACCTGGCGGAATTACAGATCGAGCAGGACTTCACCCGGTTGGTTATCGATTCCGACCTGGAGGGACTGGCGCTGGACCTGCCACAGCCCTTTGCCAAGCCGGCGGAGGAGCCCCGATCCCTGGATCTCAGTATTGAATTTGCGGCGCCCGTAACCCGGATTGAGGGGGGGCTGGGCTCCGGGCTGTCGATGCAGGTGGACGTGATCGGAGAAACCCTGGATGGCATCGTCTACCTGGGCTCGATGTCGGGCATTACGGATCCCTGGCAGACTGAACTGGACGCCCCCGGACTGGAACTGCGCGGCGATCTGGAAATGTTCGAGGTAGCCGAGTGGCTGTCGATGTTCAGTACCGCGGCTACCCAGGGTTATTCATCTGATGCGTTGACCCGCTGGATTTCCCGGGTCCGGCTGGATATCGGGACCCTGGATATCTTCGGCCAGCAGTTGGAGTCGGTGAATCTGAATATCGAGGATCTGTTGGGGACAGACTACTGGACTGTCGCCCTGGACAGCCAGGCGGTGTCGGGTTCCGTATTACTGCCCTTTGATGAAAACGAATACATCGAGGCCTATCTTGCCTACCTGCGGTTACCTGGCGGGGCAGATGACAATGCCGATCCAGGCGCAGACGGGGGCATCGCTGATACCGGCAGTGTTGATGTTGCAGCTATGGCCGATGAGGACGATGACGTGCGGGAGGACCTGCTGGCCGGACTGGATCCCAGGAATTTTCCCCGACTTCGATTTTTTACCGGAGAGTTAAGTATCGGTGAGCGCAATTATGGTCGGGGTCGTTTTACCGTGGATTCAGGGCCTGATGGCGCGCAGTTTTCCGATCTGTTTGTCGATTTTCGAGGTCTGCGACTGGGGCAGACAGATGAAGACCCCAGCTTCTTCTGGCAATTCGATGGCACCACGCACCACAGCTACCTGTCCGGAGTGATCCAGGCCGGCAATATTGCCCAGGTACTGCTGGCCAACGGGTATGCTGCCAGCCTGGAGAGCAGCAGCGCACGATTCGATGCGGCACTGAACTGGCCCGGTACCCCGGCCTTCCTGCGTGCGGACGATCTCAGTGGTGAGGTCAGGCTGCGCATCGAAGACGGCAGGTTCCTGCAGGGCAGTGGCGGCCCCGGCGCCCTCAAGCTCATCAGTATTATCAATCTCGATGCCATCATGCGACGCCTGCGGTTCAGCGACGACCTGCTGCGTCGCGGACTGGCCTACGAGGAAATCACCGGAAACCTGACGCTTGATCGTGGCGTGGTGACGATCAACGACCAATTGGTGATCACCGGTCCTTCCAGTGTCTACCAGATTTCCGGCACAATTGATCTGGCGGCCCAGACCATCGACGGCGAGATGTATATTACCCTTCCGCTGAGCGATAATATTCCCTGGCTGGGCCTGCTGGGGGCGATTTCCGGGACGCTCAACCCGTCCCTGGCAATCGGCGCCTACCTGTTCGAGCGCATATTCGGGGACCAGGTGGACAGCCTCACCAGTGCGCAGTATCGGCTCCAAGGCTCCTGGGATGGCCTGCAACCGGAACTGGAACAGGCCTTCGGGACCCCGCCGGAAGCGGTTACCGGCGATGCCGCTACCAGCGGGGCCGGGAATCAGTAGCCCAGGCAGATACCCGCGACAGGGTTGCCCGTCCCCCGGAATCACCCCAGTATACGCGCAGGATGACGCCGGGCCTGTGCCGGGTGAGATTGCGTCGTGCCCACAATGCAGGAGGATTGATGACACATCGAGTGGCCGCTGTACAGATGGTTTCCAGTGGCGATATTCATGCCAACCTGGAAAGCGCAGCCCGATTGATCGACGAAGCGGTCCAGCGCGGAGCGGAGCTGGTGCTGTTGCCGGAAAATTTCGCGGTGCTGGACGGCGGGCCGCTGCGGCAGTTCGCTGAAATACAGGGAGCCGGGAACAGCCTGTTGCAGGAGTTCCTGGCCGGGCAGGCCGCCAGCCACGGTATCGTGCTGGTGGGCGGCACCATCCCGCTGCTGTCCAGGCCTCCCCGGGCGGATGGCAGTGACCAGCCCCCGCTGGATGACGGCCGGGTCAGGCCGGCCTGCCTGGTATTCGATCCCCGGGGCGACCTGGTTGCCCGCTATGACAAGATTCACCTGTTCGATGTCAAGGTGGAGGACCGCCAGGCGGAGTATTCGGAATCGAAGAGTTTCGAGGCCGGTGACGGCCTGGTGACCGTGGATTCCCCTGTCGGTCGGCTGGGACTCACTATCTGTTACGATCTGCGCTTTGCCGAGATATATGGTCAGCTCGTGGAAGCCGGGGCCGAGATCTTCACCGTGCCGTCCGCGTTCACCAGGGTGACCGGCAAGGCGCACTGGGAAGTGCTGCTGCGGGCCCGGGCCATAGAAAACCAGTGTTTTGTGGTGGCTGCCAACCAGGGCGGGGTGCACAACGATTCCCGCGAAACCTACGGCCATTCCATGATCATCGACCCCTGGGGGACGGTGCTGGACCGGGTCGATACCGGTGAGGGTGTGGTCTGTGCCGAAATTGATTTACAGCGCCTGGCCAGGGTACGGGACGATATGCCCATTGCCAGTCATCGCCGCCTGTAATGAATCTTTCCCGGGATATGCAGTGGTCGGGTGTCCGTGACTTTCGATAAAAGCCTGATAACCATCCTGCTGGCCCTGACCCTGGTAGGTGTGGGGCTGATTGCCCAGGCACCGCTGCAGCCCTATCTCCTGAATACCGGCCTGTTCGCCCTGTCCGGCGGGCTGACCAACTGGCTGGCCGTGCACATGCTGTTTGAACGTGTTCCGGGCTTCTATGGTTCCGGAGTGATACCCCTGCGATTCGAGGAATTCAAGGTTGGCATCCGTGACCTGATCATGGAGCAGTTCTTCAATCGCCGCAATCTTGACCGCTTTTTCACCGATGCCACGGAAATTTCCGACCGGCTGGAAGTCGAACTCCAGGCCAGTGTGGCGCGACTGGACCTTGATTCCGTGTTCGAGTCGCTGGTGGACTCGGTAATGCGATCGTCCCTCGGCGGCATGCTGGGCATGATAGGTGGGCGCGATGCCCTTTACGGCCTCAAGGAACCGTTCAGGGAAAAGCTGGAGGAATATTTCCAGCGGCTGTTTGCCAGGGAATCTTTCCGTCGTCACCTGCAGGATGCCGTGAGGACCTCGGTGGAAAGCGAGGCGGTGTTGGCCAGGCTGGAAGCCATGATCGACAGCAGGCTCGCCGAAATGACGCCACAGCTGGTCAAGGAGATCGTGCAGAAAATGATCCGCAGACACCTGGGTTGGCTGGTGGTCTGGGGGTGCGTGGTGGGTGGTCTGCTTGGACTTGTCTTTACGCTGCTGGTTCGCTGAGCTGATCCTGGCCGCGGTCCGGGGCAAAACAACCACGCAGTTCCGCTTTTCGAAACGCGGATACCCTGCAATTTGACTGTTCGTTCATTCTCTCCCGGCGTTGCCGGCAGCCAGGTCCCGGCCGCTTCATCGGCTCGCCGGGCCGCGGATTACGGCGGTGTCCCGGTACGCGTACGCCGCCGGTTGCCACCATTCCCGAAAGGCTTGCAATAAATTGTGATTATCGCCCTGCGTGGGATGTAAATAGCGAACGACTGTAATACAATAGCGCCTTTTCAAAATTTGGGTCCGGGCCGGTCCGCCGACAGGCCTGTCAAATTAACTTATTTTTGACGGAATAGTGATTCCGAAAAGGAATAGAATCAGTTATGGCAAGACCAGTTGAATTCGAATACGACAAAGTTCTGAATAGTGCGATGGAGCAGTTCTGGAAGGAAGGGTACGAAGCCAGCTCCGTGCAGAAGCTTCTTGACTGCACCGGCATCAACCGTGGCACACTGTACAATTCATTCGGTGACAAGGATACTTTCTTCAAGACCTGCGTCGAACAGTACAACAAGGGGATTGCCGCAAATATCGATGCCTCGTTGAAAAACAAGGACCTCGCCCCCTGGGATGCCATCAGCAGGTACTTTGAGCTTTCCGTTACCGAGACTACCAACAAGCACCGCGCCCTGGGCTGCCTGTTGGTCAATTCCCTGTGTGAAAGCATCAATTATGACCGCGAGATGAAGAAACTGGTGCGCAGCTCACTGGGCACCATCCGCAAGGCACTGTTGACCCGCCTGAACGAGGCCAAGAAGAAAGGCAAGATCAAGAAAGGTATCACCGCTGAATTTGCCGCCGACGTACTGATGAACACGCTGCACGGCGTCAGGGTTAATTCACGGGATGGCAAGAATGCCAAACAGCTGGGTGACCTGATTCAATTCACTGTTAATTCTCTGCAGAAAAAATAAATAAATCAGAAAGTTAGCAGCAGTTTTCCGTTCTGGAAAAACTGACGAAATCGGGGTCCTGCGGGATCCCGAATTCTTTGTACAGCGCTTCCGTTTACCGTGCCGCCCCCCCCGTAGTCCGCCCTTTTTTAGTCTGGGAAAAAACTGTTATACTGACCTGCCTTTGAGCGCGGGCTGGCTTATACCGACCTGGCCATAGAATACGAGAAGGCGAGACGAAGAGAAGGCAAGAACGCAAGGGAAGGCGAAGAAAAGGTAAAGAAAAGGCAAAGAGTAGACAGAGAGTAGACAAAGACAAGACACAGTGCAGATAAAGATATAAACAAGAAAGATACAAGCAAGAACAGAAAAAACAGACAAAACAGACAAACAGGCAAACAGACAAACAGAACCAAAACAGACTCAGAATCAGAAGGCAGTAACAGGACACTATAATGAAAAAAATTGCTGGTAGAAAGAAGGCTGATGAAACCAATATCGACCTGACACCCATGCTGGACGTGGTGTTCATCCTGTTGATTTTCTTCGTAGTAACGGCAACTTTCCTGTCAGAAACCGCCATCAGCGCGGCCAGCAGCGAGAGCAACAACAACCCGCCGCCGCCGCAGGACGAGGAAAGCCAGAATATCCTGTTTGAAATCGGGCCAAATGACGAAATAGTCCTGAACAAGCAGCCCAGACCGATCATTCCTACCCAGATCCGTTCCAATATCGACCAGCTGAAGGCCGAGAATCCCTCGGCGTCGGTTATTATCCAGCCCGACAACAATTCCAGCGTGGCGACCCTGGTGTTGATCATGGATGCTGCCCGTCAGGCGGGAATGGTCAATATCTCGGTGGTGGAGCCGCCTTCCCGGTAGTTGCGCCACCGGCTTGTCAACAGCACAGGAATGCACAAACAGAAACGCACCGGCCAGGTGCGTTTTTGTTTGTGGGCGACCAATACTGATACGAGAGGCCCGGCAGGACTGCCGGCAGCTCAGGCCAGCACCGGTGAGTCCCGTCGCTGGCCACGGGGACTACGAGAACCAGCATGCAGAACAGATGGAACCAGCAGGAAGCCGATCGATGGGCGCAAGATCCGCAACTGGGCTTGCGCGTATACAGCTCCCGGCTGCTTGGGCAGGAAGAGGACCTGGTACTCCATGGTGGTGGTAATACCTCGGTCAAGGGCAGTCGCCGGGATATTTTCGGGAATACGCAGCGCGTCCTGTATGTCAAGGGATCAGGGTGGGACCTGCGCACTATCGAGGCTGCCGGCTTTCCCGCCGTCGATCTGGACTACCTGTTGCGTCTTGGCAACCTTCCGGAATTAAGCGATGGGGAAATGATGCGTCAACTGCGGCTGGCGCTGCTTGACCCGGCTGCGCCGACGCCCTCGGTAGAGGCTATTCTCCATGCCCTGATCCCCCATCGGGTAGTTGACCACAGCCATGCCGACGCCGTGGTTGCCGTCAGCAACACACCCGGGGGCGAGGACAGATTGCGGGAAATTTACGGTGAACGTGTGCTGATTCTGCCCTACGTCATGCCCGGGTTTGTGCTTGCCCGCCAGGTAGCCGAGGCGACCCGTGACCTGGACTGGCAGTCTCTGCAGGGCATCATATTGATGCACCACGGAATTTTCACCTTTGCCGAGGACGAGCGGGAAAGTTACCGGACCATGATCGACCTGGTCACCGAGGCAGAGCGTTACCTGGAAAGCCGGGGCGCCACTGTAACCGCCACTGCCAGGTCCGTCGTACCGGGCAACGAGGATCTCGTCGCGCTCAGTCGGCTTCGCCGGCAGGCCTCAAACCTGCTGGGAGCGCCGGCGCTGGTTAATTGGGACTGCAGTGAATCCGCCGTCGGTTTCGCCGGGCTGCCGGGAGTCGAGGAACTGGTCACCCGGGGACCGCTGACGCCGGACCACACAATCCATACCAAGGCGTTTGCCGCCCTGTTCGACGTCGATCCTTCCGCCGGACTGGAGGAATTCGCCGGTCGTTACCGGGCCTATTTTGACCAGTACGCCGGACCGGATCACCAGCGGCTGGATTGTATGCCCCGCTTTGGTGTCTGGAAAGACCGTGGGCTGTTGCATTTTGCGCCCGGCCTGAAGCGACTCAGGGTGGTCAGGGATATTACCCGGCACACCGTGCGGGCAATTCAGTGGGGTGAGGCCCTGGACGGCTGGCAGGCATTGCCCGGGAGAGACCTGTTCGACGTGGAGTACTGGGAACTGGAGCAGGCGAAACTGAAACGTAACCAGCAGGCACCGGAATTTGAAGGCCGGGTCGCGCTGGTTACCGGTGGCGCCTCGGGTATCGGGCGGGCCTGTGTTGAGGAATTCCTGGAACGGGGAGCTGCCGTCATCGTGCTGGATATTGCTGACGCGGTGGAGCAGCTGTTTGCCCATCAACCGGGTGTACTGCCGATAACTTGCGATGTAACCGACGCCCGGGCGTTGCGGCAGGCGATATACCGGGGCATTGGGGAATTTGGCGGCATCGACATGCTGGTCAGCAATGCCGGGGGCTTTACACCCAGTGCTGCCATCGCCGACCTGGAAGACGAGGACTGGAACAGTTCGCTGGCGTTGAACCTGACTTCCCATCTGCAGCTGCTGCGCCTGTGTCAGCCTTTCCTGGTCAATGGCTTGGACCCGGCAATAGTCATCGTGGCATCGAAAAACGTCCCGGCACCGGGACCTGGCGCGGCAGCCTATTCAGCAGCCAAGGCCGGCCTTACCCAGTTGGCCCGGGTGGCGGCCCTGGAATTCGGCCCGAGTGGCATCCGGGTCAACACGCTACACCCCAACGCGGTCTTCGATACCGGTATCTGGACGCCTGAAGTCCTGGAGAAACGGGCCGCCAGTTACGGCCTCTCGGTGGCTGACTACAAGCGCGACAACGTTCTGCGCACCGAAGTGAAATCGGCCCACGTCGCCCGCCTGGCGGTGCTGTTTGCCTCCCCCGCCACCGCGGCGACAACTGGCGCCCAGGTGCCTGTGGATGGCGGCAATGTCCGGGTTATCTAGGGAACCTCTGATAGCCTTTTGGTTACGGCAGGACGGAGACTTGGGGCATAGAACGAGTCGAGGCTACCACCATGCTGGTTGACGGCAGACCCTATCGCAGCATCTGGTACGACGCCAGGGATCGTTCGGTCAAAATTATTGACCAGACCCTGTTGCCCCACGATTTCCATATCCGCGCCATCACTGCCCTGGATGACATGGTGGAAGCCATTGTTGCCATGCGGGTGCGCGGTGCTCCCCTGATTGGCGTTGCCGCGGCGTATGGACTGTACCTGGCCCTGCGGGATAATGCCGGTGATATCGATGGCCCGATTGCGGCGTTACAGGCAACACGACCCACGGCGGTCAACCTGGCCTGGGCCATGTCAGGGGCGCGCCAGGTGCTGGAACCGGTGAGCGCCGATCTGCGGGCGGATACGGCCCTGCGCTTTGCCAACCGCCTGGCAGATGCGGATGTCGCCACCTGCGAGGCCATTGGTGTTCATGGCAGCCGGCTGCTGGAAAAACTCTGGCAGGGCAGGGCCGATCAGTCCCGGCCACTGCAGATTCTCACCCATTGCAATGCCGGCTGGCTTGCCACCGTTGACTGGGGCACCGCCCTGGCAGTGATTTACAAGGCCCAGGCCCGGGGCATTCCCCTGCATGTCTGGGTGGATGAAACCCGGCCACGCAATCAGGGTGCTTTCCTTACCACCTGGGAGCTGCAGCAGCAGGGCATTGACTGTACGCTGATTGCCGACAATACCGGTGGCCACCTGATGCAGCATGACATGGTGGATTGCTGCCTGGTAGGAAGCGATCGCACCACGGCCAGTGGCGATGTGTGCAACAAGATTGGCACCTACCTCAAGGCCCTGGCCGCCGCCGACAACAATGTGCCGTTTTACGTGGCGTTACCGTTGTCCACCATAGACTTTGCTATTCACGACGGCCTGCGGGAGATTCCCATCGAGCAGCGGGACGCAGTGGAGGTCACGCGCATCGCGGGACTGGACCAGCAGGGAGTCCGGCGGGAAGTTCAACTGGCGAATCCGGATACCAGGGCCGGGAACTACGCGTTCGACGTGACTCCCGCCCGCCTGGTAACCGCATTGATCACCGAGGCGGGATCCTGCAGGGCAACGGCGCCGGCCATAGCCGAGCTGAGAGATGCCGCCAGGAGCGGCGTCGGGTCGTCGGGCAGGAGCCTATGAGACCAGGCTGACAATTCCTGGTTACTTCCCGGGATCAGCCGGGCGGCCAGGTCATTGCCCGGCCACCGAGAATGTGCAGGTGAAGATGGTGGACCGTCTGGCCGCCGTCGTCACCGGTATTGATCACCAGGCGGTAACCGCTGGATTCCAGCCCCTGCTCCCGGGCAATGGCAGCGGCCTGCAGCTGCAGCCGTCCCAGCAGTTCCGCGTCGTCCTCACCGGCTTCCTTTACGGCGGCAATATGCTTTTTCGGGATCACCAGTATATGGGTAGGCGCTGCCGGGTTGATATCATGAAAGGCGAAGATCTGATCATCGGCGTAGACCTGGTTGGCGGGTATTTCCCCGGCAATTATCTTGCAGAACAGGCAATCAGCTGACATGGTGGAACTCCCTTGTATCTGGCCATCGGATCAACACGGTGCCGCACCTGGCGTCATCGCGTAAACTGGGCGCTGGCATCATTTTTACAGTACCATTGTACCGTATTCAACGGCGGGAATAGCCGGGCAGCACGTAACAACACTGCGGGCCGATTGCAACATTGCGTAGCGGATGGACTCATACTGACAACCGTGCATTACTGATGAGAAATAACCAGATTATCGCCCGGCTTGCCGCACTGATCCTGTTGGTTCAGGTACTCGGAGCGGCGCAGGCCCAGACCACTGTTTACAGCTACGAGGTTGTAAACCGGTATCCCCATGAACCCACGGCCTATACCCAGGGATTACGCTATGCCGACGGCATGATGTACGAGGGCACCGGTCGCCGCGGCCAGTCGGTATTGAAAAAGTACAGCCTGGATGACGGTCGGGTGGTGCAGAGCAGGCGACTTGGCGACCGGTATTTCGGTGAAGGCATCGAGATAGTCGAAGACCGCATCTTCCAGCTTACCTGGCAGGCTCACATGGTCTTCGTTTACGACCTGGAAACTTTTGAACAGCTGGACACCTTTTACAATCCAACGGAAGGCTGGGGGCTGACCTATGACGGCTCCGAGCTGATCCTCAGTGATGGCAGTGCCAACCTGTATTTTATCGATCCGGAGAATTTCGTCACTACCCGCACGGTCCAGGTCAGCCTGGATGGCAATCCGGTTTCGTCACTTAACGAGCTGGAGTACATAGACGGAGAAGTCTGGGCGAATATCTGGCAGACCGAGTTTATCGTGAGAATCGACCCGGAATCGGGTCAGGTCAATTCACTTGTCAACCTCACCGGCCTCGCCGACCAGACGACGCGGTACGAATCCGGGATAGAGGCGGTACTTAACGGTATCGCCTATGATCGTGAACGCCAGCGATTGTTTGTTACCGGAAAACTCTGGTCTGATATATTTGAAATAAGGCTGGTTGCGCCATAGACCCCGGCACCTGTTGGTGATGCGCGATTTCCGGGCGGATGCTGGAACGGGATGGCTTCTATCGCTGCCAGGCTACCAGGTGTTGTCGGAGTGTGGGTTCAGAAACAAATCAGACTGAAAGCCAGGTCCAGGGGATTTCACCTGGTGACCCGGGAGATCGTCTCGCAGTTGCCTGAGCTTATGCAACTGGAAACCGGCCTCGCGCATTTTTTCCTCAAGCATACTTCGGCTTCCCTCAGCATCAATGAAAACGCCGATGCCAGCGTGCGTCGGGACATGGAAACTCATTTCAACGTGCTGGCACCGGAAGATGCCTCCTATTACGAACACACCTGTGAGGGGCCCGATGACATGCCGGCCCACATCAAGTCTGCATTGCTCGGTTGCGAGTTGACCCTGCCCATTCAGCGGGGGCAGCTGCTGTTGGGTACCTGGCAGGGAATCTACCTGGGAGAACACCGGGATAGCGGCGGCGCGAGGAACCTGGTCGTGACACTGACCGGCGAACCCCGCCTTGAGAGCACAGCATGAGCCTGTCTCCATTGGTCAGACGGTTCAGCAGATTGGCGCTGGTGGTGCTGGTCGCGGCGGGACTGGTGGCCTGCGATACCCTGACCTACTATGGTCAGGCGGTCCGTGGTCAGCTGGCCATTCTATGGAGCAGGGAGCAGATAAACGATCTGCTGGCAGACCAGGATCTGCCGAAGCCACTGAGAGAGAAACTGCAGACCGTGCTGGCTGTTCGTGAGTTCGCCCGGGAGGAGTTGCTGTTACCAGTAGGGGATGCCTATACCAGTTACGTTGAACTGGATCGGGAGCACGTCGTCTGGAACGTCTTTGCCGCACCGGAATTCTCCGTGGAACCCCTGACCTGGTGTTATCCCATCGCCGGTTGTGTCAGCTACCGTGGCTATTTCAGTGAAGTGCGTGCACAGCGATACGCCAGCCAGCTGGAAGAGCAGGGCTACGATGTTTACCTGGGTGGAGTGGATGCCTATTCGACACTGGGCTGGTTTGACGACCCGTTACTCAGTACCGTGATCAGACGCCAGGATTACCAGTTGGCGGCACTGATCTTCCACGAACTGGCCCATCAACTTGTCTACGTGCCAGGTGATACAACTTTCAATGAGAGCTTCGCCACGCTTGTCGAGCAGGAGGGATTGCGACGCTGGCTGAGCAGCCGGGGAGATGGCGAGAGCCTGAAGCGGGCAACGCAGGAGGCTGACCGGCGTCGCCAGTTTGTCGCCCTGGTCATTGATTACCAGGACCGGTTCGCGGCACTTTACGCCAGTAAACTGGACAATCACGTCAAGAGGCGGTGCAAGGTCCAGTTGCAGCAGGAAATGCGCCGCGCCTATGAGCTGCTTCGCCGGGGTTGGGGCGGAACCGGAGCCTACGACAGCTGGTTTGCCGGCCCGCTGAACAATGCGCAGTTGTCCACCGTGGCGTCCTACAACAGTCTTGTCCCGGGGTTCGAAGCATTGCTCCGGGAAGTCGGCAATGATCTTGACGCCTTCTACCGAAGCGTCGATAAGCTGAAGGACATGACGGAGGTTGAACGAAACGACCGGTTGAGTCTGCAATGACGTTGCCGGGACCCTGGAAGACACCCGACAGGTAGCGATCAGTTCGGCGAATCAACCCACAGCTGATCAGGTCGGTCACCACGGCCTCCCTCCGGTGACCGTTGGCGACAGGAAGTTCACGCGAATCCAGTAGGTGGCAGGTGCAGCGGGCAGAAACAGGCAAGCCGATGACCCGGGTATAGCAGCACGACGTGACGACCCGGGGTACGCCGTGTAACATCAACGAACCACTCACAACAATAAGAGAACAGGAGCAACTCATGGCAGTTTCAATTAGAACGGGAAAAACCCTGGCCCTTCTGGCCGTTTTCTCCATCGCCATACTGAGCAGTGCAGTCAGGGCTCAGCTGGTCATTAATCCCACCAACGAGCACCCCAACCCCTACCGTACCATCAACGGCTATTTCGATCTGCCGGGTGACCGGGAGTGGGGCGCCACCAGCGCCGTGGATATCGCCCCGGACGGTGAATCCATCTGGGTTGCGGAACGCTGCAGCAGCAACAGCTGCGCATTGTCCAACGTGGACCCCATCATCCTTTACGACAGTGACGGGAATATCGTCCGGTCCTTCGGTGGAGGTATGTTTATCTGGCCCCACGGTATCCACGTGGACGGTCAGGGCAATGTGTGGATAGCCGATGCCCGCCTGGCCAGGCCGGACGAGCTGGCCCAGAATCCCGATGCGGCCGGCAAAGGCGGTGCCGTTTACAAGTTCAGCCCGGAAGGGGAACTGCTCATGACCCTGGGCTCCCCGGGAGTGGTTGGTGACGGCACCGGACCGGTCCTCAGCGAACCCAACGACGTGGTAGTGGGACCGGACGGCAGTATCTATGTCGGTGATGGACACAGCGGCCAGGGCGCCAATGCCGATCTTGCCACGGTGGCACGCATCGCCAAGTACGACCCCGTGGGTCGCTTTATCGAATCCTGGGGCCAGATCGGCACCGCGCCGGGGGAATTTCGAACGCCACACGGCCTGGCTTTTGATTCCCGGGGACGCCTGTTTGTCGCCGATCGGGGCAACGTGAGAATCCAGATTTTCGAGCAGGACGGTACGTTTATCACCGAGTGGAAGCAGTTTGGTCGGCTCAGCGGAATTTTCATCGACGATAACGACATGCTCTATGCCGCTGATTCCGAGTCCAGCGCCACCTCCAATCCCGGCTGGCGCCGCGGTATCCGGGTGGGTAGCGCCATTACCGGTCATGTCCTGTACTTTATCCCGGATCCCCAGCGTAATCCCGGCGGCACCAGTGCCGCAGAAGGCGTGGCCGCTGATCGCCATGGTAACGTTTACGGGGCGGAAGTGGGGCCGCGTCAGCTGGTCAAGTACGTGCGGGACGAATAGCGCGTCAAGGAAGCTCTGAGTTTTTCCATGATTACTCAGAGGGTCCTTGATCAGAGGGTTCTTAATGCACATTCACGGACCGGCGGTCACCATGGCCACTGTGGTCGCCGGCCCTGGATGTCCGCCTGTGTTTCTTCGCAGCCCGACTGAACCATTCCGGAATCGCTGAAAGAACCGTGGGCCTATCCGGGCACCGTGGGATGTGACGGCACCTGGTCCATGCGTTTCTTAACTGAATGATCCAGATTGCGTAACGTGGCACTGGAACAATAGAAAATCAGAACCATGACAGCCAGGAACAGGCAGGCACCGGTGATGGCATTGGCTGCCCCGAAGTTGTCCGCCGCAATGGCCATGGGAAATACACCAATAGGCGTGAGTCCGAACGACATCATCATCAGGCTGCTCATCCGGCCGCGCATTTCATCATCGGTGAGAATCTGAATCGCCGCATTGTTGACTGTCTGTGCGGCACTGGCACAGGCATTGGCCAGCAGCAGGGGAATCAGCGCCAGGTAAAACCCGGGAGTCTGGGCAAACAGCCCGAGAAACACGCCAAAAGCCAGTGTTGCGCCCAGCATGAGCTTGAGACGGTCGGCGGCGTCACCTCGTCTGACTATCCAGATCGATCCGAGTACGCCGCCGATTCCGCCGATTGCCATCAGTGTGCCGACACCGCTCTCGTCGCGCTGCCAGGCCTGTTCTGCCAGCATCACCAGGATATTCTGAAACGGCATGGCCACGAACATGGGAATCAGACCGAACAACAGGCAGACCAGCATGGGCCGATTGCCGAACAGGTAGCTGAATCCGCCGGCGACATCGGTAAACAGGGGCTGTCGAGGCTGGTCACCGCCAGCGGAGCGGCTGGTGTGCACTCCGAACATGCACAGAATGGCCATGACATACAGAATCGAGGACAGGATGTAGGCTGCCTGGGCTGAATACTGTGCTATCACCATACCCATGATCGCCGGCCCGGCAACCCGACTCAGATTCATCACGCCACCGGAAAACGCCATGGCACTCTGCATGCGCCTGGGACCCACCACGGTTGCGGTGATGGCCATCCTGGCCGGCATGATAAACGGAAAAGCGCAGCCGGCTACAAAGGCGGTGCAGAGCATGTGCCAGAATTCCAGACGGCCAAGAATCAGCAGTACCAGGATAAAAAGCTCATTGGCGAGTATCAGGGCCTGGCCAATTATAACCAGCTGTCGCCGCTCCACCCGGTCGGTGATGGCACCTCCCAGTACCGAGGCGAACAGCAGGGGGACGGCAACAACCAGGTTGATATAGGCCAGGGAGGTAGCCTGGCCGGTCAGATCCCAGGCCAGTATGGTACGGGTCAGCATCTGGCCCTGCATGGCAAAGAAAAAAGCGATGTTGCCGGTGAACAGCCAGCGGAACTGGCGTTCTGAAAAGACCCCGAAAGCCCCTTCCGGTGCGGTGGCGGTGTCTGTTGGCGGGTGGGAAATGGTACTGCTCTCCTGCTGGTGGGGCGGCAGTATAGCGCATGTGGCAGGTCCCTGACAGGAACGCGGAGCCAGTGCCCATGGCCGTTCCGGGGGCAGCTTGACCAGGGTCAAGTGGGGTGCTGTTGCATGTTGACGGTCTGTGCCTGTCCACTTTAGGATGGCAAGTCGAGTCACCCGCTTGCGGGTGTCAGGCAGCCAGTCTTCGAGGAGCAATCAATGAACGAGAGAAAGCAGTACGAAAATCATCTCAGGTCCAAGCTGGAACAGCTGGAAACTGAAGTCGACGCCCTGAAAGATCGGCTCAAGGAGACTGAATCGGAGATGAAACACCGCGAGCGGGTGGAAAAAATTCACCAGCTCAGAAAGGAGGCCAGGGAAAAACTGCATGAACTGACCGAAGCCGGCGATGACGCCTGGGAAGACCTGCAGGAGGGTGTCGAGCACTACTGGAAAGCCCTTGGCAATGAAATCAAGGCCTTCGAAAACTATTTCAAAAAGTAGCAGGGTCAGTCAACCTGAGGGCAATATCGCCGGGTTAAGGCAACAGCAAGGCTGGCCTGGCGAACGGCCCAGGTACCGCTATTGAGGCTGGGAGAAGAAGTCAATCCGGAAGAGGGGTCTATCGACTCCCGGCGGATGAGGCCTCGCCCGGGAACCGCAGCGGCATTACAGCCCCGGACACCTGCGCGAATGGGGCGGGCTGGACACCCAGGGTTGATAGCGCTAGATTGATTGCCTGTTCCCGTCAAACACAATAACAGGGGAGTTGGCCATGCGTATTCTCACCTTCCTGGTGCTGCTGGTATTCACCAGTTCCATTCAGGCCCAGGGATTTCTCGATTCCATCCGCAGGCGCGTCACCGATACCGTCGATAATGCTGTCGACGAAGTGCGCTCCATTACCAACCAGGAAATCGGTGACGTCAACCAGGATGTCAATGAATCCACTGACGGGCTGGTGGATGAAGTCATTCCCGAGGTCCCGCCCACGGTGGGCAGTTCCAGTGCCGCCATCCTAACGCCCGGTGGCACCGCAAGTGCGCAGCCGGTCAGTGGCGACCCGGGAAGACTGCCCGAACCGCTGTCCTGGGGTACGCCATCGGGCAATGACCTCAGGGCCATCGACCAGGTAATCCAGGGGCTGCGCCTGGGCATGCCCGAGATCTACGTGGACGAGATTCTTCGGGAACGCGGCTATGAGCGCAGTCAGCTTCATCATTACACCAGGCAGCAGACCACAGACGATGGTCGCCTGATCCGAACCCAGCGAATCCGCTACCTTACCGTGGAGCCATCTTCGGCTTTCATCGAAGAACTGGACGACGGTGAACTGAAAGACATGGTTCTCGCAGCGCAGCGGCTGGTCGATGCCAATCAGCAGACGGCATCGAACCCGGAGCCTGGTCTCCGCGAACAACGCAGGACCCGTACCTCGCGGACCGCAGGGCAGTCTGTGTCAGGGACCTCAGCTCCCCGCAACCTGCAGCTGGTCTACGTCATCTCCTACGAACAGATTTTCAACCAGGAAGTCATGCAGTTTGACCTGGAAGCGACCATGGAGCAGGTTCGTGCCACCTTCGGACCTTCCACTTTTCCCGACGACCAGCTGCGCAGTGGCATGGCTTTCCGGACATCGCCGGGAACCACGCTGATTTACCACGACGCATCGCTATTATCGCCGGATTACCGGACTTCCCTGGTGGAGTCTGTGCCAGAGCTGCGCCTGGGTCATACCGAGGCCGTGTACAACGCCCTGCGGGTGCCCTGCGGCGGACCCGAGAATCCCTGGGGTGCTCCCGGTGGCGGGGGTTGTCTCACCGGCTGGTCTGATGCCTTCGCCAACGATTTCCAACGGCAGATGGAACTCAACAGGGCCATCCTCAGTCCTTACATGCGCATAGGCGCAGCCAGAAGTGGCGCGGGAATCGAGACACGCCTGGAATGGTCCTATCTGCAGAGTGAGCGGCAGATGCGCGAGAGCAACGCGGAAAAAGTGGCCAGGGATAATGCGCCGGCGGCGGAACTCGATTTCTAGGCAGTATTTCCAAAAGTAACAGGCTGTTGAAAAGAGGTTCCTCCATGTGTCGTAGCCACGCCGTGTTGGCGGTACTGCTGTTCTTCACCTTTTTTCCGGGCCCGGTGCAGGCCTACTGTCCAGCTGAGGTGTCGGGTGAAACCGCCCGCGGCAGCGTATTTCTCGACGCCAATGCCAACCATCGGCGTGACGGGGCTGAACAGGGAATTGCCGGCGTTGCGGTAAGCAACGGTTGCCAGGTGGTGCTTACCGATGACCAGGGTAATTATGAAATACTCCTGGAACCTTTACAGATTCTCTTTGTGTCCAAACCGGCGGATTACCAGGTGCCGGTTGACGACAATAACGTACCCCGGTTCTATTATCGTCACTACCCGGAAGGGACTCCCGACGTCGTGGCGGGGACATCGGTGGCATGGCTGTTCCCGGTAACTGAACCCACGGGGCCACTGCCGGACAGTATCGATTTTCCCCTGCTGGCGCTGGAGGATGCTGACCCGGTGTTCCGGGCCCATGGATTCGCCGACACCCAGGCGCGCCAGGACCTGGGCCAGGACATGCTGCGCGAAGAGTTGATCAATCCGTTGATCGGCAATCCCCACGGCGTTGATTTCGGACTGACCGTGGGTGATGTCGTCTATGACAACCTGGCCCTGTACCCGCGTCACAGGGCCATGATGGGACTCATGGGGATCCCCCAATGGTACCTGCCCGGCAACCACGACCTGAATTATGAATCGCCCGATGCCGTGTTCGCCAACGAGACCTACAAGCGCTATTTCGGACCCACCTACTATTCCTTCAATCACGGCAATGTCCACTTCGTCATGCTGAACAACGTGGAGTACGCCGGTGCCGATCCAGGGTCAGGCAGTGGTGGCTATCGTGGCTTCCTGCCGGAAGCCCAGCTGCAATGGCTGGCCCGGGACCTGGCTCACGTACCGCGGGACAGGCTTGTGGTAGTGGCCAGCCACATTCCCCTGGTGACCACCGCCTATGACGGAAAGTCTGACCCTGCCAGTGGCCCGGGCACGGAAAACCTGCACGAACTGCTGCGTATCCTGGAGCCGTTCCAGCAGATTTATGGCCTGGCCGGTCATGACACCAGCAACAGCTGGAAAGTGCAGATCAACCATCGTCACGGCTGGTCCGGTTCGCCCTGGATTGCCCATACCCTGGCCGAGGTCAGGGGCAACGGCTGGAACACTGGACCGGTTGATGCCCGGGGCGTGCGGGATGCCATGATGCAGGACGGCAATCCCAATGGTTACTACGTGCTGCATTTCGACGACGACTCACTGGTGCCGGAGTTTCTGCCGTTTCCCTCGGGACCTGATGCCGGGAACAGGCTGCGGATAGTCCTGGACCCGCCGCTGGTGGCACCGACCGGAGGCGGCATAAACCGGGGTTACCTGCGGCCGGCAACCAGGGCGGTAGTCAACCTGTTCGACGGCGGTGAACGCGACCGGGTATGGGTGTCGCTGGACGGCGGTCCGCGGCAACAGATGGACTATACCGTGCGCGTCGACCCTTACATGGAGCGGGTTTTTGCCCGCTATCAACACACGGTGGACGCCTTCGGTGCCCCCACGCGTTCCGCCCATCTGTGGGAACTGACCCTGCCGGACAACCTGGGTACCGGACTGCATCACCTGCGTGTCTTTACCGAGGATGAATTCGGGCAGCGTCGACAGGCCAGTCTGACATTCGAGGTCCTCGCGGCCGGGAATTAAGGGAGCTCTGCTCAATCAGAGGTTCCTTCTGTTCCCGGGGGCGATTGGCCACCGTCCTCATTACCACGTCTTTCCCCGGTTTAGCGACCCGGTCTGCCGTCGTGCTAGTATCAATGGCAGACACGGGATTCGACGATGGCGATGATAGAACTCGACCAGGTCTGTAAAACTTTCGACTCAGGTCAGAATTACGCAGTCAGGGATGTTTCACTGTCGATTCCCCGGGGGGAGCTCCTGGGGCTGATCGGTGAGTCCGGTTGTGGAAAAACCACCACGCTGAAGCTGATCAATCGGCTGGTGGAACCCAGCAGTGGAGAGATCCGCGTGGCCGGCGAAAACGTCATGGATCATCCCCCGGAAGAGCTGCGCCGGAACATTGGCTATGTTTTCCAGGGGATCGGCCTGTTTCCGCACCGCACCATCGCTGAAAATGTTGCGGCAGTACCCAGGCTGCTGGGCTGGGACGCTGAGACAATTAACCGACGATGCGAGGCCATGCTGGAAATGGTCGGGTTACCGGGGGATCAGTACGGTGCACGCAATCCCGGTGAACTGTCCGGTGGGCAACAGCAACGAGTGGGCGTGGCCCGCGCCCTGGCGGCGCGGCCGGAAGTGATGTTGATGGACGAGCCA
>Ga0209578_10000801_pt1 | contig 34097 bp, 26 predicted proteins | sample tdAd472_FD_187127 | JGI IMG/M metagenome (GOLD analysis project Ga0209578, IMG submission 187127) | Marine sediment microbial communities from the Atlantic coast under amendment with organic carbon and nitrate - tdAd47.2 (SPAdes)... | ecosystem: Environmental > Aquatic > Marine > Coastal >...
CACAGTAACGAAGACGTTCAGGACCTGCGACCTTTCAGCTACACGATGACTTATAACCTGACCGGCTGGCCCGGCGCAGTTGTTCGAGGTGGCACGTCGCCAGAAGGCCTGCCTATCGGCATCCAGATCGTTGCCCGCCCATGGAGAGAAGATATCGTGTTGGCAGTTGCGCGGCTGCTTGAGAGTGAACTCGGAGGCTTTCAGGCTCCCGATATCTAGTCGGACGAACAACAGCCTCCGGTCCTCAGAGGAGAGCGCAAAACACTCTCATCGCTCCGTTTTACAAGTTTCGTTTGATGTTGCTGGCCATAGATATCCAAGCGGACGTCCGAATCCTCCCGCGGGAGGATTGTTGAGCGTGGCGGAGAACTTCGCCAATGAGCCACCGCCGCCGCAGTATTTGCACTGAAGCCGAGCGCCCGCGCCATCAAGTTCCCGTTCTATCGACTCGCATCCTGCAGTCGAGCCAAATCTCCTTGCGCCAAACACAACATGCCGCGCCTGCCGCATCGTGGTAAATTCGCGCCGTGACTCTTTCGATACCTGATTTCTCCAAGACCAACGTCGTCGTCGCCGGTGACGTCATGCTCGACCAGTACCTTTTCGGGGCGACCAGTCGAATATCCCCCGAGGCCCCGGTACCGGTGGTGCACGTGCAGGAGACCGACGACCGGCCCGGTGGGGCGGCCAACGTTGCGGTCAACCTGGCATCGCTGGGCGCTGGTACCCGCTTGATTGGCGCTGTGGGTGACGATGGTGCTGCAGATACGCTGGAAAAAATTCTCGGCGGGCAGGGCATTCACTGCGATTTCGCCCGCGTCAGTGATCGACCGACAATTACCAAGACCCGTGTTCAAAGTCGTGGCCAGCAACTGATCCGCCTGGATCAGGAAAAGGCGGCCGCGCTCAAAGACGGTAGCCTGACTGATTTACTTGCCAAAGCCATTGCGGGTGCGGGCGCCGCAATTCTGTCCGACTACGGCAAGGGGGCGCTAGCCGACATCAGCCGCATGATCGAGATATGTCGTGAAGCCGGCGTGCCGGTGCTGGTCGATCCGAAGGGCCGGGATTTCAGCAAATACCGAGGTGCGTCGCTGATTACTCCGAATCAGGGTGAGTTCGAGGCGGTCGCCGGAATCTGCGCAACCGACGCGGAACTGGCGGAACGTGGCTGGCGGATGGTCGAGGAACTCGACCTGACAGCGTTGCTGGTCACGAGAAGCGAGAAAGGGATGATGCTGCTGGAATCCGGCAACGAGCCTGTCTTTCTGTCGACGCAGGCGCGCGAAGTCTTCGACGTGACAGGCGCGGGCGATACGGTAATCGCGACGCTGGCCGGTGCGCTGGCAAGCGGTCAGGGCCTCGCCGCGTCGGCCGCGTTGGCAAATATCGCGGCCGGGCTTGTCGTTCGCAAAATCGGTGTCGCTGCCGTGACGCCGGGCGAAATTCAGGTTGCTATGCACGGGCGCGGGCAAGGTGGACGTGGCCTCGTTACCAGGGACGAGCTTCGGGTCCTTATGGGTGAAGCCCGGCAACGCAATGAGCGCGTGGTCATGACCAACGGTTGTTTCGATATTCTGCATGCTGGCCACGTCGCGTATCTCGAGGAAGCGAAGAGCCTTGGCGATCGCCTTATCGTTGCTGTTAACGATGACGACTCGGTGCGGCGGCTGAAGGGCGAGTCGAGACCGATCAACATGCTCGACGACCGCATGCTGGTGCTCGCGGGTCTGGCTGCCGTGGACTGGGTGGTACCATTTTCGGAAGATACTCCCGCCGAGCTGATTTCTGCTGTTCTTCCCGACGTACTGGTCAAGGGAGGCGACTATCAGCCCGATGAGATCGCCGGTGGTAAGGACGTGCTGCGAAATGGCGGGGAAGTTCGTGTGTTGACGTTTCGTGACGGCCACTCGACGAGTCGAATTGTCGAAAAACTCCGTGGCTGAGTTGCGCTCGGCGAGTGCTGCGTGCGAATACTCTATAACCTGCTGACCTACATTCTGCTGGTGCCGTACGCGGGCTACTGGTTTGTGCGCGGTATTGTCAATCGTTCCTACTGGGACAAAATCAACCAGCGCCTGGGCGCCGGCTATCCGCAGCTCGAACGATGCATTTGGGTGCATGCGGTATCTGTGGGCGAGGTAGTTGCTGCTGTACCCCTGATTCGGGCTTTGTTATCGCGCTATCCCGATCGGCCACTCCTGGTGACCACCGTGACGCCAACAGGCGCCGCGCGAGTCGCGGCATCTTTTGGCGCCGACGTCCACCATGCATACATTCCCTTTGAAATGCCCCAGGCAATTGACAATTTCTTCACGTCAGTCAACCCGGAGATGGCGCTGGTTGTCGAAACGGAGATCTGGCCGAATCTCTATCGGGGTTGTGGCGTGCGCGATATACCACTGGTGCTGGTTAGTGCGCGGATATCTCCGAAGTCCGTGAAGAATTACCGGCGCCTTGTGCCATTGTTTCGAGAAACCTTGTCGCACGGCATCATCATTGCTGCGCAGACCGAAGCAGATGCCGAGCGTTTCCTGTCCCTCGGTGCCGCGCCCGAGCGCACGTGTATTACAGGTAACATCAAATTCGATATCGAGTTACCGTCGGACCTTGCAGAGCGGGGCCAAAGCGTTCGCGAGGAATTTTTCGGTGAACGCCAGGTATGGATTGCTGCCAGCACGCACGAGGGCGAAGAAACCGTGGTGCTCGAAGCGCATCAGAAATTGCTTGAACGGTTTCCCGGACTATTACTCATCCTGGTACCGCGGCACCCACAGCGATTCGGCGCAGTCCGGGACCTTATCGAGAAACAGGGAATGGACCTCGTGGCGCGAACGGAGGCACGGTCTTGCGATGCATCAACCCCGGTATTCCTGGGTGACACCATGGGCGAAATGACGCTTTTCTACGCCGCGAGCGACGTGGCTTTCGTCGGTGGTAGCCTGATGCCCATCGGGGGTCACAATCTGCTCGAACCCGCCGCGCTCGGAGTACCGCTCGTGAGCGGGCCTCACGTTTTCAATGCGCAGGAAATCGCCGACATGTTTATCGAAACCGGCGCTTGCCTTGTCGCAGAGGATGCGGAACAGCTGGCAGACGCTGTCGGTGAATTACTTGCCGATCGAGACAAGGCGAAGGAGTGCGGTGAACTCGGGCGCCGGATCCTCGAACGCAATCGCGGCGCGCTGCAGCGGCTGCTAGCAATGATTGAGCCGCTGCTGTCCCAGGGGGCTACTCGGACTCTGGCGCGGTGATCTTCGCCGCCTCATCGGTGATCTGGTCTTCGGGTGGCTTGCGATCAATGAGGTAGGGTTCGAGGGTTTCGAGGTCCTGTACCTGTAGCGAGCCGGCCGCCTGCTTGAGGCGCATGTAATTGAGAATGTAGTCGTAACGGGCCTGCTGGTGATTGGTAATCGCGCGGTACAGGTTTTGTTGCGAGATCAGCACGTCGACGACCGTACGCGTGCCGACGTCGAAACCTGCCTGTGTCGCGTCAAGTGCTGTGCTCGCCGATGCGACCGCTTGCTCGAGCGCATTGACCCGGCTGATCTCGGCCAGTACGCCAAGGTAGGAATCACGCGTCTGGCGATCCGTTTCCCGAGTAACGCGCTGCAGCACTTCGCGAGCCGCGCGATGAAGGTACACCGCTTCCTGGACACGCGAGCTTACGCCACCGCCTGCGAATATCGGGAAATTGAATTGGATACCGATGCTGTCATTGTCGAAATTAGTGTCTGCGGGCAGCGCGCCCAGGCCGTTGAACGTATCCTGGTCGGATTCACGGTCAATGTTACCTGTACTTGCAACAAAGTCGATTGTTGGGTAATGGCCGTTCTTGCGGAAGGAAATCTCGTCCCGGGCGAGTCTTTCATCGATCCGACTCGAGACGAGCGCGAGATTCTGAGTCATCGCAAGGTCCAGCCACGCCTGTTCGCTGGCCGGGTCCGGAGTTCTCAAGGGTAGGTTCTCGGCCGGTGCAGATAACTCTCTGATAAACGAACCGGTAATCTCGGATAGCAAGTAGCGTGCCGTCGCAAGCTCGCGTTTTGCGGCGATCTCGTTGGCGACCGATTGGTCATAGGCTGCTTGTGATTCCTGCACGTCGGTGATTGCAATCAGGCCGACATCGAAACGCTGTTTCGCCTGCTCGAGCTGCCGGGCGATCGCATTGCGGTCGGCATGAATCGCAACGAGGCGGTCTTCGGCACCGAGGACATTAAAGTAAGATTGGGTGACGCGAACGATAAGATCCTGCTGCGCCGCTTCACGGTCGGTCTCGGCTCTCGCGACGATCTTGTCGGCGCGTCGCATTCCGACAATCTGGTCCCAACGAAATATCGTTTGTCGCAGTGTGAATTGCCAGTCCACTGTTTCGGAGTCGGTCTTGACTGAGAACGGGACGGGCACGACACCGATCGGTTCGGGTGGGGTAACGGAATCGTCAAATATGACCTGGTTCTGGACTCCGTCGCCTTCCGACTCAGCCTTCGACCAGCCAGCGCCGAAATTGATCTGCGGCAAATAGAGACCGCGCGCCTGTGGCTCGGCCTCCAGCGCGGCGAGACGCCTTGCCTCCGCTTCGTGGATTCTCGGATCACTCTGCAGTGCCTGCTGGTAAATCTCGAGTAGCGTCGCGGCCGTGGCCAGTGACGGTACGCCGAGCATTGCCAGGGCGATCAGTAAAGCCTTGAAATTAAACTTATTTTTCATAGGTTGGGATTCCACGAGTCGATGGCCGGAGCCTTGCAATCAAGTGTTATGGTTAACTATAACACTATATCAGCTATAGAGAGAAGCGTTGTCTACCGCTGTCGGACGCCTGCAAATCATCAAAGTTCGTCCGGATCATACAACGAGACACCAAACAATAGATGCAGCGACAGGGCAAGTGGTTTCGATGGGCCTGCATTTTTTTCACTGTCAAAAAGAAAACTGCGGCGGCAGTGTGCCATTGATGAGCGGTGCCAGCTGCGTTTCAAACAAGACATCGCTGCGCCAGTCCTGGTCGCCGGTCCGCACGAACACACGTGCTTCCATCACGGGGGCGGTGCCGACAACAACGAACATGCGGCCGCCAGGACTTAGTGCATTGATGTATCGACTGTCCAGGACCTGAATCGAACCCGTGACAGCAATCGCGTCAAATTGCGTGTCAGGGAGTTCCTGCGTGGCGTCCATTGTCATCAGTGAGACATTGTCGATGCCGTTGGCATCCAGCGAACGGGTCGCGCTCTCGATGAAATCCTCGTATATATCGATGCTCGTAACAGAATTGCACAAGCTGGCAAGACACGCAGTGAGAAATCCACTGCCGGTGCCGATTTCGAGTACGCTATCGTTCTGGCCGAGTTCGAGAGCCTGCAAGATCCTTCCTTCGACAGTCGGAGTCATCATCGACTGGCCGTGGCCGAGCGGAATCTCCGTGTCCGCAAAGGCGAGCGATTCGTAGGCGCGCGGGACGAATTGTTCGCGAGGAGTTACAGTTAATACATCGAGCACTGACGGCTCGAGAACGGTCCAGGCGCGAACCTGCTGATCGATCATTTGTTGACGAGCGAAATCGATATTCATCCTGATAGTCCCTGACCTCTTGAAATTCCCGGATATTGCCGGCGCCAGAGCTTAGCCTGCATGTGTGCTGCACACCGGAATTATGGTGAATAGCGGCAGCCGGCTACAGCCGCTGGGATATGCTTACTGATGCCTGATTTTTTGGCGCTTTTTGAACCTCGGACCTCCGCGCTGGCGGAGGATTTCGAGCGGCTAATAATAACAAATGATCACAGAGCGGCATCACTTGCGGCAAAGCCGATCGACATATCGAAGACGCGCATCGACGCAACTGCGGTCGCCGGCGCCGGCGTACTTGCAATGGCGAGCCTGAGCCCGAATATTGGCGCCTGAATGGACTCATCACTCATCATCATCGCCCTATCATCGCTACTGGCGATACTAGCCGCTGTTTCTGTTTTCGTGGTGCTTGCCAAGCGCCGGCTTGCAGGCCTCATCCATACGCTCAGAGACGAGATGGTCGATGTGTCGGCAGACGCATCTGTCGGCCGCCGGTTGAATGTCGGTGACTATCCCGACACAGCGGACCTGGCGAGGACGATTAACCAGCTGTTTGACGCGCTCGGCGAGCGTGATCAGAAAATCCTGGGTCGGGACCGCCTGTTCCGCGATTTCGCGCGTACATTACCCGAGATTGTTCTGATTCATGATGACAAGATATTGTTGGCCAACGAATCGGCCGCGGCCCTGATCGGCGTCGAATCGGCGCAATTGATCGGTCGTGACGTTGTCGATCTGGTGAAGCCGGCTTATCGGGCGTTGTTTCGCAAGTCCGTTGCGAGACGGCTGGCTGGTGAAGAGGTTCCAAGACGTCTCGAAATCCAGCTCATCAACGGTGAGCAGGCGGGCCTTTGGGTCGAGGCGCAGAGTTCCGTGATCGAATTTCACGGCCGTACTGCGATACTAACGGTCGCACGCGACGTCAGTCACCGCAAGAGCCTCGAAGTGTCGTTGTCGCGCAGCAAACGGCAGGCACAGTACACGCTGGAGTCGATAGGCGAAGGGGTGATCACCACGGGCAACGATGGCCACATCGACTATATGAATCTTGCGGCGGAGGCCCTGATCGGCGCGAGTCGGGACGACGCGGCCGGACACAAGATTGGCGAGTTGTTCTCGCTGGTTGATGATTCCGATCGGCGTCCACTTGGCGACCCCGTGGATCGCTGCCTGTCAATGCGGCGGCGTGTCAACATGGGTCGGCACGCGGTCATGGTCAGTCACGACGGCGAGCATGAACATTCGGTCGAGCTTTCGGCCTCCCCGATCCGGGGCCCGGGAGACAGCATCTCCGGATCCGTCGTCGTTTTTCACGATGTTGGCGAACTGCGAGGCCTGACGCGCAAGATGAGCTACCAGGCGACGCATGACCCGATGACCGGCCTGATCAACCGCCGCGAGTTCGAACGGCGCCTGGACGAGGCGATGGACTCGGCGCACTCGGAAGAAGCCACCCATATGTTGTTCTATATGGATCTCGACCGGTTCAAGGCCGTGAATGACAGCTGCGGACATCTCGCTGGCGACAATATGCTGCGCGAAGTCGCCATGGTGATCAAAGAGCAGGTCCGCGACTCCGACTTCGTAGGAAGGCTCGGCGGCGACGAATTTGGTGCTCTTCTGATCGGCTGTCCGATCGAGAAGGCGCGGCAAATTGCGACGGATATCTGCAACGCGGTTGCCGACTATCGCTTTGTGTGGAAAGACAAGATCTTCAATATCGGGATCTCGATTGGCCTGGTCGAGATCAGTCATGTCAGCGGCACGGTTCAGGATGTGATGAGCGCCGCCGACTCGGCGTGCTACGTCGCCAAGCAAGAGGGCAGGGGCAAAGTCCACATCTATTCCGCCCGTGACGAAGTCGTCGCGAGGGAGCGCGGAGACATCCAGTGGTTGCGGGAATTGCAGACGGCACTGCACGAAAGCGGATTCGAGCTCGCGGTACAGCCAATAATTGCGATGACAAGTGGCGCGGATTCCGGCCCGGCGATCGAAATACTGATCCGGCTGCCGGACGGACGCGGACGCGAGGCGGACACAGCAGACTTCTTGCGCCCGGCAGAACGGTACCAGCTAATGCCGCAGATCGACCGCTGGGTTGTGAACGCGACACTCAATGCCATCAACAGCGGTGAACTCAGGCTGGCCGGCAATCGCAGTTGCGCGATCAATCTATCGGGTCAGACCATCGCAGACGAGGCATTCCTGGGCTTCGTCGTCGAAGCGCTGGATCGCAGCGGCGTCGCGCCATCGTCAATATGCTTCGAAGTAACGGAGAAAGCGATTCTGGCGAACGTGCAGCAGGCGCAGCGTTTCATCGAGGTGCTCCACGGCATCGGTTGCGAGTTCTCACTCGACGATTTCGGTAGCGGCATGGGCTCGTTCGCGAGTCTCAAGCATTTGCCGATCGATTATCTGAAGATCGACGGTATCTACACCCGTAACCTGCAGACTGACGAGGTCAACCAGGAGATGGTGGCCGCGATGATCAAGTTGGCCCGGACGATGCAGTTCCGGGTCGTCGCAGAACAGGTCGAATACCAGGAAGACTTTGACTGGTTGCGAGATATCGGCGTCGACTTTGTGCAAGGACACTTCGTCGAATCGCCGATGCTTCTCGGCGCGATGACCACAGGAACCTACCGCACGCTCAATCCGTAAGTCCCGGTCGATAACTCCTCTCTTCGCATACCGAGAAACATCGCTACGCAGACCAGTGATTGCCAGACGATCCAGCCGGCCGCGTACGGCAATATCATCCAGGTCTCGGCACACTTGTCCCAATCACAGACCTCGAAAGCCTGGCTGAATACGAGACCACCAGCGAGTCCCGCCAGGAAGCTGAATCCCCAGTATGCGGGCGTCACCGTCAACGGGGCGACAAATCGAACAGCGGTGGCGACCAATACCGCGCCGGAGATGCCTGCCAACATGAAATCGCCGGTGTCGCCCAGAATCTCGATCGCTATGAGGTCCGGAATGCGGATCGCCAGGTCGTAGATGAAAATGCTGGCGACCGCGAGCACGAGAACGCGAGCCCCGCGATGCCGGTGAGCGGTAACGAACGGCGCCATCACCAGGAGTCCGAACAAGAGACCATGCAGTATGAGCCACCACGAGAATATCGGTGGATAAGATTCCGGACCCATGGCCGTATCCAGGCGGTTGGCGGGATACGTCAGGATGCCGGAGAGTGCCGCGAGGGCAAGTCGTGGTGCGAGCGTGAGATTGAAGAACTGCATCATCTACTCCTTGTGTGGACACATGACCCGAGCGTCAATCATCAGTGGCGCCGGTGGCATGGACATGAGGATTAGCTGACGTATTTCTGATGAGCAAAAAAAGGCCGCCCTATACGGACGGCCTTTTCCATGAACAGCTGCATCGACTCAGGCGAGTAGCGGCACCATGAGCAGCGCGACGATGTTGATAATCTTGATCAAGGGGTTGATGGCCGGGCCCGCCGTGTCCTTGTACGGGTCGCCAACGGTGTCGCCGGTGACCGCGGCTTTGTGGGCATCCGAGCCCTTGCCACCACAGTTACCGTCTTCAATGTACTTCTTGGCATTGTCCCAGGCGCCACCGCCGGCCGTCATCGAAATCGCGACGAACAGTCCCGTGACAATCGTGCCGAGCAGCAGCCCGCCTAACGCCTTCGGACCCAACAAAAGGCCGACTGCAAGTGGCACCAGGATCGGCAACAGCGAAGGCACGATCATCTCCTTGATCGCGGCCCTGGTCAGCAGGTCGACAGCACGGCTGTAGTCCGGCTTGCCGGTGCCTTCCATGATGCCCTCGATTTCCCTGAACTGCCGGCGTACCTCTGTGACAACAGCGCCTGCGGCACGGCCAACGGCCTCCATCGCCATCGAGCCGAACAGGAACGGCACGAGGCCGCCGATGAACAGGCCGATAATGACGAGGTGATTGTCGAGGTGGAAAACGGAGTCGATAGATTGTGCTTCAAGGGCATTCGTGTAATCCGCAAACAGCACGAGTGCGGCGAGGCCGGCAGATCCGATCGCGTAGCCCTTGGTCACAGCCTTGGTGGTGTTGCCGACAGCGTCGAGTTGATCCGTGATCTTGCGGACTTCCGGCGGCAGTTCTGCCATTTCGGCAATACCGCCGGCGTTATCGGTGATTGGACCAAAAGCGTCGAGCGCGACGACGATGCCCGTCATCGATAGCATGGTGGTCGCAGCAATCGCAATGTTGTAGAGGCCCGCGATATTGTCCCCGGCGGGGGCTAACGCGAATGTACCCCAGATGCTGGCGCAGACCGCCAGCACCGGCAATGCCGTCGCCTTCATCGATACGCCGAGACCGGCGATGATATTGGTCGCGTCACCAGTCAGCGACGCATTGGCAATGGTCTTTACCGGCTTGAAGTCGGTACCCGTGTAGTACTCCGTAATCATGACCAGGGCGGCCGTTAGTGCGAGGCCGATAAGGGCAGACCCGTAGATACCGGTGACATTGCCGGTACCGGCCATCATGATGTTTGTGACCGGGTAGAACGCGATCGCTGCCAGCAGGCCCGCCGCGATCATGCCCTTGTACAGAGCGCCCATGATCTTGCCACCATCGGATGTGCGCACGAAGAATGTGCCGATGATCGAGGCCACGATCGAGATCGCTCCCAACACCAACGGGAAGACGATTCCGGATGGACCAACCTGGTCGACGATCATCACACCGAGCAGCATTGTGGCGATGATAGTGACCGCATAGGTCTCGAACAGGTCGGCTGCCATGCCGGCACAGTCGCCGACGTTATCGCCCACGTTATCGGCGATGACGCCAGGGTTGCGAGGATCATCTTCGGGGATGCCGGCTTCGACTTTGCCGACGAGGTCGGCGCCAACGTCAGCTCCCTTGGTAAAGATGCCGCCGCCGAGACGAGCGAAGATAGATATTAGCGAGCCGCCGAAAGCGAGGCCGATTAATGCGTGAATAGCCTTGTCATCGCTCGCGCCCATCTTGGTAAGCAGGAGAAAATAGCCGGCAACGCCGATGATGCCGAGGCCGACAACAAGCAGACCCGTAATTGCGCCGCCCTTGAATGCGATGTTCAACGCCGGATTGACGCCCCTGGTCGCAGCTTCGGCCGTACGCACGTTCGCACGAACCGAAACGTACATGCCGATGTAGCCAGCGAGGGCCGAGAATATAGCGCCGATCGCAAAGCCTGTCGCCGTATACCAGTCCAGCCCGATGCCAAGGATGATGAACAGTACGATTCCGACGACACTGATCGTGCCGTATTGCCGGTTCATGTAAGCACTGGCACCTTCCTGGATCGCTTTCGCGATCTCCTGCATCCGGTCACTCCCGGCCGGCTGCTTGAGAATCCACTGTGTTGTTACCAGGCCGAACAGTACCGCGATTGCACCGGCACCGATCGAGAGCCACAGGGCTAACTCGTTACTCATTTGATTGTCTCCCGACTTAATTTAGCTATGCAGATCGAACGTTGCCGCTGACGACACGTCGTGTCTTCATTGTTGTTGTATTCGATCCGAATTATGAATTGTCCGTTCGCTGGCGCCGATCCCCAAAATCGTCAAGGCCAGCCCGCGACCGGGCGCGAATCATACCACAAATTTTGTCCCTAGCTGCGCCGCAACAGGGACGCTCTTCAGTGTCACGTATTTCGGTAAGCCATTGATATATGGAGGATAATCTTCACCACGAATCAACGGCTCCAGGTAGCGGCGGGCGGCTTGCGTTATACCAAAGCCGTCCGCGGTGATGAATCGCTTTGGCAACATCTTTTCTTTGTTTGCGATCCGCGAGAGCGGGGCCTCTTCGATTCGCCAGCGGTAAGGTTTGTCCGAAACGCGTTTGATGACCGGCATGATCGCGGTTTTTCCCTGGAGCGCGAACTTGACGGCTGCCTTGCCGACGGCATAGGCCTGCTTCACATCCGTCGCTGACGCGATATGCCGGGCCGAACGTTGCAGGTAGTCCGCTACGGCGTAATGGTATTTGAGGCCGAGATTGTCTCGCACCATCTGTGCGACGACCGGCGCTACGCCGCCGAGCTGGGCGTGGCCGAATGCGTCTCGGGTGCCGGCCTCTGCGAGGAACCTGCCGTTCCTGTAACTGGCCCCCTCGCTGACCACGATGACGCAGTAGTCGTACTTGCTCACCGATTCACGCACCCGTTTCAGAAAGGCGCGCTTGTCGAAAGGAACTTCAGGAAACAGGATGATGTGTGGCGGGTCTTCCGGGCGTGTGCCGGCGAGGCCCCCGGCCGCAGCAATCCAGCCAGCGTGGCGCCCCATAACCTCGAGGATGAAAACCTTGGTCGACGTTTTCGCCATCGACAAGACATCGAGTGCGGCTTCTTGTGTCGATACCGCGACATACTTCGCGACCGACCCGAAGCCCGGGCAGTTGTCGGTGATCGGCAGATCGTTGTCGACCGTCTTCGGGATACCGAGACACTGTACCGGGAAACCCAATTTCCTGGATATCTGCGACACCTTGTGCGCGGTGTCCATCGAATCGTTGCCGCCGTTATAAAAGAAGTAACCGATGTTGTGCGCCCGGAACACGTCGATGAGTCGCTCGTACTCCGCGCGGTTCTCTTCGATGCCCTTGAGCTTGTAACGCGCCGAGCCGAACGCGCCGCCGGGTGTGTGGCGGAGCGCTGATATCGTACTGGCGCTTTCCCTGTTTGTGTCGATCATGTCCTCGGTCAACGCACCGATAATGCCGTTGCGTCCGGCGTAGACGTTCGCGATCTGCTTTTTGTGCTTGCGGGCGGTTTCGATGACGCCGCATGCGGTCGCGTTGATTACTGCGGTGACGCCGCCGGACTGGGCGTAGAACGCGTTCATAGCGGGCATGTCGGGTTTCCTCTGGCTGCTGATCGAAGGCGCATGAGGATAGCGGAATCGACGGCAACTGGCACCATGCGCATAAGGTCGGATTGACGTTGCAGGGCATTGCCGGTAGCGTACCTCGCCCTGTCGGGGCGATTGTCACGGCAAGTTTTCAAGGGCTGAATCGGGACTTCGAAAATGCGAATCGTGTTGCTGGGCGCGCCAGGCTGTGGCAAGGGCACGCAAGCCAAGAAACTGATGGCGGACAGGAATATTCCGCAGATTTCGACGGGCGACATGCTACGTGAAGCCGTTGCCTCGGGTACGCGTTTCGGTGAGCAGGCAAAGGACATCATGGAGGCTGGCCAGCTGGTACCCGATAACATCGTGCTCGGCATCATCAGCGAACGACTCACTCGGCCGGATGCGGCCGACGGGTTCATACTCGACGGTTTTCCGCGCACGCAGCAACAGGCAGCAGATCTCGAGGAATTACTCGACGAGCTGGGCGTGCCCCTCGATGCGGCCGTACTGCTGGATGTTGATTTTGACATCCTGATGAAGCGGCTGACCGGGCGACGCACCTGTTCGCTGACGGGCAAACTGCTGAACGTGTATTTCTCACCGCAGGAAGAACTCGACGCATGCCTGAACGCAGGCGGAGAGCTCATCCAGCGCGAGGACGACAATGAAGAGACGATCAGCAGTCGCCTCGATGTCTACCGCGAGCAGACCGAACCGGTCGTCGGCTTTTACGAGAAGCGAGACAAGTTGAAGAAGGTCGCCGCCGATGGCGCGATCGACGAAATCTACGAGCGATTGTTGCAGGCGCTATAGAAGCTCGAGCAGGCGCTCCCCGACAAGTTCCCGTCGCCATCCCTGGAAGACACGCGAGTCTCTCTTGCCCGAGACGATGATCGCAGACAGCTCCTTGCGTGACGCGACGATCTCGGCTTCGACGCCGAGGCCATTTGCGCAATCCGTCACGATCGCCTGCATGGACTTCAGGATGCTCTTCTGGCGTTCATCCGGTGCAGAGGGCGGTTTGTAGTCAGTATCGTTACCCGATCGCGCAACGATCGCCAGCAAGTCCTCACCGGCTCGGTGGAGAAGTTTCGCCGGCATGTCTGCGACATCGCGCAACGCTTGTGCTGTATTGGGAAGACTCGTGGCGATATCCAGCAAGACCCTGTCCCTGAGTATCCACTGTCGCGGCCGATTTCTGCGCAATGCCTCCGACTCCCGCCAGCTGGCCAGATTGGCGGCGGCGGCACGACGGCGTCCACGCAGGTTCCTGGCGCCTTTCAGGCGGTGCACGGCCTGTGACTCGTCGGTCGCGTATAGCGATTCCTCGAGCAACAACGCCGAGTCCTGTTCGGCCCATGCCAGGCGCCCGGCTTTGTCGAGTCGTTCCGCGAGGATGTCGTAGGCGGGCAGCAGGTACTCGACGTCCTCGACGGCGTAGCTGAGGAGCGCCTCCGGCAAGGGACGCTGCGTCCAGTCCGCGCGCGTATGCGATTTGGGGATCTCGACCGAAAACAATTCCTGGACAAGACCGGCGTAGCCCATCTGAGGTTGCAGGCCGAGCAGGCCCGCAGCAATCTGGGTGTCGAACAGTGCCGACGGCATGCGATTTGCTGTCTGAAATACGACTTCGATGTCCTGCCGGCCCGAGTGCACGACCCAGGTTCCGGAACAGACCTCGCTCCAGAAAGCTTGCATACCGTTACCGGCTAACGGGTCGACACAGAAAGCCTGGTCTCTCGTGGCGAGTTGCACGAGGCAGAGCTGCGCGAAAAAGGTCTTCTCGCGCATAAACTCGGTATCGACGCCGAGCAGGCGGTGAGCCTGGAGATCGGCGGCGATCGTGTCGGGCTCATCGATGTAGGTGAAGTTGGTCATTGAGTGCTGGCAAGCTTCGATTTCGGGTCGGCAGGTTAACATGCGATCATGGCGCCATCGACGGCGGTGGCGTTGCAGCCTTGCAAGCACTGATAAGAACACTGTTCGACATCATCACGATACGCAAAGGGCCGGATTCGATTCCGCATTCCTGGCTGCTGTTATATGCGAGCGTGTTGTTGTGGTTCTTTCCGCTGGTCGTCGCCAGCGTCCTCGTGCCGAACTTCAATGGCGCTGTAGTCACCGTTGTCGTGGCGAGCTGGATTATGACCGTCGTGTGCTACACGCTGGTCGTCGTGCTCGCCGGCTTCAGGAGCAGACTGGCGCAGGCATTGACAGCCATCATCGGCTGCGGCGGGCTGATTTTTCTCGCCCAGGTGGCCGGAATTATTTTTCTAACGCCATTCCTTGGTGTGGCACTTGCGCAGATATTCATTTACCTGCTGCTGTTCTGGTCGGTGTATGTCAAAGGCCATATCATCGCTCGCACGATCGACGGCGAGTGGTACATGGGATTCCTGATTGCAATTGGAGTATTCGTTTTACAGTATGCGTTTTCCGAAGCGATAACGCCGACATCCTGAGTTCCTGCATGCACATACACATTCTCGGCATATGTGGCACCTTCATGGGCGGAGTCGCCGCCCTCGCCAAGGCTGCCGGCCATGAAGTCACGGGTTGCGACGCAAGCGTATATCCGCCGATGAGCACGCAGCTCCGTAAGTTGGGTATCGGTATCCATGAAGGATACGGCGCGGCGCAACTCGATGTTGTGCCTGACTGCGTTGTTGTCGGCAATGTCGTCAGCCGCGGCTTCGAGGTTGTCGAAGCGATGCTTGATCGAGAGCTGAAATATCAGTCAGGGCCACAATGGCTCGCTGAACATGTCCTGCGCGGCAAACACGTCCTCGCCGTTGCCGGCACGCATGGTAAAACGACGACCGCGAGTATGCTCGCGTGGATACTTGAGGATGCGGGTCTCGAGCCGGGGTTCCTGATCGGGGGTGTCCCGGCCAATTTCGACACGTCGGCGCGATTCGGCGCCGGTGATTATTTTGTCGTCGAGGCTGACGAGTACGACACGGCGTTTTTCGACAAGCGCGCGAAATTTGTTCACTACCGGCCACGTACTCTGATTCTGAATAATCTCGAGTTCGATCACGCGGATATTTACGATGACCTCGACGGGATCCTCTGGCAATTCCACCAGTTGCTAAGAACGGTCCCGCAACGCGGTCGCGTGATTGCAAACGCCAGTGACGACAATCTTCGCAAGCTGATAGAAATGGGATGCTGGACGCCGGTGGAGTCATTCGGGCTCGATGATCGCGCCGATTGGCAGGCCGGATTCGCGGATGCGGCGGAGCGGCGCATCAATGTTGCCCGTCTGCAGGGCCAACGCGTTGAGGCGCGCTGGCAACTGGGAGGCTCACACAACCTGGAAAATGCCCTTGCGGCCATCGCAGCAGCCGGTTCCGCAGGTGTGCCGCTCGATCGAGCTGTTGACGCCATGTCGCGCTTCGATGGCGTCAAGCGGCGCATGGAGCGAACGGCTACTGTCGGCAACATTGCGATCTATGATGACTTTGCGCATCACCCGACCGCGATTCGTCGCACAATCGCCGCCGTCAAACGCCGTTATCCGGGAAATCGGCTTGTCGTTGCCGTGGAGCCCCGTTCCAACACGATGAAACTCGGCGTGCATAACGATGAACTCGCTGCTTCGCTCGAGCAGGCGGATCTCGTCTGGATGTACCGTCCGGACGACATGGGAGACGGTTTTGACTCGTCACTGCAGCCACTCGGCGGCAAATTGCGGTCGTTCGGAGACTACGATGAGCTCGTCAACGACATGTCCAAACGGGTGCTGTCCGGTGACCAGGTGATATTCATGAGTAACGGCGGATTCGGCGGCGCGCGCCAGACACTGACCGCTGTATTGCAGCGGATCCGTGGATCGGAATGACGACAGACACCCGATGTTGAGTCGGGCATCTATACTTGTTAAGTAGGCTGGCACCAAGGATGACCTGTGCAGGTTCCGCTTTTCCCGCTGAGTACCGTTCTTTTCCCCGGTGGACCCCTGCCGTTGCGGATTTTCGAGTCACGCTATATCGACATGATCGGCACGTGCATCAAGCATGACGAGCCCTTCGGCGTATTGCTGATCCGGGAAGGTGGCGAGACAGGGCGTGCTACGACCTTTGACATTGGCACGCTCGCTAGAATCGTCGATTGGTACCAGGGGAGTGATGGCCTGCTGGGCGTAACGGCGAGAGGCGAACAGCGATTTCGGCTGGTTTCGTCCCACTGCGAGCCTAACGGCCTGGTAGTCGGCGAGATCGAAGTTCTTCCCAGCGAAGCGCAAATCCCCCTGCCCGAGAAATACGGTCCCATGGCGACGATACTCGCCGGTGTACTTGACGATCTCGGACGGCTGTACGAGGACCTCGAGCGGCACCTCGACGACGCGGGCTGGGTGACGAATCGATTCGTCGAGATCCTGCCGATAGATCTCGAAGAGAAACAGCGTTGTCTCGAGCAGTCGGATCCCACCGAGCGCCTGCGGCTGGTCCACAACGCGCTCAGGAAAGCCAGGGGGCCAATCAGCGCCTCCTGAGCTCTACAGGACGGCGAACACCTTGCTCGCTGCGGCAATTGTCTGCTGAATCTCATCATCGCCGTGGGCGGCCGACACAAATCCCGCCTCGAATGCAGACGGCGCCAGGTAAATGCCCGCATCGAGCATGCCGTGGAAAAAGCGCTTGAATCGCTCGACGTCGGCCGCGGCGACTTGTGCAAAACTCCGGACCGGACCCTGATCGGTAAATACGCAGCCGAACATGCCGCCTGCGTACTCCACGCTGAGCGCGATCCCGGCGTCCGCGGCAGCCCCGGCTAATCCCGATACGAGTTGATGTGTTCGCTCGGTGAGTTGCTCGTAAAAACCAGGCTGGTCAATCAGCTCGAGCGTCGCGAGTCCCGCAGCCATCGCGACCGGATTGCCGGACAGCGTACCTGCCTGGTAGACGGGACCGTCGGGCGCGATGTCAGCCATGATCTCGGCGCGCCCGCCGAACGCGGCGGCCGGCATGCCGCCGCCGACAATCTTGCCCAATGTCGTCAGGTCGGGCTTGATACCGAACAATGCCTGGGCACCGCCTTTGGCGACCCGGAATCCGGTCATGACCTCGTCGAATATGAGCACCGTGCCATGCTGGCTGCAAGCTTCGCGTAGCGCTTCGAGGAAACCCGGCTCTGGTGGCACCATGTTCATGTTGCCGGCGATGGGTTCGACGATGACACAGGCGATTTCGTCACCGATGCTGTCGAAGAGCTCGTTCACGGCATCGACGTCGTTGTACGACAGCGTGATCGTATGAGCAGCCAATTCTCCCGGTACGCCCGGCGAGCTTGGCACACCCAGGGTCAGCGCCCCCGACCCGGCTTTGATCAATAACGAGTCGGAATGACCGTGATAGCAACCTTCGAACTTGATGATCTTGTCGCGGCCCGTGTGTCCGCGCGCCAGCCGAATGGCGCTCATCGTCGCTTCAGTGCCCGAACTGACCATCCGCAGGCGCTCGATGGACGGAACCATGGCCGAAATTTGCGCCGCGATCTGCGTTTCCAGAACGCAGGGCGCGCCAAAACTGAGGCCGTTCTTCGCCGTCTCGACAACAGCGTCGATGACAGCCGGATGGGCATGGCCGAGAATCATCGGTCCCCAGGAACCGACGTAATCGATAAATCGTCGGCCATCTTCGGCTTCGACCCATGCGCCGCTGGCGCTCTTGAAGAACACGGGCTCACCACCGACGCCGGCGAACGCCCGGACCGGCGAATTGACACCGCCCGCGATGACTGCGCGGGCGTCAGTAAAGAGACTCATCTGTTGTTTCTCCAAATTACGGGTTCGTCGCTCTCGCGCGTCCATGCGCTCCGCGACATAAGGCCGTCCTGGCCAAAAAGCCGCTCCCAGTATTATTTTTCGCGCAGCTGATTGACGCTGTAACCGCGGCTTTCAAGCAGTTGCGGTACGCCATCCTCGCCGATCAGGTGCAGCGCCCCGACGATAACCAGGTAATCTTCGTCGTCCGTTAGCAATTTGTCGATTGTGTTCGTCCAGTCGCGATTGCGGTCAGCCACGATTGCTTCGTACAGCTCGGGGTAGTTGGCGATTTCCGCGAGCAGGTTGTCTTCCATGTAGCCGATGTCACCTACGCGCCAGGCCTCAATCAACCGATCCATGATGTCCTGAATATTGGCTCCCTCGGCCAGCGTTTGCATCAGCAGATCGCGCTGCGCCTCCAGTGACAGGCCATCAAGAAACTCCAGTTGCTGCTCCACCGATTCGAATCCCTGGATCGCTTTACCGTCCTGGAGGGCCTTGGTCATCATGTGCATCTCGATCCCGTACAGCGGGTTGAACCCGATGCGAGTCAATGCGAGCTGCTCGACGGTGATCGCGGCATACCAGGGCTCCGTCTGCGCAAGCATATTGAGCGGAATATCCAGCGCGTCCGCGGCAAGCAGTGCGTCGGCGTAAAGGTCCTCGCCCATTACGTCGCGCAGCGATTGATCTTCGTCGAGCATGCCGAGCCGGTTAATGGTCGCCTGGGTCGCAAGCGGATCCAGGTCGTCCATGTCGAGTTCCATGAAGAGCGTTTCGGCATCGTCATAAGCGGCATCAATGACGCTCGGCAGCGGATGATCCTCTTTTCGTAACAGGTGCACGGAGCCGAGCAGGTAAACCGTATTGCTCGCTCCTTCAGCCATCCACAGGGTGACCGGATGACCGCCGGGGTCCGCCGCTGCGGCGAGCGGCAGCAGCAACAGCCAGCCGCGGCACAGGATATTACGCGTCATCAACCCAAATCAGCTCGGCATCTACTTCGCCGCTGGCAAGGAGCGAGATGCGACGATATGCGGGCGGCCGATCGTCGACGGCGAAGGTTTCGCTCCCGGGAAGAAACTGGCGGCAGGTAGACGGCGTTGCGATGACGCGCACACCACCATGATCTGCATCGTAGGGCTGGTGCACATGACCGAATATCGTTGCGCGAACCCGCCCGATCGACTGGACCAGCTCGAGAAATTGTCTGCCATTATCGAGACCGACCGAATCGAGCCACGTGCTGCCCATCAATACGGGTGGGTGGTGCAGGCAAACGAGAACGTGCTCAGCCGCGCTCGACGTGACGATGCCTTGCATGCGCGCCATCTCGTCGTCAGTCACGATGCCGCCTGCGCGACCGGCGCTACAGCTGTCGATGCTGACGATCAGCCAGTTGCCGATATCGGCAGACCCGCAATAGACGAAGGGTGGGGACGGTAGCTCTTCGCGCATCATCGAGCGCACGTCGTGATTGCCCGGCACGCAGTGAATCGGCAAGTCCAGGCCTGACAACAATTCGCGGCAATTCGCATAGGCGCCTGCTGAATCGTCCTGGATCAGGTCCCCGGTCAGGGCGACGAGGTCGGCCTGCCAGTCACCTGCTTTGTAGTGCGCGATCACTCTCTGCAGAGCCGCATAGGTTACGGTGCCGCGCAGGTCGCCATTCCTGTCGGCAAACAGATGCGGGTCCGTCAGGTGCAGGACCCGGATGGATTCAGCTGATCCTTGAATTCGCCCGAACCTCAAGCCGTATCAACGACTTGCATGATAGCGGCTCCACGCTGGCCGGAGCAATCCGAGCCACCGTAATTTATTGTCAATGGTCTAGTAGCGGTACGTGTCCGGTTTGTACGGACCGTCCCGGGAAACGCCGATGTACTCGGCCTGCTCGTCGGAGAGCTGTGTCAGGTGCGCGCCTATCTTCTCCAGGTGCAGTCTTGCGACCTTTTCGTCGAGATGCTTCGGCAATACATACACCTCGCGCCCGTACTGGGCGCCGTTTTGCCACAACTCGATCTGCGCGAGAACCTGGTTCGTGAATGAATTCGACATCACGAAACTCGGGTGGCCGGTTGCACAACCCAGATTTACGAGGCGTCCCTCTGCGAGCAGGATCAGACGTTTGCCATCGGGGAAGACCACGTGGTCGACCTGCGGTTTGATGTTCTCCCATTCGTACTCGTGCAGGTACGCGACATCGATCTCGTTGTCGAAGTGGCCGATGTTGCAGACGATGGCCTGATCTTTCATACGGTCCATTTGCGGGCCGGTTACGACGTGGTAGTTGCCGGTCGCCGTGACGACGATATCGGCCTGGTCGCACGCATCGTCGAAGACAACGACGCGGTAGCCTTCCATTGACGCCTGCAGTGCGCAGATCGGATCGATTTCGGTCACCCACACGGTCGCACCGAGGCCGCGCAATGACTGCGCACAACCCTTGCCGACGTCGCCGAAGCCGCACACGATCGCTATCTTGCCGGCGATCATGACGTCAGTTGCGCGCTTGATGCCGTCGACGAGCGACTCACGACACCCGTACAGGTTGTCGAATTTGGATTTGGTGACCGAGTCGTTCACGTTGAATGCGGGGCAGCCCAGCGACCCTTCTTTCATCATCTCGTAGAGGCGTTTGACCCCGGTCGTCGTTTCCTCGGACAGACCACGGACTTCCTGCAGTAGTTCGGGATACTTGTCATGCATTACGAGCGTCAGGTCACCGCCATCGTCAAGCAACATGTTCGGGTGCCAGCCGTCGGGCCCGTTGATGGTCTGCTCGACACACCACCAGTACTCGTCCTCAGTCTCCCCTTTCCACGCGAATACGGGGACGCCCGACGCCGCAATTGCGGCGGCCGCGTGGTCCTGGGTCGAAAAGATATTGCACGATGACCAGCGTATCTCCGCACCCAGATCGGCGAGCGTCTCGATAAGCACGGCCGTCTGAATGGTCATGTGCAGGCAACCGGCGATACGGGCACCCTGCAGCGGTTGGCTCTCGCGGTATTCATCGCGTATCGCCATCAGGCCGGGCATTTCCGTCTGCGCAATGGCAATCTCCTTGCGCCCCCAGTCAGCGAGCGTTATGTCCTTGACCTTGTAGTCGGGTGTTTCGATGGCAACGGGTTCGCTGCTCATAAGTGATCTCCTGGTTTTCGTTAGTCAGGCTGCGGCTGCGCCACGCAATTCCTCAGCCTTGTCAGTCCTTTCCCACGTCAAGTCGATGTCTTCGCGTCCGAAGTGACCATACGCAGCGGTTTGCTGGTAGATCGGCCGGATCAGGTCGAGCATCTGCAAAATGCCGTACGGTGTGAGGTCGAAATTCTCGCGAATGAGCTCGGTCATCCTCGCGTCCGAAATCTTGCCGGTGCCGAAAGTCCTGACGCTTATCGACGTCGGCTCGGCAACACCGATGGCATAGGACACCTGGATTTCGCAACGGTCGGCGAGGCCTGCGGCGACGATGTTCTTGGCGACGTAGCGCGCCGCATATGCCGCGGAGCGGTCGACCTTGGACGGGTCCTTGCCGGAGAATGCGCCGCCGCCATGGCGCGCGGAGCCGCCGTAGGTATCGACGATGATCTTGCGCCCGGTGAGCCCGGCATCACCCATCGGACCACCGATCTCGAAGCGGCCGGTCGGATTGATGTGATACTTGGTGTTCTTGCTGAGGAGGTTCTCCGGAAGCACGGGCTTGATGATCTCCTCCATGACACCTTCGCGCAGGTCCTCCATGCTGACGTCCGCGTGGTGCTGCGACGATAGCACGACGGCGTCGATTGCCACGGGTTGCGCGTTCTCGTAGACGAATGTCACCTGGCTCTTCGCATCAGGTCGCAGCCAGGGCAAGGTACCGTTCTTCCGGACCTCAGCCTGACGGCGGACCAGCAGGTGCGAGAATGTGATCGGTGCCGGCATCAGCACGTCGGTCTCGTTCGTGGCATAGCCGAACATCAGTCCCTGGTCACCGGCGCCTTGTTCTTCTTTATTGGCGCGGTCGACGCCCATGGCGATATCTGCCGACTGTTTGCCGATGGCATTGAACACGGCACAGGAATGGCCGTCGAAGCCCATGGCTGAGTCGTCATAGCCGATATCGACGACGGTCTTGCGCACGATCGCCTCGAAGTCGACCCAGGTCGACGTCGTAATTTCGCCGGCGAGTACGACAGCCCCAGTCTTAACCAGCGTTTCGCAGGCAACTCGCGCCTTAGGGTCTTCGGCAATAATCGCGTCGAGGATTCCGTCGGAGATTTGATCGGCAATCTTGTCCGGATGTCCCTCGGAAACGGATTCCGAGGTGAACACAAAAGCATCACTCATGGGTTTCGTCTTTCTTGGATTTCGGGGGGGCGCATTGTACCGCAATGATACGCGCCGGGACCATCCGGCTCGCGGCGAGTAAAATGAATCCGGTCACGCCCGATTTCTGGACCCAGACAGGGCCTGCGGCTTGCGGCGCCCGGTAAAAACCACGAAAATGTGCTACGCGCGCATGCCAAACGCGCCGCAGGCAGCAGCGATTTTCTGCATCCGATTCACCATAAAAAAAGGCCGCCAGGCCGAGAAGACCTCAATGTCACATCAAGCCAATGCCGCCGGCCAACCGGCCCGGCGAGATCTCGCGAACGCCATCAGGGCGCTTTCCATGGACGGAGTACAGGCCGCCAACTCGGGTCACCCCGGGGCCCCGATGGGCATGGCCGACATCGCGGAGGTACTGTGGAACGACTATCTGAAGCACAACCCGGTGAATCCGCGCTGGGCGAACCGCGATCGCTTCGTGCTATCGAACGGTCACGGATCGATGTTGCTTTACAGCCTGCTGCACCTGACGGGCTATGACGTCTCCATCGACGAACTGAAGAACTTCAGGCAATTCGGCCAGCGCACGGCCGGGCACCCGGAGTTCGAGCCTGCGATGGGTATCGAGACCACGACAGGGCCGCTGGGGCAGGGGGTCACGAATGCCGTGGGCATGGCGCTGGCTGAAAAAATGCTCGCTGCCGAGTTCAATCGTGACGAATTTTCCGTCGTCGATCACCGCACCTGGGTCTTCCTGGGCGATGGTTGCCTCATGGAAGGTATCTCGCACGAGGCGTGTTCGCTTGCCGGTACGCTGAAACTCGGCAAGCTGACCGCGTTCTACGACGACAACAATATTTCGATCGACGGCGAGGTCGGCGGCTGGTTTACGGATGACACGCCACAGCGCTTCGAGGCCTACGGCTGGCAGGTGATTCGCGACGTGGATGGCCACGACAGCGAGTCTATTGCTGCAGCCATCGACCAGGCCGCCGCCGAGGCGGACAAGCCGACGCTGATCTGTTGCAAGACAATCATCGGCTTCGGTGCGCCCAACAAGCAAGGCACGGCCTCGACGCACGGCGCACCGCTCGGTGACGAGGAAATTGCGGCTGCGCGCGTCGAGCTAGGCTGGGATGCGCCGCCGTTTACGGTGCCGGCAGATATCGCCGACGCGTGGGATGGCCGCAAGCGTGGCGCCGCAGATGAGAGCGCCTGGGCGGAGATGTTGACGGCCTATGCGAATGCGCATCCGGATCTCGCCAGGGAATTCGGCCGTCGCGTCAATGGTGACCTGCCGGGCAACTGGGCTGAGTTCGCGGATCAGGCGATTGCTGCAATCGATGCTGCCGGCGAAACGATGGCGACCCGCAAGGCGTCGCTGGTTGCCCTCAACGCGTTTGCGCCGGTGTTGCCCGAGCTGGCCGGTGGTTCTGCCGACCTGACGGGATCGAACCTGACCAAACATGGGGGCTCGAGCGTCATCACGGGAGATAATGCCGGCGGCAACTACATCTACTTCGGTGTACGTGAGTTCGGCATGACCGCACTATGCAACGGCATGGCGTTGCACGGCGGCGTTATTCCGTACTCGGGCACGTTTCTCGTGTTTTCCGACTATGCGCGCAACGCGCTGCGCATGGCGGCACTCATGAAAATCCAGAACATTCTCGTCTACACGCACGACTCGATAGGGCTTGGTGAAGATGGCCCGACACACCAGCCGATCGAACACGTGGCGTCGCTACGAATCATGCCCAATATGCGCGTCTGGCGTCCCTGCGACACAGTCGAGACGGCAGTCGCCTGGCGCGACGCCATCGAACGCCGCGATGGCCCGACCAGCCTCGTGCTGACGCGACAGGGAGTCCCGCACCAGCCGCGTGACGCGGCGCAGATCGCAGCCATCTCTCGCGGCGGGTATGTACTGCAGGACTGCGCGGGCGACCCGGACATTATTCTGATCGCGACGGGCTCTGAAATCGCATTGGCTGTCGGGGCGGCAGAGCAGCTGGCCGCAGAGGGTGTCAGTGCACGCGTAGTATCGATGCCTTGCACGAGCGTTTTTGACGCGCAGGACGAAGACTACAAGGCGCAGGTCTTGCCAGCCGGAGTCACCGCGAAAGTCGTCATCGAAGCAGGCGTTACCGAAACCTGGTGGCGTTTTGCCGGGCCGGAAGGTCGGGTCATCGGCATCGATCGCTTCGGCGAGTCAGCGCCGGCAGGCGAACTCTTCGAACACTTCGGATTCTCGGTCGACAACGTGGTCGCGACCGCAAAAGAGCTACTCGGGAACTGAATCTTTCATATCTGTGCTGGAAGATCGGCCTGACGGGTCGCCGGCAAACTGTTTCTCAGGAGAAAAGTATGACAATCAAGGTAGGCATCAATGGTTACGGTCGCATCGGGCGAAATATGCTTCGCGCCATCCACGAATCGGGTCGCGCGAAAGAGTTTGACGTCGTCGCACTCAACGATCTCGGCGACGCGGCAACCAATGCGCACCTGACCCGGCGTGACACGGCACATGGCCCGTTTCCGGGCACCGTCGAAGTTGACGGCAATGACATCATCGTAAATGGCGATCGTGTTCGCGTGTTCGCCGAGCGCGATCCGGCCAAGCTCCCCTGGGGTGAACTCGGTGTTGACGTCGTATTCGAGTCCACGGGTCTGTTCCGGACTCGCGAAACCGCGGGCAAGCACCTCGAGGGTGGCGCGAAAAAAGTCATCATTTCAGCGCCCGGGGGTGAGGGTATCGAGAAGACTATTGTTTACGGAGTCAATCACGACACGCTGACGGCGGCAGACGAAGTGATCTCGAATGCTTCCTGTACAACCAACTGTCTCGCGCCCCTCGTCAAGCCGTTGCACGATGCCATCGGGGTGAAGCACGGCATCATGACGACAATCCACGCGTATACGAATGACCAGGTGCTGACCGACGTGTATCACAAGGACCTGCGGCGCGCGCGGTCGGCGACGATGTCGCAGATACCGACCAGTACGGGCGCGGCCAAAGCGGTTGGCCTCGTACTGCCAGAGCTCAATGGCAAGCTGGACGGATTCTCGATGCGCGTGCCGACCATCAACGTCTCGGCTGTAGACCTGACATTTGTGGCGGAACGAGCGACGAGCGTCGATGAGATCAACAAGATACTGAAAGCAGCCAGTGAGGGCGAGCTCAAAGGCGTGCTTGCCTACAACGACGAGCCGGTCGTATCGATCGATTTCAATCACGACCCTGCGTCTTCGACCTACGATTCGACACTGACCAAGGTCATCGATGGCACGCTCGTCAAAGTCATCTCCTGGTATGACAACGAGTGGGGTTTCTCGAACCGCATGCTCGACACGGCGGTCGCACTCGTCAACGCGAAGTAGGACAAGTCCGGTATGCCCTTGATCCGGATGGCCGACGTCGATCTCGGCGGCAAACGTGTATTGATCCGTGAGGATCTGAACGTGCCTGTCGCGGACGGCAAGGTCACGAGCGACGCGCGCATTCGCGCGGCCTTGCCGACGATCGAAGCGGCGCTCGAGGCGGGGGCGGCGGTGATGCTGATGTCGCATCTCGGCCGGCCCGTAGAAGGTCAGCCCGATGACAAGTTCACTTTGCGGCCCGTTGCGAAAAAGCTGTCGCAGCTGCTCGACCGGGAGGTACCGTTGATCGACGACTGGATCGACGGTGTCGATGTTGAGTCGGGACAAGTCGTATTGCTGGAAAACGTGCGTTTTCTTGCCGGTGAAAAAGCCTGTGACGAGGCGCTGGCACGGAAGATGGCTGCACTCTGCGACGTATTTGTCATGGATGCTTTCGGCACGGCGCATCGCGCGCAGGCGAGCACATTCGGCGTCGCCGAACATGCCGCGATCGCCTGTGCGGGCCCGCTGCTCGCTACTGAACTCGACGCCCTGGGCAAGGCACTCGACAATCCGGCCCGGCCGCTCGTTGCCATTGTCGGTGGCTCGAAAGTATCGACGAAACTGACGGTGCTCGATGCGCTGGCGGGTATTGTAGATTGCCTGATCGTCGGCGGTGGCATTGCGAACACGTTTATCGCGGCCGCGGGTCACGGGGTTGGCAAGTCGCTGTACGAAGCGGACATGCTGGATATTGCCAGGCGACTTGTATTACCTCAGGAAGGGCGTGCTGAAATTCCCATACCGACGGATGTCGTTGTCGCTGAAGAATTCGCAGATGTTGGCGGAACCACCAAGATCGTCGATACTGTGGGGAGCGACGAAATGATCCTCGATATCGGCCCGGAAACTGCGGCGCAGTTTGCAGCGATCATCGCATCGGCAGGCACCATTATCTGGAACGGTCCTGTCGGCGTATTCGAGTTCGACAGTTTCGGCGCTGGTACCGAAGCGCTCGCAGAAGCCATCGCCGCAAGCGAGGCATTCTCGGTTGCAGGCGGTGGCGACACACTTGCCGCAATCGACAAGTACGGCGTGGCCGAGCGAATTTCCTACATATCGACGGGAGGTGGGGCCTTCCTGGAATTCGTCGAGGGAAAGAAGCTACCTGCCGTCGAGATCCTCGAAAAGCGCGCCGGATAGGACCCGGCTGTAGCAGCGCGCCTTGGCCTCAGGTTGGCCAGGGGCCGGTGATCGCCAGTGTCATCCCCGGGTACTGGATGTTGACGAACAGGGTCTCGCCGTCGGGCGCGAAGCACGCGCCAGCGAGTTCGGAGTTCGAGTAAGCGTTGTCGGCCAGATGGTACATGCTGCCGTCGGCGCGTACGCCGACGAGCCCGCAATGGCTCGCAGTGTCTTCGCAGGCAATGAGATCACCCCACGGCGCCATGGTGATGTTGTCGGCGTTTCGCAGCAGTGAATCGTGTGTCGATTCAGCGAGCAGCGTCAGCCGGCCAGGGTGTGCGGATTCCTCAGCCTGTCCCTCGAACGGGCCGGGTTGATACAGAAAGATCTGGCCGAGGCGTTGCGGACCTCCGATCGTGCAAGTGAAGGCGAAACCGTCTTCAGTAGTGCACAGACCTTCCCCCCTGGCAAAGGTCGCTGCACCGGCGGCGGCACCCCGAAGCCGCAAGTCGTTCCTGGCCGGATCCACATCGTCGAGGTCGATCCAGCTCGTTGTGAACTCTTCTCCCGCGTCGAGCGCACGGTCGCCGGACCAGTTGTGCGTTTGCATCGACGGCTGCCCGGTGACGGCGAGTGCCTGCAGGCGGCCTCCCTCGTGCAGCTCTCCAGGCACGTCGGGCAGGTAGCGATAGAAGAGGCTGTGGTACCGGTCTTCGGTCATGTAGACGATGCCAGTGGGCTCGTGTACGGCACAGGCTTCGTGTTCGAATCTCCCCATCGCCTTAATCGGTAGCGGGTCAACGAGCCCGGTTTCAGTCGCCGGTACCTCGAACACGTAACCGTGGTGTTCGTCGCGCGTGACGATGCGTCCGCCGGAAAACCCGGTACCCGGGTCTTCGAAGCATTCTTCGCACGACAACCAGCTGCCCCAGGGAGTTGGGCCGCCCGCGCAATTCATCTCGGTACCGCCAAGACTCAGGTGTTGCCGTTCCGCTTCGCCGGTTGCAGGATTGTAGATCGTTGTAGTCGTGCCGCCAGCGCCCGGCGTCTTGCCACCGCCGCGGTCGTAAACGTGCTCCTTTACCGTATCTGTGTGCGATTCGAACGACGCGCCGAAAGCGCTTAGTTGCGGGCGCGATGGGCGCAACTCGTGATTGCATACGAGCACGAGGCGGCCGTCCTCTCCCTCGAAAACGGCCATTCCGTCATGTGCCGGCGGGACTTTCAGTTCGTCACTCATCGTCGCGCCGGCACGCGACACGACTCGATAGCCGAAGCCATCGGGCAGATCCAGAATTCCGTCCGGGTCTGATCGAAGCGGCCCAAGCAACGGCTTATCCGTTCCGGCAGGTGCAGCCATAGCAGGACCCGCCGCGGCGGCAATCAGGCTTTGGAGAAATCGGCGCCGGTCAATCATGGAGTTCGCAGGCCTCGGAAAGTGCGGCAGCATAGCAGTTCAACACGAGTGTTTGCGCGGCGCCATTCGTAGCACTACGGACTCCTCCATTGTGCAATAATCGCCGCCATGCTTAGACGGACCAAGATCGTGGCGACGCTGGGCCCGGCGTCAGACCACAAGAAAACGCTGCGCAAGATGATTGACGCGGGCCTCGACGTCGCGCGTTTGAATTTCTCTCACGGCGACGCTGATGAGCATCGGAAACGGGTCAAGGAATTGCGCGAGGTCGCGCGGAAATGTGGACGGGATGTCGGCCTCCTGGCTGACCTGCAGGGACCCAAGATACGGATATTGCGATTCAAGGAACGCTCGGTCGAACTCAAGGATGGCGAACCGTTCTTTCTCGACAGCGAACTTGGCATCGATGATGGTACAAACGAAGGCGTTGGCGTCGCACTCAGCACGATACACCGGGATGTAAGCCCCGGAGACACCTTGCTCCTGAACGACGGCATGATCAATCTGCAGGTCGAACGGATCGAAGGATCGCGAGTGCACACCGTTGTTGTTAATGGCGGCATCCTGTCGAATCACAAAGGCATCAACAAGAAGGGAGGCGGGTTGTCGGCGCCGGCACTCACGGATGTCGACAAGGAAAACATCAAACTTGCGGCGGAATTTGAAGCCGATTTTCTTGCGGTCTCGTTCGTGAGCGATGGGGACGACGTGAGGCTGGCAAGGCAGCTGTTCGAGGAAGTCGGTGGGCACGGCCTGATTGTTGCCAAAGTGGAAAGGGTAGAGGCCGTCGAGAATATCGATTCGATCGTCGACGCGGCCGATGTCATCATGGTCGCTCGCGGCGACCTGGGCGTCGAAATGGGTTATGCGGAGCTCACCGGGCTCCAGAAGAAGCTTATTCGCAAGACCCGCAAGGCTAACAAGATTGTGATCACCGCGACTCAAATGATGGAGTCCATGATTCAGAATCCGATTCCCACGCGAGCGGAAGTGTCGGATGTTTCCAATGCTGTCATGGACGGTACCGATGCTGTGATGCTGTCGGGCGAGACCGCGGTCGGCCGGTACCCGGTCAAGTCGGTGCGGGCAATGGCCGAGGTATGCACAGGCGCAGAGAAGTACCAGTTGCCGGATGGCCGGACCCGCCATCGCATGGGCGACTATTTCAGTCGCGTCGACGAAGCAATCGCCGCAGCCGTGATGTACACCGCAAATCATCTCGATGTGTCCGCGATCATCGCCATGACCGAATCGGGCTCGACGACTCGCTGGATGTCCCGCATTCGTTCTGACATCCCGATCTATGCCCTGACGCCACACGTCGCAACCAGCCGCCGCGTGAGCCTGTACCGCGGTGTGTTCCCGGTCGCCTTCGAGCTAACGCAAGAGACGCAATTGAAGATGTACCGGCACGTGTTCGATACGCTGCTATCGCGTGAACTTGTCAGCGTCGGCGATTCCGTCATCCTGACAAAAGGTGAACTTGAAGGGGTCTCGGGTGGCACCAATTCAATGACGATCGTCGAAGTTACCAAACCCGAGTAGTCACACGTGCGATCCTGGTTCAAATGGTTATCGATAGCCGCGATATCACTGCTGGCAGTCAGCGTGGTCTCACTCTGGCTGATGCTGCGCGCGAGTCTGCCGAACATCGACGGCGAGATCGTGGCCGCTGGCCTCATGGCCCGCGCGACGATCGAGCGTGACGAAGCCGGAATCCCGACAATCACGGCAGAAGACCGGGCCGATCTTGCTTACGCCACGGGATTCGCGCACGGGCAGGATCGTTTTTTCCAGATGGATCTGATCCGGCGCCAGGCGGCGGGAGAGCTATCCGAGTTGTTCGGAGCAATCGCCCTGGACGTCGATAAGCGCAGCCGTTTCCATCGTTTCCGCACACGCGCCCGTGCTGTGCTGGAGCGGGCGAGTCCAGCAGGCGTCGAGCTGGTTCAAAGCTACGCCGAAGGCGTCAATGCGGGCCTCACAAGTCTCGCCGCCAGGCCTTTCGAGTATTTATTGCTGGGAGCCGAGCCGGAACCATGGCGTGGCGAAGACACGGTGCTGGTCGTGTACGCAATGTTCGTTGATCTCAATGACGAGCGCGCAAGAAATGATGTACGTCGTGGCCTGGCACATCGGGCGTTGCCGACAGGCGTTTATGACTGGCTGTATCCCGACGGCACGAGCTGGGATGCGCCGTTGCAGGGCCAACCTCGAGGAGAATCGAGACTACCGCCGGCCAGTGTCTTCTCGATCCGGCATGTCACGGATGAAGCGCCGGAATCGGGCGAGCGGGGCAAGAAATTTCTGACCGGTAGCAATAACTGGGTCGTTAGCGGAGCGCTGACGGAAACCGGTCGTGCGCTGATGTCGAATGACATGCATCTCGGTCACAGGGTTCCGAACATCTGGTATCAGCTAAGGTTGGTTGTACGCGGTGATGACGTGCGCGACATCACCGGTGTGTCCCTGCCGGGAACGCCGTTCATCAGCGCCGGCAGCAACGGCAGCGTTGCCTGGGGTTTCACGAACAGCTACGGCGACTGGTCCGATGCCGTGTTGCTGCGGGCAGGCGCGACGCCCGGCACCTACCGCACACCGGAAGGCGACCGGGAATTCGAGGTCCACCGTGAACGCATCGAAGTCAAGGACGGTGAGCCCCACATCTACGAGATTCGGGAGACGATCTGGGGTCCGGTTGATGACCTGATCGACTACCCTGACGGCGAGATTGCAGTGAGCTGGACCGCGCATAGTCCGGAAGCCCTCAATCTGAAGATGATCGCGCTGGAGACAGCATTCACGGTCGACGAGGCTTTGCAAATTGCAGCCACGATGGGAATTCCGCCACAGAATTTCGTCACCGGCGATGCTGGCGGCAATATCGGCTGGACGATAGCCGGCCAGATCCCGGTGAAGACGGAGTTCAACGCGATGATACCGGCTGACTGGAGCACCGAGCATGGCTGGATTGGCTGGCTGCATCCGTCCGATTATCCGCGCATCGCGAATCCGGACAACGACCGCATTTGGACGGCGAACGCTCGCGTAGTCGATGGCGAGCCGCTCGTGGTCATTGGAGACAGTGGTTACGATCTCGGAGCGCGGGCGCGGCAGATACGTGATGCGTTACTCGCTCGCGATACTTTTGAAGCCATCGACATGCTCGACATTCAATACGATGATCGTGCCGTCTTCCTGGAGCGCTGGCGTGACCTGATACTCGAATTGCTGACCAATGAACGCGTCGCAAACGATCCAGAACTCTCCGAATATCGCGAACTTGTCAGCAACTGGATACCACGGGCGACGCCGGAATCAGTCGGCTACCGGCTTGTGCGTGCGTTCCGCCTCGACGTGCAGGCGAAGGTCTTTCATGCGTTGATGAGTCCGGTGCGCGCCGGGGACGACGCTGGTGTGAAACCAATCCTGAGCAACCAGTTCGAAGCGGTACTGTGGCCAATTCTCAGGGAGCGTCCGGAGCACCTGTTGCCGGGCCAATACGAGACCTGGGACGATCTGCTGCTCGATGCGATTCGATCGAATCTGCGCTGGTTCCGCGATAACTACGAGGGCGGGTTGGCGGAACGTACCTGGGGTGAAATAAATACTGCGTCGATCCGGCACCCGCTGAGCCGGTCGCTGCCGTTTGCGTCCGCGTGGCTCGATATGCCCGCGGATCGTCTCAATGGCGATGTCGATCTGCCCAAAGCGCAATCACCGGCGTTCGGCGCTTCGCAGCGATTCTCGGTATCGCCCGGTGAAGAGGAAAATGGCCTGATGCAAATGCCGACAGGACAGAGCGGACACCCATTGTCTCCGTTCTACCGCAAAGGCCACGACGACTGGGTCCACGGCCGGGCGAATCCGTTCCTGCCGGGCGAGCCTCAACACAGTCTGCTGCTATTGCCTGCCGATTGACATAAGTGTCATGGAGCGCCTTTTCTTGGGTCGCGCAGGGAGTAAGATGGTGCCAGCAAGCGAATAATCCGGAACCGAGATGGCAGACAAGCGATTTGCAGGAACGAGCACTTACGTCGCAACCGACGACCTGATGATGGCCGTCAACGCGGCGGTTACCTTACAACGGCCCATACTCGTCAAGGGCGAGCCGGGCACGGGCAAGACGCAGCTGGCGATGGAGGTGGCTGGAGCGCTCGGCAGGCCGCTCTACGAGTGGCACATAAAGTCCACGACCAAGGCGCAGCAAGGGCTTTATGAATATGACGCCGTTGCGCGACTGCGGGACTCACAGCTCGGCGACGATCGCGTTCACGACATCGCAAATTACATTCAGCACGGCAAGATTTGGGAGGCCTTCGAATCGGACGAGCAGCCCGTGCTGCTCATCGATGAAATTGACAAGGCCGATATTGAGTTTCCGAACGATTTATTACAGGAACTCGACCGAATGGAGTTCTACGTCTACGAAACGAAGCAACTCATTGCGGCAAAACACAGGCCCGTCATTGTCATCACGAGCAACAATGAGAAGGAACTCCCGGACGCGTTTCTGCGCCGCTGTTTCTTCCACTACATCAAGTTCCCCGACCAGGACACGATGGCGAAGATCGTCGACGTGCATTTTCCGAAGCTGAAAAAGAACCTCCTCAGCGAGGCTCTCAATGCGTTCTACAAGGTGCGCGAGGTGCCGGGCCTGAAGAAGAAGCCCTCGACGTCGGAACTGCTCGACTGGATCAAGCTGTTGCTTGCCGAGGATATTCCTGCCGAGGCGCTGCGAGCAGACGACAATCGCAAGGCGATTCCGCCGCTCTATGGCGCTCTGCTAAAAAACGAACAGGACGTGCACCTGTTCGAGCGGCTGGTATTTCTCGACCGCAGAGCCGGCCAGCAGTAAGCCGTCATGCTGATACCGTTCTTCTACATGCTTCGTGAAGGTGGCATGAAGACTTCGATTACGGAGCTTTTGACCTTGCTCGAAGCAATGAAGCTCGGTGTTGCTGGCACGAGTGTCGACGATTTCTACTACCTGGCGCGCGCGGCCCTGGTCAAAGACGAATCGCAACTGGACCGGTTTGATCGCATCTTCGCAGCCTATTTCAAAGGCGTCGAAGACACGTTCGGAGACCTCTTCCAGAGCATTCCCGAAGAATGGTTACGCCAACAGGCCGAGCTGATGTTGTCGGAAGAGGAGCGCGCGCAAATCGAAGCGCTGGGCGGTTTCGAGGAGCTGATGAAAGCGTTGCGCGAGCGCCTGGAGGAACAGGACGATCGCCACGAAGGCGGCAGCAAGTGGATTGGTACTGCGGGCACATCACCGTTCGGTGCTTACGGATTCAATCCAGAGGGTGTGCGAATCGGCCAGCAGGGCTCGCGAAATCGCAGTGCCGTCAAAGTGTGGGACCGGCGCGAGTACCGAAATCTTGACGACTCCGTGGAGCTGGGGACCCGCAATATCAAAGTAGCGCTGCGGCGATTGCGGAAATTTGCACGCGAGGGCGCGGCTGACCAGCTGGACCTCGACGACACGATCGACAAGACGGCGCGGAACGCGGGCCTCCTGGACATCCGCATGGTTCCGGAGCGGCATAATGCGGTGAAAGTACTGTTGTGCCTGGACATCGGCGGCTCGATGGACGATCACGTGCGTGTATGCGAGGAGTTGTTC
>Ga0209578_10000804_pt1 | contig 34076 bp, 32 predicted proteins | sample tdAd472_FD_187127 | JGI IMG/M metagenome (GOLD analysis project Ga0209578, IMG submission 187127) | Marine sediment microbial communities from the Atlantic coast under amendment with organic carbon and nitrate - tdAd47.2 (SPAdes)... | ecosystem: Environmental > Aquatic > Marine > Coastal >...
GTTTCCGCCATTCATGTGCGCGAAGCGCTGGCCGCCGCACGCGAGCTGATGGCCGGGATCGGCATCGCCATACGCGCCGTTGCGGGGCTGACCGTGATCGCCGGGGCCATTGTCCTGGCCGGTGCGCTCGCCGCCGGTCAACAGCGCCGCCGCTTCGATGCTGTCGTCTTCAAGGTGCTGGGCGCCACACGGCGGCGCATCGCGTTGATGTTTATCCTAGAATATGGTGCGCTCGGCATCGTCACCGCTCTCGGTGCATTTGCCGTCGGCACGCTGGCCGCATGGGCCGTCGCCCGATTTCTTATGCGCATGGACTGGATCTGGCTGCCCGGCGAAGCCGTCGTGACGCTTGTGGCGGCGCTCGCCGCGACCATCGTCATGGGTTTGGCGGGGTCGTGGCGCATCCTTGGTCAGAAAACCGCGCCGTACCTCCGAAACGACTGAAATAAAACGAATTCCGCCGCACCCGCCTTACATGAATTTTTCGTAAGGTTCAGCGCTACCCGTTGCATTCAAGGCCCGGACTACCCTATTTTAGACGCAGATTAATGACCCTACTGACAGGAGTTACAAATGGCTCTCGGACCCAATAACCGTTTCGGTGCGCGCACCGGGCGGATGACCCATACGCAGGCATACGATGCCTCGATCGATATGGGTCTGCGTAAGTATATGCTGGGGGTCTACAACTACATGACCCTCGGTGTCGCCATCACCGGCCTCATGGCCTACGTGGTGTCGACGCAGCCGCAGATCATGCAGGCTATTTTTGGCACCGGCCTGGCATGGATCGTGATGCTGGCGCCGCTGGCATTCGTTATGGTGCTCAGCTTCGGCATCAACAAGCTCAGCGCATCGGCGACACAGCTTTTGTTCTGGGCTTTTGCATCCGTCATGGGCGTATCGCTGTCGACGATCTTCATCGCTTATACCGATGCCTCAATCGCGCGCGTGTTCTTCATCACCGCCGGTGCTTTCGCGGGCCTGAGCCTTTACGGCTACACCACGAAGCGCGATCTCACGGGCTTCGGTTCGTTCCTGGTGATGGGCCTGATCGGCATCGTCATCGCCAGCATCGTCAACATCTTCCTCGGCAGCTCGGCGTTGCAGTTCGCAATCTCGGTCATCGGGGTGTTGGTGTTCGCCGGTCTGACAGCGTATGACACGCAACGCATCAAGTCGATTTACTATGAAGGCGACAGTGCCGAAGTCATGACCAAGAAAAGCGTCATGGGTGCTCTGACCCTTTACCTCGACTTCATCAACCTGTTCATGATGCTGCTGCATCTTTTCGGCAACCGCGAATAAGCGCAGCCGCTACGGTTCAACGAAAAACCCCGGTGCCTTGCACCGGGGTTTTTTCTTTCAATGCACAGGGGGCTGCCGATTACGGCAATTCGACCAGCCGCCAGTAATGGTCGAGCAAATTAATCGCTTGGCGGAACGTGCCGATGGGATCTTCCTTCACGATGTAGCCGGCGACATGTTTCGAATAGGCCGCCCGGCGGTCCGCTTCATCGCGCGATGTCGTCATCACGAACACGATGGAATCGCTCAGCTCCGCATCGCCGCGAATTTCCTCAAGAAACTCCATCCCGTCCATGCGCGGCATGTTCAGGTCCAGCACGATGATATAGGGCTTCGGCAGTTTTTCCCTACCGTTCTCGCCGCGCAGAACTTCCAGGGCTTCGATGCCGTCGCGTGCGATGTGCAAAGGATTGGCGATCTTGAGAACCGCCAGCGCACGGCGCACGGCCGCAATATCGATCTCGTCGTCTTCGATCAGCAGCAAAGAAGCTGATCTGGTGCTATTTCCCAGAAGACTGGACATCCGCTTCTCCTTTCGGGTGCCAGGTGAAGCGGATGCAGGTGCCCCTGCCTTCATCACCGATGACCTCGATTAATCCATTGTAACTTTGTACAAGTCGCTTTGCGATAGACAAGCCCATGCCGCTTCCTTCGACTTCATCGCGTGGGCGCAAGGTTTGAAAAACTTCGAACACGCGCTCGCGAAACCTGCCTGGAATCCCGGGTCCGTCATCGCAAACCGTAAATGCGTAGCCATCGTCCTGAAGGCTCCCGGATATTTCGATCCGCTTTTCCTCCCGATCATGGTGCTTCACGGCGTTGCCGATCAAATTGAAAAAGACGTGCGCCAACGGTGCTTTCGGTGAATAGACCACCGGCATGTCATCATCGATGTAAACTTTTACGCTGGCCGGGAAGTGCAAATCATCGACCACACCTCTTAGAAGCTGAGCCACATCGACGGTTTCCGACGCAACTTCCGTACGTCCGGCACGTGAATAACCGAGCAAATCCTCCAGCAACGTCTCCAACCGTCTGATGCGCCGGCGCAGCATATCCAGATGGCCGCGCGCGGCGTCGTTCAGGACCGGCCCCGCATCCTCTTCAATCCAGCTCGCCAGATTGTCGATCCCGCGAAGCGGTGCTTTGAAATCATGCGATGCGACATAAACGAAATGATCGAGATCGGCGCGCTTGAGTTCTATTTGCCTGATGGCGTCCGCAAGCCGAATCCGCGCCTGTTCAAGCGCCGCGAAAACGACGCCAATATCCCCTTCTTCGACAACCGGAACGGCCTTGGTAAAATCACCCTCACCAAGCCGGACTATGGCCGCTGCCAACAGCTCGACATTCGCCGCGATGCTCTGCAGGACGCGAATATACAGCACCACCATGACGCCGACGCCGACGAGCAACACCCCGCCGAGCACAGCCGACGCCCAGACCAGGAAAGAGGCTTCACGCTCTTGGTATATCCCGGAAATACGATCTCTCAGTGCCGACAACGCCAGCACCTGATTGAGCAAACGCGCAACCGCAACCCGTCTCCCCGCTTCCGCGCGCACCGGATCCGCGATCGTCGAGTCGATCCGCGTTAATCTTTCAAATACTGAACCAAGGCTTTGATGGCGGGTTCTCAACTCGGGCAAAAGTATTCTCACGTTCGAATCACTGACTTTTACGCCCGCGATAAACGCACCAAGCCGTTCATGGCGCACGCGCCACTGCTTCAGAGCACGCGGCGTACTCGTCACAAGGAATTCGGTCGTCAGGTACTGCAGGTCGTTCAGTCCATTGCTGAGTTCCTCGGCAATCCGGCTTTCGCGTTGTAGCGCCAGAAACTGCAGAACGATGAAAAAGATCACAACAGCGATCACCAGTACGGTAGTGATCCCGGACGCCGCAACGTGCCTGACCTGACGCTTCACCATGGTGACATCACTTGATCAATTTCACCGCATCCGGTGCAACGTCAGATAGTGGCTCGCTATCGACGACAGCAAGGAAATCCATCGCGCCGCCCGTGTCGGCGCGGCCGCCTTCGATAAGCCACTGTGCTTCACGCTCCATCAAGCTGATCAGGTTCTGCTGTATCGTCACTTCGCGAATATACTTGGTCCAGGTTTCGCGCACGAAACCGAGTTCGAGGCGAAATCGCTCGGCGATAATCTGTTGTGCCTCTTGCGGGTATTCCGCAGCGTATTGTTCAGCGTCGATAAGCCCCCGCAATATGCCGCGCATGTCGCTGCGATGCGTCTCGAGCCAGGTTTCCTTACCGGCCAGAACGAAATGATAGTAATAGCTGTCCTGCTCGGGCAGTTGCACGAATTTATCGCCCAACGCCGTTTGAGATTTATAGACGAACGGTTCCCAGGTGATGGCCGCATCAATGCGGCCACCGGCGATCGCATCAACGATATCCGGCGCGCGCAGATCAACCAACGTCACGTCTTCCTTGACGATGCCGTTGATCGCGAGGTACTCGCCCAGGAAAAACTCTCCGATACCCCGGCGTGTTACCCCGATCTTCTTACCGGGCAGATCACCGACATGCGCGATACCGCGATCACGCCGGGCGAACAGAGTAGCCGAATTTGCCCGTGCGATGGATGCGACAAGCTTGAGACCGCGATTGGCAAGCAGATTGGAAACAAAGGCGAATTCGGAACTGTTGGCGAGGTCGATCTCGCCGCTTGCGAGCGCCTTCGACGCGGTTACGCCGGATGAAAACTCAAGCAGTTTCACATCCACACCGTTGGCGTCGAAATATCCTTTCTTATCGGCGATCCACATCAAATGCCCGGTCGGCGTGGAACCGATGAGCACTTTCTCCGCATGCGCACGACCGGATGAACCGAGAACGGCACAACATATCGCGCACGCCGCGAATATCACGAACCGGGCGCGAGCGCGTATCAGTTGTCTCGCTACATTCATCCCGCCTTCCTTCTATATTCTCGCCGGGCCGGTAAATATTAATAAGTCGCCCGCTAGACGTCGATAGTCGATGAGTTCGGCCTGAAACCTAACGTCGGGGAGGGGAACGGAGAGAGTGGTGCCGCTTGTCAGACTTGAACTGACGACCCCATCATTACGAATGATGTGCTCTACCAACTGAGCTAAAGCGGCCCCTTTGCGCCACAGGCGCGAACGCCGTGCGCGCGAAAACTACACCCAGCGGTGTATCTGTCAAGAACTGAGATTTCGTTAAAGCCTAAATCAGCGACGTGTCGCCGTCATAAGCGGTCACGTACCATGATTCCGGCACGGCAAGCCTCTCGGCCATGGCCCCGCTCGTCGCCTTGTAAAAGAACGGAAAAGTCGCCATCGGCCGGTTCATCGGCTTGGTTTTCATCACTTCGGCACGCAATCCGGCGGGCAAGCCGACCAGTTCCAAAACATGACAACGTTTCGCGGTCGCATATTCGTAAGCCCCGGCCAGCAAGGCTTGCAGCACCTTTGGATCGTCGTCATCGATAAAGATATCGGCAATTTTCATGCGCCTGAGGCCGATCTGCGGCGCGTCTTCACGGACCAGAACCGCATAGCCCTTAAGCGTGTCGCCGTCATCGTAGCGCAGAAACCGGACATCGTCGCTGGCGGCACCCAGTGAAAAATACCAACGTAACGTTTCCGCATCCCGGCTCGCCAGCATCACGCCGTCGAGTTGTTTTTTTCGCCGCGCCCATAACGCATCGAATGCCGCATCTATCGCGCCAATACCCACCGGCCTGACGTTATTGAGCGCCCCATAGGGGCGGCGCCCGGCAATCCGCATGGAAAAATCGAGCGGCACCGATCCCAGAAGGCCCAGCAACCCGGCCGAAAAGGCGCCCCGGCCTTTTTTGCGGAAGGCCGCTTTCAGAAAACCCGGCGCGTCGACCACCCAATAAAGAATGTCTCCGTAGTCCGGCTGCGGCATTTTCGCACCGCCGAACGCCAGGCAGCGCTTCCCCGCCGGCGGGTTGGCCGACGAAATCAGCACCACGTCGACATTGCTTTGGCCGAAAAAAGCTTCGCACAACCGGGGCGTTTCCGTCCGGTATCCAGGGTCGACCGCCCAGGCGCGCGCACTTGAAATCAGGACCGGTTTTTCGTCGAGCCACGACACCTGCGGGATATTGCCGAAGAACCCCTTGATGTCGCCGTCGTCTTCCAACACCCAGCCGAGCGCCACATCGTCGGCATGATGCGCAATCGCCGGATTATCGACCCACAATCCCCGCCAGTGACGCACCACTGCATCCGGGCCGTCCGGCATGACCAGGCCAAGATTGGCCAGAAAATCGGTTATCGCCGGCGCATCGTCGACCGATGCGGCGCGCAGGCCGCCTTTTTCATCACTGCTCATCGTCATGCACCAAGGAAATAGCGGAGCTGAAAATCGCCCCAATTAGCGAGAAAATGGTCGCGGCGGATATCCGTCACCGGCGTTCCCGCTCGGTTGGTCCCCCGATGACCTGTCAAAAACGAGTGATATCCGGCATCCAGCGCCATTTTCGGGTGCCGCGCCGGGTCGTAATCGATACCTTCACGGCCAAACGGGCAGCAGAAATGTCGGCACGGCATACCCAGTTCACGCTCGATCGTTTCGCGTGAACGGACCAGCTCACCCATCGCATCGGCGTCGCTGAGATCCTTAAGATGGATATGCCCTTCGCTGTGCGAACCGATGGTCATTCCGGCCGCGGTCATGGCACGGCAGTCGTCCCAACTCAAAAATTCCATCAACCGCGCACCGTCATCGTAAAACGCCAAAAGCCGGTCCCGGTCACGCGCGGGTTCCGTGCCGATATATCCCGTGGCAACAAAAAACGCGGCCACGGCATCTGCGGATGCGAGGATCGGCACCGCGTTTTCTATCCAGTTCTTGAAGCCGTCATCGAAGGTAATACAGAGGTAGCGTCCGTCGATCGGATCGCCCGACGCCAGTAACGCAACAGCGTCATCGATGCCGATGATCTCGCCGACATTCTTGAAATACCCTATCTGACGCTCGAAACCGGCCCGCTCGTCATCGAAAACGTGGTGATAGTACGGAAACCGTATCCAGCCAGAGGTGCGCTGCGGCGAACGCGTCACGGAAAGCGCGGCTATTGCCGCCGTCCGCGCCGCGTTTCGCAGCCCGCCAAGCACGTTTTCTCCGGCCATGAAGGCACGGTAGGTGCGGATCGGCTCAGCGGTCCGGGCGTTCATTGCACGCTCACGTTTTGGCGGGTGACGTACTTGCCGGTGCATCCGGCGCCGCCGTGCCGGGAAGAGCCGGCGGCTGTCCTGTATCGGCGAGCGCCGGGGCAGACAAACCCGAGAAGTGCGGCGGCGTACGCCAGGCATAGCTGTCGAAGGCATTGCAGTTGCCGCAGTGCGCAGTCCACACATCGACGGCGTTGCCGCAATCCGAACATACCCATTTTTCGTCGCCGGGCGCGCTGCCCGCACGGACCAGCCATTCACGTGCTTTGGTCAAATCGCCGTTCTCGCGTTCTTCCAGTTCCGCCATCATGCGGCAAATTCGCGCCTGCGGTTCCAGTCCACCACCTGCACCTGCCGCGAGCAGGTGCTTACGTGCCTCGCCCCACAATTCGGCGCCAAGCGAAGCACGGGCCAACGCGATGTGGCTTTCCCTATGATCCGCATTGATCTGCGCCAGTTTCTCGCTCGCCTTGACGCGCGAGATCCCGTCGGGGGCCTTGCGGGCCTCCCAATAGGGGTCCAGCAAATCCGGATGCGGTGTTTTGCTCCAGGTTTTCTCCCCCAGCGCGACCGCCTTGCGGTGCTGGCCGTCCGACGTGAAGCGCCGCACCAGCGCCGTAACCGCCGGGATAAGATCCGGCGCCAAATCGCACGCTGTCTTTAACTGCTTCAGCGCCCCGGCGCCGTCCCCGGCAGCTTCGGCTTCGCGGGCCAGTTCGAACGCGATAACGGCGCGGCGGCGTTCCGCATCGGGCTTGTCCAAAAGCCGCTTTCGCGCCATGTCGTCATTGGTGTCGAGCGCATTGCGCCATGCGCCGCTGCCCGACTGCAAATCGAACAGCGTTGCCGCCACCCATTCGCTTTTCGGCTGCAACCGATATGCCGACTGCGCCAGTTCCAGCGCCCGCGTCTTGTCGCCGGCCTTCACCGCCTGCGTCAACAGGCCGCGCAACCCGAGAAAGCGGGTATCGGGATCGTCCAGCATTTCCGTGAAAAACTTCTCCGCCGCCTTTTCGTCGCCATCCAATTGTGCCGACTGTGCGGACAGAAGCCGTGTCAGTGGCGCCGAGCCACTGAGCAGTGCTTCGGCGCGGCGTGCCTGACGCCGGGCCTCGCCCGCATCGCCGGCGGCGACGGCAACCATGCCGCCCGACAGCGCGGTGTAGCCCTTGCGCTGTCGGCGTTCTTTCATCGCGGCACCGATTTCGCCGGGCACCGCACGCAGAAACCGCCAGAAGCGGTATACCAGCGCCGTCGCCACGGCGAACAGCAAGACGATGGCAATCATCACGCCGACGGACGTGTCGAGCCGCCACCCCTGCCATTGCAGGGTTACGTCGCCCGGGTGCTGCACGAACCACACCACGCCGGCAACGACAAGGCACAGCCCGATCAGGAAGAATATCCAACGCCACATGGCTTAACCGTCCTTCCTTTTGATCAACCTTCGAGCGCCGCCAGCGCCGATGCGTGCATCGCATCGAGCGCACGTTCCGCCGTGGCACGCGCCTTGGCGTCGAGCAACCAGGGTTCAAGAATTCTCTTCGCTTCGCCGTCAAGCGTCTCGGCAAGCGCATCCGCGGTTTTCACGGCGGATGTCATATCACGCTGGGCGAGATTATGTTCGATATTGGCGACCGCATCCTCGACCGGGTTGCCCGAGCCGCCGTCGGTCCGCCGCAGCGACACCAGCGACGACAGCTTGCCCGCCGCCTGTTGCATCCAGTCCCCGCCGCCGGTTCTTGCCTGTGCAACGATATCCCCGGCAATGGCCGAGAACTGCGCCTGCAGCGCATCGATCGTCGGCAAACCCTGCGCAGCACCACCGTTCAGGCGGCTCGCGGCGGCAATAATTTCCGGACTGTCGGCAGCAACCGATTTCAGTGCGTCGAGCTGCGCCGCATAGGGACGCCCGGACAATGCCGCATCACGCAATTGCGCCACCGCCAACACAACACCGGAACCGGCCGAACCGGGTCCTTTCGAGGCAATGCTATCGACCTTGTCGTTCAATGCCGCAACCTCGCCGCTGGTTTCGCGGTCTTTCTGTTCCAGGCCGTCAATTCTGGACAAGATCGGCGCCAGATCGACTTCGCCGCCCGAACTTGACGTCACCGCGCTGGCCAGCGTACGGACTTCGGCGAGGCGATTTTCGAGATCGTCGATTCGCGACAGCGCCTTTTCCAATTCCGTCTGCGCGCGGGCTTTTTCTTCTTTCAACGCGCTCATCACACTGTCGACGTTACCGGACTCGGCCACGGATTTTTCCAGCATGGCGATGCGTTCGTTCAGCATCTCGATCGGACCGGGCTGTTTGGCCTGTTCCGGTTCGCTCTTCTGGGTGCCGTACCCCGGCAGCTTCGCCAGATAAGGTTCGACCTCGGGCAGCCACAAGTCGCGGCTCACATAACCACCGCCGCCCACCAAGATCGCCACGACGACCAGAAACAGAAAAGCACGACCGCCGCCACCACCGCTTTCCGCCTCGGCCTGAGAAGCCGCCGGCTTGGCGCCGCCGGCTCCGGGCACCGAGCTGGATTTGGTAGCTCCGGCGCTCGCTGTGCCCTTCGTCTTGTCCGCCGCGCTTTCAGCGCCTGCGTCCTTGGCCGGGGCCTTTTTCGTCTCTGCGGTTGTCTTTGTGTCGCTCGCCGCCTTCGCGGGCTTTTTCTCCGGTGTTTTCGCCGGGTCCGATGGCTCAGCCATGCGTTATTCCTCTCTGTTCGCCTTCAAGGCGCCCCTCAGTAGTAACAAGTCCGGACCGCTTGCAGCAAGGATTCCTGATGGGGGTGCACTGCAACAATACGCTTTTTCCAGGGACCATCGGCAGCGGCACTGACATTATCCGACAATGCAAAGAGCGTCAGGCGCTCAAGGACTGCGTCGAGCCCTGCATCACCAACCAATTTGCAGAAATGTCGTGCCGTCCGCGGCGAATACACAATGACACCGTCCAGATCGCCGCTTTGCAACGCATCGCGCGCATCCGACCCCAGCGTATCGAGCGTCCGCGCTTCATAGAGCACCTCGCGCCGGACCGCGAAACCCGCCGCCGTCAGCGTTCCGGACAAGTCGCCGGCGCTGACCGTCCCCGCCGCGTGCAGAAGCGCCCCTGCATCCGGGCGGGCGCGGGAAACAACCAATCGCGCCAGGTCATCGACGTCGCCGTCCGCGCTTTCGACAGCGGAAAACCCAAGCGCCCGCGCCATGCGTGCCGTCGCATCGCCGACGGCGAAGCACGCAATATCACGGCGTTCGGTCCGCGCCGCCAGGGCACGTACGCCATTGGCGCTGGTCAGCAGAAAACCCTGTACATTTTCGAGATCGAGCGGCGCACCATCCGCGTAGACGATTTCCATCATCGGCGCCGCAAGGCTGTCGATCCCGAGATCGTGCAGGCGGTCGATCAGCGGCCGGGCATCTTCGGCGGGGCGCGTGATCAAAAGCCGGGGCATTACGCGGGCTCGTCGAAGAAGCCCGGCCCGGCGCGCGTGCGAAGCTCGTCCCCGGCATCGCGGCCCATCGCTTCGGCGTCCGCGAGCGAACCGGTCCGTGTCGTCTCCAGCACCTCTGAACCGTCGGGACGGAACACCATCCCCTTGAGGCCGATCTGATCACCGTCGATCACGGCAAGCCCCGCCACCGGCGTGCGGCACGACCCGTCCAGCGCATCGAGCAGCGCACGCTCGCACATGACCGTGGTGTGCGATGCGGGGTCATCGAGCGCCGCCAGATAGGCGAGCGTTTCCGTATCGTCGGCACGGCAGGTGATCCCGATAGCGCCCTGCGCACAGGCCGGCAGAAACACGTCCGGCGAAATGATTTCCGTGGCCACGTCACGCTGCCCCAACCGGTCGAGACCGGCCAGCGCCAGAAACGTCGCATCGAACTCTCCGGCTTCCAGTTTCCCCAGACGCGTCTGCACATTGCCGCGAATGACGCCGACGTCGAGGTCGGGCCGCATATACAGAAGCTGCGCCTTGCGGCGGATCGACGCGGTGCCGACTTTCGAGCCTGCGGGCAATTCGTTCAGCGTCGGCGCCTTGAAGCTGATGAAGGCGTCACGAACGTCGGCGCGCGGCAGGATACAGCCGATGGCCATACCGTCCGGCAACCAGGTTTCCAGATCCTTCATGGAATGCACCGCGATATCGATGCGCCGGTCCATCAGCGCACGGTCCAGTTCCTTGGTGAACAGGCCCTTGCCGCCGATTTCCGCAAGCGGACGGTCGAGCACCAGATCGCCGGTGGTCTTGACCGGATCGACGACAAGGCGACCGTCGGCCGCTAGTTCGGGATGAGCGGCACGCAACATCTCGGCGGCGGTTTCAGTCTGCACCATGGCCAGCGGGCTGGAACGGGTGCCGATGATGAATCTGCGCGGTTGGTCGGTCATGCTATTGTTGTCTCGTATTCATCGCTTTTCTCGGGGCGTCTGTCGGGCCGCATACCCTTGGCGGCGGCTTTGCCGGAGAGTAAAGTCCCGCCCCGCCGAGCGAAAGGGCTTTAACGTGATTGTTTTGGGCATCGAAACCAGTTGCGACGAGACTGCCGCCGCCGTCGTCGACGACGCGCGCCGCATCCGTTCCAATGTCGTGCTGTCGCAGATCGAGGAACACCGCCCGTTCGGTGGCGTCGTCCCGGAAGTCGCCGCACGCGCGCATCTGGAAAATGCCGACGCCGTGATCGCCAAGGCCATGCAAGACGCCGGTGTTGCGTTTGCCGATCTCGACTGTATCGCCGCCACTGCCGGACCGGGACTGATTGGTGGCGTGCTGGTCGGCGCCATGTCGGGCAAGGCCATCGCGATGGCCACGGGCAAGCCGTTCGTCGCCGTCAATCATCTGGAAGGTCACGCCCTGACCGTGCGGCTGACGGATGACGTACAGTTTCCGTATCTTTTGTTGCTGGTGTCGGGCGGGCATTGCCAGTTGCTGAGTGTCGAAGATGTCGGCAAGTACACGCGGCTCGGCACGACCATCGACGACGCGGCGGGCGAAGCCTTCGATAAAACCGCCAAGATGCTTGGACTGGGATATCCCGGCGGCCCCCTGATCGAAAAAGCCGCCGAAGGCGGCGATCCGCAAAAATTCGATTTCCCGCGCCCGATGGCGCACCGTCCCGGTTGCGATTTTTCGTTTTCCGGCCTCAAAACAAGTGTGCGGCGCGCGGTGGAAACACTCGACCGACCGCTTGCGGACGCGGCACCCGATCTTGCCGCTTCGTTCCAGCAGGCCGTCGCCGACACGCTCGTTGCGCGCACCAAGAACGCCATCAAAATGGCCCGCGAAGCACATCCGGACATCACCACCCTTGTCGTCGCCGGCGGCGTCGCGGCGAACACGGCGATTGGCCGGGCGCTGGATGCGCTGTGCGCCAAAACCGGCATGAAACTGGTCAAACCGGCGCCCGCGCTGTGCACCGACAACGCCGCCATGATCGCCTGGGCCGGGCTGGAGCACTTCCGCCTGGGCCAATCCGACCCGCTGGATTTCAAGGCCCGGCCGCGCTGGCCCTTGGACCCCGACGCCCCGGCGGCGGCGTTCGCCGGCGTCAAGGCATGACGACAAGGCACAGGTGACAGTCCCTTTTGCTTCCCCTACAAATGAGCGCATGAAAAACATTACGGTCATCGGTGCGGGCGCATGGGGAACGGCATTGGCCGCCGCGGCCCGGCGTGCCGGGTGCACGACGCGGCTTTATGCGCGCGAAAACGACGTCGCGGCAGCGATCAACGAAGGCCGTGGCAATCCGGTCTTTTTAAAGGGCATAGATCTGCCGGACGGCATCGCCGCCAGCAGCGATCTGGGCGAGGCAGTTCAAGGCGCGGAAGCCGTCATCCTTGTCGTTCCGGCGCAATTCCTGCGCGCCACCGCCGAGGACCTTGCTAAGATTCTCCCCGCACGCATCCCGGTCATCCTCGCCGCCAAGGGGATCGAACAAGGCTCCCTGGCGCTGATGAGCGAAATCGCCGAGGAAGCGCTGCCGCAAAATCCGATCGCCGTGTTGTCCGGCCCGTCGTTCGCCGCCGAAGTGGCGCGTTCGCTGCCGGTGGCCTTGACGTTGGCCAGTGCCGACGAAGCGCTCGGCCGGCAACTGATTGACGCACTCGCGGGTCCGATGTTCCGGCTTTACCAGTCGAAAGACATTGTCGGCGCGGAAATCGGCGGGGCGGTCAAGAACGTGCTGGCGATTGCCTGCGGCATCGTCGAGGGCAGGGGGCTCGGCGACAATGCGCGCGCCGCGCTGATCACGCGCGGGCTGGCCGAGATGGTGCGGCTCGGTCGCGCGAAAGGCGCGACCACGGAAACCATGATGGGCCTCGCCGGACTTGGCGATCTGGTGCTGACCTGCAACGCCATGCAGTCGCGGAATTTTTCCTTTGGCCACGCGCTGGGGCAGGGCAAGACCCCGGAAGAAGTTTTATCGGAACGCGTCGCCGTCACCGAGGGGGTCGCCAGCGCAGTATCGGTCGTGGACCTGGCGGAGAAACTGTCCGTCGACATGCCGATCTGCGCCACCGTGCACGCCATTATCCACGAAGGCCGCGATATCGACACCGCCATCCACATGCTGATGGAACGGCCTCTGACATTCGAATAACGGGGAAGTCGCTTAATGCAATACTGGCTTATGAAATCTGAGCCTGGATCGTGGTCATGGGACGATCAGGTCAAAAAAGGCATCGAGCCGTGGGACGGGGTCCGCAACTACCAGGCGGCCAACAACATGAAGGCGATGAAGATCGGCGACCGGGCGTTCTTTTATCACTCGGTAAAGGAAAAGCGCATCGTCGGCATCGTCGAGATCGTCAAGGAATACCATCCGGACCCGTCCGATGCGTCGGGGCGCTTCGGCATGGTCAGCGTGAAGGCGCTGAAGCCCGTACCGAACCCGGTCACGCTGGCCGACATCAAAGCCGACCCCCGGCTGTCGGAGCTTGCCTTGATGCGCCAGTCCCGGCTATCCGTCGTGCCGATCGATGCCAAGTCCTGGAAGATCATCTGTGGCATGGGGGGTGTCGACGCATGAGCGATGTAAAACTTTGCGCCGTTGACGATATTCCCGAAGACGGCTCCGCCGGCTTTGTCGCCGAGATCGGCGACAAGCGCGTTCACGTCATGGCGATCCGCAAGGAAGGCACGGTCTATGTCTACGAGAACGAGTGCCCGCACGTCGGCGTGCCGCTCGATTTCAGGCCAGGTCAGTTTTTGACTGCCGACAAGGCTTACATCATGTGCTCGACGCACGGCGCGCTGTTCAAGATCGAAGACGGCGAGTGCGTCGACGGCCCGTGCTTCGGCGATCACTTGATACAGATCAATGTCGAAATCCGCGACGGATCTGTATACCTCGCCTGAATCATCGGCGCGATCAGCATCTGACCGTCAGGCCCGGTCGACAATGATGCCAAGCCCCCTTGGCATGGAACGCATCTTTGCCGATAATCGCACTTAAGCGGGAACAATCCCGCACGCGCAATCACAAACGCATTTTATCAGGGAGAGGCACACCATGAGCGAAGTTCACTTACACCCGGTTCCCGCCGAGTTCGCCGAAAACGCACTCATCGACAAAGCCAAGTACGAGGAAATGTACAAAGCATCGGTCGAGGACAACGAAGGTTTCTGGGCCGAACACGGCAAGCGGATCGACTGGATCAAACCGTACACCAAGGTCAAGGACGTCAGCTACGACGCGCCGGGCGTCTCGATCAAGTGGTTCTATGACGGTACACTGAACGCATCGGTCAACTGCCTCGACCGGCACCTTGAGAAGCGTGGCGACCAGACGGCTATCATCTGGGAAGGCGACGAACCGACCGACGACGAGCACGTCACATACAAGGACCTGCACGAGCGCGTCTGCCGCCTTGCCAACGCCATGAAAGCGCGCGGTGTCAAAAAAGGCGACCGCGTCACGCTCTATATGCCGATGGTCGTCGAAGCCGCCGTCGCCATGCTGGCGTGCACGCGCATCGGCGCCATCCATTCCATCGTGTTCGGCGGCTTCTCGCCGGATAGCCTTTCGGCACGCATCAAGGGCTGCGATTCCAACTGTGTCATCACCGCAGACGAAGGCATTCGCGGCGGTCGCAAGATTCCGCTGAAAGCCAACACCGACGCAGCGCTGAAAGACTGCCCGTCGGTTGAAACGGTGATCGTCGTCAAGCGTACCGGCGGCGACGTCGACATGCAGGATGGCCGTGACGTCTGGTACGAAGACGTCTGCGCCGCCGCCGATCCGGTGTGCGAGCCCGAGGAAATGAACGCCGAAGATCCGATGTTCATCCTTTACACCTCCGGCTCGACCGGCGCGCCCAAGGGCGTTCTGCATACCACCGGCGGGTACATGGTCTATGCCTCGATGACGCACCAGTACGTCTTCGATTATCACGACGGCGAGATTTACTGGTGCACCGCGGACGTCGGCTGGGTCACCGGCCACAGCTATATCGTTTACGGGCCATTGGCGAACGGCGCGACGACGCTGATGTTCGAGGGCGTGCCGAACTATCCGTCGATGTCGCGCTTCTGGGATGTTTGCGACAAGCATAACGTCAACATCTTCTACACCGCGCCGACCGCCATCCGCGCCCTGATGCGCGAAGGCGACGATCCGGTCACCAAGACGTCGCGCAAATCGCTGCGTCTTTTGGGCTCGGTCGGCGAGCCGATCAACCCTGAAGCGTGGGAATGGTATTACCGCGTCGTCGGCGACTCGCGCTGCCCCATCGTCGATACATGGTGGCAGACGGAAACCGGCGGCATCCTGATCACGCCGCTGCCGGGCGCCATCGACCTCAAGCCCGGTTCGGCGACGAAACCGTTCTTCGGCGTCCAGCCGCAACTGGTCGACAGCGAGGGCGGCGTCCTTGAAGGTGCCGCCGAGGGGAACCTCTGCATCACCGATAGCTGGCCCGGGCAGATGCGCACGGTCTATGGCGACCATGAACGTTTCGAGCAGACGTATTTCTCGACCTATCACGGCAAGTACTTCACCGGTGACGGCTGCCGCCGTGACGAAGACGGGTATTACTGGATCACGGGTCGTGTCGATGACGTGATCAACGTGTCCGGTCACCGCATGGGCACCGCCGAGGTGGAAAGCGCCCTGGTTGCACACCACGATGTTGCCGAGGCCGCGGTCGTCGGCGCCCCGCACGACATCAAGGGCCAGGGCATTTATGCCTATGTCACCCTGAATGCCGGGGTCGAAGCCAGCGACGAGTTGAAAAAGGAACTGGTGCAGTGGGTGCGCAAGGAAATCGGCCCGATTGCTTCGCCGGATTGGCTGCAATGGTCGCCGGGCCTGCCGAAGACCCGCTCAGGCAAGATCATGCGGCGTATCCTGCGCAAAATCGCCGAGGATGAGTTTTCGAATCTCGGCGATACGTCGACCCTCGCCGATCCGGCAGTGGTCGACGATCTGATCGACAATCGGCAGAACAGGCACAGTTGAACACTGTCGTTTGAGATAAAACATCAAGGGGGGCCGAAGGCCCCCCTTTTTTAGTTTTCCTGCGCCTAGGCAATGCCGCCGCTTGCGGATCGCACACCTTAAGCCGCGTCCTCGCTGAGCATCTGCTGCACGCGCATCAGGTTCTTCTGGATCACTTCGGCTTTTCTCTTCTGGCCGCGCACCTTGCGGTACACCTGCACCGCGCCCTGGAAATAATACGACGCCTCTTCGAGCAGATGTTCCTCGCCGGTCTGCTTGGCCAGTGCGAAGCAGGCCGCGCCGAGATTGTTCGCCGTCTGCGCCCACAGGATCGGCTGCGCATCGCGCTTGCGAACTTCAAGCACCTTGCGGAACGTCGAAATCGATTGCTGTAACACCGCATCGGCCTTGCCGTGCCCACCAAGCGCCATTTGCGCGACGCCGTAATGGTTCATCACCTCGGCCCAACGATCCGGCGATTGCGCCCGGTCGTAAACGGTCAGCGCTTCCTCGAACGCACTGGCCGAACTTTTCAAATGCTGTTGCGCCTGCGCCGCTTGCAGGGTAGCGAGCTTATAGTACGCCATGGCGCGGCGCATGTGCGCCAACGCCCAGTCGCCGGCGTGGGTTTCACGGCTGAGCGTATTCGCAACCGCGCTATAGCGCTTGATCGCGGCAAGCAGCCTTTCCGGACTGCGGTCGATCTTCACACCCGCCTCCATGACCAGGCCCAGGTGGGTGTTGACGACCGCCCAGGTCATCGGCGCCGTCTTGGCGTCGATCAGCTTGTCGGCGGCTTCATAGTGCTGCACGGCATCGGCCAATGCCTTTTTGGCACCGAACCGGAAACTGGCCGCATACGCATTGCCGAGCGTGTTGTGAACCGAGACCGTACAGTCGTGCGGCATGTCCGCCGGCAGCCCTGCCACGGCAGTCGCGGCGTCAGCCAGATGCTTGACCAACAGTTCAGAAAGCGTGCGCCGGGAACCGCTGGCGGCCGGCAGCAGGGCGGCCAATGTCACGGCGCGGACAATCGCGCCGGCGTCATCGGGCAACGGCACCGGAAGGTCCAGCGTATCACCCATACCGAACACACCGGGGTGGCCGTCCTGTCCACCGCCTTGGGTCAGGAAATGCAGCCGCGCGGCGGTACCCAGCTCTTCCATCTCGCCCCAGATCAACAAATCGCAACCTTCGTCCGCGAGCCAATCCCGACCGTCGCGTTCAGCCAGGATAAGCCGCTCGATCATCCCTACCCGGAGATTTTTCTTAAGCGCTTTTCCGGCGAAGGCCGTCTCGATGGCGCTTTCCGCCGATAACATGCCTGCTAACCGTTCAGTGATTTCCTTGCCGCCGGAACCAAACAGTTCCGCGAGCAGAACCTTACCGTCCGTGGCGCCGTCGCTCGGCCGAAACCCGCCGCCGGCACGCGCCGCGTTACGCCGCTTTTTCTTGCGCCGCCGCCCGGCGGGCATAAAGCTTTTCAGAATACTCGCGAACAACCCCATAACGGCCTCACGGAACCGGCGGCACGATGGCGCGGCCCCACCCCCTCTAGACGCACACTGCCGGTTTTTACCGGCGCACTTTTCTGAACAACCGGTACGTTAAAACCGGCAGCAATTGTCGCTCAACGATATGATAATGCTCTCTTGAAATGACCGCAATCTGACAAGCACCGGAAATCCATCCGAAATCGCTCAGAAATCGATGCAGCGGCCTTTTTTCTCCCAATCGCCGTAACGCGTCGGCTCGGGGCCTTCCGGGCCACCGACCTCGCCGGTTTCAACGGCGGCCGCAGCCTTACCCGTTTCCGCTTCCAAGTCCTTGGATTCCGGGCGCTTCGGCGTTTCAGGCGTATTCTTGGGGGTATCGTCAGTCATTATTAAATTTCCGTCATTTCGCCGGGCGGGATTGATTTGCTGTAATGTTGAAGTAATTCAATCAGGCGCTCTCATCAAGGTATGTCGCGCATTGGATTTTCGGAGCTGCACGGATGAATTGGCTGAAAACGTCAATATTGCTCGCGGGATTAACCGCGCTCTTCATGGGCGCGGGGTACATGTTGGCGGGCGAAGGCGGGATGATCATCGCGCTGCTGGTCGCGGTGGCGATGAATTTCTTTGCCTACTGGAATGCCGACACGATGGTGCTCCGCATGTACAACGCGCGCGAGGTGACCGCCGAGAGCGCACCGGGCTTTTACGGCATCGTCCACCAACTTGCGCTCAAGGCCGAGTTGCCGATGCCGAAGGTCTATATCATCGACAACGACCAGCCCAATGCTTTCGCCACCGGACGCAATCCGGAGAACGCAGCCGTCGCCGCGACCAGCGGATTGCTGCGCCTTCTTAGCCACGAGGAAATTGCCGGTGTCATGGCGCACGAACTGGCGCACGTCAAAAACCGCGACACGCTGATCATGACGGTGACCGCGACCATCGCCGGCGCCTTGTCGATGCTTGCTAACTTCGCCCTGTTCTTCGGCAACAACCGCAACAATCCGCTCGGCATTGTCGGTACTATTCTGGTGATGATTCTGGCGCCCGTCGCCGCCATGCTGGTGCAGATGGCGATTTCCAGAACCCGCGAATACGGGGCCGATGCAGGCGGCGCCGAGATTTGCGGCAATCCGATGTGGCTGGCCAGCGCCCTGCAGAAGCTGGAACAAGGCGCGCAATCCATCGACAACGATGTCGCCGAGGACAACCCGGCAACGGCGCACATGTTCATCGTCAATCCGCTGCATGCCCGCGCCGCCGACAACCTGTTCTCGACCCACCCCAAGACCGCCAATCGGGTACAGAAGCTACGCGAGCTTGCCGGCGCGCTCGGCCGCCCCTGGGGATGACCACCGCAAATTGAAGGCGCGGATCGGCCTTATTCGAACAGGTTTTTCAGATACCGCACGAACGGCACCATACCGCGCGCCTGCCGACCGAATGCCTGCACAAAGCGTCGGCGGCCGTAAGCCTTCGACGCCGACGCCACCACCTGCGGCGGGCTAAGGTCCACAGCCTGCTCAAGATATGCCCGCACCTGCGCATCCTCGAACGTCATCAGCGCGTGGTCGAAATAACCGAGTGCCATGTACAAAAGGGCGAGCCGCACCGCGCGCGCGGGATCACCGCCCACGGCGTCAGGTGAACGCATGAACAGAAAATCCGCATGGATAAGCTGCCCCCTGGCATACGCCGGTTGCCCGGTGCCGTAATACGGATCGATCAGGTCGCCGTGGCGGCGCCAGTGCATGGGGTCAAGCATCGCCATCAACTCGAACCCCTGTGCGTGCATGAAATTGGCAACGTCGAAAGCCAGCGGCTGTCCGACCCGAGGCGGCACGAACGCCACCTCGGTCTTGAGCGCCAGCAGACCGCCGAGCACCGTCGGCGCGGCTTCCAGGATCGAAAGCTCGGCGCCCTCGACATCAATCTTCAGATAATCGATGCCGGACATCCCGGCTTCGCGAACCGCATCTTCCAGGCTTTTCGTCTCGACGGTTTCCTCGCGGACGATCTCAAACAGGTGCTGCTTGTTGAAGCGCGTACCGAGGGCCGCATCGTGGCGCAGCAAGGATGCGGCGATCGGGTCGCGGGGGATATAAAGTGTGCGCGTTCCGCCACTGTCGCTGAGCGCATAGGGTAGATACGAAACCGACTTCCAGGGATCGACCGGCAGCCCCTGCAAAGCAGCGAACGCCTCCGGGTCGGGTTCGAACCCTGTGGCATCGACAGCGAAAGCCAGCGGATGCAGGTCCTCCTGAAAACCGCCGCGCGAGCCGATGTCGACGTAACGCAACGGATGGCGGCGCGCCAATTCCCCCGCCGGCAGGTGTTCGAAAATATTTCGCACGCCGCTTCCTCTCGTTCAGGCGCTTCAGTGCGCTTGCAAAAGCGCCATGATCATATCTGCCGCCGGTTCCGGATCGAGGCTGTCCGTGTCGATCCGGATCTCGGGATTTTCCGGTGCTTCGTAAGGAGACGAAATGCCGGTGAAGTTGGCAATCTCTCCCTTCCTGGCGCGGGCATACAGGCCCTTCGGATCGCGCGCCTCGCAAGTTTCGAGCGAGGCGTCGATATGGATCTCGAAGAACTCGCCCGGGAGCATCAGATCGCGCGCCATGTCGCGGTCGCTACGGAACGGCGAGATCGCCGAGACCAGCACGATCATCCCGGCATCGACGAACAGCTTCGCCACCTCGGCGATGCGGCGGATGTTCTCGACCCGGTCGGCGTCGGTGAAACCGAGGTCACGATTGAGGCCATGGCGCACGTTGTCGCCGTCCAGCATGTAGGTGTGTTTGCCGGCCAGATGCAGTTTTTGGTCGACGAGATTGGCGACGGTCGATTTGCCCGAACCCGAGAGTCCGGTGAACCACAACACGCAGGGTTTCTGACCCAGCGCATCGCCACGAAGCTGTTTGTCGAGGCTGAGTTTGTGGCGCGTCAGATTGGCGGCGCGGCGCAACGCGAAGTCGATCATCCCGGCGCCGACAGTCTCATTGGTTTCGCGGTCGACGAGGATAAACGCGCCGGTCTCGGCGCGATCCCGATACGCATCGGCGGCGAGCCGCCGGTCAAAGCTGAGGTTACAGACGGCGACGTCATTCAGCTCCAGCGTTTTCGTCGCAACGTGCTCCAACGTATTGATATTGATCTTGTATCTGAGGTCGCTGATCCATGCCTTGGCGTTGGCGGCGGCCAGCTTGATGGCATAGTGACGGCCCGGAATCATCGGTTCGGAAGACATCCAGATAAGGTGCGCCTGCACCTGATCCGTGGTCTGCATCGGGCTGTCGGCATGGCGGATAACATCGCCTCGGGCAACGTCGACATCGTCGTCGAGCGTCAGCATTACGGCCTCGCCGGGTGTCGCCGAATCGCACGCGCCGCTGGCCGTCTGAATACCTGAGATCGTCGTTTTTGCGCCGTCGGGCTCGACGAAAACGGCATCGCCGGCGTGCAGTGCGGCACCGGCGACCGTGCCGGCGACGCCGCGAAAATCGCCGTCGGGACGACACACCCATTGCACCGGCACCCGCGCGCCGGTGGTGCTTTTTTCTGCATGAACCTGCACGGTTTCCAGAAATTCGAGCAGGCATTTACCATTGAACCACGGCATTTGCGCACTTTTGGTCGTTATGTTGTCGCCGTTGAGCGCGGACGCCGGCAATGCCGTCACGGCGGTGAAATCAAGTGCTTCGGCGAACCCGGCAAAGTCCTTTTCGATCCCCGCGAAGACCGTTTCGTCGTACTTCACCAGATCCATTTTATTGACGCACAGCAATACATGACGGATGCCGAGCAGATGCGCGATGAAGGCATGGCGGCGGGTCTGCGTCAGCACGCCCTTTCGGGCATCAACGAGGATCACGGCAAGGTCCGCCGTCGATGCACCGGTGGCCATGTTGCGGGTGTATTGCTCGTGGCCGGGCGTGTCGGCGACGATGAAACTGCGCGACGGCGTCTGGAAATACCGGTACGCGACATCGATGGTGATGCCCTGTTCGCGCTCGGCTTCGAGCCCGTCGACGAGGAGCGCGAAATCGACGCCGTCCTTGACCGTGCCGAAGCGTTTGCTGTCGCGCGCCAGCGTCGCCGACTGATCGTCGAGGATCAGACCGGCATCATGCAAAAGCCGTCCGATCAGCGTCGACTTGCCGTCATCGACACTGCCGCACGTAAGAAAGCGGAGCAGGTCCATTTCCACCGGTGGCGCCATCAGAAATACCCCTCGCGTTTTTTCTTTTCCATCGACGCGGACTGGTCGAAGTCGATGATCCGCCCCTGACGTTCAGAGCTTCTCGACGACAAGGTTTCGGCGATGACCGCGTCGAGATCGGCAGCGTCCGAGCGCACGGCGGCGGTCAGCGGATAACATCCCAGAGTGCGGAAGCGGACCTTCTCGGTGCGGATTTCTTCGCCCGGCAAAAGTTGCAACCGGTCGTCATCGGCCATGATCAATTGACCGTCGCGCTCGATCACCGACCGTTCGGCGGCAAAATACAATGGCACGACCGGAATATCCTCGGCCTTGATGTAACGCCAGACATCCAACTCGGTCCAGTTCGACAGCGGAAAGGCGCGCACGCTTTCGCCCGGCCCGACACGGCAGTTATAGAGGTTCCACAACTCCGGGCGCTGGCGGCGCGGGTTCCAGCCGTGATGGGCGTCGCGGAACGACATGACCCGTTCCTTGGCGCGGGATTTTTCCTCGTCGCGGCGTGCGCCGCCGATGGCGCAATCGATCTTGTGCAGATCAAGCGCCTGTTTCAGCGCTTCGGTCTTCATCACGTCAGTGTGCACCGTGGCGCCGCTGGCGATCGGCGAGATGCCGCGTTTCACCCCGTCTTCGTTGACGTGCACGATCAGATCGAGACCCAGCGCACGCACCCGTTCATCGCGGAACGCGATCATGTCTCGGAATTTCCAGGTGGTGTCGACGTGCAACAACGGGAACGGCGGCTTCGCCGGATAGAACGCCTTCATCGCCAGATGCAAAAGCACCGACGAGTCCTTGCCGATGGAATACATCAACACCGGACGCTCGAACGACGCCGCAACTTCGCGAAGAATGTGGATCGATTCCGATTCGAGGCGTTGCAGGTTATTCAAACTTCTGTTTCCGCTAGGGGTCATGGCGAAGAATCATCTTTCTTATCGCATTACAGGCCAAGCATAAACTGCCAAGCGCCGTGCAGCTAAACGATATAGGCGCGACGTGGAAGGGCGTTTATCCGCAGCCGGCCGGTTTATGTATGCCGCACTCCGACTTGCCGCGGCCGCGCCAGCGACCGGCGCGAAAATCCTCGCCCGCACCGGCCCGTGACGTACATACGGCGCAACCGACGCTCGGATACCCCTGTTCGATCAATGGATGACGCGGCAGGCCATGACGTTCGAGATATGCAGGCACATCCGCAGCGCGCCAATGTGCCAACGGATTGACTTTAATGCGCACACCGTCCGCTTCGAAGTAGCCGAGCGCAACGCGATCGTTTCCATGGTGACGCTTGCGGCCGGTGAACAGCGCATTGAAGCGCATAATCTCGCGCGCCAGCGGCCGGGTCTTGCGCAGATCGCAGCACGCATCCGGATCACGGTCCCACAACATGCCATCGCTATCGGCACCGAGCAGGTCGCTGGTCGCGGGCCGGACAATCCGGACATCTTCGAGACGCAACCGGTCGATCAACCTGTCGCGGTACGCCAGCGTTTCGTCGAAATGCTTCAGCGTATCGATAAAAAGCACCGGCGTTGCGCGGCTCGCACGCGCAACCATATGCAGCAAAACCGCCGATTCAGTCCCGAATGATGAGACCAGCGCGATCCGTTCGGGAAAAATCTCGTTGATCGCAGCAAGGACGATGTCCTGCGGGGCGTATTCGGCAAAGCGCGCGTTCAGCGCATCGGCACTCGGCAAGTTCATTTGTACCCTCTGTTTTTTCAGCGTAATTTATTAATTAACAAATTTTTTATGTTATCATTATTAATTTCACTCTATCTATTTGGAGTTATGATTGTAAATACAAAAAATATAAGAAAATTAATTTTCTTTGCCGCCCCATGCCTTGCGGCTTATGAGTGGCCGCATCCGCAACACTGAGTGGCCGCATCCGCAACACTGAGTGGCCGCATCCGCAACACTGAGTGGTCGCACCCGCAACACCGTGCCGCGCCGACGAAGGGACCCAATGCCCGAAAGTTCCAATCCCGATCCGCTGATGTCGCGGCTTGCCGCCTTCGAAGTCGTGCAGGAAGTTCTGTGGCGCAAAAAAGCGCTCGACGACGCGATGGTCGCATCGCGCGCCTATGCCGTGTTGGCCGGCCCCGACAGGGCATACTGTTCTTTCATCACGCGCACCGCGCTGCGCCGCCTGGGACAGATCGACGATCTGATCGCGCATTGCATCAAGGACCGGCTGCCGCGCAAGGCACGCCCGGTGTATGACGTGCTCCGCGTCGGGATCGCGCAACTGCTGTTTTCCGCGACCGCCGATCATGCCGCCGTCGATACCACGGTCGAACTGTGCCGCACCGTCGGCCAGGTGCCGTTCGCGAAACTGGTGAACGCGGTGATGCGACGGTTGCAACGCGAAGGTGCGGGGCTGGTGGCGCGTCAAAATGCCGCCGCGCTCAACACGCCCGCGTGGTTGCGTGAAAGCTGGGTTGCGGCGTACGGGCGCGACACCGCCGATGCCATTGCGCAAATGCATCTGGAAACCCCGCCCATTGACCTGACCGTCAAATCGGATGCCCCGGGCTGGGCGGAAAAGCTGGGCGGGACGGTCGTGCTTGGCGGCAGCGTCCGGCTGACCGACGCCGTCGATGTCGCCACCCTTGCCGGTTTCGAAGACGGCGCATGGTGGGTGCAGGATGCCGCCGCGCGTCTGGTTACCGGATTGCTGGGCGACGTTGCCGACAAATCCGTTTTCGATCTGTGCGCCGCCCCCGGCGGCAAAACGCTGGAGCTTGCCAGCGCCGGTGCCCGGGTCACCGCACTGGACATATCCGAAAAGCGCGTCCGTCGACTGGATGAAAATCTGGCTCGGACGGGGCTTGTTGCGGAAACCGTCTGTGCGGACGCCCGCACTTGGGCGCCGAAGGCGCCCGCCGATTTTGTCGTGCTCGATGCGCCGTGTTCGTCGACCGGCACCTTGCGCCGCCATCCGGATGTGCAGCATCTGAAATCCGCCGACGACGTCACCAAGCTGGCCGACGTGCAGGCCGGCCTTTTGGACGCGGCGGCGAAACTGGTCGTCCCCGGTGGCACGTTGCTGTACGCCACTTGTTCCCTGCAGCCCGAAGAAGGCCCGGATGCCGTCGACGCATTTCTGGCGCGCACCCCCGGTTTCGCCCGCGCAACTATCACCGCCGCCGATGCCGCCGGTCTGGACGAAGCGGTTACGCCCGTCGGCGATTTCCGCACCTTGCCGAGCTTTATGGCCGAACAAGGCGGTATGGACGGCTTTTTCGCGGCCCGACTTGTGCGCGCGGGAAATTGACCCGCGGGTTCGCGGGAATGAAACAAACCCGCGCTTTGAAAGCTGCCTTCGATTTGACAAAATGCCGCCGCACTTTCCGCCTGTCCGATCAATTGGGGAATGCCCGGCCTGATGTTTGATGTCCTGCCCGACCGGCTGCGCACGCTGATCTTCCGCTCGGCGGTTTACGGCGCGCTGTTGCCGTCGAAGGCGCCATCCAGCGTCCGCGCGCCCAAGGGTCTGCGCGGGCATGGCGCGGCATCGGCATGGGCGGCGGATATGTTGTTCATGCCGCAGAATTTTAACGCACCGGCACTTCGCGATGACTTCCGGAATCTGGAATCCGCCGGACCGGTGCCTGCCGACGCGTGGCCCGCCGTTGCCGCTTGGATTGCCCGGCACAATAACTGGGATCCGGAAAGCTGGCGTATCGACGTGATTGCCGAGCGGCTGACGCGCTGGCTCGCCGCTTACGACGCCATCAGCGTCGGCATTGATCCCGCCGAGCGCGATGCCTGGGCGACGGCGATTTATCGCCATGCCCGCCATCTGCACCGCGCCGACATGAACGGTCTCGCGCCGTGGCGGCGAATGCTTGTGCATCAGGCACGGATCAACACCGCCATTGCCCTGCCGGAAATGGAAAGCACGCTGCAAAAGCGGCTGTCCGAATTTGGCCTCGACGTCGAGCGTCAGGTGCCGGGCGACGGCGGCCACATCGAACGCGCGCCCGCGCGCGCTCTCGCCGTGCTGGCGATTTTGACGGAAATCCGCGATGCGCTGATCGGCCATCACGTCGAACCGCCGCAGGGGCTGGTATCGGCCATCGACCGTATGGTGCCGTTCATCAAGGCGTTACAGCACGCCGACGGTGGCTTTGCCCTGTTCGGCGGCGCCACCGCCGATACCGGACCGTTGATCGACACCGTTATCAAGGCGTCGGGCAGCAAGGGCCGCGCCATGGCCAGCGCGCCGCATACGGGCTTTCACCGGCTCCGCGCCGGTCAGACGACATTGATCTGCGATTGCGGCGCAACGTTACCGGCGGACCCTTTCCGCGCCCCGGCGAATTTCGAAATGAGCGTCGGCAAGGTGCGGCTGATCGGCAACTGCGGTATGCGGCTGGCCGACGATGCGCAGCGCGGCGAATGGGTGCGCGCGCTGGCGTCGACCGCGGCGCATTCGGCGCTGGTGGTGGCCGACCGTGATGCCGGACCGGTCACGCAGGCATCTGTCGACCGGCGCGACCACGAAGGCGCGCGGCTGATCGAAATGCGTCACGACGGCTACGTGGAAAACACCGGCATCGCACATACGCGAAGCATCTATCTGGATGCCGGCGGTACCGACGTGCGCGGCGAGGATGCGCTTTCAGGCGACCGCTCGCAGCCGTTTTCCGTGCGCTTCCACCTGCATCCCGACGTCCGCGCCTCGATGGTCGCGGGTGGCGGCGAGGTCATCTTGAAACCGCCGCGCGGACGCGGCTGGCGTTTTACCTGCCGCTATCCGGTCCGGCTCGAGGAAAGCATCAGCTTCTTCGACGGCCGCCAGCACCGCGCCCAGCAGATCGTCATCCTCGGCAATCACGAACCGGATCAGACGATCGTCAAATGGCGCATCGCCGTCGATAGCTGAGGCACGCCGCTTCATGCTTCGAGACGGGCGCGATGCACCCTCCTCAGCATGAGGCGTTTTCTTTCCACCCTCATCCTGAGGAGCGGGTGCAGCGAGCGTCTCGAAGGATGAGCGATCAATCGCAGGCAAAAACCTGCACATCGGGCCGGGCGTGTATCAGCAACGAGACCGGCACGGCAGCGTTCGGCGGGTGTGCCGACGCCTGTTCCAGCACCTGACGTTTTTCGGCGCCGGTTACATGCAGAAACAAACTTCGGATTTCGAGCAGTTCGCGCAGCGTCAGACTTAATCTTTCACGGGGCGCCGAAGGCGCCGCGCTTTGAATCACCGCCGATGCCGCGTCCTCGAAATCCGCCGCATCGCTTTTCGGAAACAGCGAGGCAATATGCCCGTCCGGCCCCATGCCGAGATACGCAACGTCGGCGGGCAGGATCGGCGCCAGTCGCGCATCCGCATCCGCAAGCGCATCCGTCATCGAAAGATCGCCGCGCCACAGCGGATGAAACCGCGCCGCCTGCGCCCCCTTGTCGAGAAAGCAACGCCGCACCAGCGCAGCATTGCTGTCGGCGTGATCCGGCGCCACGCAACGCTCGTCGATCAGCGTCACGTCGACCTTGTCCCAGGCAACGGGGGCCTGCGCCAACAGCGGCAAGACGGCTTCGGGCGAGCGGCCGCCGGAAAGTGCCAGCGTGGCGCGGGATTTATCGGCGAGCGCCTCTGTGACGGCGGCGGCCAGCGCAGCCGACAATGCTTGCGCGCACGTTCCGGTATCGGCGTATTCGAGAAGGTTCAAAGGTTCCAGCGGCGGATGCCGTCCGGCAGGTCGATATCGCGCCACATTCCCTTGAGATCGGCGATAAGGCCGCCGTCGTTGACCTGTGCCGCCAGTACCTCGCCGGTGTAGTCGCAATAGACGTCGTGGCGCACGGCGCCGACGATGCAATCGGCGGGCGGAATTTCGTTCATTACCGGGTGCAGGTCGAGACCGTACTCGTGTTTTGCCTCGTCCGGGTCGGCGCATGGGTCGTGTACATCGACATGGTGGCCCATATCGGACAGGATCCGCACCAGGTCGGCGGATTTGGAATTGCGCAGGTCCGGCACGTTTTCCTTGAACGTCAGGCCGAGCACGAGAATCCGCGACGGCTTGTGGTCCAGGTGTTCGTCGATCTGTTCGGCGATAAAATTCGCCATGCCTTCGTTGATGCGCCGCCCCGACAGGATCACTTCCGGCTCATGGCCCAGGCTGCGCGCAAGGTGTGCCAGATAATACGGATCGACGCCGATGCAGTGCCCGCCGACAAGCCCCGGCGTAAACGGGAGGAAGTTCCATTTGGTGCTGGCGGCCGCCAACACGTCATGGGTCGCCAGGCCGATCTTGTTGCAGATCATCGCCAGTTCGTTGACGAAGGCGATGTTGATGTCGCGCTGGGCGTTTTCGATGACCTTGGCGGCTTCGGCGGTCTTGATGTCCTTGGCGACGAAGATGTTGCCGCCGGTCACGTGGCCGTACACCTTTGCCAGCCGCTTGGCGACGTCCGGGGTCTGCCCGGACACGACCTTGGTGATCCGCTCGACGGTGTATTCCTTGTCACCCGGATTGATCCGTTCCGGCGAGTAGCCGAGGAAAAAGTCCTTGCCGCATTCGAGGCCGGAGACCGCTTCCATCGCCGGGCCGCAGAAATTCTCGGTGATGCCCGGGTACACCGTGCTTTCGAAAACGACGATGTCGCCTTTCTTCAGCACCTTTGCCAGCGTCCCGCACGCCGCCGTCAGCGCGCCCAGGTCGGGCTTGTTCTCCGCGTCCACCGGGGTCGGCACGGTGACGATATAAATGTTCGCTTTTTTCAGGGCATCGGGATCACCGGTGAAGACCATGGTGCTGGCGCGCAAAACCGCCGGCTCGACCTCGCCGGAGCGGTCGACGGCGCCCTGCAACTCCGAAACCCGGGTTTTCGAGACGTCGAAACCGGTCACCGGATAGTGCCGGGCCAGCGCCAGCGCCAGCGGCAGGCCGACGTAGCCCAGGCCGATGACGGCAATTTTCTCTTTGGCGCGTGCGGCCATGAAACCCGTTTCCCCCAATGGCGCGTGAAAGCCTGCGGACAACAATGCGCGAATCCAAGGCCCAAACCTAAGGCCAGAGGTTTGTTTATGCACGATTTTTTTGGTGCATGCGGAAAATGCACGCGCGGCGCGGCGGTGTGCAGGGAAACGGGCGCGGATTCCGCCCGCCAGCAGCCCCGGTTTTTGCTTGGCGCCGGACCGGCGATCGGCTATGCAGCCCCCCGATCAGCGGCATTTTCAAGCCCCGCCGCAAATCCGGCGAATTGCGGCCAGGCATTTGTGACATAATAACAAAATCTCCCACTGTTCAATAAATGAACTTGACGTTCAGATTCTGAACGAGGTACTGTTCGATTCGTGAACACGGACAAGGGCATGGGCTGTCCACAGCCGATTTGCCGCCTCCGTGTGGACCGCATTTTTGCCGCGTTGGGGCCTCGCCTTGTCGAAAACCAAGATCGAAATGCCGGACATGGACAACGAGGCCAAGATCACGCTCGGCCTCCTGAACATGGTCCACGACAACGAGCATGCCTCGCAGCGTTCGATGGCCGACGGCCTCGGCATCGCGCTCGGCCTTGCCAACGCCTATCTCAAGCGCTGCGTCAAAAAAGGCCTGATCAAGATCAGCCACGCCCCGGCCAACCGCTATGCTTATTACCTGACGCCGCAGGGCTTTTCCGAAAAAGGCCGCCTGACGGCGGAATTCCTGTCACAGTCGTTCAATCTGTTCCGTCACGCGCGCTCCTCGGGCGCCGAACTATTCGGCAAATGCGAGGCCAACGGCTGGACCCGCGTCGCGTTGCTGGGGGCCGGCGATCTGGCCGAGATTTTCACCCTGTCGGCGCGCGATTTCGATGTCGATCTGGTCGGCGTCATCGCCGATCTGCAGAACGCGACCGAGTTCGCCGGTCTTGCCGTGATCGCGCCCGACGATTGCGACCCCGACGCCATCGACGCTGTCATCGTCTGTGACATCGCCGATCCGCAGTCCACGTTCGACAGTGCGCTCACCACGTTTCCCCCGGCGCGCGTGCTGGCGCCGCGTTTTCTCGGTGTCGTCCGTCCCGATGCAGGAGACGCCGAATGACGTACTGGTGTGCCGTTAACACGCAGGTCAACGCTGAGGACAAGGCGGTCTTTCATCTCATGCGTCAGGGCTTCAAGGTTTTGCTGCCGAAGCATCTCAAGCGCCGCTCGCACGCGCGCAAGGTCGAGTGGGTGCCGCGCCCGCTGTTTCCGGGTTACCTGTTCGTCGAAATCGATCCGGAAAGCTCGCCGTGGCGCGCCATTCGTTCGACCATCGGCATTTTCGACGTCATCCGCTTCGGCGAAAAGCCGGCGCCGGTCCCCGAACAGGTGATCGACGAAATTAAAGCGCGCCAGGACGAGAACGGCCTGGTCAAGACATCCGAGGGCGAAACCTTCAAGCCGGGCGAGCGTGTGCGCGTCCTGCAAGGCGCACTCGGTGAATTCGAGGCTTTGTTCGAGAGCACGGACGACCGTAACCGGGTCACCGTGCTGCTCAGCCTGCTCGGCCGCCAGGTGCGCGCCCGGGTCAGCAAAAACGCCGTGTTCGCCGCGATCTAGCGCGCGCAGACACAGCCGTCACCGCCTTTCGCACTCGGGGAGCTTTCACCCTGAGTGCGGTAGCATGCAAAAATTCCGCCCTGAATATCTGGAGTTTCCGTGAGCACTGAAAACCCGTCCCAAGGCGCCGGGCGCCTTGTCACCATCTTCGGCGGCGCCGGTTACATCGGCCCCGTCGTTGCCAAGCGGCTTCTGCGCGCCGGCTATCGCGTGCGCATCGTCGACATGTTCCTGTACGGCACCGAGAACATCATGCTCGGCCTGGCCGACGAGCCGGGCTTCGAAATCGTCAACGGCGACGAAGGGCAGGGCGATACCGTGGCGCGCGGGCTCGACGGCGCCACCGACGTGGTTATCCTCGCCGGCCTGGTCGGCGACCCGATCACCAAGAAGTATCCCGACGCGCACCAGGCGGTGAACGAGGACGGCATCCGCGGTATCATCGACGCGCTCGACGGGCACGGACTGAAGCGCGTCGTGTTCGTTTCCACGTGCTCCAACTACGGCCTCATCCCCGAAGGCACGCTGGCCGACGAGGATTACGAGCTGAACCCGCTGTCGCTGTACGCCAAGGCCAAGGTCGGCATCGAACAGAAGCTTCTGGCGCTGAAGGGTAACGTCGACTTCGAAGGCGTGGCGCTTCGCTTTGCCACGGCTTTCGGTCTTGCGCCGCGCATGCGTTTCGATCTGACGGTCAGCCAGTTCACCCGCGAGATGTACCTGAACAAGGACCTGTTGGTGTACGATGCGGACACGTGGCGGCCTTACTGCCATGTGCAGGATTTCGCCGACGTCATCCAGCGTGTCCTCGAAGCGCCCGGCGCCGACGTCGCTTTCGACGTCTTCAATGCCGGCGGCGACGCCAACAACTTCACCAAGCGGATGATCGTCGAAACCATCCAGAAGTATCTGCCCGACGCGCCGGTGGCCTATCAGGAACACGGCTCGGACCCGCGGAATTACCGCGTCGATTTCAGAAAGATTCGCGAGCGGCTCGGCTTTACGCCGCGCTTCACGGTCGAGGACGGTGTCCGCGAATTAATCGCGGCGCTCGATCAGAACCTGTTCGACGACGCCGAAACGCGCCCGAATTTTTACGGCAACTACGAGATCGATTACCCGGCCTGATGGCGTCACCCCGTAAAATCTGTGTCGTGACCGGCACCCGCGCCGAATACGGGTTGCTGTTCTGGCTGATGAAGGAAATCGACGCCGACACGGCGCTGAAGCTGCAGCTGATCGTCACCGGCACGCATCTGGAGGCGCGCTTCGGCAACACCGTCGAAGTTATCGAGCGCGACGGTTTCAAGGTCGATGCCCGTGTCGCGCTGGATCTTGCCGACGACGCCCCGGTGACCGTGGCCCGTGCGTCCGGCACCGCCGTCGCCGGCATTGCCGCGGCGCTGGACGACCTGAAGCCGGAAATTGTCGTCGTCCTCGGCGATCGCTTCGAAATCCTTGCCGCCGCCCAGGCTGCCATGCTGACGCGCACGCCGATCGCGCACATTCACGGCGGCGAGGCGACGGAAGGCCTGATTGACGAGGCGATCCGCCACGCCATCACAAAGATGGCGCATTTGCATTTCCCGAGCGCCGAACCGTACCGCAAGCGGATCATTCAGATGGGCGAAGATCCGGCGCGGGTATTCACTGTCGGCGCGCCGGGGCTCGACAACATCGAACGCGAAAAGCTGCTCGAACGCGATGCGTTATCCGATGCCGTCGATCTCGATCTTTCCGGAGACTATTTTCTCGTCACCTATCACCCGGTCACACTGAGCGAAGACGACCCGGCCCGTGCGATCAACGCGCTGCTGGCGGCGCTCGACGACAATCCGGCGCACAAGGTCATCTTTACCGGCGTCAATGCCGACCCCGGCAACGCCGCCATCGCCGATGCCGTGCATACATATGTCACGAACAATCGGAACCGGGCCCGCGCGGTCACCTCGCTCGGTCAGGTCAGGTATCTCAGCGCCATGAAGCACTGCGCCTGCGTCATCGGCAATTCGTCGAGCGGGCTGATCGAAGCGCCGTCGATGCATGTGCCGACCGTCAACGTCGGCGCGCGGCAACGCGGTCGGCTTCGCGCGGCATCCGTGATCGATTGCGACGACGGCGCCGAAGACATCAAGGCGGCAATCGCCAAAGCCGTGTCATCGGATCACATGGCATTGACGCGCAATGTTATAAATCCGTACGGCGCGCCGGGCGCATCGGTGCTGATCAAGGACCACCTCGCCGACGCCGATCTCGACGGTATTCTGATGAAACGCTTTCACGATCTGCAAGGTGCCGCATGAAGGCTCTGTTGATCGGCTGCGTGATGTCGTCGGAACGTGCGCTGAACACGTTGCTGGCATGCGACGGTATCGAAATCGTGGGCGTGGTGACGCGCCGCGCGTCGTCGTTCAACACCGATTTCCGCGACCTTGCTCTGATCGGCACGGCAAACGATATCCCGGTGTTTTTCGCCGACGAAGCGGATACCGAAGAGATGACGGCATGGATCGCAGCGCATGCGCCGGACATCGTGTTCTGTATCGGCTGGTCATACCTGCTGGGCCAGGACATCCTGGATATACCGGCGCATGGCGTCATCGGCTATCACCCGGCGCTTTTGCCGCGCGGCCGAGGCCGCCATCCGATCATCTGGGCGCTTGCGCTGGGCCTTGAGGAAACCGGCTCGTCGCTGTTCGTCATGGACGCCGGGGCGGATTCAGGCGCCATCGTGTCGCAAAGGCGCGTGCCGATTGCCCGCGACGATGACGCCGCATCGCTTTATGCCCGGTTGCTCGATATCCTTGGCGATCAATTGCGCGGCATCTGCGCGCAGCTCGCCACCGGGTCGCTGAAAGCCACCCCACAGGATCATGGCGTCGCGACATACTGGCGCAAACGCGGCAAGGACGACGGCCGGATCGACTGGCGCATGCCGGCGGAAGGGATCCGCAATCTGGTCCGCGCCCTGGCCGCGCCTTACCCCGGCGCGCATTGCGTCTTCGGCGGCGAGGACATCAAGGTACACAAAGTGGAAACGGCGGACGCACCGAAAGATATCGAACCCGGTTGCGTCATCGGTGTCGACGGCCGGGCCATCACGGTCAAGGCCGGCATCGATGCGGTGCGCTTGGTCGAGCATGACTTCACCCGGCTTCCGGCAACAGCGGAATACGTACAATGAGCATTCTTGTCATCGCCCCCCATCCGGACGACGAGACCCTTGGCGCCGGCGGCACGTTGCTGCGCGCGCGCGCGGACGGAGAAGACATCCACTGGTTGATCGTCACGGAAATGCGCGAGAGCGTCGGCTTCAAGGCCGCCGACATCGAGCGCCGCAAAGGTGAGATCGCCGCCGTCAGCGACGCCTACGGTTTCGCATCCGTCACGGCGCTGGGCCTGCCCGCGACCGGGCTCGATTCCCTGCCCCTCGGCGACGTCATCGGCGCCATGGGCGATGCGGTCAAAAGCATCGCACCCGACACTGTATATGTGCCGTTTCCGGGTGACGTCCACAGCGACCACCGCGTCGTTTTCGAGGCCGCACAGGCCTGCACCAAGGCATTCCGCTATCCCAGTGTGAAACGCGTGCTGGCCATGGAAATCATTTCCGAAACCGATTACGGCATTGATCCGTCGCAAGCCCCGTTCCGCCCCAACGCGTTCGTTGATATCTCAGGGATGCTGGACGAAAAAATTCGCATCATGAATCTGTTTGCGGGCGAGATCACGGAGCCGCCGTTTCCTCGCTCGGAACGCAACATCCGTGCCCTGGCGCACGTCCGCGGCGGCCAGGCCGGTCTGGATGCAGCGGAAGCCTTCCAGATCATCAAGGACATTCGCTGACATGAGCGTGTTCTTC